>Ga0157369_10002920_pt1 | contig 20432 bp, 25 predicted proteins | sample C25metaG_FD_113461 | JGI IMG/M metagenome (GOLD analysis project Ga0157369, IMG submission 113461) | Corn rhizosphere microbial communities from Kellogg Biological Station, Michigan, USA - C2-5 metaG | ecosystem: Host-associated > Plants > Roots > Rhizosphere > Soil | place: USA: Michigan...
CCTGCAGAAGGACCGCCGCAGCCGCCGCCCTTTCCGTACCGGCTTCCCGCCGCGGCTCAGGTGACGGGAGGTTTGGGCGAGGTAAGTGACAGCGGGATTCGCTCGCGCGGGATCACGCTTGCCACCGAGCGGGGTTCGGCCATTGCCGTGCCGGCAAGCGGCACGATTCTGTTTTCGGGTCCATTCCGAGATTTCGACGGAGTCGTGATCATCGATCACGGCGGAGGCTGGAAATCGGTGCTGATCAATGTCGCCTCAACGCGCCCCAAGGGATCGCAAGTGGGCCTGGGCCAGCGCCTCGGCACCGCGCTCGGCCCGATCGAGATCCAGCTCTTGCACAACGGGAGCCCCGTTTCCGCCGCTCTCATCGCAGGTTCATCTGCGGTGCTGTCCAATAAGCAAAAACAGGGCTAGGTCTGCCACGCGTCAGCAGGAATCAACGCCACATGAAGCTTAACATCGGATCCGTCTCTCCATTGGCTCTCGCCGCAGCGCTCGCGCTCGCGCCACTTGGCGCAGGACCGGCGTTAGCGCAGGCAGCGCCGGCCGCAGCAGCGCCGGCGGGCAGCAGCACCGTCGACTATAAAGAGCTCGAGAAGTTCATGAGCGTTTATGAGCGCGTGAAGTCGAGCTATGTCGATCCGGTCAACGATCATACGCTGATCAAGGGCGCGATCGACGGCATGCTGTCGGCGCTCGATCCGCACTCGAGCTATATGGAAGATGCCGACTTCGATTCGCTGAAGGCCACGACGCAGGGGAATTATGGCGGCCTCGGCATCTCGGTTACCATCGAGGATGGGGTCGTGAAGGTGATCGCCCCGACCGAGGGCTCACCCGCAGCCCGCGCCGGCATCAAGGCCGGGGATTACATCACGCAGGTCGACGGCAAGCTGCTCTACGGCGACACGCTCGATCAGGCTGTCGATCAGATGAAGGGCAAGGCCGGAACCTCGGTTAAGCTGACCATCGTCCGGCCGGGGCGCGATAAGCCGTTCGACGTCACCCTCACCCGCGAAACGATCGAGCTGAAGCCAGTCAAGTGGGAGATCAAGGACGGCGATATCGGCTATATCGATCTCAACCAATTCTCCGGCAACTCGGCGGAGGCGGTGGAAGCCGCTCTGGCCGACATCAACAAGGCGACCAGCGGTCATCCGATCGGCTACATTCTCGACCTGAGGTCCAACCCCGGCGGCCTTCTCGACCAGGCGGTGGAGATCAGCGACGATTTCCTCGACCGGGGCGAAATCGTATCGCAGCGCGGCCGCGACCCGACGGACATTGAGCGTTATTACGCCAAGCCCGGCGACATGGCACATGGGCTGCCGCTGATCGTACTGACGGATGCCGGTACCGCTTCGGCAGCAGAAATCGTTGCCGGTGCGCTTCAGGACCAGCACCGCGCTCTGATCATGGGCGAGCGCAGCTTCGGCAAGGGCAGCGTCCAGACAGTGATGCAGACGGGGCCGCGCACCGCGCTCAGGCTGACCACCGCCCGTTACTACACGCCGTCGGGACGCTCTGTACAGGCGGGCGGAATTTCGCCCGATATCGTCGTTCCGCAGCTGAGCGATCCGGACTACAAGAATCGTCCCGCGGTTCGTGAGGAGGACCTCCGGCGCCATCTGCTCGCGCAGGCCGGCGCCGACGACAAGCTGCTGGAGCAGGACGACACCGCGACCGACCCCCGCTTCTCGTTCACGGCTGACGAGCTGAAGAAGAAGGACATCAAGGACTTCCAGCTCTATTATGCGCTGAATACGCTGAAGCGCCTTGCTCCTGCCGCGACCGCTGCGGCGAGCAGCGAGCACAAGTCGTAACATGGCATCGGCTGCGGCTCCGGTGCGGTCCGGCGGCTTCGACAGGGCGGAAATCGCCCGGCTGATTGCGCTTCTGTTGCCGCTGGCGTTGCTAGGCGGCGCCTACGGTTCGCAATATTTCGGCGGGCTCCACCCGTGCGAAATGTGCTGGTGGCAGCGCTATGCCCACATGGCGGCGCTCGCCCCGGCGGTGCTGGCCTTCACCGCCCCGGCCAATTCGCTTCGGGCGCGTGATCTGACGTTCCTAGCGGCGATCGGAATAGCCATCTCGGGGGCGATCGGAGTCTATCACGCGGGGGTCGAACGCCACATTTTCGAGGGCATCACCACCTGCACTGCGACAGCTAAGGCCACGTCGACCCAAGAGCTCCTCAAGGAACTGATGCACGCGCCGATCGTGCGCTGCGACCAGGTTCAATGGTCGTTCCTCGGAATCTCGATGGCGGGCTGGAACGCGATCATCTCGCTTTCTGGAGCGGTAGTGATCATGTTCCTGACTCTGACGGTGAAGCGGGAGCGATGAGCGGCCCCTGGCGCCCCGGTGACAAGCGCCTTGACTCCGATTCCATGCTTCGGGTCGATCAGGCGGGGGAATTCGGAGCCACCCGCATCTATGCCGGGCAGTTGGCGGTCCTGAGGCCGAGCTCGCCGGCGGCCAAGCTCGTCTCGCGAATGGCTCTCCAGGAAAAGGAGCATCTTGCGCGATTCGACGCTTTGATGACCGAGAGGCGAGTTCGCCCGACGGTTCTTCAGCCATTCTGGCACATGGCCGGTTTCGCGCTCGGAGCAGCGACAGCGCTGATCAGCGAAGAAGCGGCGATGGCTTGTACCGAAGCAGTGGAGACGGAAATTGACCACCATTATTCCCGGCAGCTCGCCGACATAGGCGAAGCCGATCAGGAACTCGCCGCCGACATCGCCAGGTTCCGCGACGATGAGCTGGAGCATCGCGACACCGCGCGAACCGCCGGTTCGGCCCGCGCCTTCGGCTATCCCGTATTGACCGGCGTCATCCGCGCGGCATGTCGTGCAGCGATCGCGCTATCGAAGCGGGTTTGAGGGAACCACCGTGGCCCCTCACCCGCTTTTTGCCTTGAAAGGTAGTTGAGATGAGACACTTGCCTGGATCGATTGCCGCCGCAGCAATCATTGCGACCGGCTTGGTTGTGCCTGCGGCGCCGGCCCTCGCACAGGAAAAGGCCGTGGGCGAAGTTACGGTTTACGGGAACGATCCTTGCCCGGGCGATCGATCGGCTTCGGGCGCTATCGTGGTTTGCAAGCGCCTGCCGGAAGCGCAACGCTACAGGATTCCGCCGAAATACCGGCCGAGCGGAACCCGCCAGCAGATGGATTCCTGGGCCAACCGCGCCAAGGCTCTGCAATATGTCGGGCAGACCGGGCCGGGGAGTTGCTCATCGGTTGGCCCCGCCGGCTACACCGGGTGCCTGTCGCAGGAAATAGCGCGCGCCAAGGCGGAAGCCGCAGAGTCCCAAAGCGAGGATACACCGCCGCCCAAGTAAGCGGCGGTCTCCGCCTGCCGACATTCGGCACTTGCCGCAGTGCAACAGCATCGGCATGAGTCGGCGAATGGATCCCGATTTTTACCGCATTCAGCGCCTGCCGCCCTACGTCTTCGCCGAAGTCAACGCGATGAAGGCGGCAGCACGCGCACGCGGCGAGGACATCATCGATCTCGGGATGGGCAATCCAGACGGGCGGCCGCCCCAGCATGTGATCGATAAACTCTGCGAAGTCGGCAACAGCGACACCGCGCACGGTTATTCGGCGAGCCGCGGGATCCCCGGGCTGAGGAAGGCGCAGGCTGCATATTACCAGCGCCGCTTCGGGGTTGAACTGGACCCCGACCGCGAAGTGATCGTCACGCTCGGCTCGAAGGAGGGCCTCGCCAATCTCGCGCAGGCCATCACGGCGCCGGGCGATGTCGTTCTTGCGCCCAACCCGTCCTACCCGATTCACACCTTCGGTTTCATCATCGCCGGGGCTGCGATCCGCTCGATCCCGGCCGCGCCCGGCGACGACTTCTTCCTCCGCCTCGAGCGGTCGATGTACTATTCCGTGCCTCGGCCGAAGGTGCTGGTGGTCGGCTACCCGTCGAATCCCACCGCCTATGTCGCAGATCTCGATTTCTACCGCCGGCTGGTCGAGTTCGCGCGGGCCAATGATCTGATCGTCATTTCCGACCTCGCCTATGCGGAGATCTATTTCGGCGACATGCCGACACCGTCGATCCTGCAGGTCGAAGGGGCGAAGGAGATTGCGGTTGAGTTCACCTCAATGAGCAAGACCTTCTCGATGGCGGGGTGGCGAATGGGCTTCGCGGTCGGCAATCCGACGCTGATCGCGGCGCTTTCCCGGATCAAGTCGTACCTCGATTATGGCGCGTTCACACCGATCCAGGCGGCGGCGGTTGCGGCTCTGAACGGGCCGCAGGACATCATAGACGAGAACCGCAACCTTTATCGTAAGCGGCGCGACGTGCTTGTGGAAAGCTTCGGGCGTGCAGGATGGGAGATCCCGGTGCCGCAGGCCAGCATGTTCGCGTGGGCGCCTATTCCCGAGCAGTTCCGCAAGCTGGGCTCGATGGAGTTTTCCAAGCGGCTACTCACTGAGGCGAAGGTCGCAGTCTCCCCCGGCGTCGGTTTCGGCGAGGAAGGGGAGGGTTATGTGCGCATCGCGCTCGTCGAGAATGAGCAGCGCCTACGGCAAGCTGCGCGCGGCGTGAAAAAGATGATCATGAAAGGGCAGTAGGAGGCTGATGCCGGAGGCGCTTCCAAGCTCGACGACCGAAGTCGCGCACATCGTCCAGCTCACGCTGGCGCCGGTCTTCCTGCTGGCGGGTATTGGGGCCTTCCTCAACGCCTGCACCGGTCGGCTTGCGCGGATCGTCGATCGAGGACGCGCACTGGAACCGTTGATCCTCAACAGCCGTGGCCCGGACCATGACCGTCACTTGGGCGAAATTCGTGTGATCGACCGCCGAATGCGGCTGGTCAGCTGGGCCATTTTCCTGTCGGTTTTCTCGGCGGTGCTGATCTGCGCCGTCGTCGTGCTGCAATTTGCCGGTGCGCTGATCCATCTGCAGCTTGGGACTCCGATCGCTTTGCTGTTCATCGCTTCGATGCTGTGTATCGCCGCCGGATTCTTCATCTTCTTGATCGAGACCCGCTTCGCCGCGCGAAATGTGCGAATCCGGTCCGAACTTCTGGAGCACGAACCCCACTCATCGTCCGACACGTGATCTCGATCAGGCCGATTGAGCGAAGCGACCGCGAGCAGTGGCAGCCGCTATGGGATGGCTACAACCTCTTTTACGAGAGGCCGGAATTCTCACCGCAAGTAACGAACGTCACCTGGTCCCGGTTCTTCGATCCTGACGAGCCGATGTTCGCCGCAGTCGCGGAGCACGAGGGCAGGCTCGTCGGCCTTGTCCACTATCTCTTCCATCGAAGCACCACGGTGGTGGAGGATGTTTGCTACCTGCAGGATCTGTTCACCGCCCCCGAAGTTCGGGGTGAGGGCGTGGGACGGGCGCTGATCGAATATGTCTACGATCGGGCAAAGTCGGCCGGATCGACGCGGGTCTACTGGGAGACTCACGAAGATAATCCAGCGCGCAAGCTCTACGATCAGGTCGCGCAGCTGACCGCATTCCGGCGCTACGTGAAGGATTTCTAGGCTGGCGGGCGGAGGAGCACGCGCCTAGATTCGCTCCGTGGCAACGCTCGCGGGGGAATTACAGTTCGCGCTCAACATTGAGCGCTCGATTACAGGCCAGCCGTGGCGCTGGCGCTGGTCGGGAGAACCGGTCGCCGGGATGGATTCGCTGGGGGACCAGCTGCTGCTTGCGCGTGGAGTCGCTCGCGAGGATCTGGCACGGCACCGCGATCCACGAATTCGCGATTTCCTGCCCGATCCGTCGGCGTTCCAGGACATGGACAAAGGCGCGAAGCGGCTGGCCGATGCGGTCGAGGCCGGTGAAACGATTGCGGTCTTCGGCGATTACGACGCCGACGGGGCGACGAGTGCCGCTCTCCTGACCCTGCTGCTCCGGCAGTTAGGTACCGAGCCGATCGTTTATATCCCTGACCGGCTAATGGAAGGCTATGGGCCTTCGGGCGCGGCACTGGTCGAGCTCAAGGATCGCGGAGCGTCATTGGCCGTTACTGTCGATTGCGGCGCTCAGGCGTTCGAAGCTTTGGAAGAAGCGAAGGCGGCTGGGCTCGACGTGATTGTCGTTGACCATCACCAATGCGCGGCGCTGCTCCCGGTGGCGTTCGCGCTCGTCAATCCCAACCGGCTCGATGAGGGAGAGATCGGCGCGGCACACGGCCATGTCGCCGCGGTCGGAATGGCCTTCCTTCTCGGCGTCGCTCTGCTTCGCGAATTGCGAAATCGCGGATTTTTCACGGAGAGTCGGAGCGAGCCGCGAATCCTCGACCTGCTCGATCTCGTCGCGCTCGGCACGGTCGCCGATGTCGCCAGGCTGCACGGGCTCAACCGCGCGTTCGTGACTCAAGGCCTGCGCATCATGGCTGCGAAGCAAAATATCGGCCTCGCCGCCCTCGCCGAAGCGGCGCGGCTAGTGAAGAGCCCAAGCTGCCGCGACCTTGGTTTTGCGCTTGGCCCCCGGATCAATGCCGGCGGGCGCGTCGGCAAGTCCGACCTTGGCGTGCGGCTCCTCACCTCGACCGACCCCGAGGAGGCGCGGACCATCGCGCTCGAATTGGACCGCCTGAACGAAGAGCGCCGCGCGATCGAGATGACGGTCTGCGAGCAGGCGGAGGCGCAGGCCTCACAGCTGAATGGGGCGCCGGTACTGACGGTGATGGCCAGCGGCTGGCATCCGGGAGTGATCGGGATCGTCGCGGGCCGCTTGAAAGAAAAGTTCGGCCGTCCCGCGATCGTCATCGCCGAATGCGAGGACGGCACCGGCAAAGGCTCGGGGCGTTCAATATCGGGAGTCGATCTCGGGGCGGCCGTGCTCGCTGCAAAGGTCAGCGGTCTGCTGATCGCCGGTGGCGGCCACGCGATGGCGGCGGGGCTGACGCTGCCGAAGGGCGGCCTCGATGCATTCCGCGATTTTCTGTGCGAGCGGGTTGCCGCGGACGTGGAGCGGGCGATCGGAGGTCGAGCCTATCTCGTCGATGCGCTACTCGCGCCTGGAGGTGTGACCGGTGCACTGTGCGACGCGCTGGATTCGGCCGGTCCTTACGGAGCCGGTTGGCCTTCCCCGAAGATCGCTGCTGGGCCCGCGAGGCTGCTCCGCGTCGGCATCGTCGGCGATGGCCACGTTCGCGGAATTGCAAGCGGCGATGACGGCAAGAGCTTCAAATTCATCGCTTTCCGAAGCGCGACGGCCGATCTCGGCCAGGCGCTGCTCTCGTCGCCAGCAGACCGGCGCTGGTGGCTCGCTGGAAGCATAAGGCGCGACGAGTGGAACGGCGGCAACGCGGCCGAAATGCACCTTGAGGACGCGGCGCTTGCTTGACCGCTTCGGACGCCTCGCTTAACGCCCGGGCCTTCGCAGCGGCCCCATCGTCTAGCGGTCTAGGACGTCGCCCTTTCACGGCGAAAACACGGGTTCGAGTCCCGTTGGGGTCACCACCCACTAGCAAAATCAACAGCTTAGTGGGTGGTTAGACAGTACGGTTAGACAATTCCCACTCCGAAACCCGCGTGATGATCTCTGCTGCGAGTCGTGCCTGGTCAGCGTCGCGAGTGTAGGTGTCGACCTCGGCGCTGTTCGACCAGCCGCCGGCCGCCATCAGCTGCTTGCTCGTTGCCTCGCAGTTGGCCGCACGACGCGCTGCCGCCTTGCGCAGCCCATGCGCCGAGCAGTGAGGCAACCCGGCCTCGTCGCACCACACGCGCATCTTGTTGCCGATCCCGTTGCGGGTGAACGGTTTGCCGAACTCAGTCACGAGGAACGTCGTCAGGCCGATCGCGGGCATGGCGCGAATCGCCGCCAGCAGCTGCGGAGCGGCCGGGAGCCACAGCGTCTTGCCGCCCTTCGCCTGGGTGTACTGGATGCGCTCGCCCTTCATGTGCTGCGGCCCGAAGCGGTGAGCGTCGCCGCGGCGCTGCCACGTCCACAGGATGATTTCGGCGTAGAGCCTCGCCTTGGTGTCGAGGGTATGGTGCGCCCGGTACTGCGCGATCTCCTCTTCCGACCAGGTGTGGAAGCCGCCCTTCGTCTGCTTCACGCCGTCGGCGAGCTTTGCCGCGTTAACCTGAATCAGCTTCAACTTGATCGCGAAGTCGAAGAAGCGCTTCAACTGTTTGTGCAGGTTGTAGGCGGCGACCTGGCCGCCGACCTCGCGCTTGCCAACTTTGCGCTTCACACTCTCGCGCACGAGGATTTCCTCAACGATGTCGAACTCGAACTCGGCCACCTGGAAGCTGCCGTATTCGCAGCGAAACCGTTCAAGGATACCGCGCACCCGCTTGCGCCGATCCTCGCCCGCCTTGAGGAAGGTTGTCGAGCGGTAGAACTTGGCGAGCGTATCGTCGACACTACCCGGCGCAGCGCAGTCGATCGGGCGCGGCAAGCCCTTCTCGGCTTCCAACTGGATGAGCAGGGCCTTGCTCTCGGGTAGGTCAGGATGGCCCGGCAGGTATGCCGAGCGGCCCTTATGGCGCCAGCGAAAGCGCTCCTTGCCGTGCCGGTCGGTGAACACCGACACGTTGGGCGGCAGGCGGCGCTTCCTCATCGGCCGAAAACCTTCTTGCGCAGGGGCGACGGACCCTGCTCGCCGGCCGCTGATTCGGTCAACACCTCGATCTCACCGCTCGGCTTGATAGTCGCGCGCACATGAACGTCGGCCTTGCGTGCCGCCTTGAGGATGCGTTCGATGTCGGTTTGACGGAAAGCACCGCGGGCTGTCACGCCAGCCCCCGGTGCTTCATCGCTTCGAGAAGCAAGTCCTGCACGGTGCGCTTGCTCTCGCGCCGGGCCATCACCAGTTCGTCTACGGTATCGGCTGCGATGATGTGGTGAATGAACACCGGCCGGTCGTGCCCCGCCTGCTTCTGCCGCACCGGGCCAATGCGCTCGATGATCTGCTGGTATTCTTCGAGCGACCACCAGTGGCCGAAGAACACGAGGATGTTGCCGCCGTCCTGCAGGTTCAGGCCGTGTCCGGCCGACGCAGGATGAGCAAAGAGCAGCGGTATTGAACCTCTATTCCACTTTCGAATCGTTGCAGGATCAGAGTCCAGCACCCGACCGTAAGGAAACGACTTTTGTAGCCGGGCAAGGTCTGACCGGAAATGATAGGCCACCATGACGGGCGCACCCATCGCTTCCTCAGTGACAGATTGGAGAGCCTGAATTTTTGCATCGTGAACCTCCACCCATTGCTCAGTTGAATCGCCGACGTAGGCCGCGCCGTTGGCAAGCTGCAGGCACTTGATCGTACGGCTGGCGGCGTTGAACGCTTCGACCTCGTGACTGCCGAGGTCCATGAACATTCGCTTTTCCATATCGCGGTAGAGCGCTCGGGCCTTCGCCGGCAGTTCGACGCGGATCACGTTGACGATCGGCTCGTCGATGTCGAACCAGTCCTTCGGATCAACGGTGATGTGGATGTCGCGAAGCACTCCCTCGATCTGCTCCTGCGCGGACGGTAGCGGTTCGAGCCCGAAGCCGTTGTAGCCCTTACGGAACCAGCGCTGCTCGAAGGCGGTGAACGTGCGCCCGAGGCGCTGGCCCGCATCGAGGAACCAGGACTGACCCCATAGATCGACAAGGCCGTTGGGCGACGGTGTTCCGGTGAGGTTCGTCCAGCCGCCGATCCTGGTGTGGGCGATCTTGGCGATCGAGCGCGCACGCCGCCCGCCCTTACCCCCGAGGCGGAAGGACTTAAGGCGGGTGCTTTCGTCAGCTGTCACATGGCCGAACGGCCACTTGTCGCCTAAGTGGCTGACGAGCCAGGGCAGGTTTTCGTAGTTGGTCGTGAATACCGCGGCGTTGCTGTTGCGGCACGCGGCCTCGCGCTCGGCGATCGAGCCGGTGATCGGCTGCACTTCGAGGTGCGACAGGTTCGACCACTTCTTCGCCTCGTCGGGCCAGGTCGATTGCGCGACCCGCAACGGCGCAAGCACGAGCTCGGGCTTCGCATCGACCATCTGGCGGGTTGCGATGGCTTCGAGGTCGGCCGCTGTCTTACCCATACCCATGCCCGCCCACACGCCGCTGCGGCTGTGGCCGAGCGCGTGCGCGGTGATGAGCGTCTGGTATCCGGCAGCGAGACGCCGCACTCTTCGAGCAGGTGCTTGAGCAGCTGGTCGCGCTGCGTTGTCGATTCGACATCGCCGTCAGTCAGTTCGACAGTGCGAGCACCCAAGCGCTTCTGTTCGATGGCGACTGCGCTGATCGCAGCGTGCGACAGGTCGATATCGATCGCGAATCCGCGGTCGTTGATCTTCTGGTCGAGTTCCCACAACTCGCGCTCGAAGCCCTGGTAGTTCCACGAGGGCAGTCGCCGGTAGACCTCACGCATCGCCTCCACGTCGAGGCCGGCGTAGTCGATGAAGCGCGCCCACTCGACCGGATGCGTCGCCTTAGTGGCGCGTCGCTCCTTGCGGTTCTTCGGCAGCGGCTTGGTGAAGAGGTTGATGAGCGTCTTACCCTGCTTGTCCTTGGCCTTGTCGACCGGCACCCCGAGGATGTCGCACAACTTGCCGAGGGCGCCGGGCAGGCTGACGCTTCTCGCCTGCGCCTGGGTGCAATGGGTCTTGGCAACGGGCAGGGTGACGTTCTGGTTCTTGAGGATCGTCCGCTCGAAACGCGCGCCATGCACGACGATCTTGTCGGCGGTGCCGACGAGACTGGTGAGCGCCGGCGACCAGCCCTCGACGACATCGACAGGATCGTCGTCGCACGCGAACGCCGGGAGCAGCACCTCAGACCCTTCCGCGTAGCGGCTGGTGCCGTAGCTGATCGGCGTTTCGCTGTAGGTTTCGAGATCGAGAAACAAGATCACCCTCGCGTTCCTACAGATGCTCGGGCGCGGAGAGCGGCAGCGCAGAGAGCGAGGGCGGGAGTTGCGGCTCCGAGACACATGAACTCGATAAAGTGCTCCGCGATGGCCTTCTCTAAGACTACGGAGGGAACGCCCCGCAACATACTGCCTATGGGCGAGGTCTTTTGCAGACGGGCAATTTCTTCCTTTGCCGCCCGCTTGCCCATTAGCTGCGCTGTGTCATGGAAGCGGCAGCCCCATGCAGGATTGCCGCCGTTTCTGGTAAAGCTGAAAATGTCGAGGTTCGCGAACGTCTCTGGCACCAGCGTCATGGCTGCGTCGAGGGAGGCGGTGTAAGCTGGAGCTTTGCCGTGGTTTTCGAAGTGCGTGCGCGTGATAAAATGCGCGATGTCGTAATCAATGGCGCGATCCGGCCCTATCGCTTTCTCGCAACGCTCCACCAGCCTGTCTCTATCAGCTTGCATTAGGGTTGCTCCGTTTGGGCGAGGGCCGCTGCCACGGCACGAGAGGCGTTTCGTATGCGAGCATCAACGGGTGGTGAGGATGGCCGTCAGCAGCCGTTGCGCTTCCTGCTGGATACGCGCTTCTTCGTCAGGATTGCGGTCGGCGACAGTGGCGACACTCGACTGCGCCCCTAGTGCGAGCGTCCCGTTGAACAGGTCGGTTGCTGTTTGATCGTAGGGGTTAGGCATTAGTGCGCCTTCGCCGAGTAATAGAGGGCAAGCCGGTTAGCGTCGGTCTTGGGCTGGCCGATGCGATCGAGCGCGTCGTCAATCTGTTTGAGATCGTCAGCCGGGATGTGGTTCACGTCTACCGCAAACAACGGCAGCTTCGTTTGGCTGGTCTGAATGCCAAGGAAGCTCTTGGTGTTGATAACGCCCGGGCGCGCGAACTGCCGGTCGACGAACGCTTCGGTTTCAGTGTCGGTCAGCGGTCGACCGACACGGCGCTGTTCGGCTGCGATGAGATTATTGACCGTTCGCCGTACCGCTCCGATGTGCCCCGCCTGATCTTTATCCTTGGGGTCCACGCCCATCGACAACAGCCGACTGTCGACGACCCGATTAATCGTCTCGTAGGACAGGTTGCCTGGGTTGTTTTTCGCGTCGGTGCCGACCGGAATTTTACCCTGCAGCTTGCCGCGATACTCGGCGAGTTCCTTGAAGTAGGGGCTGCCGGCATACTTATGCAGGAAATCGGAATCGGGCACCGCCTTGAGCACGTCGGGGTGGGTGATCGCGAAATTGTACATCCCGTCGTCGTAGGACGGATCGCGCTTGCCCTTGTTGTAGGTGCGAACGCTATCGGCGAAGGAGATCACGCTGCCCCACTTGTCGCCGGGGATCCACGACCTCACCCACCACGAGGCGCTGATCGACGTAACCCGGCTGCTTCGCGCCAACGCGATCGACGGCGCGATCCGCGATCACTACGGGCCGGAGGTTCTTCGCGCTTACCGCAAGACGTTTGAGGCGGTCGCTGGCGGCGACATCCCGGCGATGAGCGCAATGGAGCGGACGATCAACTACCTGCGCTCGGGCGGGATTGCGGCCAATCTCGGCCTCAATCTCTACGTCTCGCTGCTGCACCCGTTCAACATCGTCAAGGCGGCTCGGGCAATCGGGCCGAAGTGGGTCGCCAAGGCGACGCTGCGCTTCATGAGCGACGCGGCGACGATGAACAGCACGGCCAAGTGGATCAGCGAGCAAAGCCCGTTCATGGCCTCGCGCACCAGGACCATGTTCCGCGAGCTCGACGAAGCGCGTAACGTCATAGAGGGCAAGAGCAAGCTGCGCAGCGCGACGACGCAGGCGCTCTACTATCTGATTGAGCGCGGGCAGCTGCTCGCCGACATCCCGACATGGATAGCGCAGTACGATAAGTCTACCGACGCCGGCGAGGATCACCAGCGAGCCGTCGAGCTTGCTGACCAGGCGGTGCTTAGAATTCAGGGCGGCGGCGGTATGAAGGACCGCCCCGACATCATGCGCGGCAACGCGCTAAAGAAGCTGTTCACGGCCTTCTACAGCTTCACCAACAGCAACTACAATCTCTTCGCCGAGAGCATCAACCAGACGAAGAAAGAGGGGATTCGGTATACTCCGGCACTGGCAGCCGACACGCTGACTTATGTGATGTTCCCCGCAATCGTCCACATGGGCCTGCGCTCGGTACTGAGCGGCCAGGACATCGACGCCAAGGATGTGTTGTCGGCCATCGCCAACAGCTTCTTCGCGCTGTTTCCGATCAGCCGCGACTTCGGCCCGCTGATCGCCGGAACCAGCAAGGACGCAACGCCATCGGGGTTGCCCTACGAGCCCTTCGCCAGGCTGATCGCCGACGTGAACAAAAAGAATGCCGAATTAGACGAGCATATGATTCGCGACATCAACATGGTGGCCGGGACGCTGTTTCACTATCCTGCCGCGCAGATCGACCGCACCACTCGCGGGATCAAGGCTTTGGAGAGCGGCGAGACCCACAATCCCTTTGCCGTTCTGCTTGGGCCACCACCCGCCGAGAAGAAGTCCAAACGCCTCTAAAGGCGTACGCTTAAACAGATTTTTATGGAGCAGGGTCGCGAGCCATGACGGTCGCGACAACCAGCCGCCTAGCCGGGCCGTTCACCGGCACGGGTGCCGACGCTGTTTTGGCATTCACCTTCAAGGTGTTGGCTGTAACAGACGTAGAAGTCGTGCGTGATAACGTCGTGCTCGTTCTCAACAGCGACTACACGGTTGCGCTCAATCTTGACCAGGAGAACGCGCCGGGCGGGTCGGTGACGGTGCTCGCTGCCTCGAACACGTTCGGTTCCATTTTCTACGTCACCACCGCAGCTCCTGAATCGCAGCCGACTTCTCTGCCTGCGCAGAACATTTGGTCGCCGAAGATTATAGAGGGTGCGCTAGATCGCATCGCGATACTGTTGCAGCAGCTGCGCGCAACAGTATCGCGCGGCTTCATCATGCCGTTTGGCAAGAGCGGACTGTCACTGTCTCCCGACGACAAGGGTGTGCTGCTCGGTACCGACGTAAACGGCAACGCGACCTCCTACCCAACGTCCTCCTTCAAAGGCGATCCGGGGTCTGCCGGCGAGGGCTATTCGACGCGCTCGGCGCTCGCCGCGGCTGGAAACACCGCAACGAATCTCGACGACGCCTATCTCACAGAAACAGGTCGCGAGGGAAAGTTCGTCTGGAACAACGCCAACCATTCGGCCCATGTCACCGCCGATCCCAATCAGGGTCTCTATGTCGCCCCTTCATCCGATCCAACCGGAGCGTCCGGAGCGTGGGTTCGGCAAAACCACGGCAATGCCGCAAGCGTTGCCGATATACTCGTTCCCTTAGCCACCGGATCAGACTCCGCCACGAAGACCGCCAATCTTGCGGCGATCACTGGAGCGCTGGACACGCTATCGTCTCTATTTGGGGGCGGCACGATCCGTTTTCCACAGGGCACCTTCTATTTCTCAGACGAAATCCCGGTGGGCGACGGGACGAACACGTCACAGTCCACAAAGCATCACAATATCCGCATTGTCGGGGCCGGAAAGGGATCGTCGCCATCGGTTTCCAACGTGCAGACCCTGGCCCCTACGGTCCTCCGTTATGGAGGCTCGGCGGATACCACGAAGGCGGTCATCAACCTCAAGGGCCCGCTTCACGGAATCCAGATTGAGAACATCGAGCTTGACGCCAACGGACTTGCCGGGATCGGACTCAAGACCAACCATGTGGACGACTTCGTTTACCGAAACGTCATTGTCCGCAACTGGACAACGAACAGCTATGTTTTCACGACCCGCACCGGATTTACGACGGGCGTGGGCCACGGCTGCGGCAACGGTTCTCTTTATGATTGCTACGCCTATGATCCGGCGAGCAATTCCGCCAACGGACTGCTCCTAACCTCTGGCGTATCGACTGCCACCACGCTTGTTGGCAACCCCGACACCGCCAACATGGACATATATGGCGGTGTTTTCTTCTACGGCGGCTCTACCGGCACTTCCGGCATTGAGTTCGCCGGATGCGACAACAACAGCTACAACGGTACACAATTCATTCCCGCTGGCGGCAACGATGGCGGTGGACACTCTCACAAGTGGACGCAGTGGCCTGGATCGACCTGGTTTCCCGGCGGCAACCAGCTTCGTCAGGGTGGCTTCTCCCAGGGGATGACGGGGACCGCCGGGACGGGCGGCAACATGGCGTGGTTCGACAATTCGGACAGCGGGTATATTCCCAGCGTTACAGGACTTAGTGTCCAGCTTGCTGATGGGAGCCGCTACGTTAACGGTCAGCGTTCCTATAGCGTCTATTCGATTTCCACCGCCCAACTGAACTTTTCGACGCAAACCACGACCAGCGCCACCATTGTCGATGTCCCCGGACTGGTACTGCCGCTCACCTACCCGGCGGGGTCGAAGCTGCGATTATCCTTCACCGGAGTTGCCGCAAAAGACACGACGGGAACCGGTGATTTCTACCTGAACCACAACGGCTCGGATTATGGGCCGTCGCTCGCAAGAATTGAGGCTACTGGTTACGCAGCGTCGGTCGCAAGCGAACTTCTGATAGACCTTCCAAGCGCCGGTTCGGCGGTGAACGCGAAGGTCCGATTCCAGTCTGATGGAACGAATGCGCTTCACATTCAGAATGCGTCATTCATCGCGACGGTGCTCTACTGATGTCCCGTCACACCCAGAATTTCGACAGGAACACGATTGCCTCCCGCAATTGCTCAGCAGTCGCGCCCTCTGTTCCCGTTAGCCTTCTCGCCTCCTCAATGGTGAGGTTGGTGAAGCAGCCGCGCCTTTCCAGCATTTCAACCAAAAGGGTTTCCTCAGACGGCTCGATGGTCCGCAGGCTCACATTATCAGGCATCGCACCCTCCCCGGCCATCGATAATTTCCGCTCTCCACGCGGATGTCAACCGCAGGTGGTCGCAGTCGAAGCGGCACTTCAGGCAATTTCGCAATCGCAGAAAGCCATGAAAGACGACCTTATTACGCATGGGCTAATCGGCGCATGAGCGGGAGAACAACAGTGTCCGACATCGGCGAGCGTATCACCGCCATTACTGTCCAGTTTCAGGAGTTCGAGAAATACAATCACGAGCGCTGGCACAAGCTCAACAACGATCTTCAGCCCTTGGTCAATCTTCCCCTCCAAATAGGCCGCGACATCGCGAAGTTGGAAGGTAAGATCGAGGCGAAAATAGATGGGCGCCTCTCGGCGATCGAGGTGCGCCTTTCGGCTATAGAAGCGCAACGCCAGCAGGTCACTGGCGCCCAACGGATTACGACCTGGATTGTGCAGACGGTGCTGGCAGCCATCGCCGCTTTCGCCGCGGTACGGGGAATCGGCCGATGAGGCAAAACTTCCCTCTCGCACTAGCCTATGTTCTCCACCATGAAGGCGGCTTCGTCAACGATCCCCGCGATCCTGGCGGCGCAACCAACAAGGGCGTCACCCAAGCGGTGTACGATAAGTGGCGCGCATCGCACAGCTTGCCTCGGCAGAGCGTCGCGCTGATTGCTCCGGTCGAGGTTGAGGCGATCTACCTCAATCTCTACTGGCTGCCTCTGCGCAGCGACGACCTGCCTTCTGGTGTCGACTACTGCGCTTTCGATTACGCCGTGAACAGCGGAGATCACCAGGCGGCGAGTGAAGTCGAACACGCCGCCCGCGATTTGCAGGCGGCGGTAGCCGTGCAGATAGATGGCGACATTGGGCCGATAACTTTGTCGGCCATCGCCCGCTGCGATCCGAAAGCGGTGATCGAGGACATCTGCGCTGATCGGCTCGTGTTCCTCAGGCACCTTAAGACCTTCCCGATCTTCGGCGCCGGGTGGACGGCCCGCGTCCATGAGGTGCAGGCTCAAGCAGAAGCGATGCTGGCGTGAAGAACTTCCTTGCCTGGTTCCGCACCGCGCTCTGCGCGCTGACGACTGAGGACGGCCGCAAGGGATGGGCAATGCTCGCCGCTCTCGGCTGCGCCTTCGTGATGACTGTCTACGCAGCCGCGGTGCTGTGGATCGTTAAATCGAATCCGATGCTCGCCTTCTGGCTTGGCGTCGCTTCGTTGGCGATCATCCTCATCGTCATCACCGGCCTTATGGTCCTGCTCGGTATACGGCGCAGCACCACCCTTGAAGCGAAGGACGTGAAACTAAGCATCAACGACACAGGGAGCGGCCAATGAGCACGTTTGTTCACATTCTACGGGTCGGCGTCGAGGCCATAGGTATTCTGGCCTTGGTTGCCGGCGCACTTGTCGTGATCGGTGCAAGCATGCTCGCAAAGGATGAGGCGAGCGGAAACAACCCGTTCCAATGAGCGTCCTGTTCGGCAAGTTCTTCCTCACCCCGATCGGCAAGAAGCTGCCGCCGTGGCTGTGGGAGATCATCGCTGTCGTGCTGCTGCTCGGCAGTATCTGGCTCGGAGCTCACGTCTGGCTGGTACGCCACGACAACGGTGTTCGAGCCGAACAGAAGGCGAGCGACCAGAAAGTGTTCGACGCGCAGTTGAGCGGTCTCACCAAAAAGGCGGGCGACCTCGCGAACAAAGCGAACACGCTCAACCGGCAGATTGCCGCTAATATCAGGAGCAAGACCGATGAAGGCATTGATGCTAACGGCCGCACTGCTGGCGCCATGCTCTTGCACGGCCCCGGCAGAGCTGCAGCCTGTTCCTTTGGCGCCCGACCTGCCGCCACCACCAGCGGACTTGTCCCGGCCACTCCCCAAACCGGAGTTGCCTTGGATTCAGTGCCTTATCAAGAATGGGTCGACCTCATCGCAATGCCTTTCGCTGGAACCATCATCGGCGGCCGGGAGCACGACGACCTCCTCGTCGAAGTGAAGGGTTGGCACACATGGTACGCTACCTTTACGGCGCAGTGGCAGGCATGGCAGAAACAAGCCCAAGAGGTTAGACAAAAGCCGTAGGTTGTAGCGATGCGTTTTCCGTACTTTCAGGATGGGTAGCCGCGCTAAGTTATTGGAAAAGGGTAATTGTGGCAGTCCCGTTGGGGTCACCACGGATAGGCAGTCCGGGGGAGTGCCGTCATTCGCGGTGACAAGATGCGACTTGCCTGAGGGTATGGCGGGGGTTCCGGCATGATCACTGGCGTGCTGATCGGGGCCTATCAGGAGAACGACTCCGGCGGCCTGTGCGCGCTCCTGCCGCTCTCCGGCCGAACTCTGCTCGAATATCAGGCGCGCTGCGCCGCCGCGGCCGGTGCATCCCCGATTGTCGTCCTCGTCGACCAGATCCCGATTGCCCTGAACGAGGCGCTGGAGCGGCTCCAGCAGGAGGGCATATCTGCGGCTGCCGTTACCGATTCCAACGACGCCGCCAATCGCTTCGGGGTCGGCGACAGGGTGCTGCTGATTGGCGACGGGATCGCGCCCCCGGCCGATCTGCTGGTCTCGCTGATCGAGGAGGAGGAGCCGGCGATCGTCACCGTTCCGGACGACGAGGAGCACCAGCAGTTCGAGCGGATCGATGCCGCCAGCCGCTGGTCCGGAGTCGCCCTCGCCGACGCTCAGACGCTCGGAGCGACCGCGGCCATGCTCGGCGATTGGGATCTGCAGTCGACCCTGCTCCGGCGGATGCTTCAATGGGGCGCGAGGCTTCTGCCGATCGAAGAGGGGCAGGCCGAGCCGGTGCTTGCGGTGCGCGAGGAGGATCTTTCGGCGCTCGAGCGGCAGCTGATCGTCGCTTCGCGGGGCACACGGAGCGATTGGGCCAGCCGCTATTTGCTTCCGCTGGTCGAGGAATCCGCGACCGAGGCGCTGCTCAAATCGACGATCGCTCCACAGCGGCTGATAGAAGCCGCGCTGATGCTCACCATCCTTGCCGCCCTCGCATTTTTTGAGGGCTGGCTGTGGCCGGCTCTTGGGTTGCTTATCGTTACGACGCCGCTGGACCTGATTGCCAGGCGACTCGCGAATCTGCGGCTGAAGCCGTTGCCGGCGCGGTCACGAACGCCCGCACTTCTGTGGCCGGCGGCTGGGCTCGCGCTTCTCGCGCTCGGCTTGTGGCAGGCGGGACATGGCGGCGGGTGGGGCGCCTTTTACGCGGCGATCGCCTGCTCGGCTTTTGCCGAAGCCGGGCGCATCGAACGGATAATTCCGGAGATTCCGGGCGAAATCTGGCTATTCTCGCGCCGCAACGCGATCTTCGCAACTCTCCCGTTCGCTGTCTTTGGGGCGTGGACCGTAGCGGTCGTTTTCCTGTCGCTATACGCCGGGGCGAGCTTCTTCGTCGTTCAATTCCTTAACCATTCCATTCGTCGCAGTTGACCCGGTGTTAACGCTAAATCGATAATGCGAACACGATGGCGCCCGTTGAATGGCCGATCGCTGCCTCGTCGCCGGACGAGCAAGCCGCTGCCGCGCATTGCGCGGGCGGTGACCGCTTGGCCTGCGTCCGCGCCGATTTCTTCCTCAGTCCCGACCAGCGGCTGACCGAGCAGGAACGCGCGTTGATGACGGCCATGCTGGTCGACCTGGTCGGCATTGTTGCCGATGAAATCCGTGCGGCTGCGTCAATCGCCGAAGCGCCCCGAGTAACGAATGGCGAGTTGTTCGATCAGTTAAGGTCTGCCGGGCAGCTGGACATCCCCGAACTGGTTTCGGTGCTGCTCCGCCGTGCGGAAGAGGAACGCATTGCGGCCGCGCTCCGCTCGCCAGGCGGCCCCGCTAGGTCGCGTTTCCTGCATCCGCTCGCTGCAGACGAAAATTCGGCGGTCGCGGCCGGCGCGATGGCGTTGGTGCTCGGGAGAAGCCGTCGCCACGACCGTTACGGAAACCCGCGGGTCCAGCTCGACGACGTCCCCGCGGAAGCGGCCTTCAAGCTCAGCTATTCGGTGGCCGCCGCAGTGGCGCTTCAGGGCAGCTCGGACCGTCTCGCCGGCGAGGGCGCCGCTGCGGTGCTTGCCCAGCATGACGAGAGCAAGCGAATCGAGGCACTGACGTTCGGCCTGGTTCACGCGCTCGATAACGCGGGCAGGCTGAGTGAGACTGTGCTGCTTGCGGCTGCGAATGATGCCGAAGTCGCAATTCTGGTAGAGGGCCTCGCCCGCCGCGCCGGAATCGACTTCGCCACGGCATGGACTCACCTTCGGGGCACCGGACGATTTGGGCTGTTGCTGCGGATGGCCGGAGCTTCGCGGCATTTCGCTGCCGAATTGGCGGCTTGCTTCGGTGACTTGCTTCCCGGCGGGGCAGCGGCCGAGATCGAGCGCTTTGATAGCCTGGATGAGGACCAGGTGGACCGCACCCGCAAATGGCTGCGGCTCGATCCGCATTACCGCACCGCGCTCACCGCTTTGGGCGGACGCGATGGTTAGCCTTCCGTCCGATCCCATGTCTGTGCTGGGCCGGGTTGATGGCGCGGGCCGGCTTGTCGCCGCCGATCCGAAGCTGGAACGGCTTCAATCCGAGGCTGGGTCACGGCTCGGAGCACCGCTTGCACTCCCTCAATTGGCCGCCATAGCCCGGACGGCCCATCGCCTGGGCGTGCCGGTTTCGAGACGCGCGGTGGCCGCGGGGCGCAATCAGGACATCGACATGTGGGTTCGCGCCACACCC
>Ga0157369_10002924_pt1 | contig 20424 bp, 18 predicted proteins | sample C25metaG_FD_113461 | JGI IMG/M metagenome (GOLD analysis project Ga0157369, IMG submission 113461) | Corn rhizosphere microbial communities from Kellogg Biological Station, Michigan, USA - C2-5 metaG | ecosystem: Host-associated > Plants > Roots > Rhizosphere > Soil | place: USA: Michigan...
CACCGGCCGCTACGTCCGGATGCTCGGCACGGTCCGCGGTACCCAGTTCGGCTACTCGCTGTTTGAGTTCCAGGTCTTCACCGGCCCGGGCGGCGGGGGGAACACCGTCACCGTGACCAACCCCGGTAGCCAGTCCGGGACCGTGGGCACCGCGGCCAGCCTGCAGGTGCACGCCACCGACTCAGCGTCCGGGCAGACGCTGACCTACGGCGCGACCGGGCTGCCGGCCGGACTGTCCATCAACGCCAGCACCGGCCTGATCTCCGGCACCCCGACCGCGGCGGCCAGTGGCAGCGTCACCGTGACCGCGACCGACACCACCGGCGCGAACGGGTCGGCCGCGTTCACCTGGACCGTTAACCCGGTGGCAACCGGGTGCACCGGCCAGTCCAACACCCCCAACTTCGGCCCCAACGTCGCCATCTTCGACCCCAGCATGTCCGCGGCGACGATCCAGTCGCAGCTGGACTCCATCTTCAACACCCAGAAGGTCAACCAGTTCGGCACCCAGCGCTTCGCGGAGCTGTACAAGCCGGGCACCTATAGCGTCGAGGACAACGTCGGCTACTACACCTCCGTGCAGGGCCTCGGCCAGAACCCGGACGACGTGACCATCAACGGCGACGTCACAGTGGACGCGTTCGACGGGACCGGCAACGCCACGCAGAACTTCTGGCGGTCGGCCGAGAACCTGGCGATCAACCCATCGGCCGGCAACGACCGGTGGGCGGTCGCCCAGGCGGGGCCGTTCCGCCGCGTTGACGTGCACGGCGGCCTGGAGGTGTACCCGGCCAGCTTCGGCTTCGCCAGCGGCGGCTACATCGCCGACAGCAAGGTCAGCGGCCAGGTCTCCAGCGTCTCCCAGCAGCAGTGGTACTCCCAGGACAGCAACTTCGGCAGCTGGAGCGGCTCGGTCTGGAACATGGTGTTCTCCGGCGTGACCGGCGCGCCTGCCCAGAGCTTCCCCAGCCCGCCGATGACGACCCTGGCCACCACCCCGGTGTCGCGGGACGTCCCCTACCTCTACATCGACGCCTCCGGCAACTACCACGTGTTCGAGCCGTCCCTGCGGACGAGCTCGTCCGGCGCGAGCTGGGCCACCGGGCCGACCCCGGGCACGTCCGTCCCGATGAGCCAGTTCTTCGTGGTCACGCCGTCCAACACCGCCGCGCAGATGAACGCGGCGCTGGCCCAGGGCTGCAGCCTGTTCTTCACCCCCGGCGTCTACAACATCAACCAGACCATCAACGTCACCAACGCCAACGCGGTCGTGATGGGCATCGGCATGCCGACCCTCATCCCGATCGGCGGCGTGGACACCATGCACGTGGCCAACGTTGACGGCGTCCGGGTCGACGGCCTGCTGTTCGACGCCGGCACCACCAATTCCAATGCCCTGCTGACCATCGGCACCCAGGGCAACGCCACCAGCCACGCGGCCAACCCGATCTCGGTCCAGGACACGTTCTTCCGGATCGGCGGCGACATCGCCGGGCAGGCCACCAACAGCCTGATCGTCAACGCCAGCAACACCCTGGTGAACGACATCTGGGCCTGGCGGGCCGACCACGGCAACTCCGGCACCGTCGGCTGGACGGTGAACACCGCCGCCCACGGCCTGGTCGTCAACGGCAACAACGTGCTGGCGACCGGCCTGTTCGTCGAGCACTACCAGAACTACGAGGTTCAGTGGCTCGGCAACGGCGGCGAGACCATCTTCTTCCAGAACGAGATGCCGTATGACCCGCCGAACCAGGCGGCCTGGATGAACGGCTCGTCCAACGGGTACGCGGCCTACGAGGTCGGCCCGAGCGTGACCAGCCACCAAGGCTACGGGCTGGGCAGTTACTGCTTCTTCAACGTCAACCCGGCCGTAGTCGCCGACCGCGCCCTCGAGGCGCCCAACACCGCCGGCGTCCAGTTCCACGACCTCCTCACCGTCTCCCTCGGCGGAACCGGCGTCATCAACCACGTCATCAACACCACTGGTGCCGCGACCCCGTCCAACACCACCCCGTCGAACGTGACCAGCTACCCCTGACCCCTAGTTACTGACATCCCGACGCACGAGCGGGCGGGGGCGCGCACCGAGCGCGCCCCCGCCCGCACGTCTGGGCCTGCCGTTCACCCGCGCTCTCGGTCCGCTCACGGCGGATTTGCCGTCGCTGGCGGGCGAGTGGCGGGAAATTCAGGCCCGAGACACTAGGATTGCACTCGGTCCCGGGGACTTGCCATCGCCGGAGCTGCACTGCGCGCTGCCAATTCCCGGGTCGCGATGATACCGACCGCCAGCGCGAGGAGAGCCAGGTCCTTGATGATGTACTGCCCCTCCAGGGTGGGAACCAGCGGGTGAATCCAGGCCACGTTCCCGACGAGAACGAGTGGCGAAGTGACTATCACCAGGTGGACTACCAAGAGGATGGCGGATAGCCATGTCAATGCTGGTATGAGGAAGAGCAGCGCGAGGACGCACTCGTAGACGGCGAGCGCCTTGAAGGAAGCGGAGAAGTACGGCATTCCGATGGTGTTTCTGACGAGCGCGGCTGCGAGCGGGGTCGCCGGGCTGAGGTTCAGCAGCTTGAGCAGGCCGAACCAGAAGTAGATGACGAAGATCGCGACTCGCGCGACCAGCTCGAACCATTGAACTGACAGCCTGGCAGTATGCTGAAGGGCCAGCTGGGCGTGCTGCTGGCCTGCCATTCCTCGCCATTCTTTTCTGCGCACTTGCGTCTCCTCCTCGGGAAAGACGAGCGGGGTATGCGCGCCTTCTGAACGGGCGCTCCAACGCAGGCTACGCCGATATGCCCCATTTTTGGCTGACCAGTAATAACCAGTTATGAAAGGTGACTCGGGCCGTGAAAAGATGCGGGTGGGCGGCCAGTAAAATGCAGGTACGCAATCGGCGTTGATTAATTCCTGGGACGATTGGTATTGGGCCGGGCGCTGAAATCCCAATTGCATTCTCATGCGCTTGCAATTGCAGCGGGCGCGCTCGTCCTCCGACTCGATCATGGATGGCGCCGTGCAATTTCGCAAATGGTTAGCCATTCAATGGCGGCGGGCCAGTGAATTGCGGCCGCCGCGCGGTGAAAATTACAACCAGGCCCGCGAAATGAATGGCGAATGAAAATTACACCCTCATGGCCCGGCGGAAGGTTAACGGCGCGCGCGCGCTCGGCCTGCCCGGCGCCGGGCACCGGCGGCCGTCACGGCGGCCGTCACGGTGCCCGTCAGGGCGGCCCCGGAGGCTGTGACCAGGTGAAGGTCCCGCGGCAGGCTGGCCTGCGAGGTCCGCGGGCCGCAGCCCGCGTGCGGGAGGACCGCGCCGGCCGCCGCGGACTCGCGGTCCCCGGCAGCGCGCGTCGCTGCCTCCCTCGCTTCTGGCCGATCTCTGATCTAGACCTGTATCGGCTCAGTGGTTAGCCTGACTTCGTTGCCGTTATGTGGAGGATTTGCTCAGGATCAAACAATCCTCTTGGACTCGCGGGCTCCCGCCAAGGGAGGCAGGATGAACGGCATATCAGGCGCAACGAACGACCCGGCTACCGACACGAGTGGGAGGCCGCCCGACCGGATACGCCCGAGCAGGCCAGCCCACCCGGCCCGCTCGGGCGTATCCGCCACGCTGACGGCATGGGAACGGTTCGTCGGGGGCGAGGACGCCGTGCAGGGCGTGCGGCCGGAGATCCTGGCCTCCTGGTACCGCTGCCGTGACCAGTACCGCGTCGATCCGCGCCGCGCGCAGGGACCGCCAGAGCCCGGCGACGAGGCGGGCGGGGGAGAGGCCTCACCGCTCCACGGCATGGTGTTCACCGAGCTTGGCGGGGCCGCCGCGCTCGCCGCGAGCGAGGCGGAGTCGGTGGGGGGCCTCATCACTGTCGCCGACTCCGGCGGGCGCATCCTGGCCAGCTGGGGCGACCGCAAGGCCCTGGGCTTCCCGGCCGAGCGCGCCCTCGCGCCGTGGTCGGCCTGGCCGGAGCGATCCGCCGGGACGAACGGGATGGGCACCGCCCTGCAAAGCCGCCAGCCGGTGACCGTGCTCGGCGCCGAGCACTGGTGCCAGGTGTTCCACGACCGGGCCTGCGCCGGGGTGGCCGTCAGGGACGCCGCCACCGATATCGCCATCGCGGTGCTGAACGTTTCACTACGCGGGGTAGTGATACCGCCCGGGCTGTCGGCCTGGCTCCACCAGAGCACGGCCAGCGTGCAAGCGGGCCTGCGGGAGCGGGAGCGGGCCAGCGGCGCCGAGCTGGTGGCCACCTTCGCCCGTGTCACCGCCAGGACGACCGGGCCGGTCGCCGCCCTCGACATGGCCGGCCGGGTGGTGATCGCCAACGATGAGGCGGCGCTGCTGCTCGGCGTGCCCGCGCAGACCCCGGCGGCCAACCCCGCGAGCCGCTGGGCGGCGGAGGTGCCCGAGATCGCCGCGGTCGCCCGGCAGGCGGCTCGCCAAGCCCGGTTCGAGCCCGGCTGGACGGGCACCACGCGCATCTACGTGCCGTTCACCCAGGCGCTGCTGCCGCTGACGGTGACGCCCGTCTTCCAGGCCCGGCAGATGATCGGCCTGCTGATCAGCGGCGGTGGCGCGGGCGCCGCGGCGGGCGACCCGCTGGACGCGGCCGACCCCCCGGCGCTCATCCCGGCCGAGCCGCTGGCGCTCAGCTCGGCGCAGCCTCCGCCGGCCCCGGCCCGGCCGGGCCTCCCCGGGCAGTTGCCCGGCCGCGTCATCGCGCGCCGCGACGAGAGCCTCGTCGTCCTCGCGATGCCCGAGATCAGGTACGCGGAGGCGGCGGGGAACATCGTGTGGCTGGTCACCGACCAAGGGCGACTGCGGGCGGCCGCGCATGGCCTTGACCACCTGGAGCGCGACCTGAACGGGTACGGGTTCCTCCGGGTGCACCGCCGTTACCTGGTGAACCTGCGCCGGGTGCGGGAGATCGACCTGGGCTTCAAGGGATCGCTGTTCCTGGTCACCGATGTCCGCCAGCGGGAGAGCATCCCGGTTTCCCGCCGGCACGCCCCGGCCCTGCGGCGGGCGCTGGGCGTCTAGCACGGCTGCCGTCTTAGTGTCGCGGCTATGGCAGGCTGGACGCGTGAACCCGAGGATCAGGTACTGCAGCACGCCTGCAGGCCGCGTGGCGTACTCGACGTCAGGCACCGGGCCGGCGCTGCTGTGCGATCCGGGGTGGGTCACCCATCTTCGCGCGCAGCTTGAGCTGCTCTCGTTCGGCGCCTTCTTCGCGCGCCTGGCGGAGCGGTTCACGGTGATCCGCTACGACAAGCCCGGGTGCGGCCTGTCGGACCGAGACGGGGTCGACCTGTCGTTCGAGGGGCAGGTTGCCGCGGCGCTGGCGGTGGCCGACGCGGTCGGCGCCGAGCGCTTTCGCCTGTTCGGAGCCTCGCAGGCAGGCCAGGTGGCGGCCGCGATCGCGGCGCGGTACCCCGAGCGCGTCGAGGCGCTGGTGCTGTACGGGACGTGCGCCAGCGGCGAGGACCTGGCCCCCGCCGAGGTCAGGCAGTCGCTGGTGGCGCTGGTGCGGGCGCACTGGGGCCTGGGGCAAAAGGCGCTCAGCGGAGCGTTCGTCACCGATCCCACCGCCGAGGAGATGGCGGCGTTCACCCGGTTCCAGCAGTCCTGCGCGACGGCTGCCGAGGCCGCGCGGATGCTGGAGGTCTACTACGGCACCGACATCAGGGCGCTGCTCCCGGCGATCCGGGCGCGGACCGCGGTCTTGCACCGTGAGGAGGACCGGGGCACCAAGTTCGAGCTGGGGCGCGAGGTCGCCGCGCTGATCCCCGGGGCGACGCTGATCCCCCTCCCGGGTAGCAGCCACCTGTTCTACCACGGTGACTGGCCATCGGTCCTGGAGGCGACGCTGAGCTTCTTGTCCGAGCCGGCCAGCGGGGGGCCGCGGCTCACCGATCGCGAGCGGGAGGTGGCCGAGCTGGTCGCCGAGGGGCTGACCAACCAGGCGATCGCCAGGCGCCTGTCGGTCGCGCCGCGCACAGCCGAATCGCACGTGGAGAACATCCGCCGAAAGCTGCGGGTCAGCTCGCGCGCCCAGATTGCGACATGGGTGACCGAACAGCGCCTGCGGCACTGAGCGAAGCGCCGGGGATACTGAGCGACCGGTATTTCGCCCGACGCGGGAGCGGGCCGGGGCCCCGGAATATGGGTGGGAAGCGGGGACAGTACCCGTAGTTCACCCGATAGTCGCGCCGGGCTGCCCGGACCTAGCGTGAAGGCATGCCACCAGTCACGAACCCAGCCGCTCCCGCGGAGGCCGCCGAGCGCTTCCCGCGAGCGGGGATCCACCGGCTCACCATCGCGCCCCGCTTCCGCGGCCCGTCTGGGAGCGGTAACGGCGGCTACGTCTGCGGGCGCGTCGCCGGCTACCTCGATGGCCCGGTCACCGTCACGCTGCGCCGGCCACCGCCGCTGGCGACCGCGCTGGCCGTTGAGCGGGACGGCGGGCCGGGCGGCGGGCCGGGCGGGGAGGCCACGCTGCGCGTCCTCGATGGCCGCACGCTGGTCGCCGAGGCCGCCGCCGCGCCCGGCCCGGCCGCGCTGGCGATCCCGGATCCGGTCTCGATGGCGCAGGCTCGCGCGGCCGCCGGCGGCGCGCGCTACTTCCAGGACCCGGTCTTCCCGGACTGCTTCGTCTGCGGGACGAACCGCAGGCCAGGCGACGGGCTGCGGATCTTCCCGGGACCGGTGCCCGGCCGGGCGTTGTGGGCGGCCCCGTGGACACCGGACCGCTCGGTCGCGGGCACCGACGGGTGCGTGCTCCCGGAAATGGCGTGGGCGGCGCTCGATTGCCCCGGCGGGATCGCCGTCGCCGAGGATGCCGGCCTGGGGCCGGACACCGCCATCGTGCTCGGGCAGATGACGGCCAGCGTGGCGGCGCTGCCCGCGCCGGGCGATGAGTGCCTGGTGATCGCGTGGCCGGGCGGCGGCGCGGGCCGCAAGCTCACCGCCGGCTCGGCGCTCCTGGCGCCCGGCGGGCAGGTACTCGCCGTGGCCTGGGCGGTCTGGCTCACCGTGCCGCGCCCGGCGCGGGTGGCGCCCGCGGGGGGAGCGGCATGAGCGAGCTTGCGAGCGAATCAATAAGGACTGCGCGTCCGCGAATGCGGCCGACGAGCGCCAGCGAGGAGGTGGCATGAGCGGGCACCGCCGCGGCGTCGGGCTCACGCCGATGGAGACCCGGCGAGACGTCATCGTCCGGGCCGCCGTGCTCGCCGACGAGCTCGGGTATGAGGCCTTCGCCGTGCCCGAGGGCTGGGGCCTGGACTCCGTCCCCGTCCTGACCGAGATCGCGCTGCGCACGGCCAGGATCCAGGTCGCCTCGGGCATCTTGTCGGTGTGGGGGCGCACCCCGGCGACCCTGGCGATGACCGCCGCCACCCTCCACCAGGTCAGCGGGGGACGGTTCGCGCTGGGCCTGGGCACCAGCACCCGGGCGCTGGCCGAGGGGTTCCACGACATCCCGTTCGAGCATCCGGCCGCGCGGCTGCGCGAGGCGGTGACCGGGGTCCGCGCGCTCCTGGGCGGGCTTCCCGCCCAGCTCCGCCAGGCCCCGGACGCCCGCCCGCTGCGCCTGGGCCAGCCGCCCGCTCCCGAGGTGCCCATCTGGGTGGCCGCGCTCGGACGCCACACCACCACGGTGGCCGCCGAGCTCGCCGACGGCTGGATTCCCGCGCTGATGGCCCGCGACCGGCTATCCGGCTGGACGGCCCGGCTCGGCCAGGCGCGGGAGGACCACGACGTCGCCCTCGCGCCCCTGATGGTCTCGGCCGGGCCCGTCACCGCCGTAGCCGAGGACGAGGGCGCGGCCCGGGAGATCGTCGCCTCCTGCATCGCCTGGTACCTGGGCGCCATGGGCGACATCTACCGGTCGTCGGTGTCCGGCCAGGGCTATGCCAGCGAGGTCAGCGCCATCCTGGCCGCGAATCCGCGGCCCAGCCCCCGGCGCGGGGCCGTACCCCCTGACGCCCAGGTCGTCCTTGACCAGCTCGCCGCCTACGGAACCGCCGACCAGGTCGGCGAGCAACTGCGGTCGTGGGACCCCGTGACCGACATCGTCACGATCTTGCTGCCGCCCGGCCTGCCCTGGCCAGTTATCGAGGCCACCCTCCGGGCCGCGGCACCCGCCGCCGCGCCGGCGCCCAGCCCCGGCGAGCCCGCGCGGTCGGCCGCCGGGACGTAGATTGTCCTGGTGGCCGATCACAAACCGCCGCGGCTGGCCGGCGGCGAAGGGGAGACCTTGCACGCCCTGCTGCAGTTCCAGCGGGAATCGCTGCTGCGCAAGGTCTCCGGGGTCGATGAGGAGTCCGCGCGCTGGTCTCCGGTCGCCAGCGGCACCAGCCTGCTGTGGCTGGTCAGCCACATGGCCAGCGCCGAGGTCACCTGGGTCCTGCACCGCTTCGCCGGGCAGCGCCCCGGCACTGCCGCCGGCACGGCCGGCGACCACCCGCCGGGCGGCACGCTGGCCGACGCCGTCGGTGCCTACCAGCAGGTGTGGCCGCGGGTGGACGCGGTGGCCTTCGCCGGGGCCAGCCTCGATGAGCTGTGCCGCCACCCGGACGCCAGCCCGCCGGCCAGCCTGCGCTGGGTGCTGATGCACCTGCTGGAGGAGACCGCCCGCCACGCCGGGCACGCCGACATCCTCCGGGAGCTGATCGACGGTGCCACCGGCCGGTTACCCGCGGCCCCCGGGCGGCCCGCGGGCGGGGCCAGCGAACTGGTCAGGCGAACTGGTCAGGAATGGAGAAGCGCAGGTCATTGAGCCGTGCATAGCATGACCGGCATGGTTTCCATCGAATCTGTCACCCTCGAGGCGGCTGACCCAGCCGCCGCCGAGCGCTTCTACGCCGACGCCTTCGGCCTTGGCGGCCAGCTGCGAGTGCGAGCCTGCGAGGCTCCCACGTCGGGCTTCCGCGCGTTCACGTTGTCGCTGACGGTGTCGCAGCCAGCGAACGTCAAAGGCCTCATCGAGGCCGCGGCGGACGCCGGCGCCACCACGCTGAAGCCGGTCACGAAGTCGTTCTGGGGCTACGGCGGGGTCGTGCGGGCCCCGGACGGGGCGATCTGGAAGGTCGCCACCTCGGCGAAGAAGGACACCGGCCCCGCCAGCAGGCAAATCGACCAGATCGTGCTGCTGCTGGGCGCCGCCGACGTGGCGGCCAGCAAGCAGTTCTACCTGGACCACGGTCTCACCGTGGCCAAGAGCTTCGGCCGCAAGTACGTGGAGTTCTCCACCGGGCCGGGCCCGGTCAAGCTGGGACTGTACGGGCGCCGCGCGCTCGCCAAGGACGCGGGCGTCGCCCCCGACGGCACCGGATCGCACCGGCTGGTGATTGACGGCGACGCCGGCGCCTTCACCGACCCGGACGGGTTCGCGTGGGAGGCCGCGACGTCCTGAGCGGCTCACGTCGCCGGGAGCTTACCCCGCCGGCCTGGCCGCCGCCGTCGCCGCCATCATGTCCAGGACTGGCCGGCCACGTCGGCCTGGCCGTTGGCGATGAGCCAGGCGAGCGCCTCGTGCAGGGCGTCGAGCGCGGTGTAGCGGGGCGCATACCCGAGCACCTCGCGGGCGCGGGCGATGCTGGCGGTGATGCTGCGGGAGGTGTGCTCGCGGGTGACCTCGGCGGGGCCAGGCCCGGCCCGGCGGGTGAACTCGTCCCAGCCCACGAAGTCCAGCGCCGGCTCGCGGCCGAACCACCGCGCCGCGCCGGCCGCCAGGCCGCGCAGCGTCATCGCCTGCTCGGCGGTCACGTGGAAGCTGCCCCCGACCGCCGCCGGCTCCGACAGCGCGAGCTCGAAGGCCTGCGCCACGTCGTCCGCGTGCACGTGGTGCAAGACGCCGAGCCCGTGGTCGGGCAGCGCGAGCGGCTGGCCCGTGGCCAGCCGGGTCCACGTGGCGGGGTCGAGGTTGCCGGCCGGGGTGATGACCGGCCAGCCGGGCCCGCTGATGTGGCCAGGGTGCAGCACCACGGCCGGGACGCCGCCCGCCCGGGTCTCGGCGTGCAGCAGCGCCTCGATCTCGGCCTTGCCCGTGCCGTACTCGCCGAAGGCGGTGCGGGGCTCATCCTCGGTCACCGGTACCCGCAGCGCGGGGCCGTGGACCCAGATGGTCCCGCAGTGCACGAGCAGCGGGCGCGCCGGGCGCAGCGCCTCGGTGAGCTGGCGGGCCGACGCGGCGCTGAAGCAGATGAGGTCGATCACCGCATCCGGGCGCAGGGCCGCCACCCGGGCACCGAACTGTCCCGCCGCGTCTTCGGCCTCCCGGTCAGCGGTGACCGTCGTCACCGCGGCCCACTGCGGGCGGTCGTGGTACGGGCCGCGGCTGCCACGGCTGACCGCGATCACCTCATGGCCCCGGTCCACCAGCCGGGGCACCAGGTACGTGCCGATGTGCCCGGTCGCCCCGATGACCACCACTCGGCTCATTCGCGTTCGTCCCTTCCCGCGCCGGCCCCGCCCCCGTCATCCTCCCACGCGCCGGGCGGGAATCTGCGGCCGCCGGGCGGCAGCGCGGGGCTGGCTAGGGCACGCGGAACCGGAATCCCTCGTCGAGCAGGCGGGGCACCACGACCTTGAGGGCGGCCACGGTCTGGGAGCGGTCTCCGCCGCCGTCGTGCTCCAAGATGACCGAGCCGGCGCGCGTGCTGCGCAAGATGTTCGCCACGATCGCGGAGACCCCGGGCCGGGCCCAGTCCCGCGGGTCCACCGACCAGTCCAGCGGGGTCAGTCCCTGCGCCGTGCAGTAGTCCAGCAGCCCGGGCGACCAGGCCCCGTACGGGGCGCGGAACACGGTCGGCCGCTGCCCGGTGGCGGCGTGGACGGCGTCGCCCGCCCGGGTGACCTGATCGCGCATCGCGGCCGGGGTGAGGACGGCCATGTTGGGGTGGCTCCAGGTGTGGTTGGCGATCGCGTGGCCCGCGCCGGCCACCTCGCGCGCGATACCCGGGAAGCTGGCCACGTTCTGGCCGACCATGGAGAAGGTCGCGGTGACGCCGTGCTCCCGCAGTATGCGCAGGATCTGCGGCGTGTAGACCGGGCTGGGCCCGTCATCGATGGTCAGCGCCACCGTCATCGGCCCGTCGTCGATGTAGAACACCGGCTTGGCGGGCGCCTCGCCGGCCCGCGGGCGCGCGTGCTCATGCCGTGCCGCCGTGCCGCCGTGCCGCCGCGGTGATCTCGCCGCCGAGCCGCGCCGGCCGCTGGTCGCGCTGGCGTGCCCGCTTTCCACCGTGGCCATCGCCGCGGTGGTCCCGGTGACCAGCACGCCGCCGAGCGCCGCGAGCAGCATCCGCCGCGGCATCCGGCGGCCCCGGCTCATGTCCTCGCCCGTGCCCGGGCCGCCCGGGCCGCCGTGCCCCGAGGCGGTGCTCGAGTACCCGTCGTTGCCCCAGTACCCGTTCCGCGCGGCTTCCTGTCCCGCCGGGCCAGCGCCCCCGCGCCAGCCAGCATCCCCGTCACCCATGCGCCGACCTTCCCCGTCGTTTACCCCAAGGACGTCGCAGGCCTCGTCCTGGTTGCCGGAAGTCGCTTTGTTACCGGGAAGCGGACGGGTCAAGGCGGCTGAGCCGGGTGACGCCGTCTCGCATGATGCGCCGGGCGAGCACGGCGCGGGAGACCCGGCCGGCCGGGCCGACGGTGACGGGCTGGCCGTCCCGCCGGCCGCGGATCTGGCCGATCAGCCAGTCCGGGACCCCGAAGCCGGCCAGCCGGCTAATCGCCTCGCCCTTGGTGATGAGGTCGCCGGTGGTCAGCACGGCCTCGGCGCGCGGCAGCACGACCAGGCCGTGGTCGACGCTGGAGTCCCGCAGCCATTGCCTGCGGCCGCGCGACGCCCGCTGCCAGTAGCCGGTGACCTCCTTGTGCACGGCCGCCTTCAGCTCGGCGACCGGGACTGGCCGGATGCCCGGCGGCGGCCAGGGGCCGTGCAGCGCGATCCCGGCGGTGGCCAGCTCGGCCTGGGTGAGCACCTTCATCTGCCACCGGGTCATCCGGTCCCCGAACCAGTATGCGCACAGGCGCTCGGAGTCGGTCGCGGCATCGGCCGCCACGTAAAGGCAGTGCAGCTGGCCGGCCGGGCCGCCGGTGCCCGCCAGGGCGACGTGCAGCCGCTCCAGCTCCCGGGCCATCGCCTTGCCAGGCTCGTGCCGCACCAGCACGACCACGTCGATGTCGCTGGCCGCCGGGCTGTAGTCACCGGTGGCCAGCGAACCGTAGACGTACACGCCGAGGACGTCCTCGCGCGCGGCGAGCCGGTCCCGCAGCCGTCCCAGCAGCCCGGCCACGTCCGGGGGAATCCGCGCCGACGGCATGCCAGCATCCTGCCACACCCCGCCCGGTGGCTAGGCCGGCGCTCCCGGCTCGCGACTGGCCGGCGGGCGACCGCAGGCCCGTTCTAGCGTGCGGCGGCCGATCATCGCGAGGGCCGGGTCGCCGGCCAGCCCGGTGGTCAGCAGCGTCGTCCCGAAGAACACCGCCCAGCCTCTCGCGCGAGTCATGGTATTGGCGCTGACCTGGCCGTACGCGGACCAGAAGGCGGGCTGGGCGGCTACCGGGAACAGCAGCCAGGCGGCGGCCAGGTCAGCGGCGGGATCCCCGGCCGTCATGTCGCCCCAGTCGAGCACCGCGCGGAGGCGGCCCTGAGAAACCACCAGGTTCCGGGGGTGCAGGTCGCCGTGAATGCACGTTTCAGCGGCATCGGCCGCGGCCCTGACCGCGTCCCGCCATTGATCCCGGACCGATTCGGCCGGCAGCGACAAGCCGGCGCCGGTGTCCGTTAGCGCGGCGAGCTTGGGCTCGATCGTCTCACTCAGGCTGGCGAGCGGGATCCCGCGCCAGTCGTTGCGCGGGAAGCCGGGCGGCGGGGGCCGGTGCAAGCAGGCCAGGAACCGGCCGAGGACGCCGGCCTGCGCCGCGTCCAGCGGCTCGCGGTCGGCGGTGCGCCCCGGCGTCCACGCCACGACGCTCCATGACCAGGGAAATCCGGGGCCGGGGGTGCCCTCCCGGAGCGGGACAGGAACGGCGACCGGAAGGTGGCCGGCCAGCCAGGGCAGCCAGGCGTGCTCGAGGAGTATCAGCGGCGCCGCGCCGCTGATCCGCGGCAGCCGCACCGCCAGCTGGCGGCCGAGCCGGTAGGTCACGTTGTCCCACCCGGTCGCCGCGTGGCGCACGGGCAGGCCGGCCAGGTCCGGGTGCTGGGACCGCAGCAGGCCGCGGACCAGCCGCTCGTCAATGCTGACATCGGCGGGCGGGATGCCGCCCGGCTCGACGGGGTCATCATCAGGCACCACGGCCGCAAGCTCCCGTACAGATAAAAGCGCCAGCCTCTTGCAGAACCCAACTTAACCGTATTAGTAAAGAGCTGTCACCACGTCAAGGCCGACGAACAAGGAGTGATCACATGGCGTCTCGGCTAAGACAGTCACGCTCAGGGCAACCCGGGAGCGCCCGGTTCCGCCCGGGTACCCGGGGCGGGCGCGCCCGGTACGCGGGCGGCTGCACGGCGCTGGCGGTGCTCGCGACCGTCGCGACCACGGCCGCGGCCCCCGCCTCGGCAAGCACCGCCTCGGCAAGCACCGTCTCGGCAAGCACCGTCTCGGCGAGCGCGGTCACCGTTCCGGTGCTGCTTTCCGCCGCGCCCCTCGGCCTCAACACCGCGCCCTGGGACTACGAGTACGCGGCGAACGCGTCGGCCGGGGGCGGCCTGGACCAGATCCAGCCGCTGCTGCAGGCGGCCGGCATCGACGAGCTGCGCTACGGCGGCGGCTCCTACGCCGATTACTACGACTGGCAGACCAACACCAACATCCAGAACTGCCTGCCGGACAACGCCACCGCTTCCTTCACCTCCAGTTGCGCGTCGTCGGACTCGCTGGACTTCAGCCAGTTCTCCCAGCAGGCCAGGGCGGTCGGCGCGCAGAGCTTCGTGACCGTGAACTACGGCTCGGGCACCCCCGCCGAGGCCGCCGCGTGGGTAGCCCAGGCCAAGAGCACGCCCGGCCAGGGCGTGGCGCGGTGGGAGGTCGGCAACGAGAACTACGGGTGCTGGGAAGTCAACAACGAGCTGGCCGGCCCGCCCGCGAACTTCCAGGGGTACACGCCGAACACCTACACCACGGTCAACGGCGTGTTCGAGAACCCGACCTGCCCGCAGACCACGCAGGGCAACGCGGCCGGCACCCAGACGCTGGCGACGTCCTACGCGGTCAACGCCCGGCAGTTCCTCATCGCGATGAAGGCGGCGGACCCGGCGGCGCGGATCGGCGTCCCGTGGGCGTTCAGCAGCGAGGTGCCCGGCGCCTCGGTGCCGAACAACTCCGAGTGGAACGACACCGTGCTGGGGACCGACGGCAAGTACGTGAGCTTCGTTGACGCGCACTACTACCCGTTCTTCTTCGGCGGCAGCACCGGCGGCGCCAACCCAACCGATCAGCAGGTGCTGCAGGCGCTCTTCCAGGTCCCGTCGCTGTATCGCGAGATCCGGACTGAGCTGAGCGCCCGCGCGCCCAAGGCGTCGGTGGTCGTCGGCGAGACCAACGTGTCGAACAACGAGACCACCACGGTCTGCACCCCGACCGGGGCCTTGTTCGCCGCCGGCGACGTGCTGTCGTGGCTGGCGGCCGGCGCGAAGAGCGTCGACTACTGGGACATGAACAACTACGGCAACACCACCACCAGCTGCACCGGTGCGGACTTCGGGCTGTTCACCTCATCCGCGCCGGCCGCCGCGGAGACCCCGTACTACGGCTACCTGCTCGCCTCGGTGCTGGCGCGACCGCACGCGCTGCTGGGCACGCTGGGCACCTCCGCTCCCGCGGACGTGCTCGGCTACCAGGCGCTCGTGCCCGGCGGCAAGTACGCCGTGGCCTTCATCAACACCAACACCAGTTCCGCCGAGACGGTCCGCTTCCGCGCGCCGCTGTTCGGGACGCTGCGGACCTGGAGCTACAGCGCGGGAGACCAGAACGCGACGAACTCCAACATCGTGACCGGGACCGCCTCGGCGGCGTCGGTCGCCGGCGGCATCACGCTGCCAGCCGCGTCCATCACCATTCTCCAGACGCGCTAACGCGCGGCCGGCCCGTCCGGGCAGGGCGGCCCGCCCCGCGCGGGGAGGGCCGCTGTCCGGGCGGCCCGGGTGCTCACGAAGCGGGCTCCGCCCGGTACCGCTCGACGTAGTCCCAGTCGAGCTCCAGGCCGAAGCCGGGGCCGGCCGGGACGAGGTACTCGCCGCCCGCGAACGGGCGCCGGTTGGCGAGCATGTTCCAGAAGATCGGGTCGCGTTCCGGCGCGAACGTCTCCAGGTAGGTGCCGTGCGGGATGGACGCGAGGAGGTGCGCCGAGATCTGCGGCTCCTCATGGTGGGCCATGTCGACCTCGTACATCGAGGCCAGCGCGGCGACGCGGCGCCACTCGCTGGGCCCGCCGATCCAGCTGGCATCGGCATTGCAGGCGTCCACGGCACCCGCGCTGATCAGGTCCCGCAGGCCGGCCCGGGTGCTCTCGCTCTGCCCGGCGACGACCTGCATTCCGGTGGTCAGCCGCACATCGCGCATGGAGAGCCTGTCGTTCAGCCACTGGACGGGCTCTTCGAACCAGCGGAGGTTCAGGTCGCTGGTGAGCCTGGCGAACTCGATCGCGCTGCGCCGGGTGAAGCCCTGGTTGGCATCGACCATCAAGACGAAGTCCTCGCCGCCGGCCTTGCGCGCCTGCCGGGTCCGGTGCGCGTCCTGCTCGGGGGACAGCATGCCCACCTTGAACTTGCAGCCGCCGAACCCGAGGGCGATGTAGTGCTCGATCTGCCGGGCGACGTCGGATTCGTCGTCACTGTAATAGCCGCCGATGCAGATGGCCGTGAGCTGGTCGCGGTAGCCGCCCCAGAGCCGGTGCAAGGGCTGGTTCAGCGCCTTGCCGACCAGGTCCCACAGCGCGGAATCGACGCAGGCGATCGCCTGCAGCGCCAGTGAGCGGTCGCGGAGGATGTCATAGGTCGGCGGCAGCATCGCCGACCAGCACTCTTCGGTCCGCAGCGCGCTGCGCCCGAGAAGCCGCGGCGCGATCTCGTCGCGGATGATGGCGGCGATGACCGGCTGCTCCGCGTCGGTGTCGCCGTTGTAGACCTCGCTGACCAGCCCGTTCCTGGTGTACACGCGGGTCACGAGGGTGCACCGGTTCGTCATCGAGTAGTGCGCGCCCTGGAAGAGCCGGGGAAGCGGAACGCGGACCGGGATGACCTCGACGCGCTCGACGGTCAGGTCGCCGGGGGTTATCGCGGTCGCGGCCGTCTCGGTCATGACTGGCCCCCGGCGGGCGGGAAGGGGTCCCGGGGCGGGGCGTAGCACTCCAGGAGAACGCAGCCCTCCTGCCCGGCCCGGGCCGCGTGGGTGATGTCGCGGGGGATCAGGAAGCCCGCCCCGGCCCGCAGCACGCTGACGTGGCCGCCGACGTCAAGCTCGAGGCTGCCCGACAGGACCTGGCCGAACTCCTCGTTGGGGTGGGCGTGCCGGGGCACCGTCGCACCGGGCTCCAGCCGGAACCGGGCGGCCGACAGCTCGCTGCCCGTGCGCAGCGAGCCGGAGATGCCCGGCGCCGCCGCCCGTCCGGCCGCCTGGTCCCAGGCGATCTCGGCCGGCTGCCAGGACGTCACCGCGTGCCCGGCGCGAGCAACTGGGTCACCTGGACGACCACGTCGTCGGGGTCCACGGCGAGCGCGACCTTCCAGCCGCCCTCCGGGGTCATGACCACGGTCGGCTTGGTCAGGAACTCAACGCCCAGGGCCGACAGCTCCTCGTACACGCGCTGGGTGTCCTCGGTGAGGACAGCGAACCTGGTGATGCCGCGCTGGTGCTGCGGCGACGGTCCCCGGCCGGGGTCCGAAGTGCCAGGATCAGACCACTGCACGATGTCCAGGACCGTGGCCTGCTCGTCGGTGCCCAGGCGGAGATGGACGAACCGCAGGTCCCGGGAGGGCACCGCGAAGGCTTCCCGGACGGCGTCATTGCTGACGCTGCGGTCCTGGAGCGCGGTGAATCCCAGCCGCTGGTAGAACGCGACGGAGCGGTCCAGGTCGGTGGAATTGATGGCGATGTGGAACAGGCGGCTCAGCATCTGTCCTCCTCCGTTCAGTCGGCGTACGGCATGAGCTGATCGGCGAGGCGCTCGACCTCGTCGAGGGCGCCCCGCAGGCTGTCGTGCTCGAACGAGGTGTCCGCGATCAGCAGCCTGACGCCCAGGCCCGCGTAATGGTCGATCGTGTCCTTGTCGAGGCTGGCCTGCGTGACGGGCCGCGCGGAAAGCTCGATGTCGTCCAGCGTGCGCCCGTGCTCGGCCAGGTAGCCTTCGAGCTCCCTGAGCTTGCGGGCCAGCTCATCGGGTGCGATGTAAAGCGGATGCCATCCGTCGGCTGCCTCCGCCACTCGCCGGAGCACCCCGGTGCTCTTGCCCCCGCACCACAGCGGAATGGAATTCGCGCCGACCGGCTTGGGGTAGAACTTGAACCCCGAGAACTGGAAGTGCTCCCCCTGGAAATCGATCACGTCCGCGGTCCACAGGTGCCGCAACAGCTTGAGGTACTCGGTCGTCCGGGATCCGCGCTGCTCGAACGGCGAGCCCAGGATCTCGAACTGCTCGCGCATCCAGCCGGTGCCGACGGCGCAGATCGTGCGGCCGCCGTTGAGCACGTCGAGGGTGGCCAGCGCCTTGGCGGTGTTGACCGGGTGGTGCCAGCCGGCGATGAGGACAGAGGTGCCGACGCGGATCCGCTGGGTGGCGGCCGCGGCCCAGGCCAGGGTCAAGATCGCGTCCAGGTACGGGGTCTCCGGCGGCCAGAAGAACCTGCCGTCCTCGCGGTAGGGATACCGTGACGTCACGTTGACTGGCAGCGCGATGTGGTCGGTCATCCAGACCGAGTCGAAGCCCAGGGCCTCGGCCTTGCGCGCGTAGGCGGCGATGGCCTCCGGGGTCGCGAAGGGGCCGGCCCCCGGCAGCCGCAAGCCAAACTTCATCGCAGTCGCCCCGGCGTGGTGTCGTCGCCGCGCGGTGACGCCGGCGTGGCCCGCAGCGAGGTGAGGTCGTCCTCGAACCGCTCCAGGCTGAGGTGGGCGGTCACCAGCCGCTGGGCCTGCGCCGCGTTCCGCGAGCGCATCGAGGCCACGATGGCCTGGTGCTCGGCGTGCCATTCCCCGTGGCGGCCGACGCCGGCCCGCAGCCCGCTCGACAGGGCAAGCCACGCGTCGCGCAGCATCAGCTCGATCTCGTACAGCCACGAGTTGCCGCTGATCTCGACCACCGCGAGCTCGAAGGCCAGCGGCGGCCAGGCCGCGCTGGGCCTGCGCTCAAGCTGCTTGCGCTGCTCGTCCAGCATCTGCTGCAGGCCCGCGAAGTCCTCGTCGGTGCCCCGCGCGGTGGCCGCGGCCACCGCGGCGATCTCGATCCCGAGCCGGGTCTCGACGAGGTTGCGCAGCGCGTTCTGCTCGGTGGCGTCGAAGATCGCCTTGGGCGAGGCCTGCGCGAACGGCGGCGAGACGGCCACGTACATCCCGTCGCCATGCCGGACGTCGATGATCCCCACGGTCGACAGCACCCGCAGCGCCTCCCGCAGGGAGGAGCGCCCGACCCCGAACATCTCGGTGAAGACGCGCTCCGGCGGCAGCTTGTCGCCGCTGGCCAGGTCATTGCCCGCGATGTAGGCCTGGATGCCCTGCACCACCCGCTCGGCGACCCGGGGGGATCCCGGCGGCGGCCGCAGCGCTGGCGCGGGCGCCGCCCCGGGTGCTGGCTGGCTCGCAGGTGACTGGGAGATGACGGCGCTCCATCCACGATGCCCGGCGGAACCGGGAGCGCGGCCGCGCCCCGGGGGATAGGACCGGGTTGACATGAACGTAGAAGCAGTTGTCTGATAAGTCAAGCCAAGGAGGGCGATTCCGATGAGATGTATGATGACTTGGCGGAGCTGGTTCGCCGCCCGCGCAGGCAGGCCCTGATGGGGCAGCTGGGCGTGCAGCTCACCCCGTGGACCGACTCCCGCGAGCTCGTCGGCCTGGCCCGGCGGCTGGCTGACGTCGTGGACACCGTATGGGTTCAGGACCAGATGCTGGCCCGCAACGTCTACGCCCTGCTGGGCGCGATCGCCTATGCCGGCTGCGGGGTAGGGACCAACGTGACCTACCCCATCGGGCGGAACCCGATTGAGATGGCCTCGGCCCTGGCGACCATCGCGGAGCTGGTGCCCGGCGACCGCGATCTCCTGGTCGGCCTGGGCACCGGCGGGGCGCTCGTCGACAGCCTGTTCCGCAAGGACCGGCCGGTGGCGGCCGTCCGGGAGTCGATCCAGCTGATGCGGGCGCTGTGGTCGGGCGCCCGCGTTGACCTCGGCGAGTTCCCCGTCCTGGGCTCCGCCCTGGGCTGCAGGCCCGCGGCGGTGGCCGAGCTCACGTATCCGGTCGCCCGGGTACCGCAGATCCTGGTCGCCGGGGTTGGCCCGAAGATCCTGGCCGTGGCCGGCGCCCATGCCGATGGGCTGATCTCGCCCAGCAGCCTGCCCACCTCGTCCCGGGCGGCGCTGCTGGCCGGCGACTTCTCCCAGATCTGCGGCCTGGACCGGGCCCGGGCGGCCCGGCCGCCAGGAATGGCGCCGCTGCGGCTGATCTTCGGGATCAACGTCTCGGTGTCGGCCGACCGCAAGCGCGCCCGCGAGTACGCGCGCCGTCAGGTCGCGCTGGTCGCGGGCAACCCGCGCCTGTGGCCGGACCTGGAGCGGGTCGGGCTCGACGTCGATTCCGCGGGGGCCGTCAAGAACGCCTTCGACCAGGGACTGGGCATTGACGGGGCGGCGGCGCAGTGCTCGGAGGCCCTGGCCGACGCGCTGATCGTCTCCGGCACGCCGCAGGAGTGCATTCCCGCGATGACGGAACTGCGCGACCTCGCCGCCGCGCGGGGCTACACCGACTTCTACGTCGGCGGACCGCTCGGGCCCGACCCCGCCGAGGCCGCGGGCCTGCTGGTCGCGCAGGTGATGCCCGCCGTGTGGCCGGGCCGCGGCCCGGGCCGGCGATGACCGTGCTTAACCGGCGGGACGAGCGCGGGGTGGCCACGCTCACGCTCAGCAGGCCCGCGCTGAAGAACGCGCTGAGCACCGAGCTCCTGGTCCAGCTGCAGTCGCAGCTGGACCGCGTCCGCGATTCCCCCGAGGTCAGGACGGTGATCCTGGCCGGCGCCGGGGACACCTTCTGCGCGGGCGCCGACCTCAGGGAGTTCCCGCCGGACGCCGGCCCGGACCGGAGCCTGCGCCGCATCCGCCTGGTCACCCAGGTCATCGCGCAGCTGAGGAACCTTGAGCAGCCGACCCTGGCGGTCGTCCAGGGCCCCGCCTATGGCGCCGGGTGGGGGCTCGCCCTGGCCTGCGA
>Ga0157369_10002926_pt1 | contig 20415 bp, 17 predicted proteins | sample C25metaG_FD_113461 | JGI IMG/M metagenome (GOLD analysis project Ga0157369, IMG submission 113461) | Corn rhizosphere microbial communities from Kellogg Biological Station, Michigan, USA - C2-5 metaG | ecosystem: Host-associated > Plants > Roots > Rhizosphere > Soil | place: USA: Michigan...
CGCGAAACCCCAACGCGATGCCGCTGCTTCTGACACACGGATGGCCAGGCTCACAGTTTGAGTTCCTGAAGACTATCGGCCCGCTGACGGATCCCGTTGCTTACGGCGGTAAGGTTGAAGATTCGTTCGACGTGATCATTCCATCGATTCCGGGACACGGTTTTTCCGGTAAGCCAACTGAATTGGGCTGGGGGCCGGATCGAGTCGCGAAGGCTTGGGATGTGCTCATCAAGCGTCTGGGTTATACCCACTATGTTTCCCAGGGCGGAGATCACGGTTCGGTGATATCGGATGCATTAGGCCGCCTGAATCCGCCGGGTCTGTTGGGCATTCACTTGAACATGCCGGCCACCATCCCGCCCGAATTGGTCAAGCCGATCAATAGTGGTGACCCGGCCCCTGTCGGGCTCACTGAGCCTGAACGCAAGGCGTTTGATTCCTTGAGCACCTTCTTCGGCCGCAATGCAGCATACGGCGCGATGATGGTTACGCGCCCGCAGACTATCGGTTACCTGCTGGCCGATTCGCCTACCGGTACTGCGGCGTGGATGTACGAAAAAATCGCCGCGTGGACGGACAGTGATGGTCAGCCTGAACGGGTATTGACCCGTGACGAGATGCTGGACGATATCAGCCTGTACTGGCTGACGAACGCAGGCGCATCGTCATCGCGTTTCTACTGGGAAAACAACAACAACAATTTCAGCGCTGCCGCGCAGAACACCGCAAGCATCAAGGTGCCGGTGGCGATCACGGTCTTCCCGCACGAGATCTATCAGGCGCCAAAAAGCTGGGCGCAACGCGCTTACCCATCACTTTCCTACTACAGCCAGGTTAACAAGGGCGGCCACTTCGCTTCCTGGGAGCAACCTCAATTGTTCAGCGAAGAGTTGCGGGAGGCCTTCCGGCCGCTGCGCGCCAAGCTGAGCGCAACGAAGACAGCCCAGTAGCTCACACGCAATCCAGTCAACACAACCGGGCCGCTATTCGGCGGCTCGCTACGGAGAAGCACCATGGAGATGACCTTGCTGAACAACCAAAATAAATCCAGCCGCCTGCGGGGTCTTGCCCCATCGCTGTTGGCAGCAGCGGCGCTGCAATTCGCAGCGGTGGTTGTCGGTTTTTCCCAAGCCAGCGCGGCTGATGTACCCGCGTCCACCATTGGGGCTATCACGCCGGGAGCCCACACCTCTCTCGGTGCTCTTAAGCATGTGAAAGCGGGGCTGCTGGACATTTCTTACGCGGAACTCGGCCCAGCCGATGGCCCTGTGGTCATTTTGTTGCACGGCTGGCCCTACGATATCAACGCATACGCTGATGTCGCTCCTGCTTTGGCGGACAAGGGATATCGAGTGTTGATCCCTTCTGCGCGGGGTTATGGCGATACGCATTTTCTCTCGGCCAAGACAGTTCGCAATGGTCAACCTGCCGCGCTGGCGACTGACCTGATCGACTTCATGGACGCGCTGAAGATCAAGACGGCGGTGCTGGGTGGGTTTGACTGGGGCGCCCGCACTGCAGATATCGTTGCCGCACTGTGGCCGGAAAGAGTGAAAGCCCTGGTCGCTGTGAGCGGTTACCTGATAGGCAGCCAAGAGGCGGGCAAGGCGCCATTGCCGCCAGCCGCCGAACTGCAGTGGTGGTACCAGTTCTACTTTGCGACCGAGCGCGGGCGCCTGGGCTACGAGAAAAACACCCATGACTTCGCCAAGCTCATCTGGAAGCTGGCGTCGCCACAGTGGAATTTCGACGACGCCACTTATGAGCGTAGCGCGGCGTCCTTGCAAAACCCTGATCACGTGGCCGTGTCGATTTTCAACTATCGCTGGCGCCTGGGGTTGGTCAAGGGCGAGGCCAGATACGACGCGCTGGAGAAGAAACTCGCGGTATTTCCATCCATCAGCGTGCCCACCATCACCCTGGAAGGTGATGCGAACGGCGCACCGCACCCACCTGCCGAAGCGTACGCCAAGCGCTTCACTGGCAAGTATGAGTACCGATTGCTCACCGGCGGTGTTGGTCACAACTTGCCGCAGGAAGCGCCGAAAGCCTTCGCCCAGGCGGTGATCGATGCCGATCATCTTTGAACACCGGCTGAGAGGATGGCGATGATGAAGCTGAAATTTCTTGCCGCGATGTCGGCTGCCATTGCAATCGCAGCGTTGACCGCTACCGGTGTTGCCTCGGGCGACGCCAGTACTGGCGACGCCTCACCGATCTATGGCGTGAAATTGCCTGAAAACTACCGCCTATGGCCGCTGATTGCGCCGGCGCAGGAAGCAGCCCCCCTGAATGAACTGCGAGCCGTGCTGGGCAATGACTCGGCCATCAAGGCTTATCAGGACTCAACGCTGCCATTCCCCGATGGCACGGTGCTGGTAAAGCTGGCCTGGAAACATGTGCAGTCCCCGGAATTCGAGCCGGCGTCCATCCCGGGGCCGGCCACGACCGTGCAGGTGATGGTCAAGGACTCGAAAAAATATGCAGCAACCGGTGGTTGGGGATTCGGGCGGTTTATCAACGGTAAACCGGCCGATGAAGCCCAACACGAAACCTGCTTCGCCTGTCACCAGGCGCGAGTGCGGAATCACGACTTTGTCTTCACTCGCTTCGCCCCCTGATTCCCGTCAAACCCGGAGTTAGCAATGAAAAAAGTATTAACCGCACTGGCCGTCGCCGTCAGCCTGAGCATGGCGACACACGCCTGGTCGCAAACTGAAAAACCCACGATTGTGCTCGTACATGGCGCCTTTGCCGATGCGTCGAGTTGGAATGGCGTCGTGAAGATTCTCGAGAAGGACGGTTACCCGGTGGTTGCCGCTGCCAACCCATTGCGCGGTGTAAAGAGCGATGGTTCGGCAATCTCGGCATTGCTGACGAGCATTCATTCGCCGGTGGTGTTGGTCGGCCACTCCTATGGCGGCAACGTTATCAGTGATGCGGCCAACGATCATGTCAACGTCAAAGCCCTGGTTTACGTCAGTGCGTTTGCACCTGAGGCCGGGGAAACCGTCGCCGGGCTGGCCGGCAAATTCCCAGGCAGCACGCTGGGCCCAACGCTGGCTGCGCCTGTACCACTGGCCGATGGGGGCAAGGACTTGTACATCCAGCAGGACAAATTTCACAACCAGTTCGCCGCGGACGTCCCCGCGAAAGAGGCGGCATTGATGGCCGCCACCCAACGTCCGGTAACGGAAGCGGCGCTCAACGAAGCGTCCGGCAGCCCTGCCTGGAAGCATATTCCGTCCTGGTACATCTACGGCGACAAGGACAAGAACATTCCACCACAAGCCATGGCGTTCATGGCCAAGCGCGCCGCTGCCAAAGCCGTGGAAGTGGTCAAGGGCGCTTCACATGTCGTGATGGTATCGAACCCGGAACCGGTTGCCCGCCTAATCGAAAAAGCCGCCACGGCGAAGTAACACGCCAAGGGCGAAGCGGCAGTGGGGAGACATCGCTCTGATCATCACCCTCCGTGTTTCGTAAGTAACCTTTCCAAAGAGGGCCCATTCGGGAGGCTGCAGATTTCCGCGCCCGTCATCCGGAGGGGCGCACGTGAGCCGATGCCCGGCTGAAAAGCAGGAGAGGGTGGGGCGACGACGAGGCCAACGCCTGGGCATACCGGGCGTTGTGCTTATCGCGGGCAACCGCAATCAATCAGGTACGCCACGATGTGGAAGATCAATCACAGTTACATTGATGGAGCATTCGTTCCCGTTCAGGGCAATGAAACGGTGCAATGCATCAATCCGGCTACCGAGGAGGTCATCGGTACGCTCACCCTGGCTGATCGTGAAGATGCCAAGCACGCTATCGCGGCGGCTTCGCGTGCTCAAGTCGCGATGGGCCGCACCTCCAAGGCCGAGCGTATCGACATGCTCGAGCAGTTGCAGGCTGCCGTGCTGGCGAGCACGAATGAAATTCGCGATACCGCCATCGAGGAGTACGGTGCGCCGTTTGCCCGTGCGCAATGGGTCAGTCGCTACGCCTCGCAGTCATTTACCAATGCGGCGCAGGTGTTGAAACACTTCGACCTGAGTCGTTCGGTCGGTGACGCTACCGTGGTGATGGAGCCGGTCGGAGTCGCGGCGCTGTTTGCCCCCTGGAACAGCACCGCCGGGACGATATGCAGCAAACTGGCATCGGCCATTGCGGCTGGCTGTGCCTCGGTCATCAAACCGAGCGAGTTGAGCCCCTTGCAGAGCACCGTGCTCGCCCAAGCGTTGCATCGCGCAGAGTTGCCCAAAGGGGTTTTCAACATTCTGTTGGGACGCGGCAGTGATGTGGGTGACGAAATCAGCGCCAGCCCACTCATCGCGAAAGTTTCATTCACCGGGTCCACCGCCACCGGAAAGCTCATTGCACGCGCCGGAATCGAGACCATGAAGCGAGTGAGTCTGTCGCTCACGGGGAAGTCGGCCTCTATCATCCTGGATGACGCCGATCTCGACATCGCCATTCCCCTGGCTCTGAATGCTGCGTTCATGAACAACGGTCAGGCATGTGTCGCCGGCACACGTCTGCTGGTGCCACGCACGCACGCCGAGGACATTATCAACCGCGTCAAAAGCCTGGTTGGAGCGATGGTCGTCGGCAATCCGCAGGATCCGGCCACTGCGCTCGGGCCGCTGGTCAATCGCGCCCAATTCGACCGCGTACAAGCTTTCATCCGCCGCGGGCAGGCGCAAGGCGCGACGTTGATTATCGGCGGGGAGGGCAGACCGACCGGCTTGGATAAGGGCTATTTCGTCAGGCCTACGGTCTTTGCCGAGGTCAGCAGTGACATGGACATCGCGCAAGAGGAGATTTTCGGCCCGGTGCTATCGATCATTGCGTATGACTCGCAAGAACAAGCGATCGCTATTGCCAATGCCAGTATCTACGGTTTGCAAGCTTATGTGTTTTCCCGGCAACTGGAACGTGCCCAACGCCTGGCAACCCAACTGCAGGCCGGCTCGGTGTTGATCAACAGAATTTCGCCAGAGCTGCTGGCACCGTTCGGCGGGGTAAAGCAGTCCGGTGTCGGTCGGGAGTTTGGAGTCTTTGGGCTGGAAGCATTTCTTGAGGCCAAAAGCATCGTGTCCGATTAGCCTGGGGGTGGCGGGAGATTGGCCAGTAACCTGGCATGACACACAATTTAACAAGTGGGCGATGTCAGATGTTCATAAGCAGCTGATGGGCTTAGAGTTTTAGTTGTCGATAAATCGGGTTATAGTATTTGTGAGATTTGCAAAGAGTGCTGGAGTGCTGCGTCAAGTTCGGCGCTGGAATTTGAGTCAATAAATATATTGATCCATTCCTGCACAAAAGTGCATAACCAAAGTGGAGCTTGCAATTATTTATGCGTGAAAAAGACATGGAAAGCTTGCCGGATGATCTTAGGGCACTCTACGGCTCTCGCGGGATGCGATTTAAGAATGATCAGAAACGAAGGACGTTCTCGTTAAATATTTTATACATTAACGGTGAAGAACTGCTGGCTGCAACTGAGCGATTGCATGATCCCGATGTAGGGGCTGCTTTGTTGGATGGAGCGAGTCGTGAGGCAGGTGATCAAGCGCATAGGGAGTTTAAGCGACACCTTCATAATTTTGTCGCGTCAGCAATGACTCTGGTTGATCATACTCGGGTTATGATGAAGGAGCGCTATGGTGATGAAAGCGTTCATGCCGAGATTATTAGTCAGATTTCTAATACCGTAGCCAAATCACCGACATGCAAGTTCGTTCAGGATATGAGAAACTATATCGTACACAGAGGGCTGCCAAATTCTCAGATATACAAAAGTTTTGTAAATACTGGGAATGATGTGTTTGAGTTGAAGGTTGGCGTGCAAATTCCAACCTCAGACTTGCTGGATTACAAGTCCTGGACGGCGCCAGCTAAAGCTTATATTGAACAGGCTGGTGATTACATTGATATTCGTGATCTGGTCGCAGACTATTTAGCTCAAATCAGAAAGCTAAACGAGTGGCTGAAATTGCGATTAGAGGACTACCACGCGGCAGACTTGCTTGAGCTTGAAGGCCTAGAGTCACAACAGCGCTTGAGATATTCAGAGGTTGATTCCCGTAAGTCGGAGTCAGAGGGGAAAACGCCTGAAGGGTCTATCAGGGATCGGGTGGATGCCATAGTCATGGATATTTACTCTTCAATTAAAAAGCATTTGCTCCCCCAAAGTAGCGATAAAGAATTTAACAGTCAACGGCCTGCACTGCATATTTTTGATGATGGCTCAGGCGCAGATCTCTTCATATATTCATCAGACGAAGATGGAAATCAGATCATATTGTTCATCAGGGACTCTGAAGGTCATTATGGTCTGATCGAACAGAGGTTGGGTCAGTTGCGAGAGGTTTTAGCTATTCTCGGTACCGAAAACTGGGCACGGCAAAAAATTGGGATTGAGTTTTTAAGTGCATTATTTTTCTCATGGGCTAGGAAATCATGGAGAGTAGAGGAGAAATGCTCTTACTACGATTTCGTTCGAGGCGAGGCTGAAAACGAGATAGGCTCATTGGATGTTTACTACCCAATAGCACATTTTGAAATCGAGACTGCATTTCAGTTCGGCCCAGTCATTATAACTCCTATAACAGGAGATATTTTTGATTCGATCGAAGGGGGCATAGCGCTACCGCTAGGACAAGAGCTTGACAGCTTTAAAGCTCATATTCAAACGCTTAGGAAAAGCGTCCAAGGCCTTGCCGCGGTTGAAATTAATATTGAGGCTCATCATTCGGTTATCACTGAAAGTGGTTACGCGATGGCATATGATGCTGTCGATATACTCAGATTTTTTTCTCCGACGGCTCCCATTTCTGATTCAAGGTGCCCAATGGCGTTAAAGGGCTCAGAGTTTCTGCCGGTAAAGAATGTATTTGCCTTTGTCAAAAATGGCTTTATGAGGCATGAGGGCCTCAGCGAGATGTTCCGAGGGTCATGGAAGCTTTCGGAGTCTGGTTTGAAAAATATGGCATTAAATGAACTATCTGCGGCTAGCGGCTTGATCGATTTGTCCGGGCTTAATAGTTTCTCTAGGTCGGTTAGGTCTGGCGTAATACTGTTTAGCAAAGGAAGTACGCTGGCAGGCACGGCGGATAGACTTCGCTATACATTGGTTGCTGCTGAGTCCGTATATCTACGACATAGTTTTGAGTATGCAGGCTCACTGATCTCGCAGCGAATTTCTGACTTGGTAAGTGCTGATCCTTCTGAGCGGAAAATTATCAAGGAAAGCATCGCGAAATCTTATTTTTTGAGGAATGAGTACAAGGAAAATTATTCCTCTGCTGAATTAACGGCGATACGCATGTGCACAATCGCAGTGCACACAGCATTAAGGATCTCACTGCTGAATACCCATAATTTTTCAAATCGGGATGACTTCATTGATGCTTTGAGCAATCCGACTTCTCATTAAAGCAGTCTGGCAATGTGAAGTTAAATTACTAAGGGTTAGGATGAGGCTAGCGCATCGGAATATTAATGCGTTCAGCTACCTAACTCGTTTCGCCTAGCTAGCCTGGGCCCACTCGGCCTAACGAACCACCCGATCGGGGCACCTCAAAATCCGCAATCTCCAGCGAATGAAATTGAATCGAACGCGGCCCCAATTCAAAACTCAGGTGAAGCATCATATTGAACTGAGCATCCACCCAATTATCTGAAGGAACCTTCCGCTCTATACGCTTGAGCAGGCGAATTTCCTCATCGAGCTCCAAGCCGGACTGAGAGAGAAAAATTCGAGAGTAGGGGGCTGAGCGTTCGGTTTTGAAATCCTTGATCCTTAGATAAATATCGTTGCTGAATCCTGTGATTCCTCTATCCCTTGCCCAGCGATAAAGCGTACGAAAGACGACTACATACTCTCTAGAGCAGTTCCAACTGTTGAATGCGCTGATAATTTCATTGGCTGCCCAAGGGAATTTCAAGGAAATATCACTTTCCGAAACCCGATGGAGCATTCTCGCGGCCCTATATGCAGTTGAAGGGGAGTATTTCTCTAACGTATGGACCATAAATGATTTGGCTATTTCGATAAATTCTGAATTCAGCTTTAGGCCAGACCAATCAATATTCATTGCCATACCACCGTCGTACCACGTCCAGACGCTCAACCGAGTATCGACGTACCTTGGCTGGTCATTAGTCCTAGCTCGAATCGCGACCTGTGCTGGGCCCTCGAACACGTAGGCCGGAAAAGAGGAGGAGGGTGAAGCGTGTTCTTGATCGGCTGATTTAGTCACGGCGAACCTCCTTAACTGTCAAATCGACTCCAGGCTGCCGAGGCACGCTGGGCGTTGTGGATGTTGGCCGACTCGGCTAGATAACGACTTGCATAACGGCGTGGCATAGTCGAGGTGTCAGACCAACCGCAGACTCGTCATAGCGGTACGGCAATTTCATCGGGTTGCCGTCACGCAGGGGACGTCGCTCGCCCTGGATATAACGCTCGTAGACCTCATACAACTGCGCGGAAATACCTACTGTCCGTCCGTGTGTTTTCAGCGCGGGCTCTTCAGCACGTGGGTCCCCGGGATCATGTTCGCGATCATTGATGCTGACATAGGCGTGCTGAGAGCCCTGATTGATATCCGTGGTGTAGAGTTTCAGAAGCTCTCCGCGACGGATACCAGTCTCCAGCAGCAATTCAATCATTAGCCAATTGCGCAACTGCAGTCGCTCCGGAAACGGATTCTCTGCATCGCCCGGGCGAATCAGTGTGCGAATGATCTGGAGTTGTGTATCTGTCAGGCTTCGGTAACGAGTGCGGTCTGGCCGAGCATTGATGATATGGCTCTCAAACCGCCGCTCAATGACGTCGGCGACATCTGCAAATACAACTTCAATGTTAGCCAGGGTGGTTGAGTTCTGACGGGCGCGCGGAATGTAACGGGTGACGCACCAGGACAGGTACTGCTTCAGCAACCGCAGGTACTGGTCACGGGTACGCGGATCGATCTGCGGAAAAGGTGCCGTTTCAGCTTGGCCCATTCGGGCGACCAGGTTGTCGGCTTGACGGCCGCTTTGGAGCCAGATGGCGTAACCGTCCAGCAAAGCCAGAATCGCCTCGAAGTGGCAGGCCAAGATGGCCTCATCGATATCCAGATCTCGGCTTTTGGCATAGCTATAGAAAGCCTGGATCGCTCGCAGATGCGCCGCAGCAGTATTGTAAGCGCGGTGCCTGAGTTTGAGTTGGACGTAGATGAACGGAACGAGTATGGGCAACGGCGCCGCATTACCAGCTTGCACGAGCAGCGGCACACGCTGACCTGAAGAGAAACGGCACTGAATCAGCTTCATCGGCAGCCACCTCATTCAAGGACTCGCCATGAACACGAAGGACATGGCCCGTTGAGAGGTTGGACGTCAGAAGCGGGTTTGTCGAATCAGTACCTTATGAGCCTCATGAACATTTCTAACATAGCATCTGGTTTAACATAATATACATTATGCGCAATACGATGTTACGTCTTGAGGGACAATGCCCACCGGATTTCAGCAGGCAAAACCCCTCTTGGCCATTGGCCAAACCTGCGTCGTCTCAAACCTGAGCGAAACCGCCATCCACGAACATTTCGCTCCCGGTCATAAAGCTGCTTTCTTCCGAAGCCAGGAACAATGGATTCTGGCTTGAGGTGCGCACTAGGCCGAAAAAACAAACCATCCATTTCACTTGCTAGCTTGCAACCCAGGTTTTCATTCTTCAGGATAACGTCCCATTCCAACGTCTGAATAAGGTTCTTCCCATGAAGCTACTGCGCATCTGGCGTGAGCGTCAGGAACGCAAAGCGCTGCGTGCACTGCCGAAGCTTGAGCGTGCAACACACAAACTGCGCAACCGTTATCCGCAATTCAGCTTTGGTATTGGCACCTATGGCGATCTCAAGGTACATGACTGGAATGAAGGAACGACATTGCGCGTAGGCGCTTATACTTCGATTGCCGGCAACGTCGAAGTGTACCTGGGCGGTCATCACCGCATCGACTGGCTAAGCTGTTATCCGTTTCCCGCCAAGGTCGAAGAAGTTGCCTATATTACTGACTTTGGCGGCAGCAATGGCGACGTGGTGATCGGCAATGATTGCTGGATCAGTTCACATGCAAAGATCCTTTCGGGTATCACCATTGGCGACGGCGCCGTTGTGGCGGCCGGCTCGTTGGTGACCAAAGATGTGGCGCCCTATTCAATAGTAGGCGGAAACCCGGCCAAGTTTATCCGTTGGCGTTTTGATGAGCCTGTTCGCCAGGTTTTGGAACAATCCGCCTGGTGGTATTGGCCTGAGAGCGAGGTACGTAGTGTCGCGCATCTGCTGTGCAGCTCTGATATCGAGCCGTTTATCGAGTACTTAAAACAACGTCAATAAGATAACTCGCTCTTGGCTATCGAGCGCTTTAGCCTGGATATACGTCATATGAACCTTCGATTGCGCTGCAGCATGGACGTTATAGCTAAATCCAGCGCCGGGAGCTTCGCAATTTTCCCGGTACTGGATTCGGCCTTATCAGGCCGCAAGTACCATAACGTCAGCGTCATTATGCGTAATACGATGTTACGTCTTGAGGGACAATGCCCACCGGATTTCAGCAGGCAAAACCCCTCTTGGCCATCGGCCAAAACTGCGTCGTCTCAAACCTGAGCGAAACCGCCATCCACGAACATTTCGCTCCCGGTCATAAAGCTGCTTTCTTCCGAAGCCAGGAATAATGCCGCGGCGGCAACTTCTTCCGGCTTGCCGATGCGGCCCAGTGGCAACTGCGTGATCATACCGTCGACGATCGCATCAGCCTGGCCCGTTGTGGCCAATGCCGAATCCAGGCCAGGTGTCGAGATCGGTCCTGGCGAAAGCACGTTGATGCGTATGCCCGTGCCTTTCAAATCCAGCGCCCAGCTCCTGGCGAAATTACGCAGCGCCGCCTTGGTGGCGCTATACACGCTGAATGCCGGCGTACCCATGCTTGCCGTCGTCGAGCCGGTCAGGATCACCGAGCCGCCCGCGCTCATCAGCGGCAAGGCCTTTTGCACGGTGAACAATGTGCCTTTGACGTTGATACCAAACGTGCGGTCAAAAGACTCTTCAGTGATCGATCCAATGGGCTGGAAATCCCCAAGCCCTGCATTGGCGAACAGGATGTCGATCCGCCCCTTGTCCGCCTTGATTTGCGTGTAAATACGCTCAAGGTCGTCCAGCCTGGAAATGTCGCCCTGGATCGCAACGGCGTCGTGGCCGATGAGCTGCAACGCCTTGTCCAGTTCCGCCTGACGGCGTCCCACGACAACGACCTGTGCACCTTCATCAGCGAAACGTATGGCAGCGGCCAGTCCGATGCCGCTGTTCCCGCCGGTAATGACTGCAATTTTTCCGATGAGCCTGTTCATGATGGTTTCCCAAGAAAAGTTGAGGCCCAACTGTAGATCCGCGCTTTTAATTTGAATAGTATGCACCTTTTGGTAAGTACCCAATCAGTGAGCACGAGCATGGCCAATAACGCTTTCAGTTGCGGGCTCGACGCGGCCCTTGCAGTCATCGGCGGGAAGTGGAAACCGCTGGTTCTTTATCATCTGGCGAAGGATGTTCACCGTTACGGCGAATTGAGACGCGCCATTGGCGGTGTGACCGATAAGGTATTGATCCAGCAATTGAAAGAACTGGAGCGCGACGAAATCATTGCGCGTATGGACTTTCAGGAGATACCGCCCAAGGTTGAGTATTCCCTCACGCCTTTCGGGCAATCCCTGGCCACTGCGCTGGGCGCGCTGTGCGCCTGGGGGACGGAGCATATGGAAACGGTCGAGCGCATCAGCGAGCGAAGAACAACCGCCCTCGCCCAGCCTTCAGTTTCCTGACGTTACTCAACTCAACTAAATGACTATTTAGTTGAGTTAAATCAATAATTTACATTAAAAACCATCAAAGGCGAAAACGATCGACTGACTGTGAGAGCTCACCTGCCAGCAAGGACAACTCATCCGTCGTCGAGGCCGTTTGTGTTATCACCCGGGTATTGTTTTCCGACATGCCCGCGATCATCTCCACTTGATGGGCAATTTCATTACTGGCCAGGCTCTGCTCGCTGATGGTGCGGGAAATATCGTTCACCAGTTCCGTGGTATTGAGGGTGGCCTGCAGAATCTCGCGGATGGCGCGCTCGACGTCAGCGGTCACCGCCATGCCTTTATCGACTTGGGCGACGCCCTCCTCCATGCTGGTCACCGCCTCCCGGGTGCTTTGCTGGATACGCCCGACCATGCTGGCGATTTCCTGGGTGGATGCACTGGTGCGTCCGGCCAGGCTGCGCACTTCATCGGCGACCACCGCAAAACCACGCCCCTGCTCACCGGCGCGAGCGGCCTCAATCGCGGCGTTCAGGGCCAATAGGTTGGTTTGGTCGGCGATCCCCTTGATGACCTGGATAATGCTGAAGATCGCTTCGGATTCCTTGTCCAGTGTACGGATCACCAAGGCCGACTGCTGCGCTGAACGGGCAATGCCGTCCATGTCACTGACGACCTGGTGAATCACCCGCCCACCATCGGTGGCCAAGGCTTGCGCCTGGTTGGCCATGGTCAGGGCTCGTCCGGCATGGCGGGTGATTTCCTCAATACTGGCGGTCATTTCACTCGCCGCTGCGGCCATGGTACTGGCGGCGGCGCTCTGCTGTTGGCTACTGCCTGACACCTGATGGCAGCCATGGCTCAGTTGCTCGCTCATGCCATTGACGCCCTGGGCATTGCTGCGCACCACTTCGATCATGCCGCGCAAATCCCGCTGCATTGTGGCGAGGCTACGGATCAGCGCGCTGGCTTCGTCCTTGCGTTTGGGCTCGATAATCGGCTCGCTCAAGTTGCCATGGGCAATGCTGTCGGCAATACGGCTGGCGGCCTGTAACGGCCCCATAATGCTCAGGGTGACCCAGCGCCCCTGCGCCAGGAGCAGCAAAAGACTGGCAATCAATACCGCGCCCAGGGTGAAGTTGGCGTTGCTGATAGTCTGGCGCGTCTCGCTGCCGGTTTGTTGGGTGTTGTTTTCGATCAGGCCACTCAAGGTCGCCATCTGTTCTTCCAACTGGCTGAAAATGCTGTTGAACGCGCCCAGATCGGCACGAGCAGCCTCTGGATTCTCCAAGGCCAGCGCGACGATACGCTCGCTGGCGCTGATATAGGTGTCGAGACTCGGTTTGATTTTTTCCAGGGCGGCCTTGAGCGTGTCATCCAGCGGCAGCTTGAGGTTATCTCCCAATACCTGCCGGAAGTGTTCGGCATGCTCGTTCAGCGAGGCAGTGACCTCGGCTTTGGTGCTGGTGCTTTTGCCCAACCCCACCAACATGGCCGACAACACGTCGGCGCGCAGGGCGTCGTGCATCATGTCGGCTTCCATATGGTTGCGCAGCACCGTCATGCTGACCTCGTTGTCCCGCACGGCATCGCTCATCTGGTTATTCCCCAGATAACTGGCCAGGCTCATGATCAGGGCGGTGATCAACCCGGTCGCAATCAACAACATCAAGCGTAGTTTGATCGTCATGCTGGTTTTCCCCATAGCCTGGACCGCCGGTTGGTAGTCCTACCGCTTGAACATCACTGAACACGTTATCGGCTGAAGCTCTATGTTATTGAAGCCTAAGTTCGAGCAACTGCGCGGTTTACCTCAAAGCCGGTGCAGCGGCTTGTTTGCAGGGAAGCGGTTCTTTAAGCTGATCGGCCTTTGCTTCGCCCGGAACTGCCATGCCCAAACGTATCGCCCACCTCGCCGTGCTGTTGGGCCTGATCACCGCCGTCGGCCCCTTCGCCATCGATATCTACCTGCCTGCGCTACCGACCTTGGGTGCCAGCCTGAGCGCTTCGCCTTCGGCAGTGCAGATGAGCCTCACGGTGTTCTTCATGATCATTGGTGTGTGCCAGTTGTTCTATGGCCCGATCAGCGACGTATTTGGGCGCAAGCTGCCGATCTACGCCGGCCTGTTGATCTTCGCCGTGGGCAGTATCGGTTGTGCCTTGGCGCCGAGCATTGAAGTATTGATTGGTTTTCGCGCGGTTCAGGCCTTTGGTGCGTGTGCCGGGATGGTGATTCCCCGGGCGATTGTGCGCGACCTGTACACCGGCCATGAGGCCGCGCGCCTGATGGCATTGCTGATGCTGGTGATGAGTGTGTCGCCGATCCTGGCCCCGCTGGCCGGTAGCCTGGTCATCTCGCTCTGGAGTTGGCGCGAGGTATTCGTGGTACTTGCCGTGGTGGCACTGCTCTGCCTGGTGATGACCATCGTGCAACTGCCCGAAACCCACCCCGCCGAACGCCGGCTGGGCAAGACCCTGGGCAGCGCGTTCGGCAGCTACGGCGCCCTGCTGCGCGACCCGGTGTTCACCGGGTTGTCGGTGGTGTGTGGGTTTGGCCTGGCGACGTTCTTCGTGTTTATCGGCAGCGCACCGTTCGTATATATCGAGTATTTCGGCCTGACGCCGACCCAATTCAGCCTGTGCTTTGCGCTGAACGCGGCCTCGTTCTTTGCCATGAGCCAACTCACCGCACGCCTGAGCGCACGCTTTGGCCTGGCGCCGTTGATCCGCTGGTCGGTGGTGGCGGTAGCGGCGGTCATGCTCGTGTTGGCCACCACCACGCTGTGGGGCAGCCACTTGGCCTTGATGATGACACTGCTGTTTATCGGTTTTGGCTTTCTCGGCTTGCTGTTGCCGGCCGCCGGGGTGCTGTCCCTGGAGGATCATGGCGCGGTGGCCGGTTCTGCGTCAGCCCTGCTCGGTGCCATTCAGATGATCACCGCGGCCGCGTCCATGACCCTGGTCGGGTTGTTTGCAGACCACACCCCGGCCCCCATGCTACTCGGTATCGCGCTGTGTGCCGTGGCCGCAATGCTCACCACTTTATGGACCTTGCGCCGTCTGCCGGCACACTTGCGCTCCAGTGGCCTGCCTTCGCCGTAACCATTCGTCGGGCCTGGAAGGCATCCATTACAACTATCGCGGGCGGGCAAACACCTAATTCCATAGCACCCTTAAACAGCTACGGAGTTTGAAATGACCGACTACCCTCGCCCGCCTTTCGCCCCTCAAGCCCAATCGGTACCCGGCTCCCAGAAAAAAATGGACCCGTACCCCGACTGCGGCGAGCAGAGCTACAAGGGCTCAGGCCGGCTGGCGAATAAAATCGCCCTGATTACCGGTGCCGACAGCGGTATTGGCCGCGCCGTGGCCATCGCATTTGCCCGCGAAGGCGCCGATGTGGCGATCGCCTACCTGGACGAACATGAAGATGCCCGTGAAACCGCACGCTGGGTCGAGGAAGCCGGTCGCCAGTGCCTGTTGTTGCCCGGTGACATCGCGCAAAAGGCCAACTGCCAGACGCTGGTCGACAAGACCGTCGAACAGTTCGGTCGCATCGATGTGCTGGTGAACAATGCTGCCTTCCAGATGACCCACGAAACCCTCGAAGAAATCGAGGATGAAGAATGGGTCAAGACCTTCGATATCAACATCACCGCGATGTTTCGTATCTGCAAGGCCGCCCTGCCCCATATGAAGGCCGGCAGTTCGATCATCAACACCAGTTCAGTCAATTCCGACATGCCCAAGCCGACGTTGCTGGCCTATGCCGCCACCAAAGGCGCGATAGCCAACTTCACCGGTGGCCTGGCGCAGTTGCTGGGCAGCAAGGGTATTCGCGTCAACAGCGTCGCACCCGGCCCAATCTGGACGCCGTTGATCGTGGCGACCATGCCCGATGAAGATGTGCAGAGTTTTGGCAGCGAAACACCACTGGGCCGTCCTGGGCAACCGGTAGAGGTGGCGCCGATCTATGTGCTGCTGGCCTCGGACGAAGCCAGCTACATATCCGGCTCCCGTTACGCCGTCACCGGCGGTAAACCGATCCTCTGATCCTGCACATTACCCGGTGGGAGAGGCTTGCTCCCTCCCACACGGTTGAATAGTGCGCTGATCGTTTACAAATCAAACCGGTCCACCGCCCGCCGCCGCTCGTTTTCGTCACGCACGTCATAACTGGCGGTGGTCTGGATATTGGTGTGGTGCGCCAGTTTCTGTGCGATCGACAGGTCGTGCTCTTCGATCACCCGCGTGATAAACGAGCGGCGGAAATCGTGGGGCATGATCTTCACGCCGACCTGCTCACCGCGCTGACGGGCAATGTAGTAAATCGCGTGCTTGGTGATGCGCTCGCGTGTGATATGGCTGCCCCGACGGATGCGGTTGAAGAGAAAGGTATCGTCTTGTTCACCTTCCTTGAGCTGTTCGCGGCGAAACGCCAGCCAGGCCTGCAACTTGGCGAAAGCCCAGTCTGGCGCGTACTTGACCAGCTCCTTGTTGCCCTTGCCGATCACCCGCAAGCTGCGTTCCTGGAAATTGATCTGCCCCAGGTCGAGGTTGACCGATTCCGACTTGCGCATACCTGAACCGTAAAGGATGCCGATCACAGCGGCATCGCGCAGGCCCTGGGGGCGCGGGTCGGCGGCGCAGACTTCCATCATTTCGCGGATCAGCGTGCGTCGCAGGTTGCGCCCCTGGCCCAGGCGGCTGCCAGGAGTCGCCTTGACCGAACGCATCTTCAACAGATGCTCCTGGCTGATCAGGCTGATGCGCCAGGCTTCGTTCATCACCCCGCGCACCGCGTTCACATACAACGATGAGGTATTGGGGGCATAGCCGTCCTCGCGCAAGGCAGCGACGAGCGCGATCACGTGTTCAGGTTGCAGCAGATGCCAGTCAATGTCTTCGAGGTTGATGTCCTCGTACCCCAGGCGGTCGGCTGCGTCTTGCAGCACATAGCGCATGGTCAATTGGCTGGAGGGGGCCAGGCGAGTGAGATAGAGGGTCAGTGGATTGCGGATAGACTCAGTCAAGGTAGATCAGCCTTTGGATTAAATACCTCGATCAAGTCATTGTTAAATCGAGGTATTTAGTGAATGGCGAGGGGCGAGTCTAACGCAGGACCCGCCCGCCTGCCACATCACGGGGCCGTTTCGTCATCCTCGGTGGGTTCCTGAGGCTGAGGTAGGGTCTGGGACTGGCTCCACTCGGCATCCTGCTTCTGCATCAGCGCAAACCAGTGCTGGCGCATGAACGTCAGGTAGTTCTCCGGCGCCTTGGCAAAATCCTTCTCGTCGGTATAGCAACCCGGCAACGGCAGTTCGGTACCCTGCTCCTTATACTGGCTGACCAGCGCCTGTTGCCCGGCTACGCTGCAGTCCTTGGGCAACGGCATGCCGCGCAGTGCGCCGGCCTCTTCGTCCCACCAGCTGGCGCCGTAGCGGTCGACACCGCGCAAACGGTACTTCTGCGACTTGCCCACATGCATGATCAGCTTGAATTCGTTAGGGCTGACATCGCTGGTGCAGGTGCGCGAGTAACCCACGGTAGCCTGGGTGAGGCCGTCGCCGGCCAGGTCGGTGACCTTGGTGGCAGCCATGTCGAAGTGCAACGCCGCGTCGAACTCACAATGCTGTACATCGTCGTAGAGCATCCACATGCGTTTGGGGCGGTCGCCATCGATCAGGTATTGGGCTGCATAGACAAATGCCGATTGGGTGCCATCGTCCTCGCGTTCATTGAGTTGTTCGGCGAGCACCAGCAGGTTCTTGCCCTGACGGTCGTCCCATGTATAGGCGGCAACCTGCTTACCACGGACTTCAACGCCCTCCGGCACCTGGGTGACCGGGGTCAGCGCCACCCCCTCATCGGCCCGCACGGTCGTGATACACGCCATCGTCATCAACAAGCCCATCAACGCGGGCCGCAACTGGCCACGCAAAAGCTGCACGCTATTCATCCGAGTACCCTGGCAAGAGATGGCTTACTTTACCGGCACTTGAGCGGCAATGCAGAGAAGATTGTTGAATAAATTCGGCGGTCGAAGCCGTTGTTTGCCTGCAGCCTCCCATCAGCGGCCAACACGCGTCTATTTCGCGGATTTACCGCACGGCTCAACACGTTAGGTACCTAGCTGAACCCTAGCTGTCTACCTGTCAAATAAACGAGTTTTTCATCAGGCTTTCATATTCGTACAACATTTTTACGCTTAATCTTGGGTTCACGGACTTGAGAGCAAACCGCGCTTTACGGACTAACTAGTTGATTACCCTTTACCTTTGCGCGAAATGGTCTTTACTCCAGTTCACTTAGGAAGAACACACGGTCAGCCTTCAGGACGTTGAATGAACACCACGCACCCCACTGCCTTTTGATCAGTTGCCTGCATTTTCGCCCACTGATTGCTGCTGTTTTCACGCACCAAGCTGATCTAACCCCGAGGTCATGAATCTTTGAAACCCTACCCTATTCATTGTGTGTCGATCGTTATTCCGGTCTACAACGAACAAGAGAGCCTGCCTGAATTGCTGCGTCGCACCACCGCAGCCTGCAAGCAACTGGCCTACGAATACGAAATCATCCTGGTGGATGACGGTAGCCGTGACAAATCCGCCCAGTTGCTGGAAAACGCCGCCGAAGAAGACGGTAGCAACGTGGTGGCGGTGATCCTTAACCGCAACTACGGCCAGCATGCGGCGATCATGGCTGGTTTCGAGCAGTGCCGCGGCGACGTGGTGATCACCCTCGACGCCGACCTGCAGAACCCGCCGGAAGAAATCCCGCGCCTGGTGGAACAAGCCGCCCTGGGTTACGACGTGGTCGCCACCGTGCGCAACAATCGCCAGGACTCGGCCTTCCGCCGCTGGCCTTCGCGCCTGATCAACCTGGCCGTGCAACGCTCCACCGGTGTGGCCATGACCGACTACGGCTGCATGCTGCGCGCGTACCGCCGCACCATCGTCGACGCCATGCTTGCCTGCCGCGAGCGCAGCACCTTTATCCCGATCCTGGCCAACGGGTTTGCCCGCCACACCACGGAAATCCTCGTAAACCACGCCGAGCGCGAGCACGGCGAATCCAAATACAGTGCCATGCGCCTGATCAGCCTGATGTTCGATCTGCTGACGTGCATGACCACCACCCCGCTGCGCCTGCTGTCTATTGTCGGCTTCTGCCTGGCGGGCCTGGGCGGGCTGTTCGCATTTGCGCTGATCATCCTGCGCCTGGCCTTCGGTGCCCAATGGGCCGGCGATGGCACCTTCGTGCTGTTTGCGGTGCTCTTCGTGTTCACCGGCGGCCAGTTCATCGGCATGGGCCTCTTGGGTGAATACCTGGGCCGCATGTACAGCGATGTGCGCGCCCGCCCTCGGTTCTTTATTGAAAAAGTGCTGCGCAACCAACCGGCAGCACCGGCACCCGTGGTCGTCGTCGACGGCCTGGCGTCCTCCCATACCACCACTACTTCTCCTTCCGATCAGGTTTCGTCATGAATTCAAAAGCCGTTGTATTCGCTTATCACGATATTGGCTGTGCTGGCATTGAAGCCTTGCTGACGGCTGGCTACGACATTGCTGCCGTGTTCACCCATGCCGATGACCCCAAGGAAAACAATTTCTACGGTTCCGTCGCGCAACTGTGCGCCCGCAACGGCATCCCGGTGCATGCACCGGAAGACGCCAACCACCCGCTGTGGATCGAGCGCATCGCCAAGCTCAACCCGGACTTCATCTTCTCGTTCTACTACCGCAACCTGCTCAGCGAAGCCCTGTTGGCCACCGCCAGCAAAGGCGCGTTCAACCTGCACGGTTCGCTGTTGCCGAAATACCGTGGCCGCGCACCGGCCAACTGGGTACTGGTCAAGGGCGAAACCGAAACCGGCGTGACCCTGCACCGCATGGTCAAGCGTGCCGACGCTGGCGCTATCCTCGCCCAGCAGAAAGTCACGATCGAGCGCACCGACACCGGCCTGACCCTGCACGCCAAACTGCGTGACGCCGCCACCAACCTGCTGCGCGATGCCCTGCCACAACTGGCCGCGGGCAAGCTGACTGAAACCGCCCAGGACGAAAGCCAGGCTACCTATTTTGGCCGCCGTACCGCCGCTGATGGCAAGCTGGAGTGGAAAAAGCCGGCTGAAGAACTGTTCAACCTGGTGCGTGCCGTGACCCAGCCTTACCCAGGCGCCTTCTGCGCCGTGGGCGAGCACAAGCTGATCGTGTGGCAAGCCGAAGTCGTCAAGGGCAACGAAGGCCTGGCGCCCGGCCGCGTGATCAGCGTCAACCCGCTGCGCATCGCCTGCGGCGAAGACTCCCTGGTGGTCAAGTTCGGCCAGCGCAATGACAACGGCCTGTACCTGGCCGGCCCGTCCCTGGCCAACGAATTGGGCCTGGTCGACGGCTCCGTCCTGCGCGGCGCCGAATCCGGCCGCAAGCCACGTCGTACCCGTGTACTGATCCTGGGCGTGAACGGCTTTATCGGTAACCACCTGTCCGAGCGCCTGCTGCGTGACGACCGCTACGAAGTCTACGGTCTGGACATCGGCTCCGACGCCATCGACCGTCTGCGCAGCCACCCGA
>Ga0157369_10002928_pt1 | contig 20413 bp, 21 predicted proteins | sample C25metaG_FD_113461 | JGI IMG/M metagenome (GOLD analysis project Ga0157369, IMG submission 113461) | Corn rhizosphere microbial communities from Kellogg Biological Station, Michigan, USA - C2-5 metaG | ecosystem: Host-associated > Plants > Roots > Rhizosphere > Soil | place: USA: Michigan...
ACGCCGTCCTGGTACTCGCCGCCGAAGAGGGCGATCTCGACCTGCTCGCCCTTGTACTTGTTGGTGTAGTCCTCCACCGCGTCGAAAGCTACTCGATCGGAGCGGCCAGCCGGTCGTCGCGGAAGTGCACCTCGAGGACCGCGCAGTTCTCGACCGGGTGATACGGCTCCTCGCTGATCAGGTCGTGGATCGAGCGAATCGTGCCGCCGTGGCCGACGATCAGGATGCGCTTGCCCTCGCTCGCGCGGGCGATGCGTACCACCGCGTCGCGCGTCCGCGCGAAGTGCTGCTCGTGGGTCTCGCCGTCGGGTCGCTTGCCGTCGGGAAAGCGCTCCTGGATCTCGCTGCGCGTGAGGCCCGACCACGAGCCGATGTCGATCTCCCGCAGACCGGGGTCGACGACGACCGGGACGCCGTGCGGCTCGGCGACGATCAGCGCCGTCTCGTGCGCGCGCCGCAAGTCGCTTGAGTACACAGCCTCAAAGGGCAGTTCGCGCAGCTCGTCGGCGAGCGCTTGCGCCTGTGCGCGCCCGGTGTCGTTGAGCGGCGGGTCGGCCCAGCCCTGCCAGCGGCCTTCGAGGTTCCAGTCGGTCTCGCCGTGACGCGCGATGAGGATGGTGGTCACGCCGCTAACGTAGCGACCCGTGGATCTGGGTCTCAAGAACAAGGCCTGCGTCGTCACCGGCTCGACCGGCGGCATCGGCGCGAGCGTCGTGCGCCAGTTGCGCGAAGACGGCGCACGCGTCGTCAGCTCGGGGCGGAGCGGGGCGGGTCCCGGCGACGTGCACGTCTCGCTCGACCTGACCCAGCACGGCGAGCCCGAGCGGCTGTTCGCGGAGACGGTGCGCGCGCTCGGACGGCTTGACGTCTTGGTGAACAACGTCGGCGGCACCCAGATCCGCAAGCTCTCCGAGCTCACCGACGACGACTGGCAGGCGAGCTTCGAGCTGAACCTGATGAGTGCCGTGCGCGCGACGCGCGCCGCGCTACCGGTGATGAAGGAGCAGGGCGGTGGTGTGATCGTGAACGTCTCGTCGACCGCAGCGAAGCGCCCGTCGACCGGCATGCCCGACTACTCGGTGATGAAGGCCGCACTCCTGTCTTTCTCGCGCCTCGTCGCCGACGTCTATGCCGCGGACGGCATCCGCTGCAACGCGGTGACGCCCGGGCCGACCGCGACGAGCGCGTGGCTCGGCGAAGGCGGGCTCGCCGACCAGCAGGGCGAACGCGACGCCGTGCTGGCGAAGGTCGCGGCCGGTCGTCCGATCGGGCGGCTTGCCGAGCCGGACGAGATCGCGGCGGTCGTCGTCTTTCTCGCGTCCGACCGTGCGTCGTACGTGACCGGCGCGGCCTGGTCGGCCGACGGCGGGACTGTCCCGATCATCCTCTAGGCCACGTCCCAGGGCGCGGCTACGCTGGCTCGATGGAGCTGGCGGGAACCGTCGCGGACGCTTTCGCGCAGCGCATGCGTGAGCTCGAGGGGAGCGCGCTCTCCGACCTCGCCGTGCGCTCGTACGACACACGCGGGCGGGCGCGCGTCGAAGAAGAGTGCAGCGTTCGCACGCCGTTCCAGCGCGACCGCGACCGCATCGTCCACTCCAAGCCGTTTCGTCGCCTGAAGGGAAAGACGCAGGTGTTCATCGATCCGGCCGGCGACCACTACCGCACGCGTATGACGCATACGCTCGAGACGACGATGATCGCGCGCGTCGTCGCGCGTGCGTTGCGGCTCAACGAAGACCTCGCCGAGGCGATCGGCCTCGGCCACGACATGGGCCACCCGCCGTTCGGCCACGCCGGCGAAGCCGCGCTCGACGAGCTGCTGCGAGACCGAGGCGGCTTCCGCCACAACGAGCACTCGGCGCAGATCGCGCGCGAGCTCAACCTCACGCACGAGGTGGTCGACGGCATCCGCACGCACACGGGCGACGTCGAGCCCGAGACGCTCGAGGGGAAGATCGTGCGCATCGTCGATCGCGTGGCGTACATCAACCACGACATCGACGATTCGATCCGTTACGGCATCCTCACGGAAGCCGACCTGCCCCAGGACGAGATCGCGTTGCTCGGCCCGACCGGCGCGAAGCGCATCGACCGGCTCGTCCACGATCTCGTCGAGACCTCGGCCGAGGCCGGCGACATCGCGCAGAGCGAGGAGATCGGCGGCGCGATGCTCCGCCTGCGGGCGTTCATGTTCGACCGGGTGTACCTCGCGCCGGTCACCAAGCCCGAGCACGACCGCGCGCACGCAACGATTCGCCGCATTTTCGACAGCGGAGCGTCCGTCGAGTTCATCGCGGGGATGACCGATCGCTACGCCCTGGCGTACGCTGAGCGCCTCCCGTAATGGCGCGCATCAAGGACAGCTCGGTCGAGGCAGTGAAGGCAGGCGCCGACTTCGTCGCCGTCGTCGAAGAGCGGACCGCGTTGCGCAAAGCGGGCTCACGGCTGACCGGCCGGTGCCCGTTCCACGAAGAGCGGACGCCGAGCTTCTCCGTCAATCCTGTCGACAAGCTCTACTACTGCTTCGGCTGCGGCGCGAAAGGCGACCTGATCACGTTCGTCCAAGAGACGCAGGGGCTCGATTTCGTCGGCGCGATCGAATGGCTCGGCGACCGCTTCCGCATTCCGCTCGAATATGAAGAGGCATCGCCGGAGCAGGAGGCGCGCCGCGAACGCAGCCAGCGGCTTCGCGCGCTCCTTGAGCAGGCAGCTTCGTATTACGAGCGAACGCTCTGGGAGACGGAGGCTGGCTCGCTCGCCCGCGACTACCTGAAGGGACGGAACCTCGGCGAAGACATCTCGCGCGAGTTCCGGCTCGGGCTCGCGCTCGGGGGCGACTCGCTCTCACGCAAGGCGATGGCGAAGGGCTTCACGCAGCAGGAGCTGCGTGCCGCGGGACTGAGCCGAGCGCGCGGCGGCGACTATTTCCAACGGCGGCTGCTGTTCCCGCTCGCGGACGCGCGCGGCCGCATCGTCGGCTTCCAGGCGCGCAAGCTCTACGACGACGATCCGCTGGCGGCGAAGTACGTCAACACGCCGGAGTCGGAGCTATTCCATAAAGGCTCTGTCGTCTACGGGCTCGACAAGGCGCGCGCGGCGATCGCCCGCGAGGATCGGGCGTGCGTCGTCGAAGGCAATACCGACGTGATCGCGCTCCGGCAGGCCGGCTTCGAGCCGGTCGTGGCGAGCATGGGCACCGCGCTCACCGACGCGCACCTGCGCGAGCTCGGGCGATTGTCGAAGCGCCTCTGGCTCGCGTTCGACGGCGACGCTGCCGGCGAGGCGGCGACACTGCGCGGGATGGAGCTTGCTGTGCAGCAGGGCTTCGACGTGAGGGTTGTCGCACTCGAGCAGGGCGTCGACCCGGCGGATGACCCGTCGGGATTCGAGCGGAAGCTCGGCGCCGCCGAGCCGTACCTCGTCTACCGCACGCGCATCGAGATCGAGCGCACCGACCGCGCAGAGGCGTTCACGACCGTGAAGGCGCTGCTCGACGCAGCCGACGAGTCGCCCGCACGCCAGGACGCGTGGCGCTACGCGAACGACAAGCTCGGCATGACGGTGCAGCTCTCGCGCTCGGCCTCGACGACGCGTGCGGCGGCGCCGGCGACGCAGCGGGTCCTCGACGCGGGCGGGAAGCTGGAGCGCAACGCGCTCGCAGGTGCGCTGCGCTACGAGCGCCTGCGCACGTTGCTCTCGACACTTTCGGCCGATCATTTCTACGACCCGCTGATGCGCAGGCTGCGCGACCACATCGTCGACGGCGCACCGCTCGATGCAGAGGACACCGGCGCCCTTGCCGAGCTTGACGCACGCGCCGAAGCGGAGGGAATCGACGACGCGACGGGCGAAGAGCTCGTCTGGCGGCTGCGCGAACGGGAGATTCGGCGCGAGCTCCAACACGCTCCGGCGGAGCGGTTGAAGGAGCTCACCGACGCGCTGACCGTCGTGCAGGAGCGCGTCGGAGCGCTCAGCTAGGCGCGGCTACACTGTCCGCCGCTTGAGCGATCCCCGGTAGCTCAATTGGCAGAGCATCCGGCTGTTAACCGGAGGGTTGTTGGTTCGAGTCCAACCCGGGGAGCTTCAGTCCGCGATCAAGAGGTGCAGCGTGACCTCGTGTTGCGGCGCCCCGTTTTCCGCGGACGGCGAATAGAGCGTCAAGGTCGCCGGCCCGTCCGCCGCGACGTGGAAGGTCGTGTCGAAGGTTCCGAGGCCCGGCGCGCCCTCTGTTGCCGTCAACGTCCGCTGGATCGGCGGCTGGCCGTGGGCCGAGAGCTTCACGACCAGGGTCGCTTCGAAGACGATCGCGGACCCTTTGACGTGAAAGGTGTGCGGCACGGGTGCGGCGCCGATCGGAGACTCGACGAGAATCGGCGGCGCGAACGCAGCCTCGTCCTGGCGCGTCAGCCCTGGATGTCCCGGCAGGCTGACGCGCTGGATCGTGGGAAACTGCGTCAGCGTCCAGACGATCTCGGCGGTTGACGCCGCGTCCGGCGCCGTGAGCTGACTCAGCGTCGCCGTACCGTTCGAGACGGTGATCTGCGCCCTGACGTGCAGCGCGTTCAGCGCGGTAGCCGCGTCGATCGGCCCCGACGCGACGGGATTCGCGTGAACCTCGAGCTTCTTGTCCGGGCCGACGCGGTACACGAGCACCGTCGGGACGATATGCGGCGTCGGCAGCGGCTTCTTGACGGTCGACGTCGTGCTGGTGGTCTGGGCGGTTGTCGATGACGAATGCTTATGGACGATCAGATAGAGGCCGGCTGCCAACATGGCGAGACCGGTCGCCCAGAGCAGAAGCGTGAGCCATTTCACGGTGTGACGTTATCCTGTGGAGGTGAGTGTGTTCGCCGTAGTTCTGCTTGCCGCGGCGGTCGTCCTGCTCGCAGCTGCTGAATGGCCGCGGCTCGCAGGCCGGGTGAATCTTCGCTGGCGGCGCCGGCGGCGGGCCAACCTGCGCGTTGTCGCCGACGAGACCGACGAGAGCGACGACTTCGCGAAGTCGGTCGAGCGCGACCTTGCCGCGCTACCGACGATCGACGAGCACGACCTCAAGCGCCGCGGCTAGAAGACAGTGACCGACGCCTCGAGCGTCCTGGTGTTCGGGAGGATCGGCGGCACGTCTTCCATGTTCTTCGTCTCCTGGTAGTCGCCGACGCTGATCTGCAGCGAATGCCTGCCGGGAGACGACGGGATCGTGAAGACACCGTTCCTCCACGAGCCGTGAACGGTCTTACCATCGACCTTTGCGACGATCGACGTGGGGTCGACGCCCGAGCCGGCATCGGTCGCCGACACGTGGATCGCGGAGTGTGTGCTCTTGAGGAGCTTGAGCTTCGGCGGCGTCGTGTCGTTCACCCAGTAGCGGAACGTGAACGGGCCGGCCTGGCCGGCTGACGTCGTGTCGAAAACGAGGTCGTAATATCCCTTCGCGGGCAGCACTGCTCCTGCGACCTTGATCCGCCTGCCATAGCTGTTTCGGTACGGGTTGAGGTCCATCGGCAAGCCGACGTAACCGGTGAGGTGATCTTCTTCGCCGTCGAACGTCACATGCGGGAACACGCGGCCGGAGAGCACGACGACACCGAAGTTCGCGACATTGCCGGCGATGCGAATGCGGTAGGCGCGCTCCGGCCCGGGGTACGTCGCATCGCCGGTCGGATAGCGATAGGTCGTGATCAGCGACGGCGCTCCCTTGGTCGTGCCGCGGTATACCCCGGGCTTCGCGATGGCGGCGCGCTTCTCGGTCGCCAGCTTCGGTGCGCTCACCTCGAACCAGAACGGGATGCGGCGCGTCGCCGTGCCGTTGCTCAGGACGACGAAGCCGCTGTTGTCACCAGGCGTCGCGGCGGCGGTTGCCGTCACCGTCAGCGTGCCGGGCACCGTGACCGTCGCCGGCGCACTGACGCTGCCGACGGTCGAGACGTTCCACGTGCCGGCACCGCCACCCGCATCCGTCAGGGTGACACTGCGTGTCACGCTCGCGCTCGGCGTCACTCGCCCAAACGAGAGACCTGTCGGCGCAGCGAACAGCAGTGGGTTGTCGGCCTGCGGCAGGTTGACCAGGCCACCGCCTTCACGCTGCGGAGACTCTTCGCCGCCGGCTGCCGTGTGCACCGGCACGCCGGTTTGCACGAGGGCCGACTTCACCTGTGCAACCGTCCACTCGGGATGACGCTGGAGCAGGAGCGCAACCGCCCCTGCGACATGCGGCGTCGCCATGCTCGTGCCGCTCAGCGTGCCCCACGTGCCCTGCGACGGTGGGAGCGACGACAGGACGTTCAGACCCGGTGCGCTCACGTCCGGCTTCATCTCGAGTGAGACGGCAGTCGGCCCCGCCGAAGAGAACTCTGCGATGTGGTCGGACGAATCGGCGGCGGCAACCGTGATCGCATCCGGCGCGCTGCCCGGCGACGTGACGGTGCCGTAGCCGAGCGGGTCGAAGTCGTTGCCGGCCGCGACCACGGGCACGACACCTGCGTGCGCGGCGTTGTCGAGCGCGACCACGACGAGATCGCGCGACGGCTCGACCTCGGGCTCGCCGATCGAGAGGTTGATGACGTTCATGCCGTCGGCTACGGCCGCCTCGATCGCGGCCGCGATCTCCGCGGCGTTGCCGTCGAGGCCGAAGCCGGGCGTCGGCACCGTGAGCGCCTTGTAGTTGCCGATGTACGCGGCGGGCGCGACGCCCGTCAGCGTCCGCGAGCCGTCCTTCGCCCCATGGTCGCCGGCCGCGATGCCCGCGACATGCGTCGCGTGGAACGAGTTCACCGGGTCGAATGGGGTCTTCGCGTACTTCCACGTCTCACCGGCCGGCGAGAACGTGCGCTGCACGATCACCTTGGGCGTCGCGGCCGACGTGATCCCCTTGGGGAAGCCCGGCGGATATGCAAAGCCGGTCGGATCGAAGTACGGGTGCTGCGCGTCGAGCCCGTCGTCGATGATCCCGATCTTCATCCCTTGCCCTGCCGTTGCGAGGGTCGGCCCCCAGAGCTGGTCGGCGCCGATCTGCTGGACGCCGTCCTGCACCGCCAGCGAGTGGTAGACGACGTTCGGCCAGACCTTCGCCACGCCGGGGACGCGCGCCAGATCGGCGACCGACGACTGCGGCAACGCGACGGCGAAGCCGTCGAGCACGAGGCGATAGCGCCAACGAACGTCCGCGTTCGGGACGGTCGCCTGCACGCGCGCGATCGTCGCGTTCTGCGCGGCGACCAGCCGGCGTTCGTACGCTTCGTGCGACGCCGACTGCATCCGGCGGCCGTACGACACGGCCAGCGACGGCGCCTTCAACGTGACGACGACCTCGGTCAGCGCACCCGGCGCGCCGAAAGAGTCTCCGGAAAGCAGTGCGGCGGCTGCAGCCGCCGCTACGAGAAGTGAGAGCTTCCTGACCAGAGTGCGGATGAGAGGACTTGAACCTCCACGCCCTTGCGGGCACACGGACCTGAACCGTGCGCGTCTACCAATTCCGCCACATCCGCGTGCGGTCGGCCATTGTAGCCCCGCTACGATCGGCCGAGTGAGCACGGAGCCGCTTCGGACATTGCTCGAGACCGCGTTCCCGGACGCGACCGAGCTCGACGTCGTCGACCGCACCGGCGGCGGCGACCACTTCCAAGTCGTCGTCAGCGCGCCGTCGCTCCAGGGGCTGTCGCTCGTCGAGCAGCACCGCCGCGTCTACCAGGCGCTCGCGGAACCGCTAGCCGACGGCACGATCCACGAGTTGCGGATTCGGACAAAAGGAGAGGCGTGATGTATGCAGACAAGATCAAGGACGTGATCGAGGGCTCGGACGTCGCGCTCTTCATGAAGGGCACGCCGGCGTTCGCGATGTGCGGCAACTCCGAGCGCGCGCTGCAGGCGCTTCGCCGCGCGGGCGCGCCGGTGACGGCGGTCGACATCCTTCCCGACCCGGCCATTCGCCAGGAGCTGTCGCAGATCTCGGGCTGGCCGACGATTCCCCAGATCTTCGTGAAGGGCGAGCTGGTCGGCGGCGCCGACATCGTCGAGGAGCTCGAGGCGAGCGGCGAGCTCGAGTCGACGCTGCGCGCCAAGCTCGGCGAGGGTTACGCCGAGCAGCGCGAAGAGACGACGGTCGCGCTCAGCTAGCCAGCCGAGTCTTAGAGAGCAAGTGCGGCGAGCACCTCGTCGGCGTGCGTCGCCGGCTTGACCTTGTGGAAGATCTTCTTCACGTTGCCGTCCGCGCCGATGACAAAGGTCGAGCGGTCGACGCCGAGGTACGTGCGGCCCATGTACGACTTCTCGCCCCACACACCGTACGCGTCGGCGACGCGATGGTCTTCGTCGGCGAGCAGGCTGAACGGGAGCGAGTACTTCTGCTTGAACTTGTCGTGTGAGTCGACGCCGTCGGGCGAGACGCCGAGCACGACTGCGCCGGCCTGCTCGAACTCGCTCCACGCGTCGCGGATCCCGCACGCTTGCGTCGTGCAGCCAGGCGTGTCGTCCTTCGGATAGAAGTAGAGGACGACCTGCTTCCCGCGCAGGTCGGACAACGTCACGGTCTCTCCCGTGTCCGTGGGCAAAGCAAAGTCTGGGGCCGGCTTGCCTTCTTCAACCATGGTCGATCCTCTCTATAGGTTTCCCCGATGCTAACGGCGCACCACGTGAACGCCTTCCTGGTAATCGCGGTCTGCCTGACCGCGTCCGTGACGGCGTTCGTCGCGCGGCGCCGCGGGGCGGGGCGGACGATCGCGCAGCTGATCGCGCTTGCTCAGACGCTCCTCGTGGCGCAGGCCGGGCTGGGGCTGCTGTTGCTCTCCGATCATCGGCGCGCCAAGGATCACCTGCACTACGCCTACGGGACGTTTGCGCTGCTCGCGGTGCTGTCGCCGTGGCTCTACGCACCGAGCCAGCCGCGCGCCCGCCTCGCGTGGTTCTCGGGTGCAACACTGCTGGCAGCCGCACTTGGCGTGCGCGCCTACATGACCGCATGAGCCCGTTCGTTCGCAACCTGCTGATCCTCGCCGGCTTCGCCGTGCTGATCGTCGTGTTGAACGCCGAGACCGCCCTCAGCACGGCGAACGTGCTGTTGTCACTCGCGTTCCTGGTCGTGGTCGCAGTGGTCATCTATTTCTTCTGGCGCGACTTCGGCCGCCGTGAGATCAACACCTGGCCCGAGCGGCAGCGTCGCGTTTTCTACGCAGCGGGCGGGCTGCTGATCGTCGATATCGGCTGGTGGCTCTGGTCGAGCCCGTCAGGCCGTAACGCGCTCGTCGCGATCGTGGTCGCCGCCGTCTCGGTGTACGTCGGCTTCAAGACGTGGCGCGGTCAGCGCACGTATTACTGACGTACGAGTGAGCTGACGCCGTCGAGGCGGTCGAGCGCTTCGCGTGCCGGCATTTGCTGGCCGACGAAGATCGGCGTGTCGCGCTCGGTGTACTTCGAAGCTTCCGATTCGCGCAGCGTGAGCATCAGGTGCATGAAGTCCGCCGGCTCGTCGCACTCGAACGCGGTCATGAACTCCTGGTCGTCGATGCCGAACGAGTACGTCGTGTGGTTGTGGATCGTCTCGAACTCGTGGCCGGTTGCGATGTGCTCGTCCATTGCGCGCTGGCGGTCCTCGACGGGCAGCGCATACCAGGGGCGGACCTTCACGAACGGATAGACGACGAGATACGGCGAGCCCTTCGGAATGACTTTGCGCGGGCGTCGCGCCTGCGTGTACTGCGACGCCTTCGTCGTCGCGAGATACGAGTACGGCGTCTCGAGCCAGCCCGCGAGCGGCGTCGCGTTCAGCGCCGCACCGAGCTCTCCGAGATCTTCGTAGCGCGACGTGATCTTCCAGAGGAAGAAGTCGACCTCGGGCCGCACACCCGTCGACGAGTAGGCCCGCAGCGTGTCGAAACGCGACGCGTAGTCGTCGAGAACGTCGGCGAACGCCTCCTTCGCGGCCGCGCGCTCCTCGACGGGCAGCCGGCGCCACGCCGGATCGACCCGGAAGAAGCTGTAGGCGACGTACTGGCCCTGCTGCTCGCTCATGCCGAAAGGTTAGCTCCGGAAGGTGACCGTCTTGCTGCCGGGCGGTCCCGTGTTCGCAAGCGCCGTTGCCGTGGCGGTCAGGTGATGCGTGCCAGCGGCGATTCGGCCGCGGAAGAGCAGCTTCTTCGCGACGCCGCCCGACACGGTGCCGCGCAGCGTCGCCTTGCCGTCGAGCTCCAAGGTGTACGAGCAGTCGAGCGTGCAGGTGAGGGTGACGGGCAGCCCTTTCGGCGTCACGGCTCCCAAGGAGAGCGTGACCTGCGGCGTCAGCGCCATGCCCGGGCATGTTGCCGCCACGCCGCGATGCACCTCGCCGGCCGCGTCGCGGGTGGGGCCGAGCGACGACTTCGGCGTGCCGTCGGCGTAGTACAGCCCGGATTGCCACGCCGACAGCGCCTTCTCGTCGACGACGTGGAAGAGCAGCACGCCGAGCACGGTCTTCTGGCAGAACGCCATCTGCAGGCCTTCGCGGTAGTAGGCCGCCTGCGTCGCCTCGTCGACCGGCTTCGTCGTGCTCGGCTCGGTGCCGGTGTAGAGCGAGGCCTTCGCCGCCGGGATCTGCGACTCGATGCCGAACTCGTCGTAGAGGATCGGCAGCTTCGAGCCGCGCTGGGCCGTGCCGTCGAACGCAGCACCGAGCAGCCCGACAAGCTTGTCGTAGTCGGCGAGGCCGATCGCCGTCGAGTTCGGGTGCGGGAAGTTCGGGCCGATCGTCGAGTTCTCGGGGTACGGGTGGAACGCGAACGCGTCCATGATCGGCAGCGCGCGGCCGCTTGCGCGATACACGGCGCCGAGGTCGTTGATAAACGCGGTCGGCGAGTGTGTGTCGCGGCCCGTGTTCGGCTTGTCGACTCCGTGCGGTGCCAGCGCGCCGCCATAGATCGTGCTGTGCGGTCGCACGACCTTCAGCGCGTCGTAGGTCGTTGCGAGCAGTTGCTCGTACCCTTGTGCTGCAGCGTCGCTTCCGTCGGCGTTGAACTGAGGCAGCCAGAAACGGTTGAGGTTCGGCTCGTTACCGATGATGAAGTCGTGCACGAGCGGAAACTTCTTCGCGATGCCCGCCGCGAACGCGGCGAAGTCCGACCGCGCCTGGTCGGTGAGCGGTGTGACGCTCGACCCGTGCGGATAGATCGAGAGGATCACGCGGACGCCTGTGAACTGCGCCGCGTCGATCGCGTTCGTCAGCGCCAACGCTTGTCCGGCCGGCGGCGCGGTCTCGCCGGTGCTCCACGTCGCGGTCAGGCGCACCGTGTCGAGCCCCGCGAGCTTGAGCAGATCCATCTGCAGCTTCGACGTCTCGTAGCTCGACGACTCCCCGCTGTCCTCGGCCGCACCGACGAGCATCGCCGGGCCGCCCGCGGCTGCGCGTGCAGCGAGCGCGAAGAACAGCACCAAGACGACGAGCAGGCCCCTCAACCGCGCCAGGGTAGCCTGGACACGTGGCACGTGAGCGCATCGAAAGCCAGTTGAAGCGCCTTCCCACGAAGCCGGGCGTCTATCTCTTCCGCAACGCGAAGGACGACGTCCTCTACGTCGGCAAGGCGAAGTCGCTGCGACCGCGCGTGCGTTCCTACTTCCAGGCCGGATCGAGCGATACGCGCCAGGGCATTCGCCAAATGGCCGATCGCGTGTCGAACATCGAGACGATCGTCACCGGCACCGAGGTTGAAGCGCTCCATCTGGAACAGAACCTCGTCAAGCGGCATCGCCCGCCGTACAACGTTCGACTGCGCGACGACAAGTCGTTCCCGTACATCGCGGTGACGGTCGACGACGAGTACCCGCGCGTGATGTTCACGCGCGAGCGTCACCGCCGCGGCGTCGTGTACTTCGGCCCGTACGCGAACGCGAAAAAGGTGCGCGAGACGCTTGACGTGCTGAATCGCGTCTTTCGCTACCGGCCGTGCGAAGGGCCGAAGCCCGGACGGCACAGCGGCGTGCCGTGTCTGGACTTCCACATCGAGCGCTGCTTCGCGCCGTGCGTCGGCTACATCTCGCCTGAGGACTATCGCGCCGTCATCGACGACGTCATCGAGTTTCTCTCCGGCGACGACAAGCCGATTCGCCGGCAGCTCGAGCAGCAGATGCGCGACGCGGCGGCGGCGGAGCGCTTCGAAGATGCCGCGCGTTACCGCAACCGGCTGCGCGCGGTCGAGCGTCTGAGCGAACGGCAGGCCGTCGAGCGCAGGTCGATGGGAACGATCGACGTGATCGGGGTTGCCGTCTCGCCCGAGCGCGCCGCGGTTCAGGTGTTCCCGCTGCGCGACGGGCGCATGGTCGACCGCTACTCGTTCCACCTCGAGAATGCGGCCGGCGAAGAGGTCGGCGAGGTGCTCGAGCAGTTCTGCCTCGAGTACTACGGCTCGGCGCCATCGGTGCCGCCGCAGATCCTCGTGCCGCGCGGGGCGGGAGACATGACCGCGCTCGAGGCGTTCCTCACGGAACGGCGTGGCTCGGGCGTCGAAGTGCGCGCGCCGGAGCGCGGCGAGAAGCGCCGGCTGCTCGAGCTCGCGGTGCAGAACGCAGAGCTCGCACTGCAGTCGGAGACGTTCGTGTCGGAGACCAGGCGACAGCGCCGCGTCGAAGCGCTCGAAGAGCTGCGCGAAGTGCTTAACCTCGAGTCGCTGCCGATTCGCATCGAGTGTTTCGACATCTCGAACATCCAGGGACGCGAAGTCGTCGGCTCGATGGTCGTCTTCGAGGACGGCCAGCCGAAGAAGGCGCACTACCGCAAGTTCACGGCGCGTACGGTCGACGGCCAGGACGACTTCGCCGCGATGCGCGAAGTCATCGAGCGCCGGTTCTCGCGGCTCGGCGCCGATCCCGCGTCGGCCGACTGGAACGAGTCGTTCGCGTCGACGCCGAACCTCGTCGTGATCGACGGCGGCAAGGGACAGCTGAGTGCGGCACTCGAAGCGATGCATGGGCTCGATCTGCCGCGTGTCGCGGTGATCGCTCTGGCCAAGCGTGAAGAGGAGGTGTTCGTGCCGGGGCAGTCCGCGCCGATCGTGCTGCCCGGCCACTCGCCGGGACTGCAACTGCTGCAGCGCATCCGCGACGAAGCGCACCGCTTCGCCGTGACGTTCCACCGGCAGCGCCGCGACGCCGCGGCGCGCGAGTCGATGTTCGACCAGCTGGAAGGCGTCGGGCCTGCGCGCCGGCGGGCACTGCTGCAGCACTTCGGATCGGCGGCGGGGGTGCTGGCGGCCACCCAGGAGGAACTCGAAGGCGTCCCCGGCGTGCCCGCGAGAACCGCGCGCAGCATCTACGCCCAGCTGCACCGCGCCGGTCGTGCATAGATTTCCGGAAATGCGGCGCGCACTTCTTCTTCTCATCCCGCTTGTGCTGCTCGCCTCGGCGTGCGGCGCGAAGAAAGTCAAGACGACGGCCGGCGGGCCTCCGGCGGCCGCCGTCGTCCTCGGGTCGGGCGCGCATGCGCTCTACGCAGGTGGCGGCTGGGCCGTCGTGACGCGCGGCACGAAGGTTGTCGTTGCGCACCTCGTCGGCAACACGTGGAAGATCGACACAAGCGGCAAGGTGAAGATCAGCATCCTCGGGCCGAGAGGAACGGCGGCGTCAATCCCGCAAGTCGCCGCCGAGTTGAAGGCGCCTTCGGCCCTGGTCGAAGATGCGCTCTGGGTCGACGGCAAGGAGCTGCTCGAGAAGGGCGGCGGCCTCAAGCCGTCGAACGTCACGATCTACGGCGCCCCCGACAAGAAGCTCGCGAAGGGCACGCACGTCGCGATCGCGTATGGCCGCACCGCGACGTCCGGCACTGCAGTGCGCTGGACGTTCCGCGTCGTGTGAATTGCGTATGAGCGCGTTGTGCTGCGGCGCGCGCGGTGGCGATACTGCCCCCGCACGAAGCTCAGCCGACGATACCCCCCACTGATCGGAAGGCGTCGTGCAGTTGCCCTGCGGCTCGCGAGGACCGAGCTTTACGGGGTTCGTTCGAGACGGTCACCGGGACTGCGGCACTCTCCCCCCAAGGTGACCGTCTCGACGTGCGTGCGCTACTCGTCCGAGTTGAGGAACGGGTAGCGGTAGTCGCGCGGCGGCGAGAACGTTTCCTTGATGGTGCGCGGGCTCACCCAACGGATCAGGTTCCACATCGAGCCGGCCTTGTCGTTCGTGCCCGATGCGCGTGAGCCGCCGAACGGCTGCTGGCCGACGACTGCGCCGGTCGGCTTGTCGTTGACGTAGAAGTTTCCGGCCGCGTAACGCAGCTTGTCCTTCGCATGGTCGATCGCGCTGCGGTCGTGCGAGAAGATCGCGCCTGTCAGACCGTAGGGCGCGCCGCTGTCGATCAGGTCGAGCGTGTCGTCCCAGCGCTTCTCGTCGTAGACGTAGGTTGTCACGACCGGGCCGAAGAGCTCTTCCCGCATCAGCCGGAACGAAGGGTTGCGCGTCTCGATGACGGTTGGCTCGACGAAGAAGCCCTGTGAGTCGTCGTAGCCGCCGCCGACGATGACCTCGGAGTCGGCGGTGGACTTCGCCTCCTCGATCGCCTCGACCTGCGTGCGGAAGGCGGACGCGTCGATGACGGCGCCCATGAAGTTCGAGAAGTCGGAGACGTCGCCGACCTTGATCGTCGACACCTGCTCCTGCAGCCGCTCGCGCAGCTGCGGCCAGAGGTTGGACGGTGCGTAGACACGCGACGCCGCGGAGCACTTCTGTCCCTGGTACTCAAACGAGCCGCGGACGATTGCCGTCGCGAGCGCGTCGACGTCGGCGGACGGGTGGGCGACGATGAAGTCCTTGCCGCCGGTCTCGCCGACGATGCGCGGGTAGTTGCGGTAGCTCCCCATCGACGCGCCGACCGTCTTCCACATCGAGTTGAAGACCGGCGTGGAGCCGGTGAAATGGATGCCGGCGAGATGCTCGCTCGCGAGGACGACGTCGCCGATCTCGGCGCCCGATCCGTAGACGAGGTTGATCACGCCGTCGGGGAAGCCCGCTTCCTGGAAGAGGCGCATCAAGTAGTAGGCGGAGAGCATCGCGGTCGACGCGGGCTTCCAGATGATCGAGTTGCCCATCAGCGCGGGCGAGCTCGTCAGGTTCGCCGCGATCGCCGTGAAGTTGAACGGCGACACCGCGAAGACGAAGCCTTCGAGCGGCCGGTACTCGAGTCGGTTCCATACGCCCTGGCTCGAGATCGGCTGCTCCGCGTAGATGCGAGCCATGAACTCGACGTTGAAGCGGAAGAAGTCGATCGACTCGCACGCGGCGTCGATCTCCGCCTGGTGCGCAGTCTTCGACTGGCCGAGCATCGTGGCCGCGTTGAGCGTGTCGCGCCACGGTCCCGACAGCAGCTCCGCTGCGCGCAGCAGCACGGCCGCGCGGTCCTCCCACGGCCACCGTGACCAGTCCGCCCACGCCTGTGCGGACGCGTCGATCGCCTGGCGCACGTGCTCGGCGGTGCCTTGGTGCACGTCGGCGAGCACGTGCTCGCGGTTGTGCGGCATCACAGCCTGGCGGGTGTTGCCGGTGCGGATGTCCTTGCCGCCGATGACCAGCGGGATTTCGATCCGCTCGGAGCTCATCTGCTCGAGCCGGCGCTTCAGGGATGCGCGTTCAGGCGAACCGGGTGCGTATTCGCGCACCGGCTCGTTCGTCGGGTGCGGCGGACGGAAGATGGCGTGGGTGCTCATGCGCCGTACTGTAGGGCCGCGCGAGTGGTCAGCGGCGGAGCAGGTACGTCGCTGTGGCCACGATCCAGATCATGAACCCGAGGCTCGACGCGAATGTGTCGGTGCCGACGATCGTCCAGTGCCACGCGCCCTCGAGGATGCCGACGCCGAGCTCGCCGGCGCCGCCGACCAGGCCCGCGTAGCCGAACCACTTCGCCACCTTGCGCGCGCGGAGCGCGGCGAGCGACGAGCCGATCACGACCGTTGCGGCGCACGCCGCCGTCGGCGCGGCGAGGCGCGGCGAGGCGGTGTAGACGGTGACCGCCTGCAGCGCGACGAACGCTGCACCGCCGCCCATCACCGTCGAGGCGTAGAAGCCTTCGGGGTCGTAGCGGTCGAGCTTGGCGCGCAGGCTGGCCAGGAACCAGAGGAACGCGAACGCTGCGCCCGTGTAGAAGGCCGACTGCGCGTCGGGGTGGCCGGTGCCGATGACGAACGCGACGAGCGCCAGCCCGACGTACGCATAGCCGCAGACAGCGAGCCGCGCCCTCGTCACGGCGCGTGACGCTACAACATCGCGAGATGAGACCGAACCTCGTGCAATACGAGGTGCGTGGCTGGGGCGTAGGAGAGCTCTGGCGGGACGGCGACCGCGTACTGCAGTCGGAGCACCCTCGTCCGTTGCGGTCAATGTCCCAGGGCCAGGCCCTCGGACATGTCCTCGCTAGACGATTGGTTGCGTTTTTTGCCGGCGAGCCGGACGATTTCGCCGACGTGCGCCTCGACCTGGACGACGGCTTCCACGGCGACTGCGCACGGGCGCTGCGCAAGGTGCCGCGCGGCGAGGTGGTGACGTACGGCGAGCTCGCCGCACTCGCCGGACGTCCCGGCGCCGCGCGCGCCGCCGGGACGTTCTGCGCGCTCAACCGCTTCGGCGTGATCGTCCCGTGCCATCGCGTCGTCGCGTCGAACGGGATCGGCACGTTCGGCGACCTTGGCGTTGACTACAAGCGCCGGATGCTCGCGCTCGAGGGCGTCACCCTGTGAATGACCTGCGGAACGAGCTCGCGGCAATCGCACCCGAGCGACGCTGCTGCCGGCTTGCCGAGCTCTCGTCCCTCTTCCACGCGTCGGGCGCCTGGCATCTGCGAGACGGCACCGTCGCCGTGCATCTCGATCTCGGCAGCGCCGCGGCCGCGCGCCGCGCGTTCACGCTGCTGCGCGACGTCCACGTCCAGTCGGAGATCCGCACGTACAAACCCGGCGCCTTCGACCGCGCGACGCGCTACCAGCTGCATGTCGACGTCGACCGGCGTGCGCTCTCGGTGCTACGCGAGGCCGGCGTGCTGTCGGCATCGGGCGCACCGCTCGAACGGCCGCCGAAGCGCGTCGTCGGCCGGTCGTGTTGCCGCGCCGCCTATCTTCGCGGGGCGCTCCTCGGCGGCGGCTCGCTCTCCGGTCCGCGCGACCCTCACGTCGAGCTCCGCGCGTCCGGGCTCGCCGGCGCAGAGTTCCTGGCCACCGTCGCTGCGCGCGAAGAGGTGCAGCTCGCGGTCGCCGAACGACGCAGCCACGCACTCGCCTACGGCAAAGGCCACGACACGATCGTCGACCTGCTCGCGCTCGTCGGCGCGGGGGAGACCGCCGTGCGCTTCGAAGAGCACTCGGTGCTCGCGGCCACGCGGGCAAACGCCAACCGCCTCGCGAACGCCGACGAAGCGAATCTGGTGCGCACGGCCCGTGCCGCGCACGCGCAGCTCGAGGCGATCCGCTCGCTCGACCTCGACTCGCTGCCGGAGCCGCTCGCCGAGATCGCACGGCTCCGCCTGCGCCACCCGGCGGCGCCGCTGCGCGAGCTGGCCGCACGCACCCAGCCGCCGATCACGAAGGCCGCCGCCCACCGCCGGCTCCGCCGGATCGTCGACCTGGTCGAAAACGGTATGAGCACTGCTTGAAAGTGCTCTAGCGGCCTCGGCGAGCGCGAACACATACTCACCCCGGCGGTCCGCGCTCGTCCGGCGGCGGATACAGACCCCGTTCGCCGCCAAGCTTGGAGCGCGGTTCACCGGAGGGGGAGGTCGTCCTCGGAGCTTCCCCTCCGGACGCCCCTAGGCCCTCCGCTAGCTTTCGCGGCCGTGAGCGAGACCGCGTTCAACGACCTTCGTACCCGCCTGGCCGAGATCGCAGACATCGGCAAGGCGATGTCGCTGCTCTCCTGGGACGAGAGCGTGATGATGCCGCCCGGCGGGGCCAAGCTGCGTGCGGAGCAGATGGCGACGCTGAGCCGCATCTCGCACGAGAAGTTCACGGCTCCCGAGATCGGCCGGCTGCTCGACGAGGCTCGGCCGTGGGCGGAGCAGCACGAGTACGACTCGCTCGAGGCGAGCCTGGTGCGCGTCGTCACGCGCGACTGGGAGAAGGCCCGGCGCGTCCCCGCCGAGCTCCGCGCCGCGCGCACACGGGCGTCGTCGCTCGGCTATGCGATCTGGGTCGAGGCACGCAAGAACAACGACTTCAAGATGTTCCTCGACCCGCTGCGCGAGAACCTCGACCTGACGAAGCGCTACGTCGAATGCTTCGACGCCGCCGACGAGCCCTACGACATCCTGCTCGACGACTACGAGCGGGACATGAAGACGGCGGAGGTGCGGCGCATCTTCGATTACCTCAAGGAGAACCAAGCCCCGCTCGTCAAGAGCCTCGCCCGCTCGCCGGAGCATCCCGAACACGACTTCGCCGTCGACGCGCAGAAGACGTTCGAGCTCGAAGTCGTCCGCAAGTTCGGGTTCGACGACTACGCGTGGCGGCTCGACCCGACGGTGCATCCGTTCGCGTCGGGCACCGGTGTCTCCGACATCCGCATCACGACGCGCTACTTCAGCGACCACCTCGGCGGCCTCTTCGGGACGATGCACGAGTTCGGGCACGGGCTGTACGAGCGGCAGATCGAGGCGTCGCTCGAGCGCACGCCGCTCGCGCGCGGCGTCTCGCTCGGCATGCACGAGTCGCAGAGCCGCATGTGGGAGAACTTCGTCGGCCGTTCCCTCCCGTTCTGGCGGCACTTCTTCCCGCGCGCGAAGGAGCTCTTCGGCAAGAACTTCGACGGCTACGACGTCGAGCGCTGGTACGGCGAGGTCAACACGGTCGAGCCGTCGCTGATCCGCGTCGAGGCCGACGAGGCGACGTACAACCTCCACATCATCCTGCGCTTCGAGCTCGAGCAGGAGCTGATCGCCGATGCGTTCCCGCTCGAGCAGCTGCCCGAGGAATGGAATCGGCGGATGCACGAGTACCTCGGCATCGAAGTGCCGAACGACACGCTCGGCGTGCTGCAGGACGTGCACTGGTCGAGCGGCTCGTTCGGATACTTCTCGACCTACGCCCTCGGAAACCTGATCTCGGCGCAGATCTGGGAGAGGCTGAGCGCGGACCTCCCGGACGTCGACGCGTCGATCGAGGCCGGTGACTTCGCCCCCCTGCGCGACTGGCTGCGCGAGCATCTGCACCGGCACGGCCGGAAGTTCACGCCGTCCGAGACCCTCGAGCGCGTGGTGGGCACACCGACGATCGATCCCGCGCCGTACGTCCGGTACCTCGAGGCAAAGCTCTCCGCGCTCTGAGTAGAGTCGTCGCATGGCGAAAACACGCGTAGGCATCAACGGGTTCGGCCGCATCGGCCGCAACTTCTTCCGCGCAGCGCTCGCGGGCGGCGGCGACTTCGAGGTCGTGGCGTTCAACGACCTCGGCGACGTCGACACGATGGCGCACCTGCTCAAGTACGACTCGACACTCGGGCGGTTCCCCGAGCAGGTCGAAGTCTCGGCCGGCGGGTTGAAGGTCGCAGGCAAGGAGCTCAAGGGGCTCGCCGAGCGCGATCCGGCGAATCTGCCCTGGGCCGACCTCGCCGTCGACGTCGTGATCGAGTCCACGGGGTTCTTCACGAAGCGCGAAGGCGCCCAGAAGCATCTCGACGCCGGCGCGAAGAAGGTCATCATCTCGGCTCCGGCGACGGATCCGGACATCACCATCGTGCTCGGCGTCAACGACGACCAGTACGACGCGGGTAGCCACCACATCATCTCGAACGCGTCGTGCACTACGAACTGCGTCGCCCCGATGGCGAAGGTGCTCGATGACGCATTCGGCATCGAGAGCGGCTTCATGACGACGATCCATGCGTACACGCAGGATCAGATGCTGCAGGACGGCCCGCACAAGGATCCGCGGCGCGCGCGTGCCGCTGCGATCAACCTGGTGCCGACGTCGACGGGCGCCGCGCGTGCGATCGGCCTCGTGTTGCCGCATCTCAAGGGCAAGGTCGACGGAATGTCGATGCGCGCTCCGGTTCCGACCGGCTCCGTGACCGACCTCGTCGTCGCGCTGCGCAAGGAAGCCTCCGTCGAGGAGATCAACGCCGCGTTCGGGGCAGCCGCGAAGAGCGGCCCGCTTGCGCCGTACCTCGACTACTCGAGCGACCCGCTCGTCTCGACGGACATCGTGCACTCGCCCGCGTCGTGCACCTTCGACAGCGAGTTGACGATGGCGTACGGCGCCACCGCGAAGGTATTCGGGTGGTACGACAACGAGTGGGGCTACAGCTGCCGGCTCGTTGATCTCGTCGCAAAGGTGCTTTGAGGCTTCCGCGGTCCGTCGAGAACGCCGCTGTGGACGGGCGTGTGGTGCTCGTCCGCAGCGATCTCAACGTCCCGCTCGAGAACGGCAAGGTCGCAGACGACACACGCATCCGCGCGTCGCTGCCGACGATCGAGCTGCTGCTG
>Ga0157369_10002929_pt1 | contig 20412 bp, 18 predicted proteins | sample C25metaG_FD_113461 | JGI IMG/M metagenome (GOLD analysis project Ga0157369, IMG submission 113461) | Corn rhizosphere microbial communities from Kellogg Biological Station, Michigan, USA - C2-5 metaG | ecosystem: Host-associated > Plants > Roots > Rhizosphere > Soil | place: USA: Michigan...
GAAGAATGCAGAGGATCCAATCGTTGGCGGCGTCAAAGATATAGGCGCCGGGCTCGACGCCGGGAACGCCGGTGCGAACCATTGCGCCATGCTCGCGCGCAACCTTGACGGTGTCGTCGGTGGACTGGTGGTCGATGACCATAACCTCGTCGCAGACGCGGAGAGACTCAACGGCGCGGCCGATCCGGAGCGCGTCGTTGGTGGCATGAAGGATGGCGGTGATCTTCGGCACGCAGAGAGAATAGATGCCGCGAGTGAGGCGGTCACAGAAAAAAATCGGGCCCGTAGCAGGCGCCAGCGTTATCAAAAGAAAAGCCCCACGTTAGCCAAGAGAAGGCGAACGTGGGGCACAGAGTCGATGGAGATCGTCTACTGGTCCTGGTCCATGCGACGGCGACCGGAGTTGCGGTCGAGCGAACTGGACGCAGCCACGGTGATCGGAGCCTCGAGGCGGAAGTTAATGACCGTCTCGGAAGGCAGGCGAATCGGATCTGGACGATTGATGGTCTGAGCCGCGCCACCAACACCGGCGCCGGAAGCCGCGCCAATCGCCGCGCCCTTGCCGCCGCCGAAGATGCCGCCGAGCACCGCGCCCACTGCCGCGCCGGTGCCGACCTTGGCAGCCGTGTTCTTGCTGCGCGAGGAGCCCTGGCGCGTGTACTGGCCAGTGCGCAGGTTGTAGGTGTGTCCGTTGTAGCTGACCTGGGTGAGCTCGAGCGCCAGCGCCGATTGGCCGGTGTAGTGGCCTTCCTGCTTGGCGGCGACGATCACGCCCTTGATGTCGGCGTCGGCGGGAATGGCGATCTGGTCGTCGACGGTGATTGGACCGTCGAGGGTGGCGCGGAAGGCTTCGCCTTCATGGTTGCGCTCGGTGTCGATCGGATCGACCAGCCGGACCGAAAGCATGGTGCCATCCGGGATGGTCAGCTTGACGGGCGCGGGCGCGGTAGCCAGAGTCGGCGACGTGTTCGCTCCGTAGGTCGGGCTCGGCGTGGACGGAGGCGGCGTGTTCTGCTGCGGAGCAGCGCTGGCCGTGGTCGTGCTGTCGTCGTACGAAGTCGTGCTGCTGCCGCCGGAACGATGACGCAGCGGAGGCGCGTCGTCGTGGCGCGTTTCGCGAGCTACGCGACGCGGAGCAGGCATAGGCTTTGCCGCGACGGGAGCCGGAGCTGGCGCGGCGGCTGGAGCAGCGGCGGGGGCGGCGTCGGCCGGAGGCTGCGCCTGCGCCGTCTGGGTGCCGACCGTCAGGTTGTTGATGACGGTTTTGACGCCCTTGATCTGTGCGGCATCGTTGGCCGCGGAGGCGCGCTCGGCATCGCTGGTGACCGCGCCGGAAAGCGTCACAACGCCATTGGCCGACTGCACCGTGATCTGCTTGGTGGGGACGGAGGCGTCGGAGTTGATCTTGCCCTGCACGTCGCCCGCAATGGCGGCATCAGTGCGAGCTTGCGTACATCCGATAAGGACGCCCGCGAACAGGATTGCCGTCAAAATTGTCAGCGACAACTTCGCTTTCATAATTCTCTCCTATGAGGCCGTATACACCATTTAGATGCAGAGCTGCTGCCCAGCGAACCCCATAAATCATACGTCCGTTGGCGGGACCCGGATTCACAGAATCGCCTAATCGGAAGACCCTAGTTCCATAGCGCGAATCTTGCACCCGGACCGGGAACGAAGAGCGGCCCTGGGGTTTCCGGCCCGGGTTCTGAGCATCCCGCTCTGAAATAGAGAACGTTTAGGAAGGAGAGGCTTGCAGCGGGAAAAGACACGCGGGGAGCGGGTTGACAATTCTTTACGGCGGACCGGGCGACCTCCGGAAAGCACACGCGCGCGAGACGCCCCGCGACACATGAACCAGTGCGGGCGAGACGCACCGCGACACATCACTGAGGCAGATCGCAGGCGGGGCCGCATGGAGGCGGAGCGCCGAGGAATCGCAGAATGAACTTCGGAATGCGGTGACGATTGCCGGCGACCAGGCGGTAGAGCAGCGGGCCCATCCAGCGCAGCGGCGGGACGGACATCAGGCGAGCGAGCCAGCGCCAGCGCGGCAGAACTCTGAGAATCTCCAGCCAGCCGAAAAAGCCGACGTGCCAGCGTCCGTCGGGAGTTTGGACGTGCATGGCACGATCGAGGTCGGCAAAGGGGAACGGCGTCTCGGCGGCATGCTCCTGGTAGTCGCGGAATTCGACGCGATGATCGACGTCATAGCGCTCGACCTTGGATTGGGCCCACTGGCAGAACGGGCAGCGACCGTCGTCGTAGACGCGAATTGCATGCGGCGCGGTCATCGCGGTGGCCCAGACATTCTCTGCCGGTGGAGAATTGCAGATTGCAGATTGCAGAATGCAGAATGAAACCACCGATATCGATCCGACGTTTTCAATCTGCAATCTGCATTCGACATTCTGCAATCACTCCGCAAACCGCTGCCAAATCAGCGACTACCCGCGCCCGCACAGATACTTATTTAGACCCTCGCGGAAGCCGACGGGATTCACCTTAAAAGTGGCGAGCATGGGAGCGGGATCGGCGGTGGAGCCTTCGCGCAGCATGCGGAGCTGATCGATGGTGACCGGCGGTTTCGGCAGGACAGACATGAGCGCAGCGTTGAAGAACATGATCGGCATCGGGACCTTCACGGCGGGCTTGCGGACGCCGACGCAATCGGCGATCTGGGCCAGCAGCTGCTCGAGCGGCAGCTCTTCGGGCCCGACCAGTTCGATGGTTTTGCCGACGGCGCGATCGCTGGTGAGCGCCTGCGCGAAGCAGTCGACCACGGTGTCGATGTAAACGGGCCGAAAACGATAGCGGCCGTTGCCGGGGACGGGTCGCACAAGCGGCGCGGTGCGCATAACGTCCACCATCTGGTTAACAAAGCCGTCGCGCGGGCCGAAGATGATGGACGGTCGCAAGATGGTGAACTCCAGGCCGGAGTTGCGCACCATCTCTTCCGCCTGCCACTTGGTGGTCTGGTAGCCGGAGATGCCGTCGCGTCGCGCGCCCACGGCCGACATCTGGATCCAGCGGCGAACGCCTGCCGCCTGCGCCGACATCAGGATGTTGCGCGTGGAAGAGACGTGCGCCATTTCGAAGGTGACGCCGCGTCTTTCCATAATGATGCCGACGAGGTGTACCACCGAGTCGCAACCGACGATGCCGCCGGCGATGCCGTGGCCGTCAATGACGTCACCCTGGATCAGCTCAACCTTGTCGCCAAGTTTCGCGCGAGCAGCGGCGGGATCGCGCACCAGCGCGCGAACGTCATGGCCGTCGGCGAGAAGACGCGCGGTAAGGTGCGAGCCGACAAAGCCGGTGGCGCCGGTGAGGAAGATCTTCATGAGCGGAGAAGGGTACGCTGTCATCGCCGTAATTGCCATAAGCGCCGTAATCGCCGGAATTGATCTTAGTCAGGGCGATTACGGCGATTACGGCGGTTGCGGCGATTAAAACGGGTGGATATTGACGGCGAGGATGCGGCCGGCTGCGTCCATCTGGAGTTCGGCGGCGCTGGCGAGGACGGTGTCGCCGCTCAGGCCGGGGACGGAGATGAAGACGCGGCTTTCGACCTGGCGCGCCGTCGGCTCGTCGCGGAGAAGAGAGAGCGCGTCTGGCGTGCGGCAGACTTTGGGGAGCTGGAAGGCGACGTCAGTGAGGTCGCCATTCTCGGAAACCGACACCGCGACTTCCACCGGGACGCGCTGGATCACTGCGTCCTTGTCCACTTCGTCGGGGACGAAAGAGACGAAGTAGCGGAAGCGTCCGTTCTTGGGATCGTAATCTCCGCGGTCGATGTGGATCGCCATGGCTCCTCGGGCAGAGGTTGTATCACAAGGGCAATCGATTGCGGAAATGCGAACCGAGAAGCAAAACCTAACGCAGAGGACGCGGAGGACGCAGAGGAAGCTTTTGAGATCGCTGGAATCGCCGTAAACGCCGTAATCGCCGTAACCGAAAGACTCAATTCCGGCGATTACGGCGATTATGGCAATTACGGCGATCTGTCAGTGGGCGGCGGTGAGGTGTTTGTGCTGGTGCCCGGCGTCGTGGCGCGCCTTCTTCATTTCCTGCAGTTCGCCCATCACGATGGTGACGGTGCCCTCGGTGACCATGGCATCGTCGGCCGGATTAGGACGGAAGTGTCCTTCCGACCCGTCGGGATTGATGCCCTTGGTGGCGAGCGGGAGCAGGTTGTACTTCTCGCGCAGGCCGATCTGCCTGAGCGTGCGGCCGACCCATGGCGACTCGCCGCGCACGTCGATCTCCTCGATGCGCAGGGTACGGGAGTGCTCGCGGAGCATGAGGTCGAGGAATCCGACCACGTGGGGGCGCAGGGCTTCGCTGGCCATGCGCATGCCGCCGATGCGGTTGGGAGAAACGGTGGAATCGGCGCCGGCCTTCTCCATGCGCTCGCCGTAGCGGGGATCGATGCAGCGGGTGATGATGCGCAGGGTTTCCTTGCGCTGGCGGGCGATGATGGTGGCGACGAGGTTGTCCTTGTCGGAGGAGAGCGCAAAGATGATGCCCTTGGCACGATCGATGCCGGCTTCGGTGAGCACGGATTCGTCGGTGGCGTCGCCGATCACGTAGAGGATCTGGTCGTACTGGCCGGGAACGGATTGCTGGAGCTTCTTGATGTGCTCCTCGGCGCTCTCGATGACGACGAACGGGGTTTCCGTGCGGTGAAGCTCGTTGACGGTGTGGCGGCCGGTTTCGCCGACGCCGCACACAATGTAGTGATCGGTGATTTCGTTGATCCGCTTCTGCATCTTGCGTCTCCAAAACAGGTTCCGGAGCTGGCCTTCGACCAGGAACGCGGTGACGACGGAGAAGGCGTACACCGTGAAAGTGACGCCGAACACCACCACGAACATGTTGAAAATCCGCAGGGCCGGATGGCCGTGCGTGGAAATGATCTCGCCGTAACCGACGCCTGCAATCGTGATGACCGCCATGTAGATGGCGTCGAGCAGCGACGCGCGTCCGATGACGACGTAGCCGAGAACGGCGACCGTCATGATGCCGGTCAGCAGCAGGCCCGCCTGGCGCAGGCGGCTGAGCAGGTCGGATTCGAGCTGAGGGACCTTCATGAGGCCGGCTCGCTGGATTTTGTGGTCGCGACGGAGCTCATCTGTTGGCTCGCCTGAATGGGGGGAAGGCACGCGCATATTAGCACGAAGTGGGCTGGGGACAGGCAGTTACGAGGGAACGGAAGTACAGGGGAGTGCTAGTCAGGTTGCGGGAAGCGGCGGGGTGGCTTAGTCTCGCGGCGGATGGAGATGAACGCATTTGTACTGGCCGGCGGGCAGAGCTCGCGCATGGGCAGCGATAAGGCGCTGCTGAAGTTCCGCGGGGGGACGCTTCTGCAGGCGGCTCTGGCGCAGGCCGCGGCGGTGGCGGGACGCGTCCGGATCGTGGGCGGCCGGGAGAAGTACGGCGCGTACGGGGAAGTCATCGAAGATGCCTACCCGGGACAGGGGCCGCTGGCGGGGATCCATGCGGCGCTGCGCGCGAGCGAGAGCGATCTGAATGTGGTGCTGGCGGTGGACACGCCGCTGGTTGACCCGGAGTACCTGCGAAAGCTAGCTGAGTTGGCGCAGAAGTCAGGCGCGGTGGTCACAGTGACGCGCACGAGCGACGGGCGTCTGCATCCGCTGTGCGCGGTGTACCGCAAACCGTTTGCCGATGTCGCCGAGCAGGCCTTGCGCGAGAAACGTAACAAGATCGACGCACTGTTTGGGCAGGTCGCGACCGAATATGTTGAGCCGGCGTCGCTCGGATTTGACGAGCGCATGCTGGCAAACGTGAATACGACCGACGATCTGGACAAGATCGTCTAGAATTGGCGAGACGCAGCAAGCCGCGTCTCCACGAAGAAGAAGATGGACGCAAGCAACATCCCGATCGAGTCGGTGCAGGAGCCGCACGCCAACGGCGTGAAGCCCTACATCGAGTTCCACAACGTGAGCAAGGCATTCGGCCCGCGCAAGGTGCTGGATAACGTCAGCTTCGACGTGCTGCCGGGCGAGACGGTGTGCATCCTGGGACGAAGCGGCGTGGGCAAATCGGTGTCGCTCCATAACATCATGGGATTCCTCAAGCCGGACAGTGGGCGCATCTTCGTGGCCAACGAGGACGTCACCGACTACGGCGAGCACGACATGGAGCGCATCAGGAAAAAAGTCACCATGGTCTTCCAGAACGGCGCGCTGTTCGACTCCCTCAGCGTGGGAGAAAACGTGGCGTTCCCGCTGCGCGAGCGCGGCGATTTGGCCGAACAGGAAATCTTCCAGGTGGTCGACGGGCTGCTGGAAATGGTGGGCGTGAAGCCGATGCGCGACCTGTTGCCGTCGGACCTGTCGACGGGGATGAAACGGTCGGTAGCGATTGCGCGGGCGCTGGCCGCGCAGCCGGATGCGATTCTCTACGACGAGCCGACCACCATGGTCGATCCGCTGATGGCCAACCTGCTCGGCGACCTGATCGCCAAGTTGAAACAGCAACTCAAGCTCACCAGCGTGGTCGTGACCCACGATATGCGCCTGGCGAAGAAGCTGGCAGACCGCGTCGTGTTCCTGCACGAGGCGAAGGTCGCGTTCTTCGGCACCGTGGACGAGATGGTGCGCAGCGAGAGCGAGATCGTGCGCGACTTCCTGCGGCTCGACGACGTGTCGCTGCTGGATTTGCGGTTCCCGCCAAAGGGTGATGAGGGCGCTGCACCGGTCCCGTCGCGATAGAAGCAAAGAACAAAACCCAACACAGAGGACACGGAGGACGCAGAGGTCTTTTGGTCTGTTCTCTGTGCCGGGCACGATGGTTGGGACGCAACCTGTCGCGTTCTGCCATCACCGCGACAGGTCCCTCCCGCCCAACCGACGGGCGCTCGGGATGACACTCGAGGAATTCAGAATCCCTGGCGAACCAGTTTTTCCACGCTGAGCGCTTCGCGCGGGGCCTCGCCCTTCAGCATCTTCTCCGTGTACTTCGCGATGATGTCGGTCTCGATGTTGAGCGGGTCGCCGGGCTTGAGCGAGTGAAGGTTCGTGGCTTCGCGCGTGTGCGGGATGATGGCAACGCCGACGACGTTGCCGTCCACTTTGGCGACCGTCAGACTGATGCCTTCGATGGCGATCGAGCCCTTCCAGGCGACGTAGCGCGCGAGGTCTGGGGGAACTTCGATCTCCAGCCAGAAATCTTCGGCGCCTTCGACGCGCTCGAGCGAGAGCAGCTTGCCGACGCCGTCGACGTGTCCCTGGACGATGTGTCCGCCGAGGCGTCCGTCGGCGCGGGTAGGAAGTTCGAGGTTCACGACCGCGTTCGGCGCGAGGCGGCTGAACGATGTGCGCGCGACGGTTTCATGCGCGAGGTCGGCGGTGAAGCTGTCACGAGTGATGTCCACGGCAGTGAGGCATACGCCGCTGACGGCGATGCTGCCGCCCTTCTTGAGTTCGCGAACGAGTTGCGTGGAGCTGACCGTGAGACGCTTCTTGCCGGCGGTGTCCTTGAGCGAGAGGACCCGTCCGGTTTCTTCGACGATGCCGGTGAACATAGCAAGAGCATAGCAGTTGGCAATTAGCATTTAGCCCGCGAAGATTCGCGTGAAATCTAGACCCTTCCCAGACTCATGACGGCTAAGTGCCAATTGCTAAGTGCTAGCTGCTGCCTCCGTACGGATCGCGCAGATATCCTTCGACGGCGAAGTCTTCGCCGAAGTGGTGGATGGCGACGTCGCGGATCTGGGCGGCTTCGCTCATGCGGCGGAAGCCTTTGCCGGCGGCGAAGGGGACAGAGCCGGTGCCGGCGAGGATCTTGGGTGCGTAGAAGAGAAAAATCTTGTCGACGATGCCGGCCTCGAGCGCAGCCCAGTTGATGAGAGCGCCGCCTTCCATCAGGACGCTGAGAATTTCCATGGCGCCGAGGCGTTCGACGACGCGGCGCAGGTCGGGACGTCCATCGGATCCACCGAGCGGCACTTGCTCGACGCGAACTCCTCGCGATTCCAGCTCGGCTCGCTTCTTTTCCTCGGCGAAGCTGCAGAAGACAAGCACGTCGTCCTTCGCGGTCTTGGCGAGGCGGCAATCGAGCGGCATGCGCAAGCGCGAGTCGATGACGACGCGCAGCAGCGGGCGGCGGCGCGGCTCGCTGGTGCGGTCGGTGAGCAACGGGTCATCGGCAATGACCGTGCCGACGCCGACGAGGATGGCGTCCGCGGCGTGCCGCAACTGCTGCACGTGAGTGCGCGCGGCTTCACTGGTGATCCAGCCGCCCGTGACGCCTCCGGCGCCGAGTGCGGTGGGCGCTTCGGACTCGCCGGGAGGCGGAGCGATCTTTCCGTCGAGCGTCATGCCGGCCTTCAGCGTGACCAGCGGAAGACGAGTTCGGATGTGCCGGGCGAAGGCTTCGTTGAGCTTGCGCGCTTCGCCGTCGGCAATGCCGGTGACGACTTCGATATTCGCGGCGCGGAGCTTGTTGAAGGATTGCCCCGAGACCTGCGGGTTCGGGTCAGACATCGCGGCGACGACGCGGCGAATCCCGGCGGCGACCACGCGGTCGACGCACGGGCCCGTGCGTCCGGTGTGGCAGCATGGCTCGAGGTTGAGGTAGAGCGCGGCGCCACGAGCGCGGTCGCCGGCTTCGTCAAGGGCAATGATCTCGGCGTGTTTCAGGCCGTCGTAGGTGTGGAAGCCCCGGCCGACGATGTCACCATTGTTGACCACGATCGCGCCGACGCAAGGGTTCGGCGAAGCGAGCCCGATGCCGCGGCGGGCGAGGGCGAGCGCCTCGGACATGAATTCCACATCGCGAGAGTTGGTCCTATCGTTCAATAGAGTCGAAAGCTCGTCGTGACGATGACTTCGGTTATGACGGGATGGCCGTCCATCTGCCCGGGTGTGAATCGCCATTGCCGAATGGCTTCCACAGATTTTTCGTCCAGTCCATGATCGATATTCGGTGTGGCGGCGCGTACGTGAGCCGTACGTCCATCCGTCAGCACAACCATCTTCATTTCGACTGAGCCGCATAGCTTTGCCTTGCGCGCTTCGTCGCTGTATTCGGGATCGGGCGTCGATATCGCAGTGGGCTGGCTGACGCCTCCACCCACTTTGTAAACGGGGCCCTGGGGCAGGATGTAAAGAATCCTGCGATCGGCGCCTGCCGGCGCCGGAGTTGCTCCCGGCGGATTCGGGATGTTCGCAGCTGGACCTCGTTCGATCTGATCCAGTGCGTGATCAATCTTCGCAATCTCCCACGGGATCCCACCCGACAGCAGTCGGAGCTCCACATGCTGAGCCTTTGGAGCGGGCGGGCGGTGTACGGGCTTTCCCGTGCTGCGCTCCATCAAAACCTGGTGCGACGGAGACCGGCTTCCTTTCAACGACAGTACGTCTTTCGTCAGGCTCAGCGAGTCGATGTGCAGCGGCAAATCCGCGTCACACGCGGTAGTCGGTCTTCCGACGATTCGCCCATCCAGTCCAAAGGTGATCTTCGACGCATGATATGGCTGCGCGAGCGTCAGATTCTTTCCCACATACTTAGCCTGCAACTCTCGTTCGATGGAACGCAGATCCTGAGCGTCGACGGCAATTGCCGCCAGCAAAACGCATGCCACACGCCAGTTCATCTTGCTACCTCATGTGAACAGCGAATCGACGAATGTCTTCGGGTCGAAGGGCACAAGGTCGGCGGCTTTTTCGCCGATGCCGACATAGCGCACCGGCAGGCCCATCTCGCGCGAAATGGCGACAACCACGCCGCCCTTGGCCGTGCCGTCGAGCTTGGTCAAAACGATTCCGGTGACGCCGGCGGACTGCGTGAACAGCCGCGCCTGCTGAAGCCCGTTCTGTCCGGTGGTGGCGTCCATCACCAGCAGAACTTCGTGCGGAGCGTTGGGAATGTGGCGCTGCGCGGTGCGCTTCATCTTTTCCAGCTCGGCCATCAGGCTGGTCTTGGTGTGGAGGCGGCCGGCGGTGTCGACGATGACGTAGTTCACGTCGCGCGCTTTCGCCGCCTGTAGCGCCTCGAAGAGCACAGCCGAGGGATCGCCGCCGGGCTTGGTCTTGATGACTTCGACGCCGGCGCGCTCGCCCCAGATCTCGAGTTGCTCGATGGCGGCAGCGCGGAAGGTGTCGGCCGCGCAGAGCAGCACCGACTTGTTGCGCGACTTGAGCACGTGCGCGAGCTTCCCGATGGTGGTGGTCTTGCCCGTGCCGTTCACGCCGACGACGAGAATGACCTCCGGCTCGCCTTCGACGGCGGTGGCAGGCTGCGAGTTAGCCTGGTTGAGGATGGCGAGCAACTCGTCTTTGAGCAACCGCTTGAGCTCGTCGACGTTGGCGATCTGCTTGCGGTCGGCCTTTTCGCGCAGCGCAGCGAGGATCTGCTGGGTGGTGGTGGTGCCGAGGTCGGCGCCGATGAGCGTGGCTTCCAGGTCGTCGAGCGTTTCGCGGTCGATTTCCTTGCGGAAGGAGACGACGTCCTCGATGCGCTCGGAGAGGTTCTCGCGCGTGCGCGTGACCGCCGCCTTCATGCGGTCGAACAGGCCTTGCTTCTGCTCTTCGGTCTGGGGTTGGTCCACGTCGCCGAAGAGCGTTTGAATTTTCGGTCCGCCAAAGAGAGCCAAGAACGCCTCGCTGGAAAAGATCAATTATATCGGGCGCTTGCGCCGGATTCGGCTGCAGCTCTCGCAACAGGGCGGAGCGCATCCAATCAAGAACAGGGAAAAGCTTATGAAAAGGCTGATTGGATACGTCTGCTCGGCGCTGCTGCTCTGCGGTTTGAGCATCGGCCAGAGCACCACAACCACTACGACGACCACATCGCCCAGCGGGACGACGACGACGCGGAGGACTACGACGACGCACCATCGTCGCCATCACACGCGAGTCAGACGCACGACGCACACGCACACGCAGACGACGCGGCGCACCACAACCACGACGCATTCGTCGACGTCCCGGAGTACGACGCCGCCGCAGCAGTAATTGTCAGGAGAGAGACTAATCCGCGGCAGCAATGGGTGCGTTGAACTCCTGCTGGGGATCGCCGCCGGCGAGGTTCTGCGCAATGATGAGCTGGCGCGCGGTCACGCGAATCGCCGGCAGCTTGTAGCCGAAGGCAGCGGCGCCGCCGATGCAGACGATGCCCCCGATGGCGACCGTCCATGGCGCGCCGATGCGATCTGCGACCACGCCGGCCATGAGCGCTCCGATCGGCGCCATGCCCATGAAGCCCATCGAGTAGACGGCCATGACGCGGCCGCGCAGGCGGTCAGGCACCATGGCCTGAATCAGCGTGTTCGAAGACGCCATCTGGGTCATCATGCAGTAGCCCGCCGGAACCAGCAGCACCGCCGATAGCCAGAAGTTGCGCGAGATGGAGAAGCAGATCAGGCTAACGCCGAATCCCGCGTTGGCGAATGCCACCCAGCTGCCGAGTCCCTTCAAGCCGTTCTTGGCGGCGAGGGAAAGTGCGCCAAGCAGCGCGCCGACGCCGGTGGCGCCCATGAGCAGGCCGAGTCCGCGAGCGCCGCCGTGGAGAATGCGGTCGGCGAAGATGGGCATGAGCACCGCATACGGCATGCCCACCACGCTGGTTAGAGCGAGTAGTAACAGCAGCGCGCGGATGGGCTGCGTTCTCTTCACGAAAGAGAAACCTTCCCGGATGTTCTGCAGCGCCGATCCCGTCTTAGCGATCTGGCGGCGGTGCACGCGCATCATCAACAACCCGGTGATCACCGCGATGTAGCTGATGGAGTTGGCGGCAAAGCACCAGCCTTCGCCGATCTTCGCCACCAGGATGCCCGCCACGGCAGGACCGATGACGCGCGCGCCGTTGAACATCGACGAGTTCAGCGCAATCGCGTTCATCAGGTCTTCCTTGCCGACCATTTCGAAGATGAATGCCTGGCGGGCGGGAATGTCGAAGGCGTTGACGACGCCGAGAAGCGCGGCCAGTACCATCACGTGCCACACCTGGACCTTATGCGTCAGCGTCAGGACGGCGAGAATTCCGGCCAGGACCATCGACGTCGCTTGCGTGGCGATCACCAACTCGCGACGGTTGAACTTGTCGGCGGCGAATCCGCCGATCGGCGCCATCAGGAAGACGGGAATCTGGCTGCAGAACGCGACTGTGCCGAGCAAAAGCGACGATCCGGTCAGACGATAGATGAGCCACGACTCGGCGACTGTGTCCATCCACGTGCCGACGAGCGAGATGAGCTGTCCGGCGAAAAAGAGCTGGAAGTTGCGGTGACGCAGGGCGCGCAGAGCGGGCGGCAGGCGCAACCCCGACTCGCCCGGGCCGGTTCGGTTTGGATTCGCCGCTGTCATTCCGCAATCATCGACATACAGCTCACCTGTGGCCGGCCTGAGCCTGCCCTCCTGCTGACTGGACAACGTTCGACCGCAACGTGTGAAATGTTGCGTCACAACTAATCTACACGAGGGGTGAGAGAGCCTTCATGAACACACGTTGCACCAGAGTCATCACTTGGATTGCGATTTTGCTGGGAACGGTTTGCCTGAGCGGCGGCTTGCTGCCGGTATTTGCGCAGGCCGCCAACCGGCCGCCGGGATCGGCGATGGCGGAGACCAGCATCGCGCAGGGAACTCCCGCCGCCGGTTCGCGCTCGCCGCAAGTGAGGCAGCAGTATCGCCAGGCGATGGAGCAGGCGGACCAGAAGATCGCGGACGAGATCAAGCAGCACTCCGAACTCGTCAAGAACCTCGAGTACCTGACGACGCAAATTGGCGCGCGCCTGACCGGCAGCTCCAACATGCAGAAGGCGAGCAACTGGACGCTGCAACGCTTTAAGGACTACGGCGTCGACGCGCATCTGGAGACGACGAACATCCCGCACGGATACCAGCGCGGAATCGACTCGGCGTCGATCGTCAGCCCGGTGCAAAAGACGGTGGGCGTGCGCGCGTTCGGCTGGAGCGAGCCGACCAAGGGCGAGGTCACGGCGAACGTGGTCGTGCTGGAAGGCACCACGCCCGAAGACATGGAGAAGTACAAGGGCAAGCTGAAGGGCGCGATCGTTCTGGGAGGAAAGCCTTCGGCGATTCCGCCGGATGACGACAACCCGGAGAACGCGTACGACGCGGTGATCACGCCGCAACATGGCGTGCGTCCGCCGCAGGATTTTCGCGGGCGCTTCCGAGCCATGCAGATGATCTCCGAAGAAGGCGCTGCGGTGCTGCTGACGGACAGCGGCAAGACCGACAGTCTGTTCAACATGGGCGGGAGCTTCAATCGCTACAACGGCGGCGGAACGCCGATGGCGTTTATCACACATGAAGACTACGCGCTCATCTACCGGCTGGCGCAGTCCGGCGCCGTGCAGATGAAAGTGAACCTAACGGGACAGCTCACTGGTCCACAACCGGCGTCGATCACGGTGGCGGAGATCAAGGGCTCGCAGTTTCCCGACGAGCGCGTGATCATCGGCGGTCACCTCGATTCCTGGGACCTTGGGCAGGGCGCGGTCGACAACGGTACCGGCGCGATGGCGACGCTGGAAGCAGCGCGCGCTCTCAAGGCTCTCGGCTGGAAGCCGAAGCGCACGATCACGTTCATCCTGTTTGTCGGCGAGGAGCAGGGTGGCATCGGCGCGGACACGTTCCTGAAGAACCACGCGGCCGAAATCCCGAAGATGGACGCGATTCTGATCCACGACACGGGCACGGGCAAAGTGTTCAGCATTTCGCTGAACGATCAGTATGAGACGGCGTCGCTGATGAGCGAGATCTACCAGCCGATCCAGGAAGTGTTCGACATCCTGCCGCTGAGCACGCGAACCTTCGGCTCGTCGGACCACGTGCCGTTCATGCGCAAGGGTGTACCGGGATACTTCTGCGTGCAGAAACCGGCGCACTACCGGCAGGCACATCACAGCCAGACCGACACGTTCGACAAGGTGATTCCGGACGAGATCAACCAGGGCGCGGCATTGATCGCGTCGTGGGCGTGGAACGTGAGCGAAATGCCGGAGCCGCTGCCGCATCATCCGGCGGCGCCGGAGCGGCAGTAGGAAAGTGGAAAGGCATTTCACCGCGGAGGCGCGGAGACGCAGAGAAATTTCCTGGCATGTCATCCTGAGGATCGCGTGGTTTTGGCGAGCCTCAGGATCTATGCATTTGCCGGCGAAAAATACATAGATCCTGAGTGCGCAAAATCCGCGCACTCAGGATGACATTCTTGAGGTTCTTCCTTGCTGTTGAAATTTCTTCTTGCCTCCGCGCCTCGGCGTCTCCGCGGTGAAGCCGTTTTACTTGGTTGAGATCAGCACCGCGTGCGGCGAGGGCGGCATGCGGTGGAACTCGTTCTTCTTGAAACCCGCGTTGCTCGCCATCTGTTCCAGTTCTTTCTGCGTGTAGGCGTCGCCGCCGGGCGTGTCGGCGAGCATGATGATGGCGAACCCGGCTTCCATCGGCGGGCTTACGCGATCTTCGTTAGGCACGAACTCCAGCGTCGCGACGCGTCCTCCCGCGTTGAGCGCGGCATGGAGTTTGCGCAGCAATTGTTCGCAGGTAGCTGCGTCGAAGTGGTGCAGGAAGTTCGGGATCAACACCAGGTCGTATCCGGAACCGAGATCGACGTCAAAGATGCTGCCGGGCAACGTTTCGTAACGGTCGGAGACCCCGAACTTCTTCGCGTTCTCCTTCGCCACCGCGAGCACGTTCTTCCAATCGACAGCGACCACTTTCGCTTTCGGATTTGCGCGCAACACCGAGATCCCGAACAGCCCGTGTCCGGCGGCGATGTCGAGGACTTTCATCGGACGGTTTGTCTCTTTGCCGAGCACGATCTGCGTGAGGCCTTGGGACGCCATCATCATCATCGGCGCCATCGAGTGGGCGAAGTCCACCCACACGCTCGATTCCGGATCCAAGTGGTCGGAGGTAGTCGTCCCGCCACGGCGAACCGCTTCGGGCAGGTTATGGAAGTTCGCGCGCAGAGAATCGTTCAGCAGGAAGCCGATGCACGAACCCATGTACGCCGGCGACTTGCGATCCAGAAACGTCGCGGCATCGTCGGCGAGCGCGTACTCACTGCCGGTCTTGGTGAGGAAACCGTTCACTACCAGGAAGTCGCAGAGGATGCGCGCCCCGCGCTCTGCGACCTTGCATTCGCGGGCGATGGCGGACGCGGTGTTGTGTCCCGCCGCGATGGCGGTAAACACGTCAAGCTCGATGGCGCTGCGGATCGCCTCGGTGAGGTGGAATCCGTTGATCGCCTGGAAAAGACGGAAAGGAGAGGCTTGCGCGCGCGGCTGCGCCGCGTTCGAAGGAATAGCAGACATTTGTACTGACCCCCGGCGAGAGATTCTAATGCGGCAGGACGCTCCGCGGCTCTCCCGAGAGACAAATTTGTGGATTTCGGGACTTAACCCACGGATTACGACGCGGCATTGCCCTTCACCAGGATGCCGGCCCACTTTTCCAGGATGGTGAGGGTGGCGGCATAGTCGAGATCTTCGTGGCCTTCTTCGATGGCGACCTCGTAGATCTCGGCGACGGTTTCGAGCGCGGGGAGCTTGATACGGTTCTCGCGCGCGGCTTCGAGCATCAGCTTGATGTCCTTGTACATCAGCTTGAGCGGGAAGTTTGGCGAGAAGTCGCGGTTGAGAACGAAGCTGGCCTTGTACTCGACCACGCCCGATCTCGTCATCGTCGATTTGACGATCTCGACGAGCTTCTCCGGCGGCACGCCGAGCTTGGTGGCAAGGGCGAGTCCCTCGGCGAAACTTTCGAAGATGACCGCGTTCTGCAGGTTCTGCGCGAGCTTGGCGGCCTGGCCGAGCCCGATGCCGCCGACGTGATGTACGGTTTTGCCCATCGCATCGAAGAGCGGACGGACTTTGTCGATCGAGGCGGCTTCGCCACCGACCATGAAGACGAGTTGCGCGTCGCGTGCGCCGATCTTGGAGCCAGTCATGGGAGCGTCGATGTAATCGGCGCCGGCTTGGCGAATGCGTTCCGCGTTGTGGCGCTCGGCGGACGGCGAGATGGTGCTGGAGTCGACGACGACCACGCCGGGCTTGAGCACCGCTCCCGCGCCGTTTTCGCCCCAGAGGACGTCGTTGACGGCGGCGGTGTCGGAGACGCACATCCACACAACCTCGGCGTCAGCCGCGGCTTCGGCGGGAGTCGACACAACGCGCGCGCCATCGACGGTCTTGCCAGGGGTGCGGTTCCAAGCGATGACGTCGTGGCCGGCCTTGGCCAGGTTGGCGGCCATCGGCTGTCCCATGATTCCTAGTCCCAAGAATGCAACGCGCATGAGTGCCTCTCAACATGAGATCAGAACCAGTCGATTAGAAATGACGGCCTGTAGCGGGTCAAGGAAGGAGATGGCGGTTCAACGGGAAAATCGCGATCAGGCTTCGGGAACTACACCGAGGCGCTCGATGACGGCGGCGATGCCGCGTCCGCGAGTGGGATCGTCGTCGACGCGGACCACGCGGGCATGGCAGCAAACCCAGGCGCCGCCGGGAGCGAGATCCTGCGGAAGCATGGCGATGATCTCGATCTCGGAGCCGGGTTCGAGCTTGGCGTTCGAATAGACGTAGATGCCGCCGCTGCTGAAGTCGCGCGTGAGCGAGTCGTACTCGCGAATGCAGCCGTTGGTGACGCGGACGCGCGCGGGCGTGGCGAGCCGCGTGCGCACAGCTTTGCGCTTGTCAGACGGTTTTTGAACGGCGTCGGTCATTCCAGGCACACTTCCAGCGGGCAAGGTTCGCCCGCGGTGGCGGGAGTTGTCAATGGAATTCGCCTCGACACCTCGTGTCGCGACCCAAAAACCAAATGAATACAGGAGGAAGGAAGGAAAGGAGGATAAGAAAACCGATCAAACTCGGTGATCACCCGAGAGTTCGTCAATTCCAAAACAGTCCATGCGGCGCGGGTGGCAATGCGAATGGACGATCTCCGCGTCCCCCGCGTCCTTCTGTTTTCAGTTGTTCCGGTAGGCCTCGTCGAGCAACTCGATGACATGGCGCACCTGCATCTTGAGGCCGCGTTGCGCCACGCCCGCGCGGAGTTGCAGCATGCATCCGACGTTGGCGGTGGCGAGGACGTCGGCGTGCGTGGAAGTGACGTCGTCCATCTTGGCGTCGAGGATTTGCATGGCCAGCGTGTTCTGCACCACGTTGTAAACGCCGGCGCTGCCGCAGCAGTAGTCGGCGTGCGGCATCTCAACGAACTCGACGCCGAGCGCGCGCAGCAGTTCGCGCGGTGCGGAGCGGATCTTCTGGCCGTGCGCGAGGTGGCACGGATCCTGGTAGGTCACTCTTCGTGACAACTTGCCGGCCGGGGCGCGCAGTCCGATCTCGGCGAGGAATTCGTTGATGTCCTTCACCTTGTGCTCGAACTGCTTTGCCTTCCCGGCGTAAACCGGGTCGGACTCGAGCAGGTCGGCGTACTCCTTCATCGTCGAGCCGCAGCCCGCGGCGTTGGTGACGATCGCGTCGATGCCGGGTTCGAGCATGGCGTCGATGTTGCGGCGCGCCAGGGCGCGAGCGTCGTCGCGGAGTCCGGCGTGAGCGTGCAATGCGCCGCAGCAACCCTGGTCCTTCGGGACCACGACCGTCACGCCGTTCTCGCAGAGCACGCGGATGGTGGCGCGATTCAACTCAGCGAAGGCGACGCTGGCGATGCATCCGCCGAGCAGGGCCACGCGCGCGCGCCGGTCGCCTTTGGCCGGGTGAACGGTGCCGAACTCGCGGAAGAAGAAGTCGTCCTCGATGCGCGGCGAAAGCGAATCGAGCTTGTCCATGCCGAGCAGCTTGAGGATGCTGGTGGCGCGGGCGAACGATTGCAATCCCGAGCGCTGGTAGAAGCGCACTAGCTTGGCCCAGCGAGCCAGTGACTTGAAGTCGCGCAGAAGCCGATAGCCGCGGGCGCGAGCCAAGCGCGGCAGCCAGCCGCGGTCGTACTCCTGCTCGATCATCGCCCGGGCGCGCTCGACGATGCGTCCGTACTGCACGCCCGAGGGACACGCGGTTTCGCAGGCGCGGCAAGCGAGGCAGCGGTCAATGTGGGTGACAAACGAGTCGCCGATCTTCAGCTTGCCTTCATCGACTTCCAGCACCTGGTAGATGCGGCCGCGCGGGGAATCCTGCTCAAGACCGAGCACGCGATACGTCGGACACTGCTGGAGGCATAGGCCGCAGTGAATGCACTTGGAATACAGGTCCCAAGTCGGACGATCCGACGCCGCGAGACGTTCCTGCTCCGAAATGGTGGACGTCGACATCAGACGACGAACCGCCCTTCATTCAGCACGCCGCGTGGATCCATGGCGCTGCGGACGCGATGCATGGCGCCGATAACGGCGTCGCCACCCCAAACGTCGAAGTGCCGCTTGGCTTCGAGCGGGCAGCGTTGCACGATCGCGGAAACTCCGTGCGGCAATCCGCCGCGCAGGGAAGACATCGCAGCCGCGTACTTCACCGCCGACGGCGGATCGACCGCCAGCGGCACGAACGCGGCAACCAGCGCGCCTACGCCGCAGCGTCCGACGATGGCGGGCAGGAAGCTGTCGTCCAAAGCGGCGCGCTCGAAGGCGGCGAACGATGGTTCCACGTCCTGAATGGCGCCGCCGATGTTCACGATCATGGCGTTGTGATGGCGCTCGATGACGAGCACGGCGAAATCGCAAACGCGCTGCCAGAGCAACGCCTCTTCGCTGCCTTCGACCTCGCGCGTGACAGCGCTGCCCAGTTCGCGGCGATAGCGCGCCAGCACGGCGTCGCTGCCGGCGGCGCGCAGCAGGACCGTCCAGTGCTGGTGCGGCGCGGGCGCGGCCTCGGTGTGGTGGTCTTCCGGATGACGCGGCTGGATCGGGTCGCCGAGGAACTCGTGCGCCAGCGGCGAGAGCAGCTCCAGGCACATGGGCGTGAGCGGCGAGCGCAGGACGAAGTCGCGGAAGCGCAGCGCGTCCGCGATCGATGGAAACTCGGCGGCGAAGGTACGGGTTTGCCGCGGGCGCGGCACCACCTTGAAGTTGGCACTGACGATGACACCCAGCGTGCCGTGAGACGCGATCATGAGCTTCATCAGGTCGTAGCCGGCCACGTTCTTGACGACGCGCCCGCCGCCCTTGGCAACGAGGCCGTCGCCGGTAACGAACTGGATGCCGATGCAGTAATCGCGCACGCTGCCGTATCCGTGGCGCAAAGGTCCGGAAGTGCCCGTCGCGAGCACGCCGCCAACGGTGGCGCGATGCGGTTGCGCGGGATCGATGGGCAGCATCTGGCCACGCGCGGCGAGCAGCGCGTCAAGTTCGGCGAGCGTCATGCCGGCACCCACGCCGAGCGTCAGGTCGGCGGGATCGTAGTGAATCACTTTGGCGAGACGGTCGGTGCGAAGAACGACGTCGACGCGCTCGGGCGTAGCGCCAACCGATTGCTGCGTAAATCCGCCGGCCGGAGCCACCATCCAGCGGCGCTCGTTCGCCAAACGCAGGATGGCAGCTACTTCCTCAGCCGATCCGGGAGAAACCACCGATGCGGGAACAATACCGTCGACGGCGAAAGCTTCGAGCCGCGGCGCGTCGGCGAGAACGTTGGCGTCGCCCGCAATCGCCGCCAGGTCGGTCGCGATGGCGGCAACCGGCTCGGATTTCACGCTGCCGCTCATGCCACCACTCCCGGGAAGTCCGCGGCCTTTACTTCGCGACAACTGCGCGTGGCGGGCAGGACCTTCTGCGGGTTGAGGATCGAGTTGGGATTAAAGACGTCGCGCAGCCGCGACATCAAATCCATGTCGTCGCCGGTGAACATCATCGGCATGTAGTCGTTCTTCTCCATGCCGACACCGTGTTCGCCGGTGATGGATCCGCCGACGTCCACGCAATGCTGAAGGATCTCCTTGCCCGCCTGCACCGCGCGATGCTGCTGCTCGGGATCGCGATTGTCGAAGAGGATGAGCGGGTGCAGGTTGCCGTCGCCGGCATGAAAGATGTTGCCGATCTTAAGGCCGTACTTTTTGCCGACCTCGGCGATGAAGCGCAGCGTCTCGGGAATATGGGTGCGCGGGATCACGCCGTCCTGCACGTAGTACGACGGCGATACGCGGCCGATCGCGCCGAACGCGCCTTTGCGTCCGGCCCAGAGAAGCTGGCGCTCGCGGTCGTCCTTGGCGACGCGGACCTCGCGTGCACGTTGGGCGAGGCAGACCTTTCGCACCAATTCCACCTGATCGGCGACGGCTTCGGTGAGACCTTCGAGTTCGATCAGGAGCACGGCGGCGGCGTCGCGCGGGAAGCCGGCGTGAACGTAGTCTTCGACGGCGCCCAGCATGAGTTGGTCGAGCATCTCCAGCGCGGCCGGCGTAATGCCCTCGGCGGTGATGGCGGCGACGGTCTGGGCGGCGTCTTCTACGGTGTTGTAGATCGCGAGTA
>Ga0157369_10002931_pt1 | contig 20408 bp, 15 predicted proteins | sample C25metaG_FD_113461 | JGI IMG/M metagenome (GOLD analysis project Ga0157369, IMG submission 113461) | Corn rhizosphere microbial communities from Kellogg Biological Station, Michigan, USA - C2-5 metaG | ecosystem: Host-associated > Plants > Roots > Rhizosphere > Soil | place: USA: Michigan...
CATGGTTGATTCTTACGACGACGACGCGCCGCTGGGCGAAAAGAGCAAGACACAGGTCAAGCGCGAGCTGCATGCGCTGCAGGATCTGGGCGAACGCCTGGCCGGTCTGCCGGCCGAGCAGCTGGACCGCCTGCCGCTGACCGATCCGTTGCGCAAGGCCCTGGCCGAGGCGCCCAAGCACAAGACGCACATCGCGCGCAAAAGGCATGTCCAGTACCTGGGCAAGCTGATGCGCGACCAGGACCTGGAAGCCATCCTGGCCCTGGCCGACCAGATGGACACCTCGACGCGGCAGTACAACGAGCGCTTCCATGCCCTGGAGCGCTGGCGCGACCGCCTGATCGCCGAGGGCGACCAGGCCCTGGAAGCCTTCGTGGCGCTCTATCCGGAAACCGACCGCCAGCACCTGCGCGGCCTGGTGCGGCATGCCCAGCACGAGGCCGCGCACAACAAGCCGCCCGCGGCGGCGCGCAAGGTGTTCAAGTACATCCGCACCCTCGACGAGAGCCAGCGCGGTCTGCGCTAGGTCCCTGTCCGCGATGGCCACGGCCGGCGCCCGCATCAGGCGCCGGTACCGCCCACGGTGATGGCATCGATCTTCAGGGTCGGCTGACCCACGCCCACCGGCAGTGACTGGCCGTCCTTGCCGCAAGTCCCTACTCCCGCATCCAGCGCCAGGTCGTTGCCGACCATGGACACCCGGTTCATGACCTCGGGGCCGTTGCCGATCAGGGTGGCGCCCTTCACCGGGCGACCGAGCTTGCCGTTCTCGATCAGATAGGCCTCGTTGGTGGTGAAGACGAACTTGCCGCTGGTGATGTCCACCTGACCGCCGCCCAGGCTGGCGCAATAGATGCCCTTCTCCACCGAGGCGATGATCTCGGCCGGATCGCTCTGGCCGGCCAGCATGTAGGTGTTGGTCATGCGCGGCATGGGCAGGTGCGCATAGGATTCGCGGCGACCATTGCCGGTGGGCACCACGCCCATCAGCCGGGCGTTGAGCTTGTCCTGCATGTAGCCCTTGAGGATGCCGTTCTCGATCAGCACGTTGTAGCCGCTGGGCGTGCCCTCGTCGTCGATGGACAGGGAGCCGCGACGATCCGGCAGGGTACCGTCGTCGACGATGGTGCACAGCGAGGACGCTACCTGGCGACCGAGCTGGCCGCTGTAGTTGGAGCTGCCCTTGCGGTTGAAGTCGCCTTCCAGGCCATGGCCGACCGCCTCGTGCAGCAGCACGCCGGACCAGCCGGCCCCCAGCACCACCGGCAGGGTGCCCGCCGGGGCCGCGGTGGCTTCGAGATTGACCAGCGCCTGGCGCACCGCTTCGCGGGCATAGCCCAGGGCGCGGTCGTCACGCTGGAAATAGCGGTAGTCGCAGCGACCGCCGCCGCCGCTGTTGCCGCGCTCGCGGCGGCCGTTCTGCTCGACGATGACACTAACGCCCAGGCGTACCAGCGGGCGTACGTCGGCCGCTAGGGTGCCGTCGACCGCGGCCACCAGGGTGCGCTCCCAGACCCCGGCCAGGCTGATGGTGACCTGCTGGACGCGTGGATCCAGGGCGCGGGTCGCCTCGTCCAGCTGCTTCAGGAAGGTGACCTTGGTGGCGCGATCCAGCACTTCGAGGGGATTGTCCTGGCCATAGAGCCGCTGCGCCGGCTCTACCGCGCGAAACGCCTGGACCTGGCCTTCGGCACCGCTGCGGGAGATGGAACGCGCGGCCTGGGCGGCCAGATCCAGGGCCTCGCCGGTAATGGCGTTGCTGTAGGCGAAACCGGTCTTCTCGCCGGACAGCGCCCGCACCCCGACGCCCTGGTCGAGGTGGAAGCCGCCTTCCTTGACGATGCCGTCTTCCAGCAGCCAGGACTCGGAGACGATGCTCTGGAAATACAGGTCGGCGGCGTCGATGCCGGGTCCGGCCAGACGCTGCAGCACGGGTTGCAGATCGTCCACCGCGAGTCCGCCGGGGCCCAGCAGGGCCGAGCCGACGCTATTCAGGTAATCACTCATGGAAACTCCAGACGACGCCACCAGGGGCGTCGGAACGATGAAAGGGTCGCGACCTGGCCTCTAGCCTACTCGCGGAAGTCTCGGGGCCCTGATGCAAAAGACCAATGGCCGTCATTGCCGTTCGGCCAGGCGCGCCGGCAGGAAGCGGCGGTGCTGGGTGACGGGCATTCGCTGGCGCAATTGGGCCTGGCGCTCGGCATCGCGCTCGATGAGCAGCACGGCCTCGCCGCTGGCCTGGACGGCAAGCACCTCGCCCCAGGGATCCACGGCCATGGCGTGGCCCCAAGTCGTGCGGCCATTGGCGTGGACACCGCCCTGGGCAGCGCCCAGCAGGTAGCTCTGGGTCTCCACCGCCCGGGCGCGCAGCAGCAGCTCCCAATGGGCCTGGCCGGTGGGCACGGTAAAGGCCGAGGGGGCACTGATCAGCTCCGCACCGGCAGCGCGCAGGGCGCTGTAGAGTTCGGGAAAGCGCAGGTCGTAGCAGACGGTCAGGCCCAGGCGGCCGACCGGGGTATCCACCACCGTGAGGGTCTCACCGGCGGCATAGTGGTCGGATTCCCGATAGCTGCCCTGGCTGTCGCTGACGTCGGCATCGAAGAGGTGCAGCTTGTCATAGCGGGCGACGCGGCGACCTTGGTCGTCGAACAGCAGCGAACAGGCACACGGCTTGCCCTCGGTGGCACCGTCGGGCAGCAGCGGCAGGGTACCGGCGAGCAACCAGAGCCCCAGTTCGCGCGCCCGACTGGAGAGCCAGGGCAGGATCTCGCCCTGCCCCAGCGCCTCGGCCCGCGCCAGTTCGGCAGGGGCTGGATGGCCAATGGCGACGAAGTTTTCCGGCAGCACCGCCAGGCGCGCGCCCGCTCCGGCAGCGCGTTCGAGCAGTCGCTCGGCGGCGCGCAGATTGGCCGCCACCGCGGGGCCGCTGACCATCTGCAGGATGGCTATGGACATGCAGGCACTCCAGAAGGGAGCGTCCATCCTAAGCAGCGGTGCGGCCGCAGGGCAATGCTCAATCGCGCTTGCCCGTGGTCATGGTCGGATTCTGCCAGGGGCCTTCGATGTGGTAGTTGATGCTGGCCATGCGCGTGATGCGATCGCCGATCAGTCGATCGACGATGAACAGCGCGCCACCGATGGCCGGTGCCCCGGCGATCAGCGCGGCCAGCGGCAGGGAGTTGCTGACCGGCAGCCCCACCTTGAGGTTGGCATCGACCCGGTTGCTGGCCATGTCCAGCAGGCCCTGCAGACTCATCTCGGCACCCGGCCCGCTGAGGCTGATGGGCTTGCGGGTGCGGAAGGCCCCCTGCTGGGCGTCGAGCACCCCGGTGATGCTGTCGTAGCTCAGGCCCTTGCCGAACAGATCGGAGAAATCCAGCCGCAGGCGGCGGCGGATGGATTCGAAATTGAGCAGACCGAAGATGCGCAGCGCCGAGGCCGTACCTTCCACCTGGCGCAACTGGCCGTCATTGAAGCGGGCATCGAGGCTGCCATTGAGGCGGGCCAGGGCGACATAGGCTGGCGAGCCGGGCCAGTCGACCCGGGCATCCAGGCGGAAATCGCGACTGGTGACGCTGGAGGCGAAATTCCAGCCCAGCAGGATATCGGCGATATTGCCGCCGGCGAGGCGGCCCTGGTAGTAGCTGTGGGTTGCACCTGGCGCGCCTTCCCAGCGCAGCGCGCCCTGCACCTTGAGGCCCCGCAGGTCGAGATCCAGGGCGTTGAAGTTGGCGCCTGAGGGCGAAGGCCTGAGCTGCAGGCGCTGGGCACCCACCAGACGGCCGCCCAGCTCCAGGCGATCGATGACCAGATTCAGCGCCGGCAGGCTGCGCGGATCGACGTCGGCCAGCGGATCGGGGCGCGGCGCCTCGCTTTCCACCGAGGGGTCCGCCGGCGTCTGGGGGATGCGCAGGTGCTGCAGGTTGATGTCGATCGGCTGGCCGGTCTGGCGCGGGATGCGCACCTGGCCGGCGATGGTCTGGCTGGCCAGGCCGAGTTGCCAGGCACTGCCCTGGGGTTCATAGGTGAGGCGCAGGTTGTCGATCTGTTGCCCGAAGGCCAGGAAGCGCCCGAAGTTGAGATCGCCCCGCCCGAGGCTGGAGACATCCAGGGTGTTGCCACCGCCCTGCCCTGCACTGCCGCCGCTCCCCGCCTTGCCATAGCGCTGGTAGATGTCCTGCCAGGCAGCCAGGTCGAATTCCGCCAGTTGCCCGCGCAGGTCGTAGCCGGCGGCGGTGGGCAGATTGGCGGTGCCGCCGCCCAGCACGATCTCGCCGCGGCCCTTGGCGATGGCCTTGGGATCGAGCAGCAGCACGGCATCGGCGAGGCCCTTGTAGGTCGCCTCCACCCGCCGCTCGCCGTCGTTGAGCGCCAGGCTGAAGAAGCCGTCACGCGCCTCGTCGGCGTTCTTGCCGAAGGGCGCCGGCAGATCGATGGCCACCCCGCGCAGATCCGAGGTGACCGCCAGTTCGCTGTGCTCGGCCAGGGTCAGGCCGAGGCGATAGCCGAGCAGGCCACGCGCCGGGATGGGTCGTCCTTCGCTGCCCAGCCAGCGCGCCAGCTGGTCGACGTCGACCCGGCCGTCCACCACCAGCCGGGTGCGCGGATCGTCGGGTTTGCCCTCGGCCAGCGCCTGACCGCGAATGGGCTGGTCGAAGACCCGCGCCTGGATGTCGGGGGCACTGAGGCCGCTGCGGGTGTCGTAGCGGAAGGTGCCGCGCAGCTCGGTGAGGGTCAGCGGGGGATCGGCCAGTTCCAGGCGCGCCTTGTCCGGCGTCAGCTCGACCACCACCACCGGTGGCTGCCCCTTGGCCAGGGGGATGTCCAGGTTCAGGCTGCTGTTGGCGAGCGCGCCCTCGCCCTTCCAGCCGGCAAAGACCTTGGCGGTCGGCAGCGGCGTTTCCTGGAGGATCTTCAGTCCATCGCGCACGCTGCTGTCGAGTCGCGCGCTGAGCCGCAGGTGCGGCGCGCTGCCATCGTGCAGCAGCGGGATGCGCGCCTCGACGTCCCTAACCCGGGTGTCGAGGATGCGTCCTTCGGGGACCTGCACCTTGACCCCATCGCTTTCGATGAAGACATCGCCGCGCGCCTCGCGCAGGGCGGGCCAGCCAGGCTGATAGGCCAACTGGGCGTCGTGCACCCGGAAGAACAGACTCATGGTGCGCGAGTGCGCCGGCGAGCCGTGGCGCAGCGATCCCTGGTACTGGTAGATACCCTCGTCGATGCGACCGCCGACGATGGCGGTGCTCAGCCACTGGGCCAGCTCCGGGCTGAAATCCGTGGCCGGCAGTTTGGTCGGCAGGTACTTGCGGGTGTAGCTGGCGTCGCCATCCTTGAGGCCGACGCGCAGGTCCATGTAGCTGTCCACCTCGGGATGCAGGCCGAGCTGGATATGCATGTCGCCACTGGCAGCGCCTTCCGGGCCGGTGACCTGCATCAGGGCACTGCCCAGGGTGAAGCGCTGGTCGTCGAGACTCCAGGTCAGCCGCGCCCTGGCGGTGCGATAGCGCCAGGGTTCGGGAAAGAGATCGCTCAGGTGCAGCATGAAGTCGGTGGTATCCAGACGCAATTCGCCACCGCCCAGGCTACCGCTCAGGCTGCCGGTGACGCCCTCGGCGGCCGGAGCACCGTGATAGGCGGCAAAGCCCACCCGTTCCAGGTTGGCCGCATAGGAAAGGCGCTCGCGCAGCGGCTTCTGCGGATAGAAGTCGGCATTAAGATTACGCAGCTGGCCATGGGGCGCCAGGGCCTGGAGCGACTGGGCAACCGGTGCCGGCAGGGGCGCCAGGTCCCGCGCCAGCCTGGCGGCCTGCTTGAGATCCAGCTGGTCGCCGCGCACCTGCAGGTGCTGGGCGGTGCTGTCATAGCCAAGGCCATAGCGGGCCTCCAGCGGCTTGCCGTCGAGCTGGGCCTTGAACGCCAGGGCACCACGGTACTGGCTGGCGTCGCCGGCCTGCTGGTCGGCGTCCAGGGTCAGGGCCTGCAGGCGCACCGGCGGATGATCGGCGTAGGCGAGCGTCAATTCATCCGCTTTCAGCCGCAGGTGGGAGCGCTCCAGTCGACCTTCGGCCCAGGCGAACCAGAGCTCGCCTGCCGCCTGGGCACGCCGCAGCTGCCACTGCCGGGTCAGGGCCGCCGGCACCCAGCGGGACCAGTCGCTGGCGGGCAGGCTGAGATAGCCTTCGACGGTGCTGGCACGCCAGTCTTCGGGACGCGGCATGGCGGTGAAGTGCGCCGCTACCGTGCCACCGTCGGGCAGCCGGAAACGGGTCGCCAGTTCCAGGGCGCCACTGAGCTGCCGGGACAGACTGGCCTCGGCGTACCTCAGGGTCACCGGCGAACCCTGCTGGGGAATCAGGCTGAGCTGGCTGTCCAGCAGACTGGCATGCCCCAGACGTGCCAGGCCATCGAGCAGCGGACCCGGATCGAAGGGCTTGGCATCCGGCGCTCGCGGCGGCAGGCCGCGCAATTGCCAGTGCCCCTGGGCGTCCTCCTGCAGGACCAGATGGACGCCATCGACCTGCACGGACTTGAGTCGCAGTTGGCGATGCCAGAGGCTGCCGAGGACATCCGGCACCACCTGGAGATGATCCAGCTGCACCATGCCCTCGCCGCGTCCCAGGGACAGATCGCGCAGGATCAGCACCGGATTCCAGCGGGCCCAGCGTCCTTCGAGTCGGCCCAGGCGCACCGGCTCGCCGAGCGCCGCCGCAGCGCGCGACTCGACTTCGTTGCGGTATTCGCCGACCCAGGGCATGAGCAACCGCCCCAGGCCGAGGTAGAGCGTCAACAGGACGAGCACCAGCAGCGCCAGACCCAGCGCGCCGCGTTTGAGCAGGGACATCAAGACCCGGACCTAGAGCAGCACGACATCGTACTGCTCCTGGGAATACATGGTCTCGACCTGGAATTTGACGGTGCGGCCGATGAAGGCCTCGAGATCGGCGACGTTGCCCGATTCCTCGTCCAGCAGCCGATCCACCACCTTCTGGTTGGCCAGCACCAGGTAGGAATTGGCCTGGTAGGCCCGCGCCTCGCGCAGGATCTCGCGGAAGATCTCGTAGCAGATGGTCTCGGCGGTGCGCAGGATGCCGCGCCCCTGGCAGTTGGCGCAGGGCTCGCAGAGCACCTGGGACAGGCTCTCGCGGGTGCGCTTGCGGGTCATCTGCAAGAGGCCCAGTTCGGTGATGCCGATGATGTTGGTCTTGGCATGGTCGCGTTCGAGCTGCTTTTCCAGGGTACGGATCACCTGGCGCTGGTGCTCTTCGTCTTCCATGTCGATGAAGTCGATGATGATGATGCCGCCGAGATTGCGCAGCCGCAGCTGGCGGGCGATGGCGGTGGCCGCCTCCAGGTTGGTCTTGAAGATGGTCTCTTCCAGATTGCGATGGCCGACGAAGGCGCCGGTGTTGACGTCGATGGTGGTCATGGCCTCGGTGGGGTCGATCACCAGATAGCCACCGGACTTGAGCAGCACCTTGCGCTCCAGGGCCTTCTGGATCTCGTCTTCCACACCATAGAGGTCGAAGATCGGTCGCTCGCCCGGATAGTGCTCCAGCCGCGTCGCCACCTCGGGCATCAGCTCCTCGACGAACTGGCCGATGCGCTGGAAATTCTCGCGACTGTCGACGCGGATCTTTTCCGTGCGCGGCCCGACCAGATCGCGCAGGGCGCGCAGGGCCAGGGTCAGGTCTTCGTAGATGGGCACCGGCACCGGTCCCTGGAGGTTGCCGGAAATCTGCTGCCAGAGCCGTCGCAGGTAGCGGATGTCGGCGAGGATGTCTTCTTCGCGCGCCGCCTCGGCGGCGGTGCGCAGGATGAAGCCGCCCTCGTGCTCGATGCCTTCGCTCTCCACGCAGCGCGCCATGATCGCCTTGAGCCGCTCGCGCTCGGCTTCGTCCTCGATCTTCAGCGAGATGCCGACGTGGGAGGTGCGCGGCATGTAGACCAGGTAGCGCGAGGGGATCGACAGGTGGGTGGTGAGGCGGGCGCCCTTGGTGCCTATGGGGTCCTTGGTGACCTGCACCACCAGCGTCTGGCCCTCGCGCACCAGGGCGTTGATGCTTTCCACCGCCGCACCCTCGCGTTGGGAGATCTCGGCGGCATGGATGAAGGCCGCCCGCCCCAGGCCGATGTCGATGAAGGCCGCCTGCATGCCCGGCAGCACCCGCACCACCCGCCCGCGATAGATGTTGCCGACGATGCCGCGTCTCAGGGTGCGCTCGACGTGCACCTCCTGCAGCACACCGTTTTCCACGACGGCGACACGGGACTCCATGGGAGTGATGTTGATGAGGATCTCTTCGCTCATGGAGGACTCTTGGACAACGTGGAAGGGCAGAAAGGGGACCGTGGCGCCAGGCGCCTCAGCACGGGATATTCGGCCGTCAGACAGACCGCCAACAAGGGATGGCGAAAGCGCTCAGCAGTTCCGCGGTCTCGCACAGCGGCAGCCCTACCACGGCGCTGTAACTACCCGTCAGGCCGCGCACGAAGACCGCGCCGGCGCCCTGGATGGCGTAGCTGCCGGCCTTGTCGGCCGGCTCGCCGGTGTCCCAGTAGCGTTCGGCCTCGCCGGGCGCCAGGGGGCGGAATTCCACCTCGGCGGACACCACGCGACTCAGGCAGCGCTCGCCATCGGCGACGGCGACGCCGGTCACCACCCGGTGCCGGCGTCCGCTGAGGGCGGCGAGCATGGCCAGGGCGTCGGCGCGATCCCGGGGTTTGCCGAGCAGCTGGTCATCGAGCACCACACAGGTATCGGCGCCCAGCACGCAGCCGGCGGAGGCACCGCCCAGCACCTGTCGGCCCATGGCTGCCTTGGCCCGCGCCAGGCGTTCGACATAGGCGTCCGCCGCCTCCCCCGGATGCGGGGTTTCGTCCACCGTTGCGACGACCTTCTGGAAGGCCACGCCGATCTGTTCGAGCAGTTCGGCGCGGCGGGGCGAAGCGGAGGCGAGGTAGAGCTGGGACATCGACAACAACCAGACGGCGGGGGGATGACGGGAGAATGCCAGCCTGTTGCAGGTGAAACCAGCTTAGTTGACGCCGAATCTGAGGCGCAGCCCGCGGAGCAGCAGGTAGATCCACGGCCAGAGCAGCGCGCTGACCAGCGAGGGGGTGAGAAACACCAGGGTCGGTGGCCGGCTGCCGGCCAGGGCGTTGAGCCACAGCGCCAGCAATTGGGCGATGCCGTAGACCACCAGCAGCACGAAGCTCTGCTGCCAGATGGGAAAGGCCCGCAGTCGCTGCGCCAGGGAGCGCACCAGAAAGACCACCAGGCTCAGCACCAGGGCGGTCTGGCCCAGCAGGTTGCCGTAGAGCACGTCTTCGGCGATGCCCATCGTCCAGGCGGTGAACAGGCCGACACGGTGCGGCAGGGTCAGGGTCCAGAAGGTCAGCAGCATCGCCAGCCACAGCGGCCGGCCGATCTCCATGAACTCGGGCATGGGCACGACGGACAGCAGCAACCCGACCAACAGGGTGAGCCAGATCACCCACCCGTTGTGGCCGATGCGCAAAGCCATCAACGATCACCCTCGTCCGGCAGTTCCGGCGCGGGTTGCTGGACCCGGCGCTGCGGTTGAGCGGCGTTAGCGGCCGGATGGCTCGGCGTGGCGGTCGCGCCTTGCGCCGGCGGCTTGGCCGGTGTTGCCGGATGCGCCGCGCTGCCGCTCGCGTTCGCGGGTGGCTTGGTCGGCGTGGCGGGATGGGCCGAGCTGCTGCCCTGGCCCGCGGGCGGCTTGGCCGGCGTCGCGCTGCGACTACCGGTGCCGGTGCCGGGCGCCGGCGTGACATTGGCGGCCGCCGGCTGCGCAGCCGAGGCGCCGGCCGGCGGCGGATTCGCCGGCGCGGCCGGGCGCTGGGCCGCGTGGCGATCGGCGGCCTCCTGGGCCTCGGCGGCGTCGTTGGCGCGCTGCTCGGGTGTGCGGGTATCGCTGAACACCAGCAGCATGTAACGACTGCGATTGAGCTTGGCGGTGGGAATGGCGCGCACCACGGCGAAGGGTTGCCCCGAGTCGTGGATCACCTTGGAGACGGTGGCCACCGGATAGCCCGCCGGGAAGCGCTGGCCCAGGCCGGAACTCACCAGCAGGTCGCCTTCCTTGATGTCGGCGGTGTCGGCCACATAGCGCAGTTCCAGCCGCTCGGGATTGCCGGTGCCGACGGCGATGGCGCGCAGGCCGTTGCGATTGACCTGCACCGGAATGCTGTGGGTCACGTCGGTGAGCAGCAGCACCCGCGCCGAATAGGGCATCACCTCCACCACCTGGCCCATCAGGCCGCTGGCGTCGAGCACCGGCTGGCCGACGAAGACGCCGTCCTTCGCGCCCTTGTCGATGATGATGCGATGAGTATAGGGATTGGGGTCGACGCCGATCAGTTCGCCGACCAGCACCTTGTCGTCCACCAGGGCGGCGGAATTGAGCAACTCGCGCAGGCGCACGTTCTGCTCGGTGAGGGCGGCGAGTTTCTGCAGGCGGCGCTGCAGCAGCAGTTGCTCGGCCTTGAGCCGCTCGTTTTCCGCCATCAGTTCGGTGCGGCTGGAAAACTGGTCGCTGACGCCTTCCCAGGCACGCAGGGGAAAGCCCGCCACCTCATAGAGGGGCGAGAGGACCAGCGCCAGTTCGCTGCGTACCGGTTTCAGGTAGTCGAAGCGCGCGTCGGTGACCATGACACCCACCGAAAGGGCGGCCAGGATCAGCAGACGAATGCCCAGCGCCGGGCTTTTGCTGAAAATCGGCTTGATGGTGAGTTCCTCGCAGAACGCGCCCGGCGCTCCGGCCGCCAGGGGCGGCCGGAGCGGGGCCTGTAGCCTGGAACTGCCTTATTCGGTGGACAGCAGGTCCATGGCGTGGCGATCCATCATGTCCAGCGCCTTGCCGCCGCCACGGGCCACGCAGGTCAGCGGGTCTTCGGCGACGATCACCGGCAGGCCGGTTTCCAGCGACAGCAGCTTGTCCAGGTCGCGCAGCAGGGCGCCACCACCGGTCAGCACCAGGCCACGCTCGGCGATGTCGGAGGCCAGCTCCGGCGGCGACTGCTCCAGGCAGCTCTTGACCGCCTGGACGATGGTCGCCAGGGACTCCTGCATGGCTTCGAGCACCTCGGTAGAATTGAGGGTGAAGCTGCGCGGTACGCCTTCGGCCAGGTTGCGGCCACGGACGTCGATCTCGCGGACCTCGCCGCCCGGGTAGGCGGTACCGATTTCCTGCTTGATGCGCTCGGCGGTGGATTCGCCGATCAGGCTGCCGTAGTTGCGACGCACGTAGGTGACGATGGCTTCGTCGAAGCGATCGCCGCCGACGCGGACGGATTCGGCATAGACCACGCCGTTCAGCGAGATCAGGGCGATCTCGGTGGTGACACCGCCGATGTCGACGACCATGGAGCCATGGGCTTCCTCGACCGGCAGACCGGCGCCAATGGCCGCGGCCATCGGCTCCTCGATCAGGAATACCTCACGGGCACCGGCGCCCAGCGCGGATTCGCGAATGGCGCGGCGCTCGACCTGGGTCGACTTGCAGGGCACGCAGATCAGCACCCGCGGACTGGGCTGCAGGAAGCTGTTCTCGTGCACCTTGTTGATGAAGTATTGCAACATCTTTTCGCAGACGCTGAAGTCGGCGATGACGCCGTCCTTCATCGGGCGGATGGCGGCAATGTTGCCCGGCGTCCGACCGAGCATGCGCTTGGCGTCGGTACCGACGGCGACGACGCTCTTCTGGTTGCCATGGGTACGGATGGCGACGACCGACGGCTCGTTGAGCACGATGCCACGCTCGCGGACATAAATCAGGGTGTTGGCGGTTCCCAGGTCGATCGACAGATCGCTGGAGAACATGCCACGCAATTTCTTGAACATGAGGTGACCCTAGGCGGTGACAAGCAGGCACGCGACAGGACAAACGTGCGGGTAAAAAAGTGCGGCAGACTCTAACAATCGCGGGGATTTAGGGCAAGGCGCCGATATGCTAGATTGAGAGCTTTTCCGGGCCGTTAAGCCCCTGTTCAACGCGGCGCCCGACCCGCCCAGCCCGTCTCCAGCATACGCGGCCGCCAACCGGGTCACGCCGCCTTCCTGCTTGGAGAAGCCGATGGCGCTCGAACGCACCGACGTCGAAAAGATCGCTCACCTGGCCCGCCTGGGTCTCGATGAAGCGGATCTCGCCGCTACCACCGCCACCCTCAACGACATCCTCGGCCTCGTCGACCAGATGCAGGCCGTGGATACCACGGGTATCGCCCCCCTCGCCCACCCGCTGGAAGCCACCCAGCGCCTGCGACCCGACCAGGCCACCGAAGGCGACCGGCGCGAGGCCTACCAGGCCACCGCCCCGGCCGTGGAAGCCGGCCTGTACCTGGTTCCCAAGGTGATCGAGTGAGACACGACATGCATCAGCTGACCCTGACCGAAATCGCTGCCGCCCTGGCCGCCAAGGATTTTTCCGCCGAGGAACTGACCCGCGGCCTGCTGCAGCGGATCGAGCAGCTCGACCCCCGGCTCAACAGCTTCATCACCGTGACCACCGACCAGGCGCTGGCCCAGGCGCGGGCTGCCGACGCGCGACGCGCCGCCGGCGAAAACGGCGCCCTGCTCGGTGCGCCTCTCGCCCACAAGGATCTGTTCTGCACCCAGGGGGTGCTGACCAGCTGCGGCTCGAAGATCCTCACCGGCTTCAAGGCGCCCTATGACGCCACCGTGGTGGAGCGACTGGCCGCGGCGGGTGCCGTCTCCCTCGGCAAGCTGAACATGGACGAATTCGCCATGGGTTCGGCCAACGAATCCAGCCACTACGGCCCGGTGAAGAATCCCTGGGACGTCACCCGGGTACCGGGCGGCTCTTCCGGTGGCTCCGCCGCGGCCGTGGCCGCGCGCCTGCTGCCGGCCGCCACCGGCACCGACACCGGTGGCTCGATTCGCCAGCCGGCGGCCCTGACCAACCTCACCGGGATCAAGCCCACCTACGGCCGCGTCTCGCGCTGGGGCATGATCGCCTACGCCTCCAGCCTCGATCAGGGCGGCCCGCTGGCGCGCACTGCCGAGGATTGCGCCCTGCTGCTGCAGGCCATGGCCGGTTTCGACCCCAAGGACTCCACCAGCGTCGACCAGCCGGTGGACGACTACCAGGCGGCCCTGCAGCAGCCGCTGAGCGGCCTGCGCATCGGTCTGCCGCGGGAATACTTCGGTGCCGGCCTGGACGCCCGCATCGGCGAGAAGGTGCTGGCCGTGGTCGAGGCGCTCAAGAAGCTCGGCGCCACTGTCAAGGACATCTCGCTGCCCACCCTGCAGCACGCGATTCCGGCCTACTACGTCATCGCCCCGGCCGAAGCCAGCTCCAACCTGTCACGCTTCGACGGCGTGCGCTTCGGCTATCGCTGCGAGAATCCGGTCAATCTGGAGGATCTCTACAAGAGATCCCGTGGCGAAGGCTTCGGCGCCGAGGTGAAGCGCCGGATCATGGTCGGTACCTATGCCCTGTCGGCCGGTTATTACGACGCCTACTACCTCAAGGCCCAGCGCATCCGCCGGCTGATCAAGAACGACTTCGTCGCGGCCTTCGCCGAGGTCGACGTCATCCTCGGCCCGACCACGCCGAACCTGGCCTGGAAACTCGGCGAGAAGAGCAACGACCCGGTCTCCGCCTATCTCGAAGACCTCTACACCATCGCCGCCAACCTCGCCGGCATTCCCGGCCTGTCGATGCCGGCCGGCTTCGTCGACGGCCTGCCGGTGGGCGTGCAACTGCTCGGCAACTATTTCCAGGAAGGCCGTCTGCTCAACGTCGCCCACCAGTACCAGCAGGTCAGCGACTGGCATCGCCAGGCGCCGAGCGGCTTCTGAGGAAGGATAGAGACATGCAATGGGAAACCGTGATCGGGCTTGAGATCCACGCTCAGCTCAGCACCCAATCGAAGATCTTCTCCGGCAGCGCCACCAGCTTCGGCGCCGAGCCCAATGCCCACGCCAGCCTGGTCGACCTCGGCATGCCCGGCACCCTGCCGGTGCTCAACGCCGAGGCCGTGCGCATGGCCTGCAAGTTCGGCCTGGCCATCGATGCCGAGATCGCCGAGCGCAACGTCTTCGCGCGCAAGAACTACTTCTACCCGGACCTGCCCAAGGGCTACCAGACCAGCCAGATGGATCATCCCATCGTCGGCAAGGGGCACCTGGACATCACCCTGGAAGACGGCACCGTCAAGCGCATCGGCATCACCCGCGCGCACCTGGAAGAAGACGCCGGCAAGAGCCTGCACGAAGACTTCCACGGCATGAGCGGCATCGACCTGAACCGCGCCGGCACGCCGCTGCTGGAGATCGTCTCCGAGCCGGACATCCGCAGCGCCAAGGAAGCCGTGGCCTACGTCAAGGCCATCCATGCCCTGGTGCGCTACCTGGGCATCTGCGACGGCAACATGGCCGAGGGTTCGCTGCGTTGCGACTGCAACGTCTCGGTGCGCCCCAAGGGCCAGGAGGCCTTCGGTACCCGCGCCGAGATCAAGAACGTCAACTCCTTCCGCTTCATCGAGAAGGCCATCAACCACGAGGTTCAGCGCCAGATCGAACTCCTCGAGGACGGCGGCAAGGTGGTGCAGGAAACCCGCCTGTACGATCCCAACAAGGACGAGACCCGCTCCATGCGGAGCAAGGAAGAAGCCAACGACTACCGCTACTTCCCCTGCCCCGACCTCTTGCCGGTGGTGATCGAGCCGGCCTTCCTGGCCGAGGTGCGCAGTCAGCTGCCCGAGCTGCCGACCGAGAAGCGCGATCGCTTCCAGAGCGAGTACGGGCTGTCGGTCTATGACGCCAGCGTGCTGTCCGCCAGCCGCGAACTGGCCGACTACTTCGAGGAAGTCCAGCAGGTGAGCGGCGACGCCAAGCTGGCGGCCAACTGGGTGATGGGCGAATTGTCGAGCCTGCTCAACAAGCAGGACCTGGACATCGCCCAGGCGCCGGTGAGCGCGGCCCAGCTGGGCGGCCTGATCCTGCGCATCAAGGACGACACCATCTCCGGCAAGATCGCCAAGATGGTGTTCGAGGCGCTGGCCGCCGGCGAAGGCGCGAGCGCCGATGCCATCATCGAAGCCAAGGGTCTCAAGCAGGTCACCGACAGCGGTGCCATCGAGGCGATGCTGGACGAGGTCCTGGTGGCCAATGCCGCCCAGGTCGAGCAATACCGCGCCAGCGACGAAGCCAAGCGCGGCAAGATGTTCGGCTTCTTTGTCGGCCAGGCGATGAAGGCCTCCAAGGGCAAGGCCAACCCCGGCCAGGTCAACCAGCTGCTCAAGAAGAAACTGGAAGGCTGACGGCAGTCGTACGGGGTTACGGACCGGGGCTGACAGCCTCGGTGCGAGCCCTTAAGCTGCTGCCGGTCGTTTTGCCAGGAGGCATCGAGATGCATAGGATCCACCGTGCCGGACTGCTGTCGCTGGTCCTGCTGTTCGCCGGTTGCGCCAGTCAGGAAAGCTTCCCGCCCACGCTGTCCTCCAGCGCTGCCCATGACTATCAGGACACCGGCATGGCGTCCTTCTACTCCAAGTGGCACGCCGGTCGCCGTACCGCCAGCGGTGAAAAATACGACCCTGGCGCCCTGACCGCCGCCCACCGCACCCTGCCCTTCGGCACCCGCGTCCAAGTCACCAATCTGGCCAACGGCCGCAGCGTGGTGGTGCGCATCAACGATCGCGGCCCGACGGTTCGTCGACGCCTGATCGACCTGTCGCGCAGCGCGGCCGATCGGCTCGATATGGTGGCCGACGGCACCTCCCGGGTCAGCATCCGCAGCCTGGACTGATAGGGGCGCTAGCCCTGACAGGCCGGGGCATAGGCCCACAGCAGCCGCGGCGGTACCGCAGCGAGCTGGCGGGCGATGGACGCATAGCGCGGATCGAGCAGACTGGCCGACCAGTACAGGTTTCTGGCGCCCCGGGGCTGCCAGGTGCCTGAATAGCCGGGCAGCCCGGCCTGGGCACGCTGCACATCGAAGCGTACCGTCGTATTGCGGAACTCCTCGTGGCTGCGCTGGCCCTGCGCATAGGGCAGCAGCCAGTCGAGCGCCCTGGCCAGGGTCTGGCCTTCAGCGCCTGGCAGGTGCAACCAGTCCTCGCCGCGACCCTGGGCCACCGCCGCCGCCAGCACCAGGGGTTCGAGGTCGTAGACGACATAGTGCAGGGCATCGCGCTCGCCGAAGTCCAGCACCTCGCCATCGGGCTTGAGATTGACCGACAGCTGCGCCACGAAGGCCGCCCGCGCCCGGGCGAACAGCGCCGGATCGTCCAGCGCGCCGGCGGCCAGGGTCGCCAATTTGATCCTGTGACTCTGCCAGTTGTTGCTCCAGACGCCGTGGGCATCCCCCCGATGCGCCGCCATCTGCTGCAGATAACCCTCGGCCAGGGTCTTGATGAAGGCGCGGGAACGCCGAGCCGTCGCGGCGGGCAGGTCCGCCGCGGTCAGCTGATAGGCGACGATGAGATTGCTCAGATTGGTCTCGTCGATGGGCTGGAAGCTGGGCCGATACCCTGGCAGCCAGGCATCGAGATAGCTGGCCAGGCGCGCCAGGGCCGCGGCATCGCGACTGTCCCGCCAGGCCAGCGCCAGATCGAGCATGTAGCCGAAATCCCGTACCGCCGCGGCGGACTGGTCGTGGATGCCGGTATGCGGCAGGGTGCCTGCGGTATGGAGGACCGGCAGCGCCTGGGGCTCGGCCGCGGGAGGATGACTGACCGCCTGCGCCAGCGCCGCGGCCGAGGGCGGTCTTGCCGCCAGGCAGGTCGTGTGTCCGGGGGCTGCAGCCAGGGCGAGATACAGCAGGGCGGCGCTCATGGCGGGGACCTCCAAGCGAAGCGTTGCTCAGGAAAGGGCTGGAGCGCCACCCTGCCCGGCTTCACGCTCAGGCGCGCTGGTCTGCTCAGACTCGCACCCGGTCCTTAGCGATAGCTTAAGCCGATCGCCTTTCGCCGCGTGCTGCCGAAGGTCTGCCAACCCCGGCGAGCGGGCAAAAAAAAGCCCGCGACCAAGCGACTGGCCGCGGGTTGTGCAACGGGAGGAGAGATGCCGGAGCACCTCCCGGGTAGCAGACCTTACTGCGGACCGAGCTTGTCCATCAGCGCGGCCAGCTGCTCGTATTCGTCCCGCTTGAGATCGGTCAGCGGAGTCCGCACGGGACCGGCGTCGTAGCCGGCGATCTTGGCGCCCGCCTTGACGATGCTGACGGCATAGCCGGCGCAACGGTTGCGGATTTCCAGATACGGCAGGAAGAAGTCGTCGATCAGCTTGCCGACCGCCTCGTGATCGTCACGGGCGATGGCTTCGTAGAATTGCACGGCGGTCTTGGGCACGAAGTTGAACACGGCCGAGGAATAGACCGGCACGCCCAGCGCCTTGTAGGCGGCGGCATAGACTTCGGCGGTGGGCAGGCCGCCCAGGTAGCTGAAGCGATCGCCCAGGCGACGGCGAATGGCGACCATCAGTTCGATGTCACCCAGACCGTCCTTGTAGCCGATCAGATTCGGGCAGCGCTCGGCCAGTTGCTCCAGGTGATGGGGCTGCAGGCGGCAGACGTTGCGGTTGTAGACCACCACGCCGATCTTGACCGACTTGCAGACGGCTTCGACATGGGCGGCCACGCCGTCCTGGCTGGCTTCGGTCAGGTAGTGCGGCAGCAGCAGCAGGCCCTTGGCGCCCAGCCGTTCGGCTTCCTGGGCATAGGCGATCGCCTGGCGGGTGGAGCCACCGACCCCGGCGAGGATCGGCACGCTGCCCTGGCAGGTGTCCACCGCGGTCTTGATGACGCCGCTGTATTCGCTGGCTTCCAGCGAGAAGAATTCACCGGTGCCGCCGGCCGCGAACAGCGCGGTCGCGCCGTAGGGGGCCAGCCACTCCAGGCGCTTGGCATAGGTGTCGGGGCGGAAGTCGCCGTTGGCATCGAAGTCGGTCAGCGGGAAGGACAGCAGACCGGAAGAGAGGACGTGTTTGAGTTCTTGTGGAGTCATCTTGAGTGCCTCGGCATAGGTTGGACTGAGGTGCGGCAGGTCCGCTACCTGTTGTAAGTCATCGTACAACCTCTTTTATGGAAGGGGCAAGCCCCAACTAGAAAAATGCTCTTCAGCGCGCTGGAGCCCCGTTTCAGACCTCTTCCGCCTGGCGCTCCATTTCTTCGTGAGCGCGTCTCAGGCGCTCGCGGCTGTTGCTCAGGTGCAGACGCATGGCGGCGCGAGCCGCTTCCAGGTTGCCGTCTTCGATGGCCTGGACGATGGCTTCGTGCTCGGCATCCAGACGACGCTGGTAGAGCTGCTGGTCATCGTGGGCGAGATAGGCGGAATTGAGGCGGGTCCGGGGAATCAGCACCGTGCCCAGGTAGCTCATGATGTCGCTGAAATAGCGATTGCCGGTCGAGCTGGCGATCAGCAGGTGCAGCTCTAGGTCGGCGCTTACCGCGCGATCAGGCTCTTCGACGCCGGTACGCATGGCTTCCAGCAATGCCCACATGGCCTGCAGTTGCTCGGCCGAGCGACGCTGGGCGGCCAGGCCGGCGGCCTCGACTTCCAGGCTGATACGCAACTCGAGCATCGCCAGCACGTCCTTGAGGGTGGTGATGGTGGCCGGATCGATCGGCAGCGGCGACTCGGGGCGCCGCTCCAGCACAAAGGTGCCGATGCCGTGGCGAGTCTCCACATAGCCACCGGCCTGCAGCCGGGAAATGGCCTCGCGCACCACGGTGCGGCTCACGCCCTGGGCCTGCATGATGGCCGACTCGGTGGGAAGCTTGTCGCCGGGCTGGAACTGGCCGTCGCCGATCTGCTGAATCAGCACCCCGACGACCTCTTCTGCCAGGCTACGGGGTCTTTTTCGGGGGCGGGATACGGTGGGTGCTGACATGGATTCTCGTACCGATTGAAGGGACTCTGGAATCATAGCACCCCCCTCTTCCCAAACGCCCGATTTAGACCGCTTAGTCCATATCAGGATGCCTCGCCGACCGCTCTAGGACGCAACTCTTGCCCCTCCAGCAGCAGGTGGCGACGGTGGTAGGCGCGCAGACTCGGACGATGGCCGACGCTGACCAGGGTCAGGCCGGGGTTCTCTGCCAGCAGGCGCTCATAGAGCGCGCGCTCGTCCGCTTCGCTCAGCGCCGAACTGGCTTCGTCGAGAAACAGCCAGTCGGGGGCATAGAGCAGCGCCCGGGCCAGGGCGACACGCTGCTGCTCGCCCGGCGACAGGGTACGTTCCCAATGACGGCTTTCGTCGAGGTGCTCCACCAGGTGATCCAGGCGACAGTGCCGCAGGACTTCGGTCAGGCGCTCGTCACTGTAGGCCGCCACGGGTTGCGGATAGGCCAGGGCTTCGCGCAGGGTGCCAATGGGCAGATAGGGTTGCTGCGGCAGGAACAGCTGGCGCCCCGGCGGTACGGCGATACCGCCCTGCCCTTGCCGCCAGAGTCCGGCGAGGGCCCGCAACAGGGTGCTCTTGCCACTGCCCGAGGCACCTTCGATCAGCAGGTGTTCGCCACGGGCGATGCGCAGATCGGTGGGATGCAGCAGCAACCGGCCGGCGGCGCCCAGGGAAAGCCCTTCCAGGATCAGGTCGCTGTCACTGGCATGGGGCACCAGGATGTCGGTCTCCTGGCTAAATTCGGCCATGGTCTCGCGAAAGGTCAGCAGACGGTCGGAGACGGCGCGCCAGCCGGCCAGGCTGACATAGGCGTCGACGAACCAGCTGAGACTCTCCTGGACATTGCCGAAGGCCGAGTTGATCTGCATCAGGTCGCCCAGCTGGATCTTGCCGGAGAAATAGCGCGGCGCGGCCAGCACGAAGCCGGCGATGATGGCGATCTGGCTGTAGCCGGCGGTGAAGAAGGTCAGCCGCTTGGTGTAGTTCATCACCAGGTGGTAGTTGCCCCAGACGTAGCCGAAGCGATCCAGCAGGCGCCGGTGCTCGTTGGCTTCGCCGCGGAACAGCGCCACGCTCTCGGCCTTTTCGCGGACGCGGATCAGGCCGAAGCGCAGGTCGGCTTCATAGCGTTGCTGCTGGTTGTAGAGGCCGATCAGTCGCCGGCCGATCAGATGGGTCAGCCAGGTGCCGATGGTGGCGTAGATCAGCGCGGCCCAGAACATATAGGCCGGGATGGTGATGCCGAACAGGGTGATGTCGCCGGAGATGCCGAACAGGATGACGCTGAAGGACACCAGGCTGACCACCGTACGGATGAAGCCCAGCCCAAGGCTCAGGGTGGTGTCGGCGAAGTCGCGGATGTCTTCGGTGAGGCGCTGGTCGGGGTTATCGGCGCCGCCTTCGCGTTCCAGCTGGTAGTAGTTGCGATCCGACAGCCAGAGGCCGAAGTGCTTTTCGGTCAGCCAGCGCCGCCAGTTGATGGTCAGCGCCTGGGTCAGATAGAGGCGGTACA
>Ga0157369_10002933_pt1 | contig 20404 bp, 17 predicted proteins | sample C25metaG_FD_113461 | JGI IMG/M metagenome (GOLD analysis project Ga0157369, IMG submission 113461) | Corn rhizosphere microbial communities from Kellogg Biological Station, Michigan, USA - C2-5 metaG | ecosystem: Host-associated > Plants > Roots > Rhizosphere > Soil | place: USA: Michigan...
AGGCGGCGGCGCACTTCGCGAACCCGCGCAACGACTTCTGGCGGCTGCTGCACGCCGCGGGCTTCACGCCGCGGCTCTACGACCCGCAGGAGCAGTTCGACCTGCTCGAGCTGGGCTACGGCGTGACGAACGCCGCCGCGCGAACCACGCCGGGGTCGGGCGACCTCCGCCGCGGCGACTTCGACCGTGCGGAGTTCGAGGAACGCATTCGCGCCGCCGGGCCGCGTGCGGTGGCGTTCGTCGGCAAGGAGGCGTACCGCGGCCTCTATCGCGAGCGCGCAGAGCTCGGTCCGCAGCTACGGACGATCGGGTCGACGGGTCTCTACGTCCTGCCGTCGACCTCGCCGGCGAACGCCGCAGTGCCGTACGCCGAGCGGCTTGCCTGGTTCGACGCGTTGCGCGCGTGGCTGGATCCGGCGCAGCGACGGTCGGTGCGCGCGATTGTCGTTGATCGTGCTGGGCGCATCTTGCTCGTCCAGAATCGGCGGCCCGTCGGAGACGACACCTGGTGGGAGACGCCGGGAGGTGGCATCGACCCCGGTGAGAGCCATGAGCTCGCGCTCCGTCGAGAGCTGCGAGAAGAGGTGGGCCTTGTCGATTTCGAGCTGGGGCCGTTCCTCTTCGAGCGAGTCGGTGAGTACGCGTGGGCGCGACGGCTGTTTCGCCAGCTGAACACGACCTACCTCGTGCGCGTCACGGGGCACGAGCCGCACGCGACCGTCGACTTGGAGGAGGATGGGGTCGTCGGCGCTCGCTGGTGGACACGCGAGGAGATCGAGCTCTCGGCAGAGCGGTTCGTGCCGTTCGATCTTCTCGAGCGCGTGCGTACGCTTGTCGCGTGACAGCGATCCTCGTCGTGGTTCACCTGCTCGCGGCAGGTATCTGGTTCGGCGGCTCGACGGCGCTCGTCTTCGTCGGCGTGCCGGCGATCCGGACGCTCGAAGGCGCGCCGCGCGGGCAGGCGATGAAGGCGCTCGGTCTGCTCTGGCGGCCGGTCGGCTACGGCGCGCTGCTCGTCGCGGCGCTGACGGGCGTCGCGCTCGCGTCGCGCGACTGGCAGCACGACGCGTCGTTCCAGATCGTCCTGGGCGCGAAGGTGGTCGTCTTCGTCGCGCTGCTCGTCGTCTCGTACCTGCACAACTTCGTGCTCGGCCCGCGCCTGCAGGCGGAGATCCGCGAGGGGCGAGAGCAGCGCACGCGCCCCACCCTGGTCGTCGTCGGCTGGATCAGCTACTCGCTGACGATGACGTTGCCGATCCTCGGCGTGGTGCTCCAGCGCCTCGTCTAACACCCCGGCGTCTGAGCAAGCTCAGACGCGGCTCAGAGCAAGCTCAGAGCAAAACCGGCGGAAGCGTGCCGATTGCGTGAAAAGAGTGTGACGCCGGGCGTCGGCCCGAGCTTACCCGGGCCAGCGGTTCGTGATCGGGGTGCGCCGGTCGCGGCCGAACGCCTTCGGCCGCAGCTTCACTCCCGGCGGTGCCTGGCGGCGCTTGTACTCCGCCCGGTCGATCATCGAGAGCGCGCGGTCGACCACGTCGGGGTCGAAGCCGTCCTGCGTCAGCTCTTCGCGCGAGCGGTCGAGCTCGACGTACGCCTCCAGCACCTTGTCGAGCTGCGGGTAGGGCGGCAGCGAGTCCGCGTCGAGCTGGTCGGCGCGTAGCTCCGCGCTCGGTGCACGGTCGATGATCGACGTGGGAATCAGCTCGCGCCCCGCCCGCTCGTTGAGCCAGCGCGAGAGCCGGAAGACGTCCGTCTTGTAGACGTCTTTGATCAGCGCGAAGCCGCCGGCCAGGTCGCCGTACAGCGTCGAGTAGCCCACCGACAGCTCCGACTTGTTGCCGGTCGCGATCACGAGCCAGCCGAACTTGTTCGAGAGCGCCATCAGCAACGTACCGCGCACGCGAGCCTGCAGGTTCTCCTCGGTCAAGTCGCTCTCACGCCCCAGGAAGTGTTCGTGCAGGCCGCCGGTGTACGCCTCGACCATCGGCTCGATCGGGATCTCCCGGAAGTCGACGCCGAGCGACTCGGCAAGCACCTCTGCGTCGCCGCGCGTCGCGTCGGACGAGTAGCGCGACGGCATCGAGACGCCGTGCACGCGCTCCGCCCCGAGCGCTTCGACGCAGAGTGCGGCGGTGAGCGCCGAGTCGATCCCGCCCGACAGCCCGAGCACGACGTCGCCGAACCCGTTCTTCGTCACGTAGTCGCGCAGGCCCAGCTCGAGCGCCAGCCGCATCTGCTCCAGCTCGCCCGTCTGCGGGACGATCCGCGGCGTCAGCGCCTCGCTCTGCTCGCGCGGCGGCGCGAGCTCGATCGTCGTCGGCCGCTCGCGCTCCGACTCGTGCGCCAGCGACCGGCGGCGCACGTCACGAAGGCGGCGGCCGAGCGCGGCGGTCGGGTCGAGGTCGAGCACGAGCAGCTCTTCCTCGAATCCGGAGGCACGCGCGAGCACTTCGCCCTCGTCGTCGAGCACGACGGAGTGGCCGTCGAAGATCAGCTCGTCCTGGCCGCCGACCGCGTTGCAGAGCGCGACGAAGCAGGAGTTGTCGGTCGCGCGCACCCGCAGCATCTCTTCACGCTCGCGGTCCTTGCCGACGTGGAACGGCGACGCCGAAATGTTCGTGACGAGCTGCGCGCCCGCGAGCGCGAGTTCGGTCGCCGGCGCGCCGGGCAGCCAGATGTCCTCGCAGATCGTCAGGCCGACCTGCACCTCGCCGAAGCGCAGCAGGAAGAGGTCGTCGCTCGGTGCGAAGTAGCGGTCTTCGTCGAAGACGCCGTAGTTCGGGAGGTGGCGCTTGCGGTAGACGCCGCGGACGGAGCCGTCCGCGAGCACGAAACAGGCGTTGTGGAGGTCGGCGTCGAGCTGTGGTGCGCCGACGAGCGCGGCGATGCCCGCCGTCGCATTGGCGATGCCGTCCACGGCGCGTTGCGCGGCTCGCAGAAAGCCCGGGCGCAGCAACAGATCCTCGGGCGGATAGCCCGTGACCGCCAGCTCGGGGAAGAGGACGAGGTCGGCGTTCGCTGCCTTCGCGCGGTCGAGCCACTCGACGATGCGCGAGGCGTTGCCGTCGATGTCTCCGACGACGCTATTGATCTGGGCGAGCGCGAGCCTCATCGGCCTGAGCCCTCCGGCTCTCCCGCCGTTCGTTCAGCACGGTGCGCCGCCAGGTGACATAGAGGCAGAGCGCGGCGAGGAAGATCGCGAAGCTGAGCCACCCGACGAACGGCGAATGTGTCTTGTTCCCGACCACGCTCACCACCGCGGCGACCGCGAGCAGACCGATCAGCCAGAGCCGGAGCGCGTTGGAACCCATTACGCTCGAAGTATGGCCATCGTCATCGACAGCCGCTTTCGCGGCCCGGACACGAGCGGGAACGGCGGCTACTCGGCGGGCGCGATCGCCGCCGAGCTCGGCGGCGGCGAGGTCGAGGTGACGCTCAGGCTGCCGCCGCCGCTCGAGGAGCCGCTTCGGCTCGATGCCGCAGGTCGCGTGTGGGACGACCATGCGCTCGTCGCCGAGGCGCGGCGGGCCGAGGTCGGCCTGCTGCCGCCCGACCCGGTCGCCTGGGGCGATGCGCTCGCTGCCGAGACGCCCGATCTGGGGTCGCCGTTTCCGAACTGCTTCGTCTGCGGCTACGCGCGCGGGGCCGACGGCCTCCACATCCATGCGGGCCCGGTCGCCGGCCGCGACGTCTACGCGGCGACCTGGACCGTCGACGGCGACACGGTCGGACCGGAGTTCGTCTGGTCGTCGCTCGACTGCCCGGGCGCGTACGCCACCGGCGTTCCGGGGCGGGGCACCGTGGTGCTCGGACGCCTGACTGCTCGCGTCGAGCGCGTCCCGCAGGCGGGCGAGCGCTGTGTTGTCGTCGCGTGGCACCTGGACAGTGAGGGTCGAAAGCACGGCGCCGGCACCGCGCTCTTCACCGCCGCCGGAGAGCTACTGGGGCTCGGCAAGGCGCTCTGGGTCGAGCCGAGGTAGGGGTCAGCCCACGAGGCGGCGCACGCGTTCCTCGACGGCCGCAGCGACAGCTGCGTGACCCTGTTCGTCGAGGTGCTCCGGGTCGAAATCGGTGTACGAGGCGACGCCGTCGAGGTCGAGCAGCTCGCACTCGAGCTCGGCGCACAGCTCGGCGAATGTCGGCCCGAGCCGATGCTCGTCGAATGGCGGCGGGCAGACGACGAGCACCTCCGGAGCGCTGCCGCCCGGCCCCGCCTCCGACGAGCGCGCGACGCGAACGAGCCGGCCGACACACCGCGCAACGCGGTCGTCGTCCACGAAGTTGACGTCGTTCGTACCGAGGAAGACGACGAGGAGGTCGACCGGCGCGTGCGAGAGGAGGCATGGCAGCAGGTACGGCAGGCCGTTGCGTCCCTCCGAGTCCGGCCGCTCGGCGGTGGCCGTCCGGCCGCTGAGCCCTTCCGCGATCACTTCGAACTCGCCGCCGAGCGTCGCGCCGAGCCGCACTGGCCAGCGCGCCTCGCGCGGCAGCCGCTCGCCGTTCGACCCCGGGACGTAGCCCCACGTGTTCGAGTCGCCGAAGCAGACGATCGTGCGCATCGGGGCGAGCTCCTCAGCGGCCAACCGCGGCCTCGATCCCGGCCAGCGACTCCGGGTTCTCGAGCGACGACAGGTCGCCCGGGTCGGTGCCGAGTGCGCTCGCGCGCACCGCGCGGCGCACGATCTTCGCCGATCGCGTCTTCGGCAGCGCGCCGACGATGAGAATGCGGCTGGGCTTGAACGCCTTGCCGAGCACGCCGGCGACATGCGCCCCGATCTCGGCGGCCAGTTCCTCCGACGGGGCGACCCCGGGAAGGAGCACGCAGAAGATCCACGACGTCTCGCCTTTCACCTCGTCCGGCACGCCGATCGCCGCCGCTTCCTGGACGGCCGCATGGCCGACCGCCGCCGACTCGAGCTCGGCCGGGCCGATGCGCTTGCCTGCGACGTTGAGCGTGTCGTCGGAGCGTCCGTGCAGGAACCAGAAGCCGTCGCCGTCGACGGACGCCCAGTCGCCGTGCACCCAGACGCCGGGCAGCCGCGACCAGTAGGTCTCGACGAACTTGTCGGGGTCGCGCCAGAAGCCCCGCGTCATGCCGGGGAACGGCTTGCGGCACACGAGCTCACCGACCTCGCCGCTCGCGACGAGCGAGTTGCCGTCCGCGTCGACGACGTCCATCGCCATCCCGAGGGCCGGGCCGCCGAGCGAGCAGGCCTTGATCGGCGTCACCGGCGCCGGCGAGAGGAAGCACGCGCCCACCTCGGTGCCGCCCGAGCAGTTGATCACCGGCACGCGCGAGCCGCCGACCTCCTCGAAGAGCCAGCGGTACGGCTCCGGGTTCCAGGGCTCGCCGGTGGTGACGAACGTGCGCAGCGACGCGAGGTCGGCCTCGGGCGCGCCGTGCGGCAAGAGCGCGCGTGCGAGCGTGGGCGAGAGCCCGAGCGACGTGACCCGTTCCTGTTCGACGGTCCGCCAGAGCCGGTCGGGCGCCGGCCAGTCGGGCGCGCCTTCGGCGAAGACGATCGTGCCGCCGAGCGCTCCGACGCCGACCACGGTCCAGGGCCCCATGATCCAGCCCATGTCGGTGGCGAAGTGCAGCACGTCGCCTTCGTGCACGTCGGCCTGGTACGCCGTCTCCCGCGCGATCGACACGAGGAAGCCGCCCTGCACGTGCACGACGCCCTTGGGCTTGCCCGTCGTGCCCGACGTGTAGGCCAGCAGGTACGGGGTCTCGGAGTCGACCTCGAGCGCAGGCAGCGTGCCGGGGTGCGCGTCGAGCTCGAACGGTGCGAGTACGACGTGCTCCACGCTCGGCGCCTCGCGCATCGCCTCCTCGAGGATCGCGAGCATCGGCACCGGCTTGCCGCGGCGGGTCGATTCGGGCTGCGTGATCACGACCTTGGCCTCGCTCGCCTGCAGGCGCTGCGCGACGGCCGGCGCGGCGAAGCCGGAGAAGACCGGCACCTGAATCGCCCCGATATGTGCGATCGCGTGCGAGGCGACGGCGACCTCGGGCGACATGGGCAGGAAGATCGCAACCCGGTCGCCCGGCCCGACGCCGAGTGAGACGAGCTGTTCGGCGAGGCGCGTCACGTCGCGCGACAGCTCGGCGTACGTCAATTCCCGGCGTGTCCCGTCCTCGGCAAGGCCGACGGCTGCGACCCGGTCGGGCGTCGCCCGCCCCCAGCGGTGTGCGCAGTTGTTCGCGATCGAGAGCTTCGCCCCGACGAACCAGGTCGTCCACTCGGGCCCGCGCGAGTCGTCGAAGACCCGGGTCCACGGCTGCGAGAACTCCAGGCCGAGATCCTCGACGACGAGCGGCCAGAACCAGCCGGGATCCTCCGCCGAGCGCCGCACGAGCTCGGCGTAGCCGCCCACGCCGGCGCGGCGGATCAGCCGGGTCGCGTTCGCATGCTCGATCGTGGCCTCGTCGGGCCTCCAGACGACGTCGCTCATCAGGCGCCATTCAATCAGCCGACTCCGCGCCGCTTGTGTTAGCACCTGCTAACTTAGTGCCCGCTAACGTCAGAGGACGAAGGGGAGAGGTCGATGGTGCAACGGTTTGTGACCCCGGAGAACAAGAAGTGGTGGACGCTCGGTGCAGTCTCGGTCGGGCTGTTCATGATCATGCTCGACAACACGGTGGTGAACGTCGCGCTGCCGCGGATGCAGTCGTCGTTGCACATGCAGCTCTCGCAGCTCGAGTGGGTAGTCACCGGGTACGCGCTGACCTTCGCCGCGTTCATGCTCACCGGCGGCAAGCTCGCCGACCTGCTCGGGCGGCGCCTGATCTTCATGGCCGGGCTTGCCGTCTTCACGGGCGCTTCGCTCGCGTGCGGACTCGCACCGAGCGGCAACTTCCTGATCGCCGCGCGTGTCGTGCAGGGACTCGGTGGCGCGCTGATGAACCCGGCGACGCTCTCGATCATCACCGCCACGTTCCCGCCGAAGCAGCGCGGCACGGCGATCGGCATCTGGGCCGGCGTCTCGGCGATGGCGCTCGCGATCGGCCCGCTCGTCGGCGGCCTGCTCACCGAGCACGCCAACTGGAACTGGATCTTCTTCATCAACGTGCCGATCGGTCTGCTCGGCCTGCTCGCGGTCCCGTTCTTCATCGACGAGACGCGCGACAGGTCGCTTGATCAGCGGCCGGACATCCCCGGTCTGGCCACCTCCGGCATCGGTCTGTTCGCGATCACCTACGCGTTCATCGAGTCGAACAGCTACGGCTGGGGCTCGGGCCGCATCGTCGGCGCGTTCGTCGTCGGCGGCATCGCGATCGTCGCGTTCGCGTTGCTCGAACGGCACCAGCGGGTGCCGATGTTGAACCTCGCGCTGTTCCGTAACCGGACGTTCAGCGGTGCGAACATCGCGATGCTCTTCGTCGGGCTGGCGATGTTCGGCACATTCTTCTACGTGTCGATCTACATGCAGAAGGTGCTCGACTACTCGCCGGTGCAGGCGGGCGCTTCGTTCCTGCCGATGACGATCCTGATCATCCTGATCGCTCCTCAGGCGGGCCGGGTGTCCGACCGGGTCGGCTCGCGCTGGCTCGTCGGCGGAGGCATGCTGCTGCTCGCGGTCATGCTCCTCTACTACTCGCGCCTGGGCGGGCAGGAGAGCTTCTGGTCGATCCTGCCCGGCCTGCTGGTCGGCGGAGCAGGGATGGGGCTGACGATGACGCCGGTCACCGCCGCAGCGATGGGCGCGGTGCCGGTCGACCAGGCCGGCGTCGGGTCGGCGGTGCTCAACTCGATGCGCCAGGTGGGCGGGTCGCTGGGGATCGCCGTGATGGGCGCGATCGTCGCCTCCGGCATCTCGAGCTCGGTCGCCGCGGGAGACACGCCCGAGGCGGCGTTCCTGCACGGCTTCCACGATGCGCTGCGCGTCTCCGCGCTGCTCGCGTTCGCCGGCGCGATCGTCGCGACGGTCGCGATCCGCAAGACGGTCCACCACGAGGGTCACAAGCAGGTGCACGCGGTCGAGGCGGCATGACTGCCTCGCCGGCGACCGCCACGAAGCAGCGGCTCTCGGCCTGTGAGCGGCGGCAGGCGGTGCTCGACACCGCCTGCCGCGTGTTCTCGAGGCTGAGCTACCGAGGTGCGACAACCGCCGAGATCGCGCGCGAAGCGGGCATCTCGGAGCCGATCCTGTACCGCCATTTCGGCTCGAAGCGCGACCTCTATCTCGCGTGCCTCGACGAGGCGTGGCGGAGCTTCCGAGAGGGTGCGGCGCAGGCGATCGCCGAGGATCCGGCCCGCTGTCTCGGCGCGGTCGCCGACGCGTACATGGCGAAGGACAAGCGGATCCGGGTCGTCGACCTGTGGATCCAGGCGCTCACCGTCGCGCCCGAGGACAAGGTGATCGCGGCCGCGCTGCGCAAGCAGGTGCGCGAGGTGCAGGAGTTCTTCGCCGGCGTGATCCGCGACGGCCAGGAGCGGGGCGTCGTCATCGCCGACCGCGACCCGGTCGCGGAGGCGTGGATCTTCGTCGCCGGCGGCCTGCTCTCGACGATGGACCGGCGCCTCGGCGGGTTGCTCGGCGACGACCTCCAACGCGTGCGCACCGAGCGCCGTCGCTGGATGCTCGGTACGCCCGAGCTCTAGAACCGCCGGGTCCAGACGTGGAAAAGCCCCGGCTGCGGCACCCGGGGCTCTCCCTGGTCAGGCGGGGCGCCGGATCAGCGACTCTCGAGTTCGGCCCTGCGGCACGGCCGGCTTTCTCGAGAGCTGTTCGCCTCTGGCGCTCCAATGCACGTTGGCCTGGCGTCAAGCCGTTGTGCAAGTCCAGCCACTGTAACCAGCGGCACCCGTGCCTGTCAAGTGCCCTGGTCAAGTGATTTGCACGACTGGTAGTTGACGGGAAAAAGCCTGTAAACATGCCCTTTTTAAAGACATGTCCCGATGAAGGGATTGCAATCGGGTCAAGTGTCGGGCATGCTTGCGCGGATGGCTCCGCGCGCCGTACGAGGAAGCGCAGCTTCCACGCCCCCAGTCGCTACGGCGGCTTCGGCTCGCCCCGCCCGCAGGCCCGGTCTCGGCGAGCGCTTGCGCCAGCTCAGGGTCGCGGCGGGTCTCACCCAAACCGACCTGGCCGGCGAGCGGTTCTCGAAGGAGTACATCTCGCAGATCGAGCGCGGCAAGACGCGCCCGACGACCGAGACGATCGAGTGGCTCGGGCTGCGGCTCGGGATCGACGCGGGCTTCCTCGCGACCGGCGTCTCCACCGACGCGCGGGCGAAGGCCGAAGCGGTGCTCGCCCGCGCAGACTCGCTGCTCTCCGAGCATGCGTTCGAGGACGCGATCGCGGAGTATGCAAAGGCGCTGCCGGCAGTGCTCGGCACCGGCTCGGCCGAGCTGCGTGTGCGAGTGCTGAACGGCGAGGCGATGGCGCGGGCGCAGAGCGGTGACGTGCGCACGGCACTTGGCCTGCTGCACGAGTCGCGCGCGCTCGTCGAACGCAACGAGTTCACCGACATCGACCGCGCCGAGGTGCTCTACCGGCTCGGGGTGTGCCGGTACATGCTGTCGAGCATCTCGACCGCGGTCGGTCTGTTCAACGAGGCCCTCGCGCTGGCTGAGCGCTCGGGGCTGCCCGATGACCAGCTCCGGCTCAACGTCTTTGCGTGGCGCTCGCGCTGCTATCGCAGGCAGCGCGATTACGAGGCGGCCCGCGAAGACGTCGAGCGGGCGCTCGAGCTCGGTGAGTCGATGCAGGATGCGCGCGCGCTGGGGGCGGCGTACTTCCAGGCGTCGGTCCTCGCCGACCGCGCCGGGCAATGGGTGCTCGCGCGCACCTACGCCGAGAAGGCGAAGGTGCAGTACGAGGAGCTCGCCGACCGTGCGAACATCGGCCGGCTACTCAACAACCTCGGCGGTCTCGAGTTCCTGCTCGGCAAGCCCGAGCAGGCGGTCGAGCATCTGAAGCACGCGTTCTCGGTGGCACTCGAGATCGGGCGCGACGAGGACGCCGCAACTGCCGTCTCGTCGCTCGCCCAGGTGCACCTGCGCACCGGCGACGTCAAGCGTGCCGAGGAGCAGGCCTTGCACGCGCTCGAGATCATCGGCGACCGCGAGGACATGCTCGACGAGATCGGTGCCGCCCGCCTCGTGCTGGGGCGGGCGTTGCTCGCGCAGGACCGCTTCGACGAGGCCGAGCTGGCGCTCGGCGAGGCCGAGAGCGCGTTCGCGCAGCTGTCGTCGACCTCACACCGCGCGGCCGCCTGGATCGCCCAGGGCGACCTGGCGTCGCGCCGTGCCGACGAGCGTGGAGCCGCGGCGCTCTACCGCAAGGCGGCCGAAGCTCTCCAAGACGTCCGCTTTTAGGGAAGGAGGTGTTCTCTGTGGCAACCAAGATCGCTCTGCTCCTTCGCCGGCGCAGCACGCTCATCCTGGCAGTGGCCGTTCTCGCCGCCGTTCTCGGCTCGGCGCTCGGACATGTCAGCCCGATGGGTATGTGGGACGGCCCCCTGTAGGCGTTCTGTGGCTAGCGCGCTGAACCCAGCTGGGGGAGCTGGTCAGCGCGCTGGTCGGGCGGCCCCCGTGAAGGGGCTCTAGGCTCTCCGCTTCTTTGGCGGCAGCCGGTGCTGAGAGCGCCGAAGCGCAGCCTCGACGCGCTCTGCCGGCTGTGCCTCGCTGGCTAGCATCGACACGTTGGCAGAGGTGCTGTTTCGAGGCGCAATTTGAGGAGGAGCTCGATGAGCGGATATGCGAAGGACGTTCTCGTCACCACCGACTGGGTGGCTGACCACTTGAGCGACAGCGGCGTGGTGATTGCCGAGGTCGACGAGAACACGGGCCTGTACGACGAGGGGCATATCCCCGGCGCCGTCAAGCTGCACTGGCAGGACGATCTGCAGGATCCACTCGAGCGCGACGTTGTCGACCAGGCTGCGTTCGAGCAGCTGCTGTCCTCGCGCGGCATCGGCAACGACACCACGGTCGTCGTCTACGGCGACAAGAACAACTGGTTCGCGGCCTACGCCTACTGGTACTTGAAGCTCTACGGGCACGCCGACGTGCGGATCCTCGACGGCGGCAGGCAGAAGTGGATCGACGAGGGACGCGAGCTGACGACGGATGCCCCGCAGGTGGCCGGGGCCTCCTACAGCGCCAAGCCGCTGGACACGTCGATTCGCGCCTATCGCGACTACGTGCGTGAGGCGATCGACAAGGGCGGCAAGGCACTCGTCGATGTGCGCTCGCCGCAGGAGTACGCGGGTGAGCTCGCCGCGCCTCCCGGGTACGAGAACGAGGGTGCGTCCCGGCTCGGCCACATCCCCACGGCGCAGTCGATTCCGTGGGCGCAGGCCGTGAGCGAGGACGGCACGTTCAAGCCGGCCGACGCGCTTGCGGAGCTCTACGGCGCGAAGGGCGTCAAGCCGGAGCAGGAGACGATCGCCTACTGCCGCATCGGCGAGCGCTCGGCTCACACCTGGTTCGTCCTGCACGAGCTGCTCGGCCACGAGAACGTCCGCAACTATGACGGCTCGTGGACGGAATGGGGCAACCTCGTGGACGTTCCGATCGAGCGGTAGCGGTAGTTCCCCAGTGGTTGCCAGGCGGCGTCAGACGGGGGTGTCTGGCGCCGCCTCCGGCGTTTGAACGGCACGTTCGCCGCGCGGGCGCGACGGGGAAGTGGCGAGGATCGAGCCGGCGAGCACCAGTGCGAAGCCGATGCCCATCCCGCGCGTGAACGCCTCGCTCAGCACGGTGACGCCCAGTACCGCGGCGACCGCCGGATTGATGTACGTGATCACGGTCGCCCGCACCGGGCCGATCTCGGCGATCAGCTGGAAGAAGAGCAGGAAGGCGAGCGCCGTGCACACGACGGCCAGGCCGACCACCGAGCCGCTCACCTTCCACGACGGAAGGCTGCGAGGCAGCGAGAACGCCGCGAACGGTGCATAGGCGAGCGTGGAGAGGCCGAGCGAGGCCGCAACGACACCGAGCGGCGGAGCGTCCGAGAGCCAGCGCGCGAGCACGATCGGGCCCAGTGCGTAGCCGACCACGACGACCGCGACCTCAACCAGCGGGACGACACCGGCGCCCTGCACGTCGAGCCCGACCAGGGCGGCGACACCGGCGATGCCCACGAGCAGGCCCGCCCAGCGACGGCCCCCGTGGTGTTCATGGTCGCCTGTGAACGTCGTCACGACCGCTCCGACGAGTGGCACCGCGGCGATCAGCAGACCGCTCAGCGAGCTCGAGAGCTTCGTCTCTGCGCGTGCGAGCAGGAGCCAGGGCACGGCGATCTCGGCCGCGGTGAAGGCAAGCATCGGAAGCCACAGCTTGAGCAGCGGCCGGAGCTCGTCGCGCAGCGCCGCGATTGGCAGGAGCAGCAGCGCGGCGATGCCGGTGCGTGCGAAGACGAGCGTCACCGGAGTGAGCTCGCGCACGGCGACGCGGATGAGGAGGTACGGAACGCCCCAGATCACGCACATCGCCGCGAACAGCAACCAGCCGCGGCGGGTCATCTCAGCTGTCTAGCAGTTCAGCCTCAGCCGACGCCGTCGCGGGAGCCGACACGCTCCACGACAACCTGCGGGATCCGCGCACGCGGCGACAGGCGCAGGCACATGCGCACGATCTCGGCGCAGTCCTCCGGCTGGATCATCTCCTCGGGCGCGAGGCCCGACCACGCGGCCATCGGCGTGTCGACGAACCCGGGGCAGATCGCGATCGCCCGGACACCGTCTGCGTCGAGCTCCGCGTTCTGCGAGCGCGTGAGCGCGATCACGGCTGCCTTTGTCGCGCCGTAGACCGTCAGCCCGGGCGTCGGTGTGGTGCCGGCGATCGACGCGAGGTTCACGACCCAGCCCTTCGTCTTCTTCAGGTGCGGGATCGCCTCTCGCGAGACGAGCAGCAGCCCGCGGAGGTTCACGCCGAGCTGCAGGTCGATGTGCTTCGCCTCCAGCGACTCGACCGTGCCGGCGATTCCGATACCGGCGGAGTTGACGAGCAGGTCGAGGCCGCCGAAGCGAGCGACATGCTCCTCGACGACGCGTACGCAGTCCGCTTCCCGTGCCATGTCGGCCGCGATCGCCTGCGCGCCCAGCTCCGTGGCGGCCGCCTCGATCTTCTCGCGGGTCCGCGACGCGAGCGTCAGGTCGTAGCCCTCGTCGCGCAGCATGCGCGCGATCGCCTGGCCGATGCCCGACGATCCTCCGGTAACGAGCGCACTTGGCATCAGGCGAGCCTAAAGGAGAGGCGGGGCCTTGCGCGAATGTGGCGGCGTACCACACCTCTCCCTGGGTGGCGGCGGCTTTCAGGCCGCCGCTGCTCTTTAGAGTTGTGCGGATGAAGCTGACCGACCTGGCGACGGCCGGGGGGTGCGCGGCGAAGTATTCGGCTGCCCGGCTCGAGGAGCTGCTGCGGGGCTTCGTGCCCGTCGATGCGGAGAACCTGCTCGTGGGGCTCAACCCGTCCGACGACGCCGCGGTCTACCGCCTCGACGCCGAGCGCGCGCTCGTGTTCACGATCGACTTCTTCCCGCCGATCGTCGACGATCCCGGTGACTTCGGCGCGATCGCCGCCACGAATGCGCTGAACGACGTCTTTGCGATGGGCGGCGTGCCGCTGCTCGCGCTCTCGGTGGCGTCACTGCCGGAGGAGCTACCGAACGAGGTCGTCGGCGCCATCTTTGCGGGTGCTGATCGCCAGGTGCGCGCGGCGGGCGCAATCCTCGCCGGCGGCCACACGATCCGCGACGCCGAACCGAAGTACGGCCTTGCGGTCGTCGGCACCGTCGCACCGAGTGGCATCTGGACGAAGGCGGGGGCGCGTCCGGGCGACGCGGTGTTCTTGACGAAGCCGCTCGGGACGGCGCTCGTGCTCGGGGGCGCGAAGCGCGGGCTCGCCGACCTGGCCGAGGCGGTGCGCTGGATGTGCACGTTGAATCGCGCTGCGGCCGACGCGCTGCGCCCCTTTGCCCCCAACGCCGTCACCGACGTGACGGGGTTCGGCCTCGCGGGGCACACGCACGAGCTGGCGTCGCGCAGCGGCGTCCGGGTGGTGCTCGACGCGTCGCGCCTACCGGCACTCGCCGGAGCGCTCGAGTCGGCGCGTGCCGGTGTGTCGACCGCAGGCACGCGCAACAACCGCGCCTACGTGCAGGTCGAAGTGAGAGACGTCGCGCCCGAGCTGGTCGAGCTGGCGTATGACCCGCAGACCTCCGGCGGCCTGCTCGTGTCGCTGCCGGCGGACAAGGCGCCCGCACTGGAGGCGGCGTTTACACGCTCGGGACTGTTCCTGGCGCGGATCGGCGACGTCGTCGAGGGCGCCGGCATCGAACTGGGCTAGTCGTCGGGCAGCGATACAGTTCGGCCGTGGACGCAAGTGCGGAGCTGCTCGGCCGCCTGCGTGGCGTCGCGCTCTCGCGCACGGCGTTTCAGCGGTTGACCTGGGCGAATGTCGTCATGCTGATCGTGATCGTCGCGACCGGCGCGACCGTCCGCCTGACCGGATCGGGGCTCGGCTGCGAGCACTGGCCCGGCTGCCAGGTGCACCACTTCGAGCCGAAGAGCTACCACTCGTACATCGAGTTCGGGAACCGGATCGTGGCGGCGATCACGATCGTCGTCACCCTGGTGACGTTCGGCGCAGCGCTGTTCACGCAGCTCTCGAAGCGCCTTCGCTGGCTTGCATTCGCGATCTTCGCGGGCACGCTCGCGCAGGCGCCGCTCGGCGCGATCACCGTGTACTCGCACCTGAATCCGTGGCTCGTGATGACCCACTTCGCGCTCTCGGTGGTCGTGCTGACCCTGGGGGTGTGGCTCGCCGTCGAGCTCGACCGCCGGGCGGCGCCCGCGACGCCCGCGTGGGTGCGGCGGGCCGCCGTGGTGGTGTGGGTCGCCGCCTGCGTGCTCGTCACCAGCGGCATGTTCGCCACGGCGGCGGGCCCGCATCCCGGCAGCGCTGTCGTGCGGCGCCTCTGGTCGTTCGAGCCGGCCGTCTACTGGCATGTGCGCGCCACCGCGGTGTTCGGAGTCTCGTTCGCGCTGCTGCTCGTCTGGCTGGTGCGAAACCGCAGCCCGCATCTTCGCGGCGCGCTGGTCGTGCTCGGGCTGATCGCGGTGCAGATGACGATCGGCGAGGTGCAATACCGCACGCACCTGCCGTGGTGGCTCGTGCTCGCCCACGTGACCGTGGCCGCGACCGTCTGGGCTGCCGTGGCGGTGTTCGGGATCCGCTTCTGGCGGCCGCGGCAGGCCGCATAGGATGGCCCGATGGCCGACGAGCTGCAGATCGACGAGCGCCCGGCGCTCGAGCGTCCCGTCCTGATCGCAGCGTTCCGTGGCTGGAACGACGGCGGGCAGGGCGCGTCGCTGGCGGGCGCCTACCTCGCACAGGCCTGGGCTGCGCAGCGGTTCGCCCAGATCGACGCCGAGAACTTCTACGACTTCCAGGCGACGCGGCCGATGGTGTCGCTCGTCGACGGTGAGCAACGGCAGGTCGACTGGCCGGAGAACACCTTCCTGCACGCGCCGCTCCCCGGAGCAGGGCGCGACGCGGTGATCTTGCTGGGCGTCGAGCCGAACTTGCGCTGGCGGACGTTCTGCGGGCATGTCACCGGGCTCGCGCGGGAGCTGAACGTCGAGCTCGTGATCACGCTCGGGTCATTGCTCGCCGACGTGCCGCACACACGTCCCGCGCCGGTGACCGGTAGCGCGACCGATCCCGAGTTGATCGAGCGGCTCGGCCTGCAGGCCTCGCACTATGAAGGGCCGACGGGCATCGTCGGCGTGCTGCACGACGCGTGCAACGAGGCGGGCATTCCGTCCGCGAGCCTCTGGGCCGCGGTGCCGCACTACGTGTCGCTGACGCCGTCTCCACGCGCCGCCAAGGCGCTCGTCGACCGGCTCGCCGGCCTGCTCGACGCCGACGTCGACACGGCCGAGCTCGACGAGGCGGCTGACGCGTATGCACAGCAGGTCTCCGAGGCGGTCGCCTCGGACGCCGACACGGCGTCGTACGTCGAGGAGCTCGAACGGCGCGTCGACGAGTTGACGGACGATGACGATCTGCCGTCCGGCGAGTCGATCGCCGCCGAGCTGACGCGCTACCTGCGCGAGCGCGAGAACGGGATCGACGGCGACGACGTTGCCCGCGACCAGTAAGACGCACGTAGAACTCAGCCAAACGTGAACGAGTACGCCTGCACGCCGGGCGAGAAGCGCAGCTCGAGCACCGCGTCGGCAACCTGCTTCGACGCGCGCACGGTGTAGAGCCGCTCGGCGTTCACGTGGATCGTGGTCGCCGGCTTGCCGCCGATCAGCGAGGTCACCGTTCCGCGGCCGCCGAGTACGAGGTACACGTCCTCTGCGTGGAAGTGCAGGCGCAGCCGGGCGTTTGCGCCGGCGAGCGCCTGCTGTGCACCGACGCGCCAGCTGCCGGCGTAGGCAAACTCGTTCTGCGCCAGCGATGACGGGAAGGTGTACGCCGCACTCGTATTCGGCTTGATCGTCCCGCCGGCGTAGTCGGCGATCCGGGCGTAGCCGAGGTACGTCTCGGGAGTGAGCAACTCGGTTGGCGTCGCGTCGGCGGTCCGCTGCGCCATCGGCCCGCTCGCGCCGAGCAGGCGGCGGATCAGCGCTTCCGTCTGCCCGTACTCGCCCTCGCCGAAGTGCGTGTGTCGAACGTGGCCGGTGCGATCGATCAGGTACTCGGCGGGCCAGTACTGGTTCGCGTAGTTGTCCCACGTCTTGTAGTTGTTGTCCTGCACGACGGGGTACGCGATGCCGAGTCGCTTCACTGCAGCGCGTACGTTCGACGCCACGTGCTCGAAGGCGAACTCCGGCGTGTGCACACCGATGATCTCGAGCCCCTTCGAGTGATAGGTGCGGTACCACGATTCGAGGTGTGGCAGCGTGCGCAGGCAGTTGATGCAGGAGTAGGTCCAGAAGTCGATCAGCACCACCTTGCCACGCAACTGCGCCAGCGTCAGCGGGCCCGAATTGATCCAGTCACCGCCCGCGACGAGCGTCGGCGAGGCGCCGTAGTCGGGCAGGCCGCCGGCGTTCTTGTGCACAACCGCGAGTGCCTGGCCGCCGCCGCGCACCTTCGAGAGCTCGCGCTGCGCACTCGCGTTGTTTTCGACCTTGTTCTGCAGGAACGTCGTGTAGCCCGGTGTGAGTTGCGCGAGGCGGTCGTCGAGGTGGAAGACGAGACCGAATGCGACGAGCGCGATCAGCGTGCCCGAGGCGAGCCGCACCGTCTCCGCATGACTGCGCAGCCGGGCGGAGGCTTCACGTCCGCCGTGCGCGATCAGCAGCATGGGCACGGCCGCGCCGATCGCGTACGCGAGTGTGAGCAGGATCGCGCGCAGGCCGACGTTGTTGTTCGCGGCGATCACCGTGACGGTTGCGAGCACCGGGCCGGCGCACGGAACGAAGACCAGGCCCAGCGTCGCACCCAAGAAGAACCCGCCGCCGACGTTGCCGGGGCGGAAGCGCGAGAAGACCGCGAGCGGTCGTTCGATCAGCAGCGCTGCCCGCGGCACGAGCAGCGTCGCCGCGAGCATGAAGAGGAAGGCGATCGCGAGGTTGCGCAGCAGGTCCTGTGGCAAGCCGAGCTTGCGAAGGATCCAGGTGGCGAAGAGCGTGAAGAGGCTGAAGCTGGCGACGAGCCCCGCGACGATGCGGAGCGGCTTGCGCCCCGCGGCGCCACCGGCCAGGAGGATCGGCAGCACCGGGAGCACGCAGGGTGAGATTGCGGTGACGATGCCCGCGACGAAGCCGATCCCGATCAGGAGCAGCACTGGCCTACCGACCAGTCTGCAGGAGCGTTGTTACGCCGCGTCTTGTGCCGGTGTTGTGCCGGGGGCCGGGCGGGCCTCCGGCGCGGCCGCGCCTGGGGTCACCGGCTCGAGCGGCTTACGCTTGCGCCGCCTGCGCTTCTTCGGCGTCTGCGGCTGTTCGCCGTTCTCGCCGGCAGCGGTGGGTGCGCCGGCTTGTGCCTCGGCGCCCGGCTGGCCCGCGATCTTCTTCTTGCGTCTGCGTCGCTTGCGCGCGCGCTGCGGTCCGGTCTTGGGCTGCGGAAGGTTGTCGGCGATCCAGCCCGCGACCTCCTGGATGGCGCCGAGGCGCTCACGGGCCGCGTCGAGCAGCTGCGTCGAGCGAGGCGTGTAGCCCTCGGCCGAGGCGAGCAGCGCGGCGCCCACTTCTTTCGGCATCTCGAGCGCGGCGTTGACGAGCCTGGCCGCGTTCTCCTCGTGACGGTGCCCGCGTGAGTTGGCAAGCGCGCCGAGCAGTCGTTTCGCGTCCGGATACTCCTGCGACGCCTTGCGGTCCAGCTGCTTGCGCACCGCGCGCGAGAGCCGCCACGTCCAGCGCGCGAGAATCTGGTCGGGCGCGTCGGGCTTCGCGTCCGCGATCGCCCGCAGCATGATGCGCACCCCGGCTGCGCGATCCTTCTCCCACGGCGGCGCCTGCGTGACCAGCGTGACGAGGTCGTCGAAGTTCGCGCGTTCGATGCGCATCGACACACGGTCGGCGAGTGCGACCAGGCGCAGCCTGCGGTTCGGGTTCTCGGCCGCGCACGTCGACAGGAACTTCTCCATCGCGCGCTTCGACGCACCCCGCGCTGTCAGCTTCTCGACGAACGCGGTGCGCTCCTCGAAGCGCAGCTGGCGGCCTGCGATCTCGCCCCAGAACTCCTGTTCCTCCTCGTCGAGGAACTTCGGGTCGACACGCTGCCATTCGCGCGAGATCACGACCTTGCGCCGGAGCACGTCGGGGGTAACCGGCACGAGCCAGTTCGCCGGCGTCAGCTTGCGGCGGGCGCGGCGCTGCATGCGCCGGCGCGGGGCCGGAGTGACGCGCGCCCCTTCGCGGTAGAAGTCGGCGTCGAGCAGCGAGTGCAGCGACACGACGCGCTCGTTGTGCGTGGCAGCCTTGGGCGTGAAGTCGACGACGATGCCAGCTTCCTTGCGTGGGTGGATCCGCATGATCCGGCCGATCCGCTGCTGGTAGACGCGCTTCGACGCGGTCGGCGCCAGGTGCATGACGATCGTCGCGCGGGGCGAGTTCCAGCCCTCGGCCAGCAACATCGCGTTGATCAGCACGTCGATCTCCCCGCGCTCGTAGGCGGCGAGGAACTCGGCCAGTTTGACCGGCGGGGTGCGGCCGGAGACCGCCTCGGCCTTGATCCCGGCCGCGCGGAATGCCGTGGCGAGGTTGTAGGCGTGGTCGACGCCGGCGGCGTAGACGATGCCCGGAGTGTCGCCGAAGCGTTCGCGGTACAGCGTCGCGGCCGCCATGTTCAGCGCTTCGTGGTCGAGCGCCTGGGCGAGTGCGCGCTCTTCGAAGTCACCGCCGACGATCGGCACCTGGTTGATCGCCGCCACCGGCGGGACGCGCAGGCAGCGCAGCGGGGCGATCAGCCCGCGGCGAGCGGCGTCTGCAAGCGGGAGATCGTCGACCGACGCCGGGAAGACGTCCGAGACCTGCTTCGCGATCAGCTCCTCGGTCGCGGTCATGCCGACGTAGATCGGCTCGCTCAACGAGCGGATCGCGGCAGAGGTCTTCTCGCCGAGCGCCGTATGCGCCTCGTCGCAGATCACGAGCTGGTACGCGTCGCGCGCGATCTCGTCGACATGACGCGCGAACCAGGCGTAGGTCTGGATCGTGATCGGGTTCGACTGGCGTGGGGCGGTGTGCGCCGTGAGGATCGCGTCGTGGAAGCGGCTCGAGTAGCCGTGGTCGGTGAGCTCGCGGCGGAACTGGTCGACCAGGAGGCGGCGGTGGGTGAGGATCAGCACGCCTTCCGTTCGCGCCGCATCGACGAAGCCGGCGGCGGCGATCGTCTTGCCCGACGCGGTCGGATGGCGGAAGCGGTAGCGCCGGACCGCGCCGGGGTCCTCGGCCGGCAGAGGCTCCGGATCCTCCTCCTCGGCGTCGGCGGCGAACTCCAGCTCGTCCTCAGCCTCGTCGTCCTCCTCTGGCTCGTCGTGGTGCCCGTTGCCGTTGCCGTTCTCGACCTTCTGGTTGGCGGCGATCAGCTCCGTCAGCATCCCGGCAAGCGCGTCGACCTGATGCCGGCGCAGTTCGGTGCCCGAGGCGAGGTGCGGTGGCTTCTCGGAGAGGACGCGTTCGAGGCCGAGCATCAGCGCGAAGCGGACTTTCCAGCCGGCCGACGGCTCGGGGCAGCCCGCAGCGATCTCGGTCAGCGCTTCGTCGAGGCCGAGCCGGCGGGCCGATTTCGGCGCGAGCACGACGTCGGGCGCCTCGTCCGGGCGCAGGAATGGCTCGCCGGCCCAGGCTTCGGCTCGGAGGGCGTCCGCTCGAATGGCGGCCGCTTCCTCCGACTCTGTCGGAAGGTGCGTGATGGTTTCTGCCAATGCGTGCGACACGCCTGCCGTGTCGCCTCCTCAAAGGGTGCGCCCGCGGGGTCAGGTAGCGATCACC
>Ga0157369_10002935_pt1 | contig 20401 bp, 19 predicted proteins | sample C25metaG_FD_113461 | JGI IMG/M metagenome (GOLD analysis project Ga0157369, IMG submission 113461) | Corn rhizosphere microbial communities from Kellogg Biological Station, Michigan, USA - C2-5 metaG | ecosystem: Host-associated > Plants > Roots > Rhizosphere > Soil | place: USA: Michigan...
CATCATCGCACCTGAAAGGCAGGGATTGCTCCCTGCCCCAGGTCGCTACTTACCGGATTCGTAAGCCATCAAAGCCGCCACCTCTCTCTCCTTGTCCCGGTAGCGAAGTTCGCACAGGGATTTACGGGTCAGATAGGTGAATATCAGCAGCGTGAAGCAGAGAATAAACACGCAGCAGATAAAAGTTTGCGGGATTTTCATAGCCTATAACTCCTTGCCTTTCAGCAGGTAAGAGGCTACGCTGACGTTGCTAAGGCGTCGGTGTAGCCTCGGGTTAATTGAAAAATTGACTCGGGGCTTTCATCTTTCTGCCTCACAACATTTCTGCATAACGTCTTAAAGCGCAGCCATGAGGCAAAAAGCCTCAAGCACCGCCCGCATCCTGTTGCGAACCCTCTCGCTGCGTATGGCTAAAGTGCATTTTTCAGAAAAAAACCGGCCCTTGCGATGCCGGTTTTTATGTTTTTACTTCAACAGGTTAGCCGCCGAGATAAGCGCTTCTGACCGCTTCATTCGCCAGTAGCGCATCGCCGGTATCTTCGAGCACCACATGCCCGTTCTCCAGCACATAGCCGCGATCGGCGAGCTTCAGCGCCTGGTTAGCGTTTTGCTCCACGAGGAAGATAGTCATCCCCTCTTTACGCAACTGCTCAATGGTGTCGAAGATCTGTTGGATGATAATCGGTGCCAGCCCGAGGGACGGCTCATCCAGCAGCAGCAGGCGCGGCTGGCTCATCAGCGCGCGGCCTATCGCCAGCATCTGCTGTTCACCACCGGACATGGTGCCGGCGCGCTGTATACGGCGTTCATGCAGGCGCGGGAAGAGTTCATACACCCATTTAATACGCGTCTGATATTGATCGCGGTGGGCAAAGAAGCCGCCCATTGCCAGGTTCTCTTCCACGGTCATCCGCGAGAAGACGCGGCGGCCTTCCGGCACGATCGCGACCGCTTCACGCATAATCTTCGCCGTTTGCCAGTCGGTAATATCTTTACCATCAAACACCACGCGGCCGCTGGTGGCGCGTGGATCGCCGCACAGCGTGCCGAGCAAGGTGGTTTTCCCCGCACCGTTTGCACCAATCAGGGTCACAATTTCCCCCTGATTAATATGCAGACTGACCTCGTGCAGCGCCTGGATTTTGCCGTAGTGGGCGCTAACTTTGTCGAAAGATAACATAACGTTGTCCATCTTATGCCTCACCCAGATAAGCGCGGATCACGTCCGGGTTGTTACGAATCTCTTCCGGCGTCCCGTTGGCCAGCGGTGTCCCCTGGTTAACGACGTAGATCCGGTCGGAAATACCCATCACCAGTTTCATATCATGCTCAATCAGCAGGATGGTGGTGTTGTGATGGTTACGTAGCTCGACGATCAGCTCATCCAGCTCTTTGGTCTCTTTCGGGTTTAACCCTGCCGCCGGTTCATCCAGCATCAGGATCTCCGGCTGTGTCACCATGCAGCGGATAATCTCCAGACGGCGCTGATCGCCGTACGCGAGATTGCTGGCCTGGCGGTTGGCGTGGACTAACAAACCGATCCTCTCAAGCCAGGTCGCGGCGCGATCGAGCGCTTCGCTCTGCGTGCGGCGAAACGCGGGCGTCTTCAACAGGCCAGAGAAGAGGCCGGTTTTTAACTGCTGATGCTGAGCGACCAGTAAGTTCTCAATCACCGTCATTTCACGGAACAGACGCACATGCTGAAAGGTGCGCACAACGCCCATACGCGCGATTTGCTGGCCCGGCAGCCCTTCGAGATGCTGGTCGCGCAGCATAATGGTGCCGCCGGTGGGTTTATAAAACCCGGTCAGGCAGTTGAAGACGGTGGTTTTCCCCGCGCCGTTCGGACCAATCAGCGAGACAATCTCCTGCGGTCGCAGTTCCAGCGAGACGTTATTGACCGCCAGCAAACCGCCGAAGCGCATCATCAGGCCATTTACCGATAACAGTGGCTGACTCATGCCTGCTCTCCTTTCGCCTGGCCGTTTTTCAATTTCAGCTGCGGACGCGTCATCGGCAGCAGGCCCTGCGGACGCCAGATCATCATCAGCACCATCAAACCACCCAGCATTAACATGCTGTATTCATTGAAATCACGCATCAGTTCGCGCGAGACCACCAGCAGAATAGCGGCGAGGATCACCGCGAACTGCGAGCCCATCCCGCCCAGTACGACAATCGCCAGTACAAAGGCGGATTCGGCAAAGGTGAATGACTCCGGGCTGACAAAGCCCTGGCGCGCGGCAAACAGCGTGCCGGCAAAACCGGCGAACGCGGCGCTAATGGTAAATGCTGTCAGCTTAATACGTGTCGGGTTGAGACCCAGCGAGCGGCAGGCGATCTCATCTTCACGCAGTGCTTCCCAGGCGCGACCCAGCGGCATACGTAGCAGGCGGTTGATAACGAACAGCGTCAGCACCACCAGCAGCAGCGCCACCAGATAGAGGAACACCACGCGGTCGCTCGGATCGTATTTCACATTGAAGAAGTTGCTGAAGGTATCCCAGCCGCCTTCACGCGCCGTACGGCTGAACTCAAGGCCAAACAGCGTCGGTTTCGGGATCTGGCTGATGCCGTTTGGCCCGCCGGTCACTTCGGTGTTGTTAAGCAGCAGAATGCGCACAATCTCCCCGAAGCCCAGCGTCACAATCGCCAGATAGTCACCGCGCAGGCGCAGCACCGGGAAGCCGAGCAGGAAACCGGCAGCGGCAGAGACCAGCCCCGCCAGCGGCAGACAGGTCCAGAAGCCAAGCCCGTAATAGTGGTTCAGCAGCGCAAAGGTGTAGGCACCGATCGCGTAAAAACCGCCATAACCCAGCACCAGCAGGCCAGAAAGGCCAACCACCACGTTCAGCCCAAGCCCCAGGATGATATAGATCATCGTCATGGTGGCGATATCAATGGTGCCGCGTGACACCATAAACGGCCACACCACGGCAATCACCAACAGCGCCAGCAGGAACAGCTTCTGCTTAGCGGTAGATCCATCGATAGCGGGCAGAACAAATTTCGGCCCCGAAACGCCTTTCAGGCTCTTCTGGAAAACAGGGCGCAGTAACTGGAAGAAAAAGACCACGGCGGTGCCGATGAAGATCCACTGCCAGCGGATATCCGCCGCGTTATCGACTACCAGTTTGGTGCCATTCAGCTCCAGTTGAACGCCCATAAAGACGCCCGCGAGGATGAAGAACATGGCGGCAGAGAGCAGCGCCATCGCAAAATGCATCGGTTTCATACTTTCTCTACCTCCGGGCGACCAAGGATACCGGTCGGCATCACCAGCAGGACGCCAATCAGCAGCGCGAAGGAGACCACATCTTTATACTCAGTACTTAGATACGCTGAAGAGAGCGCTTCCGCCACGCCGAGGATCAACCCTCCAATCATCGCGCCAGGAATACTGCCGATACCGCCCAGCACCGCAGCGGTAAATGCCTTCATACCCGCCATAAAGCCGATGTAGGGGTTTATCACGCCATAGAACTGGCCGAGCAGCACGCCAGCCACCGCCGCCATCGCCGCGCCAATCACAAAGGTCAACGCGATCACCCGATCGGTGTTGATGCCCAGCAGGCTCGCCATTTTGAGGTCTTCAGCACAGGCGCGGCAGGCGCGTCCCATGCGCGAATAGCGGATAAAGAGCGTTAATGCGAGCATGGCGACAAAGGTGACGATCCAGATAACCAGCTGCATCGTGGTGATGGAGGCGGCGAAGTTTTCACTGCTGCCAATAGTCCACTGGCCGTTGAAGAGGCTTGGCAACGCTACGTCGCGCGAGCCTTCCGTCAGGCTGACGTAGTTTTGCAGGAAGATGGACATGCCGATGGCAGAGATGAGCGCAATCAGGCGCTTGGAGCTGCGCACCGGGCGGTAAGCAACGCGCTCGATACTCCAGCCGTAGGCACTGGCGATAATAATCGCGCCGACAAAACCGGCCCCGACCAGCAGCCAGCTTGAGTCGATGCCCATCATCATCAGCGCGGCGATAATCATAAAGGAGACGTAGCTGCCGATCATGTAGACCTCGCCATGGGCGAAGTTAATCATGCCGATAATGCCGTACACCATGGTGTAGCCAATGGCGATCAGGGCATAAGTGCTGCCCAGCGTGACGCCGTTGAACATCTGCTGCAAGAAATAGAGAAACTGCTCAGACATAACTTAACCTTCTTAAATCTCTCAAGATTTTCGTCCAAAGAGAGGGATGACTGTGACTTCGCCACACAAGACGAACCATCGGCGTGTCACTGGAAGACACTCAACTCAAATCCCTTCAGATCGCCTTTTTCATCCCAGTTCAGCGGCCCTGTTTCGGTTTTAGCCCCGTTGGCTTTTAACGCGTTAATCAGGTCAGCGGCTCGTTTCAGCGCGCCCGGCGCAGCATCTCTCCACTATCCGGTTAATAACCACCGTAGTAGACAAAGACGATATTTTCTTTTTTTAGATGAGCGTTAAGCGCAGAAAAAACTACTTCCCCGACGGTAATACCTTTAAACAAGACCGCGTTGTCATGACCGGCTTTCAATCATTCCCGCGACAAATGCTTGCGCGTGCCTTTTCATGCCTGCTACCCCGTTCGTGATGTTGTGTGAAAATTTTGTTTTTATGTGGTTAAAAAGCATTCTGTACTTTTAATGCACAATGCTATTTTTACCAGCGCCTTTAATGAGTTAGCGTGGTTTTTATAGATAAACCATACTAAATACTCTATTTTTCAGGCGATTAAGCAGAGATAATATTCTGTATTCAGCGCGAGATAAACATCTAAAAACGCGGCTTCCAGCATAAAATAACGGCAGTATACGCGGAAGAAAGCGCCATCAGTCAGGTTAAAATCCTGTCTCTTTTTCGATCTCTGATGTTTCCGGCTATACCAGTCGCTGCGCTAAAACTATTCACCTGTTGTATTAAAATTAAAAAAGTCTCCAGCCCCGGCGAGTGAAATTGTTTACACTCACACCCTGTTTCACGTTTTGGACAAACGGTAGATGAAATTAACCATTATCCGGCTGACCAGTTTCAGCGAGCAGGATCAGATTGATTTAGCGAAAATCTGGCCGGAATACTCCCCCGCCTCTCTCGATATTGACGATACGCACCATATTTATGCCGCGCGGTTTAATGACCGCCTGCTGGCCGCCGTACGTGTGACGCTGCGCGGCGCTGAAGGTGCGCTGGATTCGCTGCGTGTACGGGATGTCACTCGCCGTCGCGGCGTCGGGCAATACCTGGTGGAAGAGGTGATACGCGATAACCCGGCGATGACCAGCTGGTGGATCGCAGATATCGGCGTTGAAGATCGCGCCGTGATGGCCGCCTTTGCACAAGCGCTCGGCTTTACCGCGCAGCAAGATGGCTGGGAAAAGCGCTGAAAATAGCGGGCAAGGTAAGCCATGCCTGAGCGCAATTTCATGTCGCAGGAAGTTGTTAATCCCCGGAAGCTTACAGGCGTAAGCGACCGGGGCGAATGCAGCCAACGCACCTGCGGCGCGAAAGGCGACTAGCAAATATTCATCACTTCGCGTCGGTCGCGGTACCGTTCGCATGCCAGGTAAAGACGCCGAACTCAAAGCCCTTCAGATCGCCCTTCTCATCCCACGTCAGCGGCCCCATCACGGTTTCAACGGAGTGGCCTTTCAGATAGGTGGCGATTTCAGCCGGATCGTCAGACTGGTTCAGGCCCGCAGCCAGCGACTGCAGCGCGGCGTAGGTGGTCCAGACAAACGCGCCGCTCGGATCCTGTTTCTTGCCTTTGATGGCATCCACAATCGGTTTGTTGGCCGGTACCTGATCGTAGTTCTTCGGCTTGGTGACTAACATCCCTTCGGCAGACTCACCGGCAATGTTAGAGAGTGAGACGTTCGCCACGCCTTCCGGCCCCATAAACTGGGTTTTCAGACCTGCTGCACGTGCCTGGCGCAGGATCTGCCCCATTTCCGGGTGGTAACCGCCGTAGTAAACAAAGTCGATATTCTCTTTCTTCAGACGCGCAACCAGCGTGGAGAAATCTTTTTCACCGGCGGTGATGCCGTCAAAGAAGACCACGTTGGCATTGCCTTTTTTCAGGCCATCCTGCACGGCGCGCGCCAGGCCTTCGCCATACTGCTGCTTATCATGAATGATAGCGATGCGTTTCGGCTTCACCTTATCGAGAATGTATTTCGCCGCAGTAGGGCCCTGGTCAGAGTCGAGACCGGTGGTACGCAGCGTCAGTTTGTAACCTCGCGCGGTCAGCTCAGGGGCAGTGGCCGCAGGCGTGATCATCAGGATGCCTTCGTCTTCATAAATGTCGGACGCTGGCTGAGTGGAAGAGGAGCAGAGGTGACCGATAACATATTTGATGCCGTCGTTAACTACTTTGTTGGCTACCGCTACCGCTTGTTTCGGGTCACAGGCATCGTCATATTTCACCACGACCAGTTTGTCGCCTTTGACACCGCCTTTTGCGTTGATATCGGCAACAGCCTGCTCAGCACCGGTAAATTCCTGATCGCCATACTGCGCAACCGGACCGGACATCGCACCGACAACGGCAACTTTGATATCTTTGGCGAATGCCACGTTGCTCATTGCTAACGCAATACATCCTGCCAGTAACGCTTTGCCCTTCATTTTCATCCTGAGTTTCCCCATTGTTATGGTTTTTGCAATTGTTGTGATGTTGTTATCTGGAATATTGCTCCGCTTATTACCCTAAGCAAAGAATATGATATTTGTTATTGTGCAGAATAGTGCCCTGTAAGCAGCATACTCTGCTAAAACATACCCCATTTTATGGAATAAGGAATAGCAATTTTGCAGGTTGTACGGCAGAGCGATGCGAGAACGTGACCAAGCCGCCCATAAGGCGGCTGAATAATTACTACATTAGCGACCGCTGGATAATATCCAGCGCTTTTCGGAACTGCTCATCAGGAATGGTTAACGGATAGAGGAAGCGGATAACGTTGCCGTAGACGCCGCAGCTCAGCAGCAACAGACCGGCCTGAAGCGCTTTATCCTGCACCTGTTTGGTGAATTCCGGAGACGGCGCGCCGGTTTGCGGGTCCTGAAATTCGACCGCCACCATTGAGCCCTGTGCACGGATATCGGCAATATGCGGGCAGTGCGCTTTCGCATGGGTCAGCACTTCGACCAGATCTTTGCCCAGCTGGTTCGCGCGTTCGCACAGCTTCTCCTCTTCAATCACATCCAGCACCGCATGCGCTGCCGCCACCGCCAGCGGGTTGCCGGCATAGGTTCCGCCCAGGCCGCCAGGCGCAGGAGCATCCATCACTTCGGCACGTCCGGCAACTGCCGAGAGCGGTAAACCGCCGGCAAGGCTTTTCGCCATAGTCATGAGATCGGGTTTGATAGCGTAATGCTCGCTGGCGAAGAGTTTGCCGGTGCGGGCAAAACCGCTCTGCACCTCGTCGATGATCAGCAGAATGCCGTGGCTGTCGCACAGAGCGCGCAGCGCCTGCATAAACTCTGGCGGAGCAATATTAAAGCCCCCTTCACCCTGCACCGGCTCTAACAGGATCGCGGCAACCTGATCGGGCGCGATATCGGCTTTGAAGAGATGCGTCAGGCTTTGCAGCGCCTGTTCAGTGCTGACCCCGTGCAATTCATTTGGATAGTGGGCGTGATAAACCGAACCGGGAAACGGCCCGAAGCCGATCTTATAAGGCGCAACTTTTCCCGTCAGCGCCATGGTCATAAAGGTACGACCGTGAAAGCCGCCGCCGAAGGCGATAATGCCCGGACGTTTAGTATAAGCGCGGGCGATTTTCACCGCGTTTTCAACCGCTTCGGCGCCGGTAGAGAAGAAGGCGGTTTTCGCCGGGCCATCAATGGGAACCAGCGCGTTGATACGCTCGGCAAGCGAGACATAGCTTTCGTAAGGAACGATTTGGTACGCGGTGTGCGTAAAAGCCTGGAGCTGTTTTTCGACTGCTGCCATTACTTTTGGATGTCGATGACCGGTGTTTAGCACCGCGATTCCGGCGGCAAAATCAATCACCTCGTTGCCTTCCACATCCCACAGCGTGGCGTTTTCTGCTTTCTCAGCGTAGAAGCCACACATCACGCCAACCCCGCGCGGCGTGGCGGCTACACGCCGCTGATGTAATTCACTATTCTTCACCTTTTTCCCCTCTCTGTGCCAACCCACAGAGTAAGTATATAGCGCCTTCGTTAAGACGACGTTTTAACCAGCGCCGGGAGTGAGAGGAAATTCAGATAATAAAAAACCGGGTGAGCTTTCGCTGACCCGGTCTGTTTGCGGCTGGCGCTTACGCTTCGATAGCGGCGCGCAGTTTTTTCATCGCGTTCTTTTCAAGCTGGCGTACGCGTTCGGCGGAAACGCCGTAACGGTCGGCCAGCTCCTGCAGCGTGGACTTGTTATCTTCGTCCAGCCAGCGGGCGCGGATGATCTGCTGGCTACGTTCGTCGAGACCCTGCATCGCATCGGTCAGCTTGTTGGCTGCCTGCTCTTCCCAGTTATCATCTTCAATGCCGTCAGCAAAGTTAGATGTTTTGTCCTGTAAGTAGAGCACCGGTGCCATCGGCTGGCCGTCCTGCGCATCGTCATCGGAAGACATATCAAACGTCATGTCCTGGGCCGCCATACGCGACTCCATTTCCCGCACGTCTTTGCTGGTCACACCCAGTTCGCGGGCGACCATTTCGACTTCGTCCTGGTTAAACCAGCCGAGACGCTGTTTAGCCTTACGCAGGTTAAAGAACAGCTTACGCTGTGCTTTGGTGGTCGCGACTTTCACGATACGCCAGTTGCGCAGCACATACTCGTGGATCTCAGCTTTGATCCAGTGCACGGCGAAAGAGACCAGACGCACACCGACTTCAGGATTGAAGCGGCGTACCGCTTTCATCAGGCCGATATTTCCTTCCTGGATCAGATCCGCCTGCGGCAGACCATAGCCCGAGTAGTTACGAGCAATATGAACAACAAAGCGCAGGTGAGACAGGATCAGCTTTTTCGCTGCTTCCAGATCGCCCTGGTAATGCAGCTTTTCAGCCAGCGCCCGCTCTTCATCAGCCGTCAACATCGGCCATGCGTTAGCGGCCCGGACGTAAGATTCCAGGTTGCCAACAGGGGCTAAAGCTAAAGTTTGCATTTCTTTGGTCATTCAAATCCTCTCAATTCACTATCAACTGGCGGCGGTCTGTCCCCATCAGGCAACAAACATGCCAGCATTTTTGAGCAACGAGAATAGCATTCACTTTTTTATCAGACAGTGATTTTATCCACAAGTTCCTTGTAGGCGTGTGAATAAATTACGCACAAATTGTGACATCCGGATGAACAGCCGACGCGGGGAACAGCAAGATAGTTGGATACGCTCTCCCTGCAACGGTATTCGTCATTGCAGGGGAGGAGTATACCAGAGAATCGTTAGTCCGGAGTAAAGTGACGTAAATGTTGCACTGTCGCCAGCCAGGCAGCAATCCAGCCAATCATCGAGCAGACCAGCAATAGCAGCAAACATTCATCGAAAGATAAACCACTTAACTCAAACTGCGTGCCGAAGACCTTCGCCACATCCGTCACCGCCGACGAGAGTCGCATCACCAAAATTTCAGACAAAATGAGTGATAAAAACGCGCCGGAGAAGCCAAGAAGCGCGCCGCCGTAAAGGAACGGGCGCAGAATAAATCCATCGGTTGCGCCAATCAACTTCTGCACATTAATAGTGTCACGGCGGGCAAAGATGCTGAGCCGCACGCTGTTGCCGATCACCAGGAAGACGGCGGCGATCATCAACACGCCAATCATGGCCGAAACGCGCCCGACCAGCCCGGTCAGCGCCGACAGACGGGCAAACCAGCTATCATCCATACGCACTTCATCAATGCCCTGCACACGCGTAATGCGATCGCGCAGCGTGTTCAGCGCCTCGGTACTCTGGAAATCGATTTTCGGCACCACCACCGCCACTGCCGGCAGCGGGTTCTCTTCCAGCATATCTAACGCGCCGCCAAAGCCGGACCAGTTACGAAACTCGCCGAGCGCATCTTCGCGGGAGAGATAGTTCACCTTCTCAACGCCCGGTTCGGACTGAAGCTGCCCGACCACCTGCTGCGCGGCGTTATCATCCAGCGCTTTATCGAAGTAGACGGTGATTTGCGGCGAAGGGTAGTACTGCGACGCCGCATGGCTGACGTTTTTGTAGACCATATAACAGACGCTCGGCAGCGTCAGCGAAATGGCAATCACCATCACTGTCAGGAACGTTGCCAGCGGTTTACTCTTCAGATCCTGCAGCGCACCGTGCCAGGCGTAGCGCATCTGCTCGTTGAAGACATTGGTTTTACGCGAAGGCGGTCGGGGGGCCTGCTTGCTGCGTCTCGGCGCGCTGCGGCTCCCTTCGCCCGCCGACGAGGCGGATTTGCGAAAACGGTCGAGCTTGCTGCCGAATTGCCGAATATGATTGATTGCGTCGCGCTTATTCACCCGCCAGGCCTCCATGCAAATGGCCGTCGCTCAGGCTCAGCATGCGGTACGAACGCCGGGAAATCAGCCCCATGTCGTGCGTCGCCATCAGTACCGTCACCCCAACGCGGTTAAACTCTTCAAACAGACGTAAAATCCCTTCAGACAGGGCTTCATCCAGGTTCCCGGTCGGTTCATCCGCCAGCAATACGGCAGGTTTATTCACCACCGCGCGGGCGATGCCCACACGCTGCTGTTCACCGCCGGAGAGCTGGATCGGGAAGCTTTTCGCTTTGTCGAGTAGCCCGACTTTGTCCAGCGCCGCCGACACGCGACGGCGAATATCATCCCCGCTGGCACCGGCGATAATCAGCGGGATCGCGACGTTATCAAACACCGTGCGATCCATCAGCAGATGGTGATCCTGGAAAATCATGCCGATCTGGCGGCGCAAAAACGGCACTTCGCGGCTTTTCAGCCGGGAAATATCGTGGCCGCTGAAGAAGATTTTCCCGGCGCTTGGCCGTTCAATCCCGCAGATCAGCTTCAGCAGGGTACTTTTCCCCGCGCCGGAGTGCCCGGTCAGAAACGCCATCTCGCCCTGCTGCAGGTGAAAAGTCACCCCCTGCAGCGCTTGTCTCCCACCGAGATAGGCTTTGCTGACATGTTCAAAGCGAATCATTGTTAATCCTCTCGGGCAAAAAGCGCCTCAATAAAATCGCCCGCATTAAACGGACGCAAATCTTCAATACGTTCGCCAACACCGATATAGCGAATTGGGATACCGAACTGATCCGCGACCGAGAAGATCACCCCGCCTTTCGCGGTGCCGTCAAGCTTGGTCAGCGTGATGCCGGTTAAACCGACCGCTTCGTGGAACAGTTTGGCCTGGCTTACCGCATTTTGCCCGGTGCTGGCATCAATCGTGAGCATCACTTCGTGCGGCGCGTTTTCATCAAGCTTCTTCATCACGCGCACAATCTTTTTCAGCTCTTCCATCAGGTGCGATTTATTCTGCAGACGGCCAGCGGTATCCGCAATCAGCACATCGACATTACGCGCCTTCGCAGCCTGAATAGCATCAAAGATAACCGAAGCGGAATCCGCGCCGGTATGCTGGGCAATCACCGGAATATCGTTGCGCTGGCCCCACACCTGCAACTGTTCAACCGCCGCTGCGCGGAAGGTATCGCCCGCCGCCAGCATCACCGATTTACCCTGCTGCTCAAACTGGCGCGCCAGCTTGCCGATGGTGGTGGTTTTACCGACGCCGTTAACGCCGACCATCAGAATAACGAACGGCGTTTTGCCTTCGACATTCAGCGGCTCGTCCACCTTCGCGAGGATCTCGCTCATCTCCTCTTTCAGCAGGCCATACAGCGCTTCCGCGTCGCGTAACTGCTTGCGGCTGGCCCCTTCCGTCAGGTTAGTGATGATTTTCCGCGTGGTTTCAACGCCGACATCGGCAATCAGCAGCTGCTCTTCCAGCTCTTCGAAGAGATCATCATCGATTTTTTTACCGCGGAACAGACTGATAAATCCGGAACCGAGATTCTCTTTTGTTTTCAGCAGGCTGCGCTTCAATCGTGCGAAGAAACCCTCTTTGGTCGGCTTCTCCTGCTCCTGAACCGGCTCGTCGACCGGCACAACCATCACCGCTTCTTCCGCCGCTTCGGCCGCCAGCGCATCCAGCTCTTGCTCGCTCGGCAGCGTCTCGTCTTCTATCTCTTCAACTTCTGGCTCGTCGACTTCAACGTCCGCCGTAACCAGCGGCTCGGCTTCGGCCTGCCACTCTTCGGCGTCAATGCTCTGTTCGCTGAGTTCTTCCGGCAGCGGCAGCGCCTCATGCTCAACGGCGGCAACGGGTGCTACTTCGATAATCTCTTCGACGGGTTCTTCAACAGCCGCTTCTTCTATAACCTGTTCTTCGGCAACCGGCTCTTCTGCAACGCGCTCTTCAGCAACAGGCTGCGGTGCCTCTTCATGCGCCAGCTGCTCGCTGACCTCGACAACCTCTTCGGCGAACTTTTCGCTGTCGGCGGCAGGCTCGGCAACCGGCGTCTCTTCTACCTGTTGTTCTGCCGTTTTCTGCTCTTCAGCTTGCGCCTCATCGGCCCGCTCTTTCTGCCCAAAGCCCAGCCAGGAAAAAAAGCCACGTTTCTTTTCATTTGCCATTGGCGACTACACTCCTCGCTGTTGATTCTATAGCGCAGCCTGTCTGCTCGACCAGGACTGAAATCATTGGTGAATTAGTCGGATAGTCTAACACTTTCCTTATCTCTCATCACGGCCTGAGGATTAGGGTTTAACGCAATTCATCCGCCCGCTAGAATAGCAGGCCGAAATGATGAGCAAAGCGAAGACCATGAAGAAACCCAACCGTGCCGCCAGCGGACAAATTCGTATTATTGGCGGGCAGTGGCGGGGCCGTAAATTACCGGTTCCCGACAGCCCAGGCCTGCGCCCGACCACCGATCGCGTGCGCGAAACCCTCTTTAACTGGCTGGCACCGTCAATGGTTGACGCCCGCTGTCTCGACTGCTTCGCCGGTAGCGGCGCGCTCGGGCTGGAAGCGCTCTCCCGCTACGCCGCCAGCGCGACGTTAGTTGAGATGGAGCGCAGCGTCGCCCAGCAGCTCCAGCAAAACCTCGCTACGCTTAAAGCCACCAACGCGAAAGTCGTTAACAGCAATACGCTGAACTTTTTAGCCGCAGCCGGCACGCCGCACACCATCGTGTTTATCGATCCGCCGTTTCGCAAAGGGATGCTGGACGACACCGTGCGTTTGCTGGAGAACAACGGCTGGCTGGCGGATGACGCGCTCATTTATATCGAGAGCGAAGTGGAAAATGGTTTACCGTCAGTGCCTGCGCACTGGCATTTACACCGGGAAAAAGTCGCGGGCCAGGTGGCTTACCGTTTGTATCACCGCGAAGCACAAGGAGAGAAGCATGCCGTTGCTGATTAATCTGGGCCGTCTGATGATGCTCTGCATCTGGGCCTTTCTGATCTTCAATCTGATCCACCCCTTTCCGCGCCCGTTGAATATTTTCGTCAACGTCGCGCTGGTTTTTACCTTCTTTATGCATGCCTTGCAGGCGACGATGATGAAAACCGCGCTGCCGAAAGAGGGGCCGCAAATGACCAAAGTCGAGCAGCTGCGCATTTTTCTTTTCGGCGTCTTTGAACTGCTGGTCTGGCAGAAGAAGCTGAAAGCAAAGAGATAACTCTGTCAGATTAAGTGGAATTGCAGGGCATTGGGGGAAGTTCGCATTGTCATCCCCCTTTTTACGCCACTACACTTGAGGGGAGAGTTTTACGCAACAATAACAGTTACAGGGACTTAATTATGCTGTGGTCATTTATTGCTGTCTGCTTTTCCGGCTGGTTGTACGTCGACGCTTCCTATCGTGGCCCGGTGTGGCAACGCTGGGTGTTCAAACCCGTAACCCTTCTGCTGTTACTCCTGCTCGCCTGGCAAGCGCCCATGTTCGACGCCATCAGCTATCTGGTGCTGGCGGGTCTGTGCGCCTCGCTGGTGGGCGATGCTCTGACGCTGCTGCCGCGCCAAAAGTTACTTTACGCTATCGGCGCTTTCTTCCTGGCCCATCTGCTTTATACCATCTACTTCGCCAGCCAGATGACGCTGACCTTCTTCTGGCCGCTGCCGCTGGTGCTGCTGGTGATTGGTGCCCTGCTGCTGGCGGTGATCTGGACGCGTCTTGAAGAGCTGCGCATGGCCGTCTCCACCTTTGTCGCCATGACGCTGGTAATGGTGTGGCTGGCCGGTGAGCTGTGGTTCTTCCGTCCGACCAGCCAGGCGCTGTCGGCATTTATCGGCGCGTCGCTGCTGCTTATCGGCAATATTGTCTGGCTCGGCAGCCACTACCGTAAACGCTTTAGCGCGGATAACGCCATCTCCTCTGCCTGCTACTTTGCCGGCCACTTCCTGATCGTTCGTTCGCTCTATATCTAAAGCGCTTGACTCTGGAGTCGACTCCAGAGTGTATCCTCCGGTTAATGAGAAAATTATCATTCACCGGAGGATGCGATGGCTGCTCCCGAACTCAAGAAAACGCCGCACTTTGCCGCGCTCAAACTGCGTCCCGTTAGTGAAAGCAATGCCGCCTGTTGCAGCGATACAAGCTGTGAAACCCGTTCCGCGCCGGAAATAAACGCCGCAGGCGATCGCTTTAGCTGGCAAGTAAGCGGTATGGATTGCGCCGCCTGCGCCCGTAAAGTGGAAAACGCGGTGCGCCAGATCGAGGGCATCACCCAGGTGCAGGTCGCCTTTGCCACCGAAAAGCTGATTGTCATCGCGCAAAACGATGTGCGCGAGCGCGTCGAGAAAGCCGTTCAAAACGCGGGCTACCAGCTTCGCAGCGAAAACAGCGCTCCCGCGCCTGCGCCTTCATCCCTGCGCGAAAACCTGCCGCTGATCCTGCTCATCGTCATGATGGCGCTAAGCTGGGGGCTGGAGCAGTTCAATCACCCCTTCGGCCAGGCAGCCTTTATTCTCACCACGCTGGTCGGTTTGTGGCCGATTGCCCGCCAGGCCGTGCGCCTGATGAGAAGCGGCAGCTGGTTCGCCATTGAAACGTTGATGAGCGTGGCGGCGATTGGCGCGCTGTTTATCGGCGCGACCGCCGAAGCGGCGATGGTGCTGCTGCTGTTTTTAATTGGCGAACGGCTTGAAGGCTGGGCCGCCAGCCGCGCGCGCAAAGGCGTAAGCGCACTGATGGCGTTAAAACCTGACAGCGCCATTCGCATGCGTAACGGCGTGCGTGAAACCATCCCTGCCAGCCAGCTGCAACCCGGCGATACTATTGAAGTCCCGGCGGGCGGGCGTTTACCGGCAGATGGCCGCCTTATCTCGCCGTTCGCCAGTTTTGATGAGAGTGCCTTAACCGGCGAGTCACTTCCCGTCGAGCGCAGCGCGGGCGAAAGCGTGCCCGCAGGTGCTACCAGCGTCGATCGGCTGATTACCCTCGAAGTCGTGTCAAAAGCGGGCGAAAGCGCTATCGACCGCATCCTGAAACTGATTGAGGAGGCGGAAGAGCGCCGCGCGCCTATCGAGCGCTTTATCGATCGCTTCAGCCGTATTTATACGCCGACAATTATGGCCGTGGCGCTGCTGGTGGCGGTGGTTCCCCCCCTGCTCTTTTCCGCTCCGTGGCTGGAGTGGGTCTATAAAGGGCTGGCGCTGTTGCTGATTGGCTGCCCTTGCGCGCTGGTGATCTCCACGCCTGCGGCCATCACCTCCGGGCTGGCCGCCGCCGCACGTCGCGGCGCGCTGATCAAAGGCGGCGCGGCGCTGGAGCAGCTCGGCACCCTGCGTCAGGTGGCGTTTGATAAGACCGGCACCCTGACCCTCGGCAAACCGCAGCTGGTCGCCATTCAGGCATTTTCGGCTACAGAGGAGCAGGAACTGCTGGCGCTCAGCGCCGGGGTTGAGCAGGGCTCGACGCACCCGCTGGCGCTGGCGATTGTGCAGGAGGCGCAGCGTCGTGGCATCGCTATTCCGCAGGCCGACGGGCAGCGCGCGCTGGCCGGGAAGGGTATTGAAGCGCGTATCGGCGCGCATGACATTCACATCTGCGCACCGGAAAAGGTGCCAGCGGGCCTGCTTAATGACGCCGGGCGTAAGCAGATTGAGCAGCAGGAAGCACAAGGGCAAACGGTGGTAGTGGTTCTGCGCGATAACGCCGTAATCGGTACGCTGGCGCTACAGGACACCCTGCGCGACGATGCAAAAGCCGCAGTAGCCGAGCTGCATGCTCTTGGCATCAGGGGCGTGATCCTCACCGGCGATAACCCGCGGGCAGCGGCAGCGATTGCCGGAGAACTGGGGCTGGAGTTTCGCGCCGGGCTGTTACCGGAGGATAAAGTCAGCGCCGTGCGCGCGCTTAATGAAGAGGCTCCGCTGGCGATGGTTGGCGATGGCATCAACGACGCCCCGGCGATGAAGGCGGCAACAATTGGTATTGCGATGGGCAGCGGTACCGATGTCGCGCTGGAGAGCGCCGATGCGGCGTTAACCCATAACCGGCTCGCCGGTCTTGGGCAGATGATCCGCCTGGCGCGCGCCACGCACCGTAATATTCGTCAGAACATCGCCATTGCGCTGGGGCTGAAGGGGATCTTCCTGGTCACCACGCTTTTGGGGATCACCGGATTATGGCTGGCAGTGCTGGCGGATACCGGCGCAACGGTGCTGGTGACAGCCAACGCGCTGCGCCTGTTACGTCGCAAAGATTAGTGGCTTTTACGCACTAAATAGCGGTAGGGCAGCGTGTCGGTTTGATCGGCAACCAGCTCATGTTCCATAAAACGGCAGAAGCCGGGAATATCGCGGGTGGTTGCCGGATCGTCGGCGATAATCAGTACAGTTTCGCCAACCTGCATGTTACGCACGGTTTTACGCACCATCATTACCGGCTCCGGGCAGCGCAGGCCAAGGGCATCAAGAGTGTGGTCGGCGGTAGAAAACGGATCGCTCATCTTCATCTCACAAGTGAAAAAACCGCCCTAGTTTACGCTGCCATTTTCACGGCGCAAGGGAGGTTAACGATTGCGTTAAAATTAGCCGTTGCATCGCGCGATGATTGCAGTATCATGCGGCGGCTTCTGCCTGGCAGAGCATAAATTGAACTGGGTTCCCTCACCCCATTTACCAAAAAGGTCACAATATGACGCACTTTTCCAACGCACAGCGCATGAAGGCGCTGGTCTGGCTATCGCTTTTCCACCTGCTGGTGATTATCTCCAGCAACTATCTGGTGCAGCTCCCGGTCGCCATTTTCGGCTTCCACACTACCTGGGGCGCATTCAGTTTTCCGTTTATCTTCCTGGCAACGGATCTTACCGTGCGCATCTTCGGCGCGCCTTTAGCACGGCGGATTATTTTTGCCGTGATGGTGCCCGCCCTGCTCGCCTCTTACGTTATCTCGTCGCTGTTTTATATGGGCAGCTGGCAAGGTTTCGGCGCACTCGCCCACTTTAACCTGTTTGTCGCGCGTATCGCCGCCGCCAGCTTTATGGCTTATGCGCTGGGGCAGATCCTTGATGTGCACGTCTTTAACCGCCTGCGCCAGAGCCGCCGCTGGTGGCTTGCGCCAACGGCCTCGACCATTTTTGGTAACGCCAGCGATACGGTGGCCTTCTTCTTTATCGCCTTCTGGCGCAGCCCGGATCCCTTTATGGCGCAGCACTGGACCGAAATCGCGCTGGTGGATTACAGCTTCAAGGTCCTTATCAGCATCGCCTTCTTCCTGCCGATGTACGGCGTGCTGTTGAATATGTTGCTGAAAAGACTGGCAGACAAATCTGAAATCTCGGCATTACAGGCGGGTTAAAGGTACGACTTATCAGTTGTGATAATATGGAACAACAAGCCATTATGGCTGTTTATTGAAAGGATGAAGTCAATGCGCAATCTGGTGAAATATGTCGGTATTGGCCTGCTGGTGATGGGGCTGGCTGCCTGTGATAACAGCGACAGCAAGAAGCCCGTACAGGGCGCCGCCGCAGAGAGTAACGCCTCCGGCCAGCCGGTGACCCTGCTCGACGGTAAACTCAGCTTCTCGCTGCCTGCGGATATGACCGATCAGAGCGGCAAGCTCGGCACGCAATCCAACAACATGCACGTCTACTCTGACGCCACCGGTCAGAAAGCGGTGATTGTGATTGTTGGTGATAACACGCAGGAAGATCTGAGCGTGCTGGCAAAACGTCTGGAAGATCAGCAGCGCAGCCGCGACCCGCAGTTGCAGGTCGTGACCAACCGTGCGATTGAGCTGAAAGGGCAGACCTTGCAACAGCTCGACAGCGTGATCTCTGCCAAAGGCCAGACCGCATGGTCCTCCGTGGTGCTGGGGAAAATTGATAACCACCTGGTTACCCTTCAGGTGACGCTGCCGGCGGAAAATCAGCAGCAGGCGCAAACCGCCGCTGAAAACATTATCAACACCATCGTGGTGAAATAACGCCGCAACAATCAACAAGAGAAAGGGAACCTGCGGGTTCCCTTTTTTATGCCCGGCCGGATAAGCGTTTACGCGCTATCGGGTACTCTCTGCTTTAACCGCCACGCCAACAGTAGCGCAACCGCCACCAGCCCGGCGGCAGCAAGGTAAATGGAAGAGACGCCCGCCCAGGCCATCAGCAGCCCTGCCAGCGGGCCGGTCACGCCTAGCGAGAGATCCATAAACACCGTATAGGTCGCCAGCGCCGAGCCCTGATTGTGCTGCGGCACCGCTTTTACCGCCACCACGCCCAGCGCCGGGAAGACCAGTGAGAAACCGGCCCCGGTCAGGAAAACGCCCAGTTTCACCATCCACGGATCGACTGCCAGGCCCACCAGCAGCAGCCCGCAGGTCTCCACCGCAAAGCAGATCAGCGCCACATTGAGGCCGCCAAAGCGGTTGATACCATTCGGAAACAGCAGCCGTGCGCCAACAAACGCCACGCTGAAGAGCGTCAGAGCGAACGCCGCCCCATCCCAGCCTCTGGCATCGTAATAGAGGGTAATGAAGGTAGCGATCACGCCAAAACCGGCCGAACCGAGGGCCAGCGCCATCCCGTAGAGCCAGACACGTCCGAGCACGGCGCGAAACGGCAGCGGTTTGCCTTTACTGGCTTTCACCGCCGCGCGCGGCAGCGCAAGCAGCACCGCCAGCAGCGCAACGGCCATAATCGTCAGCGCCAGCCCGTGCAGGCCGCCATAGTGATAGCAGAGCACGCCGAGCGGCGCGCCAAGCGCCATCGCCCCGTAGGTGGCAATACCATTCCACGAGATCACGCGTCCAATATGAACATTACCGACCACACCGACGCCCCACAGTGTCGCGCCGGTACCGGCAAAACTCTGGCCGATGCCTAAAATCACCCGCCCAAGGCAGAGCAGCACCAGGCTCATCACGCCAGACTGCATTCCCGCCAGCAGATAGCACAGCCCGCTGAGAAACGCGCCGCAGAGGCCGAAAATCACAACTTTTTTTGGCCCCAGCAGATCGGCATAGCGACCGGCATGCGGGCGGCTGAGCAGCGTGGCGAAGTACTGAAGACTTATCACCAGCCCCGCCCAGAAGGCGCTGTAGCCCATCACGTCATGGACAAACCCGGGCAACACCGCCAGCGGTAAACCGATGGTGAGATAGCTGGCGAAGTTAAAAATTACGACGGACAAAATCCGCAGATTGAGGCGCAATCCGCTCGGCGCCGGTTCAGCGCGGTGTTCAGGCATCAGGATTTACTCAGATTTTTTACAACAGTATTTCACTATTACCACGACACAAGGTAGAAAGCAGCACGACTTTAAGATTATCTCTGTCAGGCGAAGGTGGCGCGGCGCACTACACTTACTGGCAATAAGAAAAAAAAGGAATTAATCATGATGCAACCTCAGCCAGACCGGGCGGGCCTCCACATTCTTCTCAAACTGGCGTCACTGGTGGTAATACTCGCCGGTATCCACGCCGCAGCCGATATTATTGTGCAACTCCTGCTGGCGCTCTTCTTCGCCATTGTTCTCAACCCGCTCGTGACCTGGTTTCTACGCCGCGGCATCAAGCGCCCGGCGGCCATTGCCATTGTGGTAGTAGTGATGCTGGTCTTTCTGACCGCGTTACTCGCCGTGCTTGCCGCGTCGATGAACGACTTTATGACCCTGCTGCCGAAGTACAACCGCGAGCTGACACGCAAGTTTTTGCAGCTTCAGGACGCACTGCCGTTCCTGCATCTGCATCTCTCCCCGGAGCGCATGCTGCAACGCATGGACTCGGACCGCATGATGTCTTTCGCCACCACCATGGCGACGCAGTTATCGAATGCGATGGCAAGCGTTGTGCTGCTGGTGATGACAGTGGTGTTTATGCTGTTTGAAGTGCGCCACGTGCCCTACAAAATGCGCTTCGCCCTGAATAATCCACAGATCCACATTGCTGGTCTGCACCGCGCGCTGAAAGG
>Ga0157369_10002936_pt1 | contig 20400 bp, 17 predicted proteins | sample C25metaG_FD_113461 | JGI IMG/M metagenome (GOLD analysis project Ga0157369, IMG submission 113461) | Corn rhizosphere microbial communities from Kellogg Biological Station, Michigan, USA - C2-5 metaG | ecosystem: Host-associated > Plants > Roots > Rhizosphere > Soil | place: USA: Michigan...
GACGGGCCGTGCGGCAAGCGGTTGGCGCCGGCGTTGCCGGAGCTGGTCAGCGCGTTGGAGCGGCACGGCGAGCTGCGCGTCACCGCTTGCGGAGAAGGTGCCCGATGAGGCAACGACCCCCTCGGCATCCGGACATCCTTAGATGAGGCATCACGGCGGCAATCCACACGATCGCAACGGCGACGTTGCCTCACCTAGGAAAGGTCCGGGAACCACTCGCCTGGCCGCGCCGCGGCGACGTGAGGCGGCGGCCGGTGGGGCTGTCGACGCCCGCACGCGACGCTGCGCCAGGAAAATCGCTGACTGATTCGCCGCCGGGGACACCGGGGCGGGTGCGACACGTGACCGGTTGAAAGGGAGGCGCTCAGATCGGCGGCAGCGTCAGCCGGGCCTTGCGTCGCCGCCAGCGGCGCGTCGAAACGAGCACGAGCACGGCCGCCGACGCGGCGAGGAGCGCGATCTCCCAGGCCGGCACCGGCGAGCTGCTGTGGTCCACCGACAGCGTGCTGACGACCGGGCGCGCGTGGACGTCGTCGTGGTGCGCGACTGTCTCCACCGGCCCCACGAGGGTGCCCACCTGCGTGACGCGGCCTTCCGCCGCGAAGCCCCAGTTGAGGAGCGCGCGGGCCTCCGGCCAGAAGTCCGGCGGGGCCTTCATCAAAGTGATGATGATCGTGTGACCGCCGCGGGTGGCGGCGCCGACGTAAGTCGCGCCGGCCGCCACCGTGTAGCCGTTCTTGACGCCGATGTCGCCGCGATAGGTCGTCAGGAGGTGGTTGTGCGTGTAGATCTGGAAGTGCTTGTGATGCGGTGCGGGCACCTCGCTGCGGACCACGCCGATGTAGTGACGGAAGGCCGGCATCAGGAGGCCCGCACGCGCGATGAGCGCGAGGTCGTACGCCGACGTCGACTCGCCGGCCGCGTCCAACCCGCTCGGCGTGCGTGCGACGGTGTCATAGGCCTGGAGATGCCGGGCCTCGTCGTTCATCAGCGCCACCGTGTGGGGCAGGCCGCCGGCCGCCTCCGCGAGCGCGTCAGCCGCGTCGTTGCCGGAGACGACGAGCATCGCCGTGAAGAGCGTGTCGATCGTGTAGCGCATCCCTGGCACCAGACCGACCTTGCTGCCGTCGACTGCGGCGTCGGCGGGCGACGCGACGGTCGTCGAGGAAGGGTCCAGCAGCGGCAGCAACGTGACAGCCGTCAGCGTCTTCAGGGTGCTTGCCGGCAGGAACTTCTCGTGCGGCGCCTTCGCGGCGAGCACCGCACCGGTGTCGGCGTCGGCGACGAGCCACGAGCCCATGGCGGGCAGCTTCGGCAACGGGGGAGCGGTGGAGCCGGTGTCGACCACGACCCCGGTGGATGCCAGGGCGTCGCCGCCCACGACATCGTGAGGAGAGGCCGACGCAGGAGCCGCCACCAGGGCGCAGGCGGCAGCGAGGACGGCGATGAGGGGAGAACGCATGAGCACCCGCGAGGGTACCGGCGGGGCCAGTTCGAAGCGACCCTCGTCCCCGGCGGGTCGCTAGCATCGGCTCATGTCGCGGGAGTCCGAGTCCGGGTTCCCGATCGAGCCCGTCTATGACGCGGATGTGCTTTCCGGTTGGGACCCGGCCAGCCAGCTCGGCGAACCGGGCAGCTTCCCGTTCACGCGCGGCGTCTACCCGACGATGTACACCGGGCGCCCGTGGACGATTCGCCAGTACGCCGGGTTCGGGACGGCGCGAGAGTCGAACGAGCGCTACCACCGGCTGGTCGAAGCCGGAAGCACCGGGCTCTCCGTGGCGTTCGACCTCCCGACGCAGATGGGCTACGACTCCGACGATGTGATCGCCCACGGCGAGGTCGGCAAGGTCGGGGTGGCGATCGACTCCCTCGACGACATGCGCACGCTGTTCGACGGGATCCCGCTCGATCGGGTGTCCACGTCGATGACGATCAACGCGCCGGCGTCTCTGCTGCTCCTCCTCTACCAGTTGGTGGGCGAGGATCAGCGCGTCGCGCCCACGGCGCTCACCGGCACGATCCAGAACGACATCCTCAAGGAGTACATCGCGCGGGGGACCTACATTTTCCCGCCGCAGCCGTCGCTCCGGCTCGTTACCGACATCTTCGGCTATTGCCGTGCGGAGCTCCCGAAGTGGAACACGATCTCGATCTCCGGCTACCACATGGCCGAGGCCGGCGCGACCCCCGCGCAGGAGGTCGGGTTCACGCTCGCCAACGGCATCGAGTACGTCCGGGCGGCGATCGCGTCCGGCCAGGACGTCGACGAGTTCGCGCCCCGGTTGGCGTTCTTCTTCGTGGCCCGCACGACGCTTCTGGAGGAGGTGGCCAAGTTCCGGGCCGCCCGGCGGATCTGGGCGCGGGTCATGCGCGACGAGTTCGGTGCCCGGGACCCCAAGTCGCAGATGCTGCGCTTCCACACCCAGACCGCCGGGGTGCAGCTCACCGCTCAGCAGCCTGAGGTCAACCTGATTCGCGTCACCACGCAGGCGATCGCCGCCGTCCTGGGCGGCACCCAGTCCCTGCACACCAACTCCTTCGACGAGGCGATCGCCTTGCCGACCGAGAAGGCGGCCCGGCTCGCGGTGCGGACGCAGCAGGTGCTGGCACACGAGACGGATCTGACCGCCACGGTCGACCCCTTCGCCGGGTCCTACGTCGTGGAGTCGATGACCGACGAGGTCGAGGAGCAGGCTCGCCTGCTGATGGGCAAGGTCGAAGGGCTCGGCGGCGCTGTCGCCGCCATCGAAGCCGGCTTCCAGAAGAACGAGATCGAACAGACCGCCTATCGCACGGCGCAGCAGATCGACGGCGGCGACCGGGTCGTTGTGGGCGTCAACCGCTACGTCGTCGCTGACGACGAGCGTTACGAGCCGATGCGGGTGGATCCCGCCATCGAGGAGGAGCAGGCCAAACGCCTCACCGCGCTGCGCGCCGATCGCTCTTCGGCCGACGTCACGCGCGCCCTCGACGAGCTCCGCCGCGCCGCGACGGGCACGGATAACGTGCTTTACCCGATGCGGACGGCGCTCGCCGCGCGCGCCACCGTCGGCGAGGTGTGCAACGCGCTGCGGGAGGTGTGGGGCACTTACGTGCCGCGATCGGCGTTCTGACGCAACGGATTTTTGCGCTATTGCCTGCCACGCGGTGTGACGCGGCTGCTGCGCAGCGTTGTGCCGTTTGACTCGTTCGCCCGATTGCGCTGTCGTGGTTGTGTTCGTCCGTACCTCGACAGCGCGGGGGTTCCCGAGTGCTCGTCTTCGTTCTCCTTCTGGCCGTAGCCGCCGTCGTCCTCGGTTTCGGGTCGCTGTTGTTCGGCGCCCGTCGCGGGTTCGACGACGTCGAACGGTTCCATCGGGCGCGAGGCATCACGACCGGCTGGGCCCGTGATGCGACAACCCGACCTCTCATCGCCTCCCCGAGGCAGAGCCGAGACCACGATTCCGAACAGGAGCCGGCCACTCGCTGACGTCGGCCGGTCGACGCAGTAGCGTCAACTACGATGTACTACGTCGACTTTCTCGCCGGCGTCCACGCCCGGCTGCGCCCACCGACCTATCTAGAGATCGGCATCCGCGACGGTAAGAGCCTCGCTCTGTCGCGGGCCCGAAGCGTCGGCATCGACCCTGCGTTCGCCGTACGCCGGGAACTGCGCTGCGACGTGTCGCTGCACCGAACGACCAGTGACGACTACTTCGCCGGGCCGCAGGCCTGCGCGCACTTCGGTGGTGTGCCGCCGGCGTTGTCCTTCATCGACGGCATGCACCTTTTCGAGTTCGCCCTTCGCGACTTCATCAACGTCGAGCGGCGGTCGGCCTGGCACAGCGTGGTCGTCTTCGACGACGTCATGCCCCGCTACGCCGACGAGGCCGCGCGGGACCGGCGCACCGTCAACTGGACCGGAGACGTCTACAAGGTGTGGTTGGCCCTCGCCGAGCGGCGACCCGATCTGCTGCTCGTGCCGGTGCATACGCGCCCGACTGGTCTGCTCCTGGTGTTGAGCCCGGATCCGGCCAACGAGGTGCTGTCCGCCGCGCTGCCGGAAACGCTTGCTCACTACGGCGTGGACGACCGCGCGGTGCCGGAACACGTCTTGAGCCGCTCCGGCGCGGTCGATCCGCAGGCGCTGCTCGACTCAGGCCTGTTCACGCTGCTTTCCGACGCGCGAGAGCGCGACGAGGCGGCCGAGAGCGGGCGCGCATCGCTGCGCAACTTCCTCGATCAGCGGCTGCAAGACATGCGCGTCGACTGGTCGACGACGGCCCTGCCACGTCCCGGCATCACTGCCTGGGCGCCGCACGGACAGGCCCCCACGGTCGCACCGTCGCTGCGTGGGCGGGTGCGCCGTCGCGTCGCGGGGCTCGTCGGTCGTTAGCGGCGCGACGAGACTGCTCCGCTGGGTAGGGTCCGGACGTGCAGATCCCGTTCACGTCCTCGCCGCGGTCGAGCCTCGGTGTCGAGTGGGAGCTTGAGCTGGTCGACTTGCAGACACGCGAGCTTGCGAGCGGCACTGCTGCCGGCGACATCCTTCGCGAGCTCGCTGCACCGCACGGTGCTGAGCACCCCAAGGCCAAGCACGAGCTGCTCGAGTCGTGCATCGAGGTGATCACCGGCGTCTGCCTCACGGTTGCGGAAGCCGAGAAGGACCTGATGGAGACGCTGAGTGAGGTGAGTGCCGCTGCCGAACGTCGCGGCCTCGGCGTCATGTGTTCGGGCACGCACCCGTTCACCGACTGGGCAACTCAGCAGATCAGCCCGAACCCGCGCTATGCCAAGTTGATCGAAGACATGCAGTGGCTGGCTCGAAGACTGCAGATCTTCGGCGTTCACGTGCACGTCGGCGTGCGATCGCCGGACAAAGCGATTCCGATCGTCAACGCCTTGACTGCCTACATCCCGCACTTCCTGGCGCTCTCGGCCTCGTCGCCGTACTGGATGGGCACGGACACCGGTCTCGCGAGCGCACGCAGCAAGGTCTTCGAGGGTCTGCCGACAGCGGGGCTGCCTTATCAGCTGTCCGGATGGGACGACTTCGAGCGGTTCATGGAAACGCTCATCTCTGCTCAGACCATCAGCACCATCCGAGAGGTCTGGTGGGACGTGCGGCCGCACCCCAACTTCGGCACCGTTGAGCTGCGGATCTGTGACGGTCTGCCGACGTTGCACGAGATCGGCTGGGTGGCGGCTCTGTCGCAGTGTTTGGTCGAGATGCTCAACGCTCAGCTCGACAAGGGCTACACGCTGCCGATGCCCAAGGGCTGGACGGTCCGGGAGAACAAGTGGCGCGCCGCGCGCTACGGCATCGACGCCGACATCATCGTCGACGAGACGGGTCGCACGACGCCGCTGCGCGATGCGTTCGAAGAACTCGTCCACGACCTCGCACCTATCGCCGATCGGCTCGGTTGTGCCGCGGAGCTGGGGCGGGCGAGGCAGATGCTCGACGTCGGGCCGAGCTATCTGCGTCAGCGTGCAGTCGCCGAAGCCGCAGGTGGCGACCTCATCGCCGTCGTCGACTCGCTGGTCGCGGAGATGCGAGACAACACGCCCGCGGGCAGCAGATGAGGGCCCTCGACGACTTCATCCGCGAGCACAGCGCGACGCTCGTCGGGTTTCGCCGCGACCTGCACGCGCATCCGGAGCTGGGCCGGATGGAAACGCGTACGACGGCAAAGATCGAAGCAGCGCTGGCGGCAGCCGGTCTCACGCCGCGACGTCTGCCTTGCGGCACGGGACTGATCTGTGACGTCGGGACGGCGGCGCCGACGGTGGCGTTGCGGGCGGACATCGACGCGCTGCCGCTGACCGACGTCAAGGATGTTTCCTACCGCTCGACCGTCGAGGGCAGCTGCCACGCCTGTGGTCACGACGTGCACACGACGGTCGTGCTCGGCGCCGGGCTCTTTCTCGCTGCCGAGGCGGTCCACGGACGTGTCGACCGTGGGGTCCGGCTCATCTTCCAGCCGGCCGAGGAGCGGATGCCCGGCGGCGCGCTCGACGTCATCGCGGCCGGCGGGCTCGACGGCATCGAGCGGCTCTACGCGGTGCATTGCGATCCGGCGCTCGAGGTCGGGACGATCGGCTTGCGCACCGGCGCCATCACCTCGGCCACCGACTCGGTGAGTGTGCGGGTCAGCGGCCCTGGTGGTCATACCGCGAGGCCCCAGCTCACTGCCGACCTCCTCGCGGCGCTCGGCGACGTGCTGGCCCGGGTGCCCGCTGTCCTTGCCCGGCGGGTCGACCCCCGTGCCGGTGTCAACCTCGTCTGGGGCGAGGTGCACGCCGGCACCGCTGCAAATGTCATTCCGCGGTCCGGCGTCGTCCACGGAACGCTTCGCTTGCTCGACCGCGAGCTGTGGGAGGCAGTGCCTGCCCTGATCGCCGAGATCGTGAGCGCTGTGGTGGCGCCGTACGGCGTGGAGGCCGAAGTGACACACGTGCGAGGCGTGCCGCCGGTCGTCAACGACGCCGCGGCGGTGGCGTCGCTCAGAGCGGCAGCGCTGGCCGCCCTTGGCGAGCACAGTGTGACCAGCGCTCAGCAGAGCCTCGGCGGTGAGGATTTCGGCTGGATGCTCGAGAAGGTGCCCGGCGCCCTGGCTCGCCTAGGAGTGCGCCGGGCGGGTCAGAGCACCGCCCCCGATCTGCACCATGGGGCTTTCGACGTCGACGAACAATGTGTCGGCGTCGGGGTGCGCCTCCTGGCCCAGGCGGCGCGCAGCTGAGAGCCGGATCCGAAACTACGGCCGGCGGGCGGGGTGTTCGGTGTGCGACGGGTCGGCGGCTTCATGCTCGTGCTTCAGGTGCGTGAGTTCGGCTTCGCGGCGCTCATACGGGTCGTCCGGCAGTGATCGCTCCATCGTGACCTGGTTGCGCACCCTCTTCGCTCCGAACGCGAACCACAGCAGCAGCAGCACGATGATGGCGATGACCGGCCAGATGAATGCAGCCATACGTGGGGCCTACCCGCCGGAGGGCGGACCTATCCGGTCAGCCGCCGACGGTCCGGCAGGGCCTTCGTCGTAGCTCGGCGACGTAGTCGTCCGGAGCGCCGGCCGACTCGGCCGCATCGGCCATCAACCCGAGGTAACGCGCTGAGGGCAGGCCACCTTCGTAACCGTCGAGCACGTAGAGCCAGCACAGCTCGTCCCCGATCATGGTCTGCACGCGCACACGGATCTTGCTGTAGAGCCCGGTGTCGGCGCCCTCCCAGGAGTCGAGCGCCTGCTCGTCGTGCGGTGAGACGTCATAGACCATGACGAAAACCTGTGCGCCCGGGTCCTCGACGACGGTCGCGAGCGAGCCCTCCCAGCCGAGATCCTCACCGCCGAAGGTGAGCCGCCAGCCGACCAGCCATCCGGCGCCCCGCGAGGGGGAATGCGGACAGCGCTCGCGCATCTGCTCCGGATCCAGGTTGGACCCATAAGCGGCATAGAGCGCCACGAGACGACAGGGTAAGCGCACGAGTGGGGACAATGGCGGGGTGACGCGCATCGCCATCCTCGGCGGCGGGCCCGGCGGCTACGAGTCGGCGCTCGTCGCCGCCCAGCTCGGCGCGGAGGTTCTCGTCGTCGACCGCGACGGTCTCGGCGGTGCCTGCGTGCTCACCGACTGCGTGCCGAGCAAGACGCTCATCGCGACCAGCGAGGCGATGACGACGTTCGCCTGCAGCGAGGGCCTCGGGGTGCGGCTGCGGTCCGGCGCGGAGGCGGCGCAGCAGGTGACGGTCGACCTCCCGGCTGTCAACGCAAGGGTGAAGGCGCTGGCGCTGGCTCAGTCGCTCGACATAGCCCGCCGTCTCGGGCGCGAAGGCGTCGAGGTCGTCCGTGGGTCCGCGCGCATGGTCGGCGCCAACCGGCTGGTCGTGCGCACCGACGATGGCGAAGAGGGCTACGGCGCCGACGTCGTGCTCATCGCGACCGGCGCAAGCCCGCGGCGGCTCGGTGATGCGGAGCCCGACGGCGAGCGCATCCTGACCTGGCAGCAGCTCTACGACCTCCCGACCTTGCCGGAACACCTCGTCGTCGTGGGGTCCGGTGTCACCGGAGCGGAGTTCGCGTCCGCCTACGTCGCTCTCGGCTCGCAGGTCAGTCTCGTGTCGTCCCGTGATCGCGTGATGCCGAGCGAGGACGCCGATGCCGCACTTCTGCTCGAAGACGTCTTCACCCGGCGCGGCATGCAGATCGTCAAGCGGTCCCGGGCGGCCGGAGTCACGCGCACGTCCGACGGCGTCGTGGTGAAGCTCGACGACGGTCGCGACGTCGAGGGCAGTCACTGCCTCGTCGCTGTCGGTTCTGTGCCTAACACTGCCGGGATCGGCCTCGAGCACGTAGGCGTCGCAACCGACGAGCGCGGCTACATCCGGGTCGACCGCGTCTCGCGCACGACTGCGCCCGGTGTCTATGCAGCCGGCGACTGCACCGGCGTGCTGCTGCTTGCGTCGGTGGCAGCGATGCAAGGGCGCATCGCGATGTGGCATGCGCTCGGTGACGCCGTCGAGCCATTGCGTCTTTCCAATGTCGCCGCCAACGTCTTCACCGATCCGGAGATCGCCACCGTGGGCCTCGGGCTGGCTGCCGCAGAAGGCGAGCGCGGCGGCGTGCAAGAGGTGAAGCTTCTGTTGGGCACCAACGCGCGCGCCAAGATGCAGGGCATCACCGACGGTTTCGTCAAGCTCTACTGTCGCCCCGGCGCCGGCACGGTCCTCGGCGGTGTCGTCGTGGCGCCGCGGGCGAGCGAGTTGATCCTGCCGGTTTCGTTGGCGGTGCAGAATGCGCTCACCGTGGATCAGTTGGCGCACACGTTCACCATCTATCCATCGCTGTCCGGCAGTGTCACCGAAGCGGCCCGGCAGCTGCACCTGGCCGAACGAGGTTGAGAGCCCGAGGAGTGACCTGTGCCGACTGATCGTCCCGCCGACACCCGCGACGCCGCCTATACCGACCGGTTGACGCGTCTCTCGGGCGTGTGGTGGAAGCGCATGCTCGACGTCCAGGCGCCGTATCGATGGAACCTGCGCCGCTTGGGTCTCGGGTTCACACTTGACGTCGGGTGTGGTCTCGGACGCAACCTCGTGAACCTCGGCGGCCATGGCGTTGGCGTCGACCACAACGCGGAATCGATCCGCACGGCACGAGCAAGCGGCTTGATCGCCTTCACGCCTGAGGAGTTCCGGCAAAGCGACTATGCGACGAGCGGCCGTTTCGACTCGCTACTCCTGGCACATGTCGCGGAGCATCTGCCGGAAGAGGACGGCGTCGCGTTGCTCGACGAGTACGCGGGCTTCGTGCGCCCCGGCGGTCGCATCGTGGTCATCTGCCCCCAGGAGAAGGGCTACACGACCGATGCCAGCCACGTGCGGTTCCTCGACTTCGAAGAGATGCACCGTTTGTGCGAGAAGGTCGGCGGCAAGGTCGAGCGAAGTTTCTCGTTCCCGTTCCCACGGCCGGCCGGCAAGGTGTTCCCCTACAACGAGTTCGTCGTTGTCGCGCGGACCGCGGCGGCCGCCGCGTAACGTGCGCTCATGCGAAGGCGCATCCTGGCATCCGCGACCGCGTTGTTCGTCATAGTCGGTGGCGGGGTTGCCGTCACCGCAGTCCCGGCATCAGCCGCGCCGGCGGCGACAACAACGACACCGATGACCAACACGGGCAGTTCCGTGTTCGGGCAATCGGTCACCTTCTCCGCGACGGTCAACTCGGCGTCGCCCGGGACGCCGAGCGGCACCGTCACCTTCGCGGTTGGCGCGACGACCCTGTGCACGGTGACGTTGAGCTCGGCCACCGGATCGTGCTCGGCGAGCAACGCGCCGGTCGGGAGCGACACGGTCACCGCGACGTACAGCGGCGACCCGTCCTTCAGCGGATCGTCCGGCACGACGCCGCTCACGGTGTCGAAGGCATCGACGTCGACAACGGTCACGGCTGCACCAGGCTCGGTGGCAAGCGGGCAGACGATCACGTATTCGGCAACGGTCAGCGACACGACTCCGAGCTCGACCGGCACTCCGACCGGTAACGTGCAGTTCACCATCGGTTCGACGATGCTGTGCGCAGGAATTCTCGCCAACGGTCACACCTCGTGCAACGCGAGTAACGCGCCGGTCGGCAGTGACAGCGTCACCGGCAGCTACTCCGGCGATTCCGGCTTCAACACCTCGGTCGGCGGCACCTCGGTCACGGTGGCGCAAGCGCCGGCGGGCTACGTGGCCCAGTCGCCGGTGCGCGTGTTGGACACTCGCGACGGCACCGGCGGCACGACCGGACCGGTCACCGGCGGTCAGACGGTGACGCTTGACCTCTCCCATGCGGTGCCCAGCACTGCGACGGCGGTGGCGATCAACGTGACCGCGGTGGGTGCGAGCACGTCCACCTTCGTCACTGTCTGGCCGGACGGCCAGACCCGGCCGACCGCGAGCAACCTCAACGTCGCGTCCGGTCAGACCATCGCGAACATGGTCATCGTGCAGCTGGGCGCCGGCCAGGTCCTCGACCTCTACGACCAGCGAGGCACGGTGAACCTCGTAGCAGACCTCGATGGGTACTTCGATCCGGGCAGCTCGACCGGCTACGTTGCGCGCACTCCGGTGCGCGCTCTGGACACGCGCAACGGCACCGGCGGCACGACCGGGCCGGTGCATGCCGGTCAAACCGTGCAGCTCGACTTGTCGAAGACGGTGTCGGCAACGGCGAGCGCCGTCGTCCTCAATGTGACCGCCGTCAGCCCGACCGCGTCGACCTTCGTGACAGTGTGGCCGGACGGCAGCGCCCGACCGACGGCGAGCAACCTCAACGTCGTCACCGGTCAAACGATCCCGAACCTCGTCGTCGTGCAGCTGGGGCCGGGACAGAAGGTCGATCTCTACAACCATGCCGGAAACGTGCAGCTGCTCGCCGACCTCGCAGGCGTCTTCGACTCGACCCGCAACCCGGGCTTGCTGCCGAGGGCGCCGGCGCGAGTCGTCGACACCCGCGACGGCACTGGCGGCACCATCGGATCGCTTCCCGCCGGGGCCACGATGGAGATCGACTTCACCGGGACGTTGCCCGCGGGCACGACAGCGGTCGTGCTCAACGTGACCGCCGTCGGCGCAACCGCCGACACCTTCATCACAGTGTGGCCGCACGGCTCGACGCGGCCCAACGCGAGCAATCTCAACGTGCCCAAGGGCGGAACGCTGCCCAACCTGGTTGTCGTGCAGCTCGGCGCCGGCGACGTCATCGACCTTTACAACCATTCCGGCAACGTGAATATCGTTGCCGACCTCGAGGGCGTCTTCACCTAACAAGTCCGGGAACAACCGACAATTTCCTTCTGGCTCCGATAGTCTCCGCGCGTCTTTCCCAGAAAAGACGAATGGGGGCGGGGCGCCATGCGCTCTTACGGGCGAAATGTTCGAATCATCGCAACAGGCGCCGTGGCTGCGGCCATCCTCGGAACGTTGGCAACGGCGATGCCGGCAGCGGCGGTGGGGTCAAATCCCACCACGACGACGGTGCAGACGAGCGCCACCAATGGAACGACTACATACGGCACGCCGGTCACTTACACGGCCAACGTCGCCTTTGTGGGCCTGACCGCGCCGACCAGTCCGGTGACCTTCTCGGCGGGCGCACAATTCCTGTGCGCAGCACCTCTCTCCAACGCAAACCCCGCCGTCGCTTCGTGCACCTCGCCGCTGGCGCCGGGTGGAAGTGACACGATCACCGCGTCGTATCCGGGTGATGCAACGTACGGCTCGTCGTCCGGAACCACATTGCTGACGGTGAACCCTGCCGCGACTACCACGAAAGTTACGAATCCAAGCCCTAACCCATCGACGTATGGCCAAAACGTCTCCTTCACGGCAACGGTGACGCCGGCGCCGGGGGGCACGTATGCGGCCTCTCCCACTGGTGCGGTCGTCTTCAGTACGGGCGCGACCACGTTGTGCACGGCGCCGGCACCGGACGCCAATGGCAACTGGACCTGCTCGGCGAACAACGCCCCCGGAAGCGGCGCCGGTACTGACCCGATCACGGCTGCGTACGCCGGGGACAGCAACTTCGCTGCATCCTCGAGCGGAGCCAACTCGGGTGCGCTCAAGGTGAATCCGGGCAACAGCACGACCACGGTCTCGGTAAACCCGACGTCGATCATCTACGGGAAGCCCGTTACTTACAGCGCAACGGTGATGGGAGCGGTCGCCACCCCAACTGGGACCGTCGATATCAGTTATGGCGCGAGCAATCACCTCTGCACGGTCACACTAAATGCGAGCGGCACCGGGACCTGCACGACGTCGACGAACCCGCCCGTCGGCAGTCCTACGACGATCACCGGCACCTACAGCGGAAACGGCAACTACAACCCGTCGACGGGCAACACTCCGCTGACGGTCACGCCGGCCACGACGCAAACCACTGTCCAAACCGAGGACGCGAACGGGAACCCGACGAGTGTCGTCACGCCGGGCGCCCAGGTGGAGTACGCGGTCACCGTCACCAACACGGACTCGACGGCAATCCCAGCCGGCAAGGTCGTCATCGATGTCGGAAGCAAGACCGGCGTCTGCATCATTAGTTCGCTAGGACCCGATGGCAAGGCCACCTGCGGCCCGAACGCCAACGAGGCGTCCGGCGTCAACCAGACCGTCACTGCGACCTATACCGACAACACAGCGGCGACCCCCAACTTCAAGTCCTCGGTCGGCACCACCACGCTTTCGGTGACGACTGCTAACGCGACGACGACCACGATCTCGACGACGCCTTCATCGATCACGTACGGCCAGACAGTGAGCTACAACGCGACCGTGAGCTCGTCCAGCGGCACCGGCGGCACACCGAGTGGGCAAGTCATTTTCACGACCGGCACTGGCGCCAGCCAAGTGACGCTGTGCACGGCAACGCTGCTCGGTGGTTCAGGGTCATGCCAACCGAACCGGCCGAGCCAGAACGCACCGACGGGCACCGACACGATCACCGGGACTTATCAGGGCGACACAGGCCATCTGAGCTCGTCGGGCACGACATCTCTCACGGTCGCGCAAGCCAACAGCATTGTTGCCGTCACTGCCACGCCGTCGTCCGACGCCTTCGGCCAGAGCGTCAGCTATTCGGTGACCGTAAGCGACACGACCAGTGGCTCCGTCGGAACACCGACCGGCAGCGTCTCCCTGGTCGCGACCACCGGCTCGACCTCGGTGCCGCTGTGCACCGTGACCCCGCTGGACAACAGCGGCAAGGGGTCGTGCACGAGCAACGCTGCTCCGGTGGGCACTGACACGATCACCGGCAGCTACTCCGGCGACCCCAACTTCCACACCTCAACCGGCACAACGACGCTCACGGTCAGCAAGGCCAACAGCGCAACGGCGCTCACGCTCACCCCGAGCACGGCGGCATTCGGTGATCCCGTGCAGTACCAGGCAGTTGTCACCGACGCGACCGCTAACTCGACCGGCACGCCGAACCAAGGCCACGTGACGTTCACGCTCGAGAACGGCTCACAGATGTGCTCCCAGCCCCTGGACAGCACCGGCACGGCGTCCTGCACGGTCAGCAACACCCCTATCGGCAGCCACACGGTGACGGCAACGTACGTCGGTGACGGCGACTTCAACCAGTCCAGCACCACTGCGCCGCTCACGATCACCAAGGCCACCCCGACCACCACGATCACCGTCACGCCGAGCTCGTCGCCCGCGATCTACGGGCAGAACGCCACCTATGCAGCCACGGTGAGCTCCTCGGCCGGCACGCCGACCGGACAGGTCATCTTCACCACCGGAAGTGGTGCGAATCTGATCGCACTGTGCACGGCGACACTGTCCGGCGGAACGGGCTCATGCACGAGCGGCAAGGCGCCGGCAGGCACGGACACGATCACCGGAAGCTACGGCGGCGACAACACCTTCTTCGGTAGCTCAGGCACCGGTTCGCTGACGGTGACCAAGGCAGCAACCTCGACTTCGGTTTCGACGAACCCGACGTCCGCCGCACCGACGCAATCTGTTACGTACATGGCAACGGTCACGGATACGTCCCCCAACTCGACGGCGGTTCCGACCGGGCATGTCGTCTTCAGCATCAACGGAACGACCATCTGTCAGGCGACGCTGGACAGCACCGGCAAGGGGCAATGCCCATCCACCGCCGCGCCGACCGGCACCGACACTGTCCAAGGCGTCTACAACCAGGACAACGCAGACACCAACTTCAACGGTTCCACCGGTCTGTCGCAACTGCTGATCTCGTCGAGCTTGCATACGACCACCACGAGCGTGCTCGCCAACCCGTCAACATCTGTCTTCGGCCAGACGGTCAACTACTCGGCGACTGTGACCTCGACCTCGCCAGGGACGCCCAGCGGCACCGTGACCTTCTCAGTGGGCACGACGACACTCTGCATGGCGATCCTGGACAACAACTCCCAAGGCACATGCACGGCGCACAACGCTCCGGTGGGCATTGACACCGTCACGGGCCAATACAGCGGCGACACGACGTTCACCGGCTCGTCCGGCACGACGACCGAGAGCGTTTCCAAGGCATCCACGAGCACGACCGTCACGGCCCAGCCGGGGTCGGTGACCAGCGGTCAGACAGTCACCTACTCCGCAACCGTGAGCGACACATCGCCGAGCTCCACCGGTACGCCGACCGGCACGGTGCAGTTCACCATCGGTTCCACGATGCTCTGCACCGGCACCTTGACCAGTGGTCACACTTCCTGCACGGCGAACAACGCTCCAGGTGGCACCGACAGCGTTACGGGCACCTACTCCGGTGACGGCAACTTCAACACCTCAACCGGCGGCACGACGGTGACCGTGGCTCAAGCGGCCGGAGGCTTCGTCTCGGAGGCGCCGAACCGTGTGCTCGACACACGGAACAGCACGGGCGGCGCGACCGGCCCGGTCGGTGCTGGCCAGACGATCACGCTCGACCTGTCGCAAGCCGTGCCGAGTGGCGCCACGGCCGTCGCGTTGAACGTCACGGCGGTCAACGCTTCGACCTCGACGTTCGTCACGGTCTGGCCTGACGGTCAAAGCCGGCCGACGGCGAGCAACCTCAACGTCGGCGCGGGCCAAACCATCGCCAACCTCGTCATCGTCCAACTCGGTCAGGGTCAGAAGGTCGATCTGTTCAACCAGCGCGGCAGTCTTGACCTCGTGGCCGACTTGGGCGGCTACTTCGATCCGTCGAACACCACCGGCTACGGGCCCCAGAACCCGGTGCGGGTCCTCGACACGCGCAACAGCACGGGCGGAGCGACCGGCCCGGTCGGGCCAGGCCAAACAGTTCGCCTGAACCTGTCCAACTTCGTCTCGCCGTCCGCGACCGCTGTCGTGCTGAACGTGACCGCCGTCACCCCGACTGCGCCGACCTTCGTAACGGTGTGGCCGGATGGCACCAGCCGACCGACCGCAAGCAGCCTTAACGTGACGGCCGGCCAGACGCTGCCCAACCTGGTCATCGTCAAGCTGGGAGCCGGCGACTTCGTCGACCTCTACAACCACAGCGGTAACACCCAGCTCGTTGCTGACCTCGAGGGTGTCTTCGACCCGTCGCATTCGCCGCGGCTACTGCCCCGGGCGCCGGAGCGCATCGTCGACACGCGGGACGGCACCGGCGGCACAAGCGGTCCGCTGGTCGGCGGTGCCACGATGTCGATCGACTTCACCGGTGCGCTGCCCGCAGGCGCCAGGGCAGTGGTGCTGAACATCACCGCCGTGGGTGCGAGCGCTGACACGTTCGTCACTGTCTGGCCTGGTGGTGCGTCACGGCCGAACGCCAGCAACCTGAACGTGCCGGCTGGTGGGACGTTGCCCAACCTCGTGATCGTTCAGTTGGGTTCAGGCAACGTCGTCAACATCTTCAACCACTCCGGCAGCGTGAACATCGTCGCCGACTTGGAAGGCGTGTTCACTAGCTGATCGTGGCGAGCACGGCTCCGGCCTGGACGGACGCGCCGACTTCGGCGGCCAGGCCGGAGACCGTGCCCGCCTTATGCGCGTTGATCGGCTGCTCCATCTTCATCGCTTCGAGCACCACGACGAGATCGCCCGCCTCGACTTGGTCGCCGTCGGCAACCGCAACTTTGACGATGGTGCCTTGCATCGGAGCCGTCAGAGAGTCGCCCGAAGCGCCCGCGCCGGCCGAGGGTCCGCTGCTTCGGGAGCTCGGCTTCTTCGTCTTGGTCGACGTCGACGATGCGAAGCCACCAGGGACGACGACTTCCAGCCGCCGTCCGTTGACCTCGACGGTGATGCGCTCGCGCTCTGCCGGCTCCTCGCTGTCGACCGCCCCGTCGTACGGCGGGATCTCGCCGGCGAACTCGGTCTCGATCCATCGGGTATGGACCCCGAACGCGTCGCCGGTGAAGGCCGGATCGTCCATCACAGCGCGGTGGAACGGCAGGATCGTCGGCATCCCGTCGACGACGAACTCCGCCAATGCGCGACGGGAGCGTTCGATCGCTTCCCGCCGCGATGCGCCCGTGACGATGAGCTTGGCGAGGAGTGAGTCAAACGATCCGGGCACTGTGTCGCCCTCGACGTAGCCCGCGTCAACCCGCACGCCAGGTCCACTCGGAAGCCGCCAGGCTCGGATGTGGCCGGGAGCAGGCAGGAAATTGCGGCCGGGATCCTCGGCATTGATGCGGAACTCGAACGAGTGACCGCGCGGGGTCGGATCCTCGCCCCGCAGCTGCTGGCCGTCCGCGATCAGGAACTGGGCACGGACCAGGTCGACGCCGCTGGTCTCCTCGGTGACCGGATGCTCGACTTGAAGGCGGGTGTTGACCTCGAGGAACGACACCGTGCCGTCCTGGGCAACGAGGAACTCGCAGGTGCCGGCGCCGACATAGCCCGCGGCGCGAGCGATGGCCTTGGACGCTTCGTACAGGCGTTGCAGCTGCGCGTCGGTCAGAAAGGGTGCCGGAGCCTCCTCGACCACCTTCTGGTGCCGGCGCTGCAGTGAGCAGTCACGGGTGCCGACGACGACGACCTCACCGTGCGCATCGGCGAGGATCTGCGTCTCGACATGCCGGGGCCGGTCGAGGTAGCGCTCGACGAAGCACTCGCCCCGACCGAACGCGGCCACAGCTTCGCGGGTCGCGCTGTCGAACTGCTCAGGGATCTCCTGCCGCGTCCTCGCCACCTTCAGGCCGCGACCGCCACCACCGAAAGCAGCTTTGATCGCGACCGGCAGACCGTGCTCATCAGCAAATGCGAGCACTTCATCCACGCCGGCGACCGGGTCAGCCGTTCCGGGCGTCAGCGGCGCCCCCACCTCCTGAGCGATATGACGGGCCTTGACCTTGTCACCGAGTGCTCGGATGGCATCCGGCGGCGGTCCGATCCAAGTGAGCCCGGCATCGCTGACGGCTTCCGCGAAATCGGCGTTCTCGGAGAGGAAGCCATAGCCAGGGTGCACCGCATCGGCACCTGATCGCTTGGCGGCATCGATGACCTTGCCGATGTCGAGGTAGGACTCACCCGGGGTGTTTCCGCCGAGGGCGTACGCCTCGTCCGCCACCCGCACATGCAGCGCGTCCCGGTCCGCGTCGGCATAGATCGCGACACTGATGAGGCCCGCGTCGCGGCATGCGCGCACGACACGCACCGCGATCTCGCCCCGGTTGGCGATGAGTACCTTGCGCACGCAGGCACTCTATGTGTCGGCCGTCGATGCACTGATGGCATGCTCCCGCTCGTGACCTTCGCCAACTACCAGAACGAGATCTACCTGCACGGGCTCGCCGGCACGCTTCCCGAACTGCCGTGCGAGCCGGGTCAGCTGGAAGACGTCGCCCGCGAGCGTCTGGCACCGGAGCCGTTCGGCTACGTCGCGGGCAGCGCCGGCACGGAGTCGACGGCACGAGCAAATCGGGAAGCGTTCGATCGCTGGCGCATCGTGCCGCGTTTCCTCCGTGACGTGTCGGAGCGCGATCTCGGCCGCAACATCTTGGGTACGTCGTTTCCGGCGCCGGTGGCGCTTGCCCCGGTCGGTGTGCAAGGGATCGTGCACGCGGACGCGGAGCTCGCCGTCGCCAGAGCTACGGGCGAGCTGAACCTTCCGATGGTGCTGTCGACCGTGTCGACGTTCCCGATGGAGGAGGTCATGGCGGCCGGCGACGGGCCGAAGTGGTTCCAGCTCTATTGGCCGCGCGATCGTGCGGTCGCGGCGTCGCTGATCGGTCGGGCGAAGGCGGCCGGATTCGCCGCCTTGGTGGTGACTCTGGACACGTTCATCCTGGCCTGGCGGCCGCGTGACCTCTCGCAGGCCTATCTCCCGTTCCTGCACCGAATGGGGCTTGCCAACTACGAGACCGATCCGGCTTTCCTCGCCGGGCTGGAGAAGGCGCCGGACGATGATCCCAGCGCCTCGGTGCTGCGGTGGATGTCGATGTTCGGCGACCCGGGCAAGACCTGGGACGACTTGCAATGGCTGCGCGAGCAGTGGGATGGCCCGATCCTGCTGAAGGGCGTCTTGCATCCGGACGATGCGCGAAAGGCGGCGGATGCGGGCATCGAGGGTGTGATCGTCAGCAACCACGGCGGTCGGCAGATCGACGGCGAGATCGCCTCGCTCGATGCGTTGCCGGACGTGGTTGCTGCCGTCGGCGACCGCATGACGGTGCTCTTCGACTCGGGCATCCGGACCGGCAGTGACGTCATCAAGGCACTGGCGCTCGGTGCCGCCGCCGTGCTGGTCGGTCGTCCGTATGTCTATGGCCTCGGTCTCGGCGGGGAGGCCGGTGTGCGCCACGTCATCCGCAGCCTGCTCGCCGAGCTGGACCTGTCGATGGCCCTGGCCGGATGCGCGTCGCTGGCCGAGGTCACCCCCGAGATTCTGCGTCCGGCACCCTGACCCCCTGCTCCACCTCCAGGCGCAACAAGCCGACTTCCTCAGCCAATGCCCGGCTCTTGTCCTCGAGCCGGCTGACCTCCCACGACAGGTGGACGCAGACGACGATCAGCACGAGGGTGGCGACGAACAGCAGCAGGTTGGGGCCGGACTTCACCCCGGTGGCCTTCGCCGCGTCGTCGAGCAGGGGCGGCCAGGCGGCGATGACGAGCATCACAAGGCCGACGAGCATCCACAAAACGGCGTACTTCTCCTTGAGCTGACGGCGACGCAGCAGCTCCACCATGAAGCCGAGGCTCACCAGCCCGCCCACGAGCGCGAGAACGTGCACGCCCATCGTTTGCTCCTCTGTGCTCGGTTACGGGGGTTACCTGCGGATGCGCGACATGGCGAGTGCGAGGAACACCCGCCCGAGATAGATCGTCGACTTCAGGGAGCGGTGGCTCGGTGTGCCCGTCGTCCGCGGCCGCATCTCAACCGGCACCTGCGTCACCCGCAAACCGGCACGGGAGGCGATGACGAGAGCCTCGACCGTGTCGCCGAGGTATTCGGCCGGATAGTCATTCGCGAAGACTTCAACCGCACGGCGGTTGAAGGCCCGGAAGCCCGAGGTGGTGTCGGTCAGACGCTCGCCGGTGCGTCGAGACAGCGAGCGCGCGAGGAGCTGCATCGCGAGCTTGCGCGCGCCGCGCACTTGATAGTCGCCGACGCCGGCAAAGCGCGCGCCGATGACGACGTCGGCGCCTTCGAGAGCGGCCAGCAGATCAGGGATGTGTTCCGGATTGTGCTGTCCGTCACCGTCGACCTGTACGACGACCTGGTAGCCGAACCGTCGGGCATAACGGAAACCGGCCCGGAGCGCGCCGCCCACGCCGATGTTGAACGGCAGCGAGATCACGTCGGCACCGGCTGCCTTCGCGACCTCGCTGGTGCGATCGGTCGATCCGTCGTCGACAACCACGATGTGCGCTTGCGGGTCAACCGCCTTGACGTCGCTGATCACCGAGGCGACCGCGTCTTCCTCGTTGAGCGCGGGCACAACGACGAGGCAGCGTTGCGACACGGCGCCACTGTCGCACAACTGCTGGGAAAGACTTGTCAAAGCAACCGCCGCACGACAGACCAATATCCGCTGAGCAGCGCGTTGACGATGCGGATGCCGCCGGGCAGCTCCACGTTGGCCGCCGTGATGGCCGGCGTCAACCGCGGTGCCAACTGGCGGTCGGAGATGATGCGCTCGCGTTGCACGAGGGCTCGCCGAGTGCGGACATGGTCGCGATGCAGCCAGATCCATCGGTAACCGGCCAGCTTTTGCCCGATCCATCGCTGCTTCAGGGCGAGACCCAGCATCGCGAGCTCGAAGCCGAGCAGAGCCGGCATCAACAAGAGCAACGTGCGGGCTTCCCACAGGACGAGCAGGTTAATCAGCCGGTTGCGCTCTAGCAGCTGTAGCTTCTGCGGGTTCCGGCTGAACTCGTAGTGGTGCAGCACGACCGCGTCGGGCACATAACGCACGCGCAGTCCGCGTTGCCAGCAACGCACCGAC
>Ga0157369_10002937_pt1 | contig 20391 bp, 15 predicted proteins | sample C25metaG_FD_113461 | JGI IMG/M metagenome (GOLD analysis project Ga0157369, IMG submission 113461) | Corn rhizosphere microbial communities from Kellogg Biological Station, Michigan, USA - C2-5 metaG | ecosystem: Host-associated > Plants > Roots > Rhizosphere > Soil | place: USA: Michigan...
AGAAAGTGCGTGCGCATCGAAGGTGATGGGATCGGAGTCGTACTCTGCGCCGGCCGGGATCGTCACCGACGGGCTGCCGGCGAATGTCAGAGCTCTGTCGCTAGCGGCATCGATGCTTCCCGCTTGCCTCGATACCGGCCGCGCAACGTGGACGGCAAGGATCGAGAGCGGCGCCGTTCCAAAGGCATTCGACACCCGCACGCGCAGCTCCCGGCCCCCGGCCGTCAGATGGACGATCTGCCGCAGCGTCGCATCCCGCAGCGCCTCGGCGGGAAGGGCGTTCGCAGCTTCCGGGATCTGCTGCGAGGAGGCCCACGACCCGACCCAGCCCCCCGTTGGAACCCCGTTCGCCCGGACGCCCGCCGGCGAGAAATACACTGCCAGCACGGCGCAAAGCACGGCGCGCGGCCATAGGCGCTCACTCATCGATCGCCCACGGGATCTCAGCGCAGGAGCTCGGCGTAGCGGGGAAGGTCGATGTTGCCGCCGCTGATCAGGATGCCGACGCGCTCTCCCGGCCGGTGAAACTGCCGGGAGAGCGCGGCGGCGGTGCCCAGGCAGCCCGTCGGCTCGACCACGATTTTCATCCGCTCGGCGAAAAATTGCATGGCATCGATCAGCATCCGATCGCTCACCGTGACGACGTCATGAACCAGCGCACGGATGATCGGGAAGTTGTTTTCCCCGATGAAGGTGGTGAGTGCCCCATCGGCGATGGAGCGCGGCACCGGGATGCGAATCACCTTGCCGGCGCGAAACGACTGCTGTCCATCGTTGCCTGCCTCCGGCTCGACGCCGATCACCCGGCAGCGCGGACTCAGCGCCTTCGCGGCGAGCGCGCAGCCGGCGAGCAGGCCCCCTCCTCCCAGGCTGACCAGCAGCACATCGAGCTCACCGCTCGACTCGAAGAGCTCACGCGCGGCCGTGCCCTGTCCGGCGATCACGCGCGGATTGTCGTACGGCGGGATGACGCTCAGGCCCCGCTCGGCCGCGAGTGCCGCGCAGATCTCTTCGCGGCTTTCCGTGTAGCGGTCATAGAAGATGATCTCCCCACCGTACTCCCGGGTCGCGCTCACCTTCGCTGCCGGTGCATCCTTCGGCATCACGATCGTCGTTGCGACGCTCTGCAGACGTCCCGCGAGCGCCACTGCCTGCGCATGATTGCCCGATGAGTAGGCAATCACTCCATGACGACGCTGCTCCTCGGTCAGCATCGCAATGGCGTTGTATGCCCCGCGAAACTTGAACGCGCCGCCACGCTGTAGATTCTCACTCTTGAAAAAGAGCTTGCCGTCCGCCTTCGCATCAGCCGTGCGCGACGTCATGACCGGTGTGCGGTGCGCGATGCCCTCGAGCCGCTTCGCTGCGGCCTCGATATCCGAGAAAGTAACCGATGGTGCGCTCACGTCAGACTCGCTCCAGCGCGAGCGCGATGCCCTGGCCCACGCCGATGCACATCGTGCAGAGCGCCCGCCGGCCGCCGGAGCGCTGCAGCTGATACATCGCGGTGGTGGCGAGGCGTGCACCGCTCATGCCGAGGGGATGACCGAGCGCGATTGCGCCCCCTTGAGGATTGACGTGCGCAGCGTCGTCGGCGATCCCAAGCTCGCGCAGGACGGCCAACGCCTGCGCCGCAAATGCCTCGTTGAGCTCCACGAGATCGAAATCGCCGATGGCCAACCCGAGCCGATCCAACAGCCGCCGTGTGGCCGGTAAGGGTCCGAGACCCATGACGCGCGGCGGCACGCCTGCCGCGGCGGCGCCGAGGACTCTCGCCCGCGGAGTGAGTCCATATTTTGCCACGGCCGCTTCGCTGGCCAGCAGCAATGCGCAGGCGCCGTCATTGACGCCCGAGGCATTTCCTGCAGTCACTGTACCGCCGCGGCGAAAGGGTGTACCGAGCTTCGCCAGCGCTTCCAGGCTGGTTGCGCGGGGATGCTCGTCGCGCTCGACGAGCGTCGGATCGCCTTTGCGCGCAGGGATGGAGACCGGCACGATCTCCTGCGCGAGGTTGCCGTTGGCTTGAGCGGCCGCAGCACGCTGTTGACTGCGTAGCGCAAACGCATCCTGATCCGCGCGACTGATCCGACATTGCTCGGCGACGTTCTCCGCCGTCTCCGGCATGGAGTCGATGCCGTACTGCTCCTTGATGATGGGATTGACGAATCGCCAGCCGATCGTCGTGTCGTGGAACTCCATGTCGCGTGCAAATGGAGCCTGCGCCTTGGATACCACGAACGGAGCCCGGCTCATGCTCTCGACGCCGCCGGCAATCATGAGCTCCGCTTCCCCCGAGCCGATCGCGCGGGCGGCTATCGCGACCGCATCGAGTCCCGACCCGCATAGGCGATTGACCGTCGCCCCCGGGACTTCCTGCGGCAGTCCGGCAAGCAGCAGCGCCATACGTGCGACGTTGCGATTGTCCTCGCCAGCCTGATTGGCGCATCCGTAAACGAGGTCATCGAGTGCCCCCCAATCGACCTTCGGCTGCCGGGAAAGCAGCGCACGAATGGGGATGGCAGCAAGATCATCGGTCCGCACCGCGGAGAGAACGCCGCCGTAACGGCCGATGGGCGTACGCACGGCATCGCAGAGAAAGGCATTTTTCATGCATCAAATCTGACACACGAGAGTTCGTGACGCAACGATTCCCGCGATCCCAGGGCGGCCCTCCTTGAGGACCTGCGCGGCCTGCCACGCCCCCGAAAGGCCATCATCCGCCCCGGTACTTCGCCGGCAGAGCGCTGGTCTCGCCAAGGCTGGCATGACCATCGTTCAGCGCCGCGCGGACTCAGCCGGCGCCTTCGGCGGCCGTGCTAGCATGAGCGATATGACCGGGAAGCAAAGCGAAGCGTCATGCCCTCTTCGCGACCCAGGCATTCAGCCCGGCGTTGCCGTGCGCCTCTCGAGCCATCTCTGGCGCCTCACCGCGCGCAATCCGGGCATGATGACCGGGCCTGGCACCAACAGTTATCTCATCGGAGCGGACGAAGACTGGGCCGTCATCGATCCCGGCCCGGCCGATGATCAGCACGTCAGCGCGCTCATCGCGGCGGCTCCCGGAGCCATCCGACACATCCTGGTCACCCACACACACAAGGATCACTCACCTGGCGCAGCGACTCTGAAGGCGGCTACCGGAGCGACCCTGCTCGGTCGCGTGACGGTCCACCCCCACTGGCAGGACGGCACCTTCGCGCCCGATCGGGAGCTGCGCCACGATGACCGCCTCACGTTCGGCGGCGGCGTGACACTGCGGGTCATCCACACTCCGGGGCACGCTTCCAACCATCTGTGCTTCCTGCTGGAAGCGCAGCGCGTGCTCTTCACGGGCGATCACATCATCCAGGGATCGACGGTGGTGATCGATCCTCCCGATGGCGACATGGCCGCCTACATCGCCTCCCTCGATGCGCTCCTGCGGGAGCCCCTCGAGAACCTCGCCCCCGGCCACGGCACGCTCATCGCAGAGCCCCACTCCGCGATCGCAGCCCTGATCCAACATCGCCTGCGCCGTGAGGCCAAAGTGCTGAGCGCCCTGCCGCGCGAGCATCCGGCCGATCTCGCCACCCTGGTCCGGCGGGTCTACGATGACGTTCCGCCCCAACTCCACTCCCTGGCCGAGCGGTCCCTGCTCGCGCACCTCCTCAAGCTCGGGGACGAACAGAGCGCCCGTCGCGTCGGCGAGCGCTGGATGGCCGCTACGTGAGCCACCGCCAGGAAAGGATCTCGGGCATGTCCTCCCCCGCCTCGCGAATGTACTGGCGGTGCTCGATCAGCTTCTCGCGCATCGCCTGCTTGATGTAGCCCGCGCGCGAGGCGAGCTGCGGCAGCCGGTCGATCGTGTCCGAGACCAGATGGAACCGGTCGAGGTCGTTGAGCACCGCCATGTCGAACGGCGTCGTGATCGTGCCCTCCTCCTTGTAGCCGCGCACGTGAAAGTTGACGTGATTCGCGCGGCGATAAGCCAACCGGTGAATCAGCCATGGATAGCCGTGAAAGGCGAAGATGACCGGTTTGTCGCGCGTGAAGAGCGCATCGAAGTCGCGGTCGCTGAGCCCATGCGGATGCTCCGTCTCCGGCACGAGCTTCATGAGGTCGACCACGTTGATCGTCCTGATCTTGAGCTCGGGCACGAGGCTGCGCAGCAGCTTCACCGCCGCGAGCGTCTCGAGCGTCGGCACGTCCCCCGCACAAGCCATGATGACATCCGGCTCGCTCCCGCGGTCCGTGCTCGCCCACTCCCAGATGCCGATTCCCGCCGTGCAGTGCTTGACCGCCTGCTCCATGGTTAGCCACTGCGGCGCCGGATGCTTTCCGGCCACCACCACGTTGACGTAGTGACGGCTACGCAGGCAGTGATCCATCACCGACAGCAGGCAGTTGGCATCCGGCGGCAGATAGACGCGGATGACATCGGCCTTCTTGTTCACCACGAGGTCGAGGAACCCCGGGTCCTGGTGCGTGAAGCCGTTGTGATCCTGCCGCCATACGTGCGAGGAGAGCAGATAGTTGAGTGAGGCGAGCGGCCGCCGCCACGGAATCTCCCGCGTCACCTTGAGCCACTTGGCGTGCTGATTGAACATCGAGTCGACGATGTGCACGAACGCCTCGTAGGAGTTGAAAACGCCGTGCCGGCCGGTGAGCAGGTAGCCCTCGAGCCAGCCCTGACACTGGTGCTCGCTCAGCACCTCCATGACGCTGCCCTCCGGCGCCAGGTGGTCATCGCCCGGGATACGCTCCGCCACCCACTGCCGCTCCGTCACCTCGAACACGGCGCCCAGTCGGTTGGAGTTGGTCTCATCGGGCCCGAAGAGGCGGAAGATCCTCGGGCGTTGGTTGAGCTTCACCACATCCCGCAGGAATCGTCCGAGCACCCGCGTGTCCTCCGCATCGACTGCGCCCGGCCGCGGTACCTCGACGGCGTACTCGCGAAAGTCCGGAAGGGCCAGATCCCTGAGGAGGAGGCCTCCATTGGCGTGCGGGTTCGATCCCATTCGCCGCTCGCCTTCGGGGGCGAGCGCTGCAATCTCGGGCCTGAGGGTCCCGCGGTCGTCGAACAGCTCCTCGGGCCGATAGCTGCGCATCCATTGTTCGAGCATCTCGAGATGCAGCGGGTTGGTGCGCACCTCCGCTAGGGGCACCTGGTGCGCGCGGAACGTGCCCTCGACTTGCTCACCGTCGACGACCTTGGGTCCGGTCCACCCCTTGGGTGTGCGCAGTACGATCATCGGCCAGCGCGCGCGATCCCGGACTGCGCCCGAGCGCGCCTTGTCCTGGATGCTGCGCACTTCCCCGATCACCGTGTCGAGCGTTGCGGCCATGAGCGGGTGCATCCGTGCCGGGTCATCGCCCTCGACGAAATAGGGCTTGTAGCCGCAGCCGCGCAGATACTCGCCGAGCTCTTCGTTGCCGATGCGGGCGAGCACCGTTGGGTTGGCGATCTTGTAGCCGTTCAGGTGCAGGATGGGCAGCACCGCCCCATCGGTCGCGGCATTCAGGAACTTGTTGCTGTGCCAGCCGGCGGCGAGCGGTCCGGTCTCCGCTTCGCCATCGCCGATCACGCAGGCGACGATGAGGTCGGGATTGTCGAACACCGCCCCGAACGCGTGACTCAGCGAATAGCCGAGCTCGCCCCCCTCGTGGATGGACCCCGGCGTCTCCGGCGCCACGTGGCTCGGAATGCCGCCCGGGAAGGAGAACTGCTTGAAGAGCTTGGCCAAGCCGTCCTCGTCCCGGGTGATGTTGGGGTAGCGCTCGGTGTAGCTGCCCTCGAGATAGGTGTTGCCGACCAGCGCCGGTCCGCCATGGCCGGGCCCTGCGATGTAGATCATCCGCAGCTCGTACTGGCGGATGATGCGGTTGAGATGCACGTAGATGAAGTTCTGCCCGGGTGTCGTGCCCCAATGGCCGAGCAGGCGCGGCTTCACGTGCCGCGCCTCGAGCGGCCGGCGCAGCAGCGGGTTGTCATAGAGATAGATCTGGCCGACCGACAGATAGTTGGCAGCCCGCCAGTACGCATCCATCCGACGCAGCAATTCCGGGGAAAGTGGATCCGTCATTGCGCACCTCCGGGACAGTCGGTCGCGGGCGCCAGCGGCGCCCACGGGCATCAGGCCACGCTCGAGCTTGCCTTCGGCTCGCAGCCGGGCGTGGACGGCGCGTCATCAGCCGCCGGCCGTACCCCGAGGATGCGCCCAAGCTCCTCCATGCCGAGGGTTTCCTCGCGCAGCAGCGCTTTCACAAGCGAATCGAGCCGGTCCCGCGCCGAGCTCAGCAGGCGCAGCACGACGCTCTGGCGCTGCGCGAGGAGCCGCTCCACCTCGTGATCGACGCGGGCAGCCGTGGCCTCGCTGTACTCGCGCCGCTCTCCGATATGGTAGCCGAGGAAGGGCTGCTCATCCTGTCCATCGAACGCCACCGGGCCGAGCGTACCCATCCCCCAGCGGGTGATCATGCGGCGGGCGAGCCGCGTCGCCTGTACGAGATCGTTCTCGGCGCCGGTCGTGATCTCCCCGAAGACCAGGCTCTCCGAAGAGCGTCCGCCCAACATGACATCGAGCCGTGCCACCAGTTCCGCGCGGCTCATATTGTAGGGGTCCTCCTGTGGAAGCTGCTCGGTGACCCCGAGCGCCCGTCCGTGAGGCACGATGCTGACCTTGCGCACCGGATCGGCGGCCGCGGTGAGCCACGCAACCACTGCATGGCCGCTCTCGTCACGAGAGCGGCCCGACCCGAAACGGCTGCGGGCCGCTGCCGGATCCGTCCGGCGATGCTCTCCGTGGCGGATGGGGTGTTGATTTGCGCCCCGGACCTCGGGAGTCCTGCGCGCGCCGGGACGTCTTGTCGGCCATGCCGCTCACGCGGCAAGCGCCGGTCCTGGCCTAGCGCCGGCCCGCGCCCTGCTTGAGCGTATCCGCCAGATCCTTGGAGAACACCCCGGTGACGAGCAGCCGGTACTCGGTATCGTCCATGATCTCGATGCGATTGCGGCCTTGCGACTTGGCCCGATACAAAGCCTCATCGGCGAGCTGCAGCGCGCCGCTCGGGCTGCGCCTGGGGTCGGGCGCGATCACCGCGGCGCCGATGCTGATCGTCAGTATGGGACCTGCGCGAGAGCCCCGATGCTCGATGGCCAACTCCTCGACGGCCTTGCGGATGCGCTCCGCGGCGCTCGCGGTACGACTGGCATCCGTGTCGTAGAGGATGGCCGTGAACTCCTCACCCCCGTAGCGGGCGACCAGATCGAGCGGCCGGCGCACGCAGGCCTGGATGGCGTGCGCGACCTTGCGCAGCGCGACATCGCCCGCCTGGTGGCCGTAGCGATCGTTGTAGGGCTTGAAGTGATCGACATCGAGCAACAGGATCGCGAGCGAGCGCCCGTCCTCGGAGGCCTGGCGCCAGAGGCGCGGCAGGTACTCATCGAATACGCGCCGGTTCTTGGTCCAGGTGAGTACGTCGTGCTGCGCCAGCTCGGCAACCAGGCGGCTCTCGAGGAAGGCTCGGCGCGAGCGCTTCTCGATCTGCTGGGCCGCGACGGCCAGGGTGGCGATCGAAATCACCGCGAACGCCCCGCAGTGAAAGGCGACGGCCGGCGGCAAATGGTAGATAACGGCCGCGGCCAGCATCGAGGCGCCCGTCACGCAGACGATGACCAGCGCCGTCCGGTACCGCAGGCCCATGAAGAAGAAGGGACCGATGAGCAGCAGCGGCAGCAGCATCAGCACATCGAGCTGTCCGTGAGCGGCCACACGCACGAGCTCGGTCGCGACGAGGCAGCTTCTCAGCAGGATGAGGACCGGGGCCCACGAGGGGTAGAAGCGCTCATAGCCGCGGCTCCAGGCGAGCCACACGAGGATGAACGAGTCGGCGAGCGCACTCAGATAGGCCGGCAGTGAGGGCTCGCCGGTGCCGATGCCGATCAGAACCTCGAGGCCGCGCAAAGCAATGAGCAGCACCGCGAGCGTGCAGGAGAGCCGCACCAGCGTACGGCTGTCCCGCAGAAAGCCCTGCCGATAATCGCTCTCCATGGCCGCCGCGAAGCGCGACCCCGGATGCGCCCTGCGCAGCTCCGCCGCATAGGGTGAATCGTGCAGGCCCTCGAGGCTCGGGGGCGACATATTCATGCCACTCACAATATGCTCGTTCCGCCGAGTCCGGCGTGATGCGTTCCAAGATCTACCCAGTGAATCAAGCGCAGCCTCAAGCTCTGCGGTACATTAATAGCCGCAGTATTATCAATAACTTATTAGTGTTTCTTCGTCTACGGCTTGAGCTGCCCGCGAATCTCCCCGCCCTTGTGCGCATCGCTGTGCACATTGACGTAGAGGTGTCCGGCGAGGAATTCCTTGTACTGATCCGCAGAGAGCTTGGAGCCTGCAGGGACTGTCCAGGTGCCATCCGGTCCCTGGGCGAGGGCGATGATCGGCTTGCCATCCTCACCCGGCGCGCCCTCGTGGATGTGCGCCATGATGCCCTTCATTCCGTGGGTGGTGACCTTGCCGGTCACCGTGCCGTCGGCCGCAACCTCGATCACGCCGGAGCCGTGGGCCATCGTCTTGACCGCCGGGACTTCGTGCTTGCCCGTGAGTTTGACGTGAACCGTCGCCGCGCTCGCGAGTCCGACGCCGGCTGCGAGCAACATGGCCGCGGCGAACGCGGCGGCGCGCTTGAGAGTAGTCGTCATGGTGCTGCCTTTGTTGGTGATTCTCGCCGCAAACATATCATCCGCGGAGGGGAGGCGTCACTCGCGCCGCGTGAGCCCCACGGCAACGGGCATCGCGAGCAGCACGAGCGGCAGCTGCACCAGGGCTCCTGCGATGATGGCGATCGCGAGCGGCTGCAGCATCTGATCGCCCGAGCCGCTGATCGCGGCACCGAGCGGCACCAGCGCGAGAATCATGGCGATCGTGCTCATGGCGATCGGCCGCAGCCGGTTGAGCGCAGCCTCGTGGAGCGCCTGCCGCGGGGGCATCGTCCGCTCGAGCTCGAGATATTCCGAGATGAGGAAGATCGCCATCTCGGTCGAGATGCCGATGATCATCACCATGCCCATCATCGCCGTGATGTTGAGCTCGACGCCGGTCAGCCAGAGGCCGATGAACACCGCACCCGTTGAGATGAGGGAGCTCGCGATGATGATGGCCGGCAGCCAGAACCGCTCATAAAGGAAAAGGAGCAGGATGAGCTCGGCGACGAGCGCGGCGCCGAACACCCGCACCATCCCGTGCACCGCCTCCTGCTGCTGTTGGTACTGGCCGCCGAGCGTGTAATACACCCCGCGGGGCAGCAGGCCTGGCGCCGCCAGCGCCTTGCGCACGGCGGCCGCCGTGGAGCCGAGGTCGTGTCCCCCGCCGATCTCGGCCGTCACGGGCACCACCTGCGCGAGGTTGTCACGGTTGAGCTCCGGCTGACCGGCGACGAACGTGACCTGCGCGACCGTGGCGAGTCTCAGGACCTTGCCGTTGGCGGAGCGGATGGGAAGGTTGCCGAGCTCATCCCGGTAGAGTCTCGCCTGCGGGGGATCCAGCCACAGCCGCACTCCAACATCCTGCACGGTGCCGAGATACTGAGTCACGACAGAGCCGTAGAGATACTGGTTCACCTGGCTCGCGACCTCCGTCGCGGTCAATCCCTCCATGGCCGCCGCCGCGGGGTCGACGTGGATCTCGAGCGCATCGCCGGCCGGCACCACCCCATTGTTGACCGAGGAGGACTCAATCCCCGGCACTTGGGAGATCGCATCGGCGACTTTGGTGGCGACCCCGGGGAGGACCGACGGGTCACCGGCGCTGAGTGAGACGACGATCGGCTGCGGGCGGCCGACCATGTCGCCGATCATGTCATTGATGAGCTGGTGAGGATCCAGATTGATGCCCGGCACCTTGGCGGTGATCTCGCCCGTGAGATCGTCCATCACCTTCTCGATCGGCGGCCGCCGCGATGGATCGATGAGGCGGACGAAGAAATCGCCCTGATACGCCTCCTTCAAATCGCCGCCGAGCCCCGCGCCGGTGCGACGCGAGTAGGTGTAGACGTAGGGATTGGTCCTGAGAATGCCTTCCACCTCCGAGAGCTCGCGATTGGTCTCGGCGAGCGAGGTTCCCGGTGCGGTGTAGTAATCGAGCACGAAGCCGCCCTCATCCATGTTGGGCAGGAAGCCGCTACCGAGATGCGCGTAGCCGAGGTAGCCGACCGCCACCAGCACGGCTATCCCCGGCAGGATGAGGACCGGGCGCTCGAAGAGCCGCGTGAGCAGGCGCCCATGCGTGCGCTTGAGCCAGGTGTCCTTCCCATGGGAAGGGTCCCTGAATCTGCCGAAGTCGATGATGCCGCGTGCGAGCAGCGGCACCGCCAGGGCACTGAGGATGAAGGAAATGACCAGGGCCGAGGCCATGGTCAGCGACAGAAACTTGAAGAAGGCCCCGGTGATGCCCGAGAGGAAGGCAAGCGGCGCGAAGACGACGATGGTCGCGAGACTCGAGCCGAAGAGCGGACTCAGGAATTCGCGCGCCGCCTCGAGCACCGTCGCCTGGGGATTCTGCAGGCCCGGCACGCCGGTACGGCGCGCGATGTGCTCGATCATGACGATCGCATCATCGATCAGGAGGCCGATCGCTGCGGCGATGCCGCCCAACGTCATGATGTTGAGCGTCAGGCCGAGGAGCGAAAGGAGCAGCACGGTGATGAGCACCGAGAGCGGTACGACCATCATCGCCACCAGCGCCACGCGCCAGTCGCGCAGAAACGCGAGCAACACGAGCGCCGCGAACACGAGGCCGATCAGGATCGCTTCCTCGAGCGCGGAGACCGAGGAGCTCACGAGCTGCGTCTGGTCGTACCACTTGTAGAGCTCTATCGATTTCGGCTGGCTCTTCATGAAGCCATCGAGCCGCTGCTGCACCTCTTTGGCGAGCGAGATCGAGTCGGCGCTATCCTGCTGGTAGACATCGAAGGTGACGGCCGGCTTGCCGTTGTCGTCCACCAGCATCCACTGGGGCACCGTCCCCATGGTGATCCTGGCGATGTCACCCAGCTTCACGATCCCGTCGGAACCCGTGTGCAGCGCGACATCGCGCACGGACTGGAGCGACGTGAAGGTATTGTTGTTGATCGCCAGGTAGAGCAGATCGTTGTCCTCGAGCCGTCCTACCGCCTGGATGCTGTTGGTCTGTGAGAGTGCATTCGAGACATCGGCGAGAGTGAGGCCATAAGCGCGGAGCCTGTTCGCATCGACCGAGACTTCGACCTCGGGCGTCTGGCCGCCCAGCACCCCTACCCTTCTGACACCCGCGATGCCCGAGAGCAGCGGGACGATCTGATACTCGGCGAGCTGGCGCAGAGCGGATGGAGAAGTGCTCTTCGAGATGAGCGCGTAGGAAACGAACGGCATGATGACGTTCGGGCTCATCTGGATGATGTCGTAGGTCGTGCCCTGGGGAAGCGATGGGAGCTTCTGCGCGAAGGCGGCATCGACCGCGAGCAGCGCCTGGCTCATATCGTAGTGCCAGGGAAAGTTGACGAAGATCTCGGCCGATCCCCGCGAGGTCGTCGAAATGACTTCCTGTGCCCCCGGCACCGCACGAGCCACCTGCTCGAGCGGCTCAGTCACCTCCACGAGCATCTGCCGCGCCGGCATGGTGCCCGCATCGACCTCCACGCGGATCCGCGGAAAGCTCGTGACCGGGAAGAGGCCGACCGGCAGAGAGACCGCGGCGAAGACGCCGGCGAGCGCCAGCGCGAATACGATCGTAAGGAGAGAGCGGCGGTGGCTCTCCACCCACGCAGAGAAGCTCATTTGCTGCCGGCCCCGGATCGCGGAGTGTCGGCCAGGCGAACCTTCATGCCATCGTCCAGCTGGTGATTGCCGGTCAGCACCAACGGCGCCCGGGCGTTGAGGGCGCCGGAGATGACGTCTCGATTGCCATGCGCAACGAGCACGTGGACAAGCACCTTGTGCGCTACGCCATTGATCGCCTGTACGACGTACGGCTGACCGCTATCGTTGACGAGCACCGCCTCGTGCGGCACCACGTAACCACGCATTTCGCCGGCGGTGATGGTTGCCTGGGCCATCTCGCCGGGCAGGAAGCGGCCGGGTGGCAACGCGAGCTGCACAGGAACGAGACCGGTATCCGCCTCCGCCACCGCGCCGCGCAACAGGACCTTGGTGGCAACGGACTGACTCGCCCCGAAGAGCTGCACGCTGGCCCTGTCGTTGGCGTGAATGTCGGCCGCCTGTGCGGGTACCACGCCCACGTTGAGCACGAGATTCCCGGGTGCCGCGAGCTCGAGGAGTGCCGCCCCTTCTGCAACGATGGCTCCGGAAGTCGTCGAGAGGCTCGTCACGATCGCGCGAAACGGAGCGCGAATGACGTGTACGCCGCCTGCACCTTCGGCATCGAGCGCCTGCAGCTGCGAGCGGGCATCAGACTCCGATTTCTCGGCGTCCGCGAGCTGTTGCGCCGTGGCGAGATGGCCGGCGACCAGCTTGCGGGTGCTCGCCACCAGACGCTCGGCGACCGAGGAGGCAGACTTCGCCTGGCTGTAGGAAGCCGCCGTTGCCGGACTGGGTGTCAGCCGGATGAGGGGCGCGCCCGCAGGCACCTCCTCACCCAGCCGCACGTCGATCTCTGCGACGACGGCGGACACGGGAGCCATGATCGTCTTGTGACCGGCGGCCGAGGGCTCCACGGTGCCATACCCGACGATGACGTGCGGCAGGCTGCCCTCCTGAAGGCGTGTCAGTGTGACGAGCACGCTGGCGTTGGCATCGGGCGCATCGTCGGCGTACGCAGGGAGCAAGACAAACACAGCGCTGAGCGTCAGTGCAGCGGCCCATACGAGTGATCGGCGACGCATGGTTTCCTCTTACTTCACAGCCGTGGCGAGGCGGGTTGGCGGCAGTCCCAGTCCCAACTCGACGGTCAGCGTGATCTGTGCCTCGCCGAGTGAGCGTGCCAGCGCGAGCGCCTCGACTCTGCGATCGACAGCCGTGGTCTCGAAGTCGGCGAGGGACCGCTGATCCATGTTTCCCTGGGCGTACGCCTTCCGGGCGGATTGCGACATCGTTTCGGCCGCCGCTGCCGCGCCCGAGGCGTTGTCGAGGTCTTCGGTGAGACGCCGGACCTGTGCATCGAGCCCTCTGACACTTGCAAAGGCATCATCGAGTCGAGCCTGGTACTGCTCGTGCAGCACGAGGCGGGTGGCGCGCGTCTGCGCGACCTGGCCCTGATTGCGGTCGAAGATCGGCAGGTCGAAGGTGGCGAGCGGACCTGCCGAGCGGACGTTGCTCGTATCCTGACCCCACTGGCCGCCCAACACGAAGGCCGGGAACTGGCCGATGATGGCCGTACGCACGTCCTCATCCGCGGAGCGATACCCGAGCTGCAGGGCGACGAGATCGGGGCGGCGGTCAGGAAGGCTGGTGAGCAGCGCCGTCAGATCCGCCGGCAGCGGTGACAGGGAAGGCGTCGCGATGGCAAACCGCACCTCGGGATCGAGGCCGAGCATGGCATCGAGCGATTGCCAGTTCTGCAGTTGAGTGAGGCCGAGCGAGGCGACGGCCTGCTCCGCGGCGGCTTTGGCGGTCAGGAGCGGTGCCAGCGCCGTGAAGTCGAGGTTTCGAGTCTGGATGGCGCGCTGCACTTTCTTTACCTCCTGATCCAGGAGGTGGAGCTCGCGGCGACTGAGGTCGAGGGACTGCCGCCCGTAGTAAAGATCGAGCGCCAAAAGCCGCGCCTTCTGGGCGACCTGCCACTCCTGCCACAGGAGATCGGCATTCACCTGCTGCGCCTGGAAGCGCGCGGACTTCTTGTGAGTGTGATACGTCAAGATGGACTTGACGTCCTGCGAGAGGGAGGCGGTCCATGCGGGCGCAACGTCGGTCCCGCCGAGGAGTCGGGCATAGCTCACGCTAGCGGATGGGTTCGGCAGGAGCGAGGCCTGAAGGAGATTCGCCTGGGCGAGATCGGCCTGGCCCTGCTCGGCGCGCAGCTCGGGATCGTTGAGCACCGCGAGCAGGCCGACGTCGTCGATGCCGACGGGCTTCTCGATGTCGATCCGGCGCCCGGCCTCGCCTGGCCGAGTGGCAGGAATCTGCGTCCGAAGCCCCGAGAGCCCCCCGACGAGGTCGGGTGCGCGGGCAAGCGGCAGCGGATGATAGAGCGCACAGCCGCCCAGCAGCGCCTCGCCGCCCAGCGCCACGGCGAGCGCCCAGGGGCGCAATGCTCGAATTCCTCTAGACCCGGATCGCACTAATGGAGGCCCTCAGCCCAACAGGGACAGCATGACTGGGGTTACTGACCAATTCCTGACGTTTCCAGTAAGACTTCCGTCTTCGTAGGGCGTGTCTCAGACCCTGCCAGGGACGGCCAGCACTGTACATGCCGTCGCCCGCCCCTCCCCGTCAGCACTTCGTCAGTCTTAACCCGATAATATGGCATGGAGCGCAAGTTACGCGCCGGAGCCCAAAGCCGAATGCGGGTGTTGCTGGTCGAAGATCACCGGGCGATGCGCGAGATGATCGCCGATCATCTCAGGGAGCGCGGCTTTGCGGTCGATGCGGTGGGCCGCGGCGAGCAGGCGATCGCCGCGGCGGCGGTCGCCCCGGTGGACGCCGTGATTCTGGACCTCGGCCTGCCCGACATGGACGGCCTGGATGTGTTGACTTCGCTGCGGGCCGCCCATCCGGAGCTGCCGGCAATCATCCTGACGGCGCGTGACAGCGTCGATGATCGGCTGCTCGGCCTGAACTCCGGCGCCGATGACTACATCGTCAAGCCCTTCAACCTCCTCGAGCTCGAGGCGCGCCTGCGCGCCGTGCTGCGCCGCAGCGGCAACTCCCGCGGCACGACCTACTCCCTCGGAGGCGTCACCTTCGATACCGTCACCCGGGAAGCGACGGCTTTCGGCAAATCGCTCGACCTCACGCGCCGCGAAGCGGCCCTTCTCGAGGAGCTCATTCGCGTCCCGGGACAGGTCATCACCAAGGACCGGCTCGAGGACCGGCTCTATGCACTGGAGGATGCGGGCAGCGCCAACGCGCTCGAGGCGGCGGTATCGCGCCTGCGGCGCAAGCTGGCAGCAGCGCGGGCCGCCCTGCAGATCGAGACCAAATGGGGCATCGGCTATCGCCTGATCGCCGGTGTGCCCGAAGGCAGCCCCGATTGAGCCGGGCACACAGCCTGAGGCTCCGCCTCCTCGGGGCCATGGTGGTCGTATTCGTGCTGGGACTCGGGGCGGCCCTGCTCTCCTATCGCACCGAGGTGCACAGGATCACTCGCGATCTGCGTACGCGGACGCTCGAGAACCAGGCACGGGAACTGTTAGATGTGCTGAGCGTCCGTAGCGACGGGGCTCTGCGGGTGCCTGCGCCCCCCGACTGGCAACAGGCCTACCGCGACCCGTCGAGGCAGTTCGTCTATACGGTGTTCGATGCCGCTCATCACCCGCTTGCCTGGTCAGCCAACCTCGACACGCCGCTGCCGTACATTCCGGTGGACTCGCACGGCGAGTTGGGACCGGTGGAATTCATCGGGGCCGGCGCCGCCCGCCGGGCCATTATTGCAGCCCACGGCCCTCGAGGCACGACCGTCCTCATCGGGCGCAGCAACATGGACCGCGACGAGCTGGTCGACAGCCTCTTCGAGGAGGGCTCAGAGCAGCTCACCATCATCGTACCGTTTGCGCTCCTCGGGCTGGTCCTCATCTGGCTCATCAGCGGGTGGAGCCTGCGGCCGATCGCACGGGCATCACGCGAGGCGGGGCGGGTAGGACCCGCGCATCCCGACATGCGCATCTCGCTCCATGGCCTGCCGCGCGAGATCCAACCTCTGGTCGAGGCGGTCAACGGCGCACTGGACCGTCTCTCCCGCGCCTATGCCACGGAGCGGCGCCTCACCGCGGATGCCGCCCATGAGCTGCGCACGCCGCTCGCCGTGCTCAATCTGCGACTGCAGCGCGCACAGATCACCGGCAACACCGATTGGGGCGCGGTCGAGCGCGAGCTGGCTCAAATGGGGCGGCTCGTCGATCAGCTGCTCGATCTCGCCCGCAAGGAGGCGCTCTCGCGGGAGCGGCGGACGGAGGAGCTACCCATAGTCAATCTTTCCCGTGTGGTGCGGGAAGCGGCAGCCATGATATTGCCGCTGTTCGAGGCCTCCGGCCACAGTCTCGAGGTCGATGTGCCGGACACCGTCGAGGTCCGCGGCAATTGCGATGACCTGCGCGATATGCTGCGAAACCTGCTCGAGAACGCCGTTCTGCATGGCCGCGGCAAGGTGAGCGCGCGGATCGAGATGCCGCGGGAGGGCACCGGCCTCGTCGTGATCGAAGTGGCGGACGAAGGTCCCGGGGTTCCCGCCGGCCAAGAAGAAGCAGTCTTTCAACGCTTCCGCCGCCTCAACGCCGATGCCCCAGGCTCGGGGCTCGGTCTCGCGATCGTGCGCCACGTGGCTCGCAGCCACGGCGGCGATGCGCGCTTCCTACCCGGACTCGGCCGGCTGGTCGTACACCTGCCTGCGGCCGGCCCTCACCGCGCTACTGCGGAGGACGACCGTTGCCGGCCCTGAGCAGGGCGTCGACTTCCGCTTCCGCGGCCATCCAATCCTCGACCTCGTTTCCGGGCGTGAAGCCACGGCGCTCGGCGCGCAGGTAGGCCGCCTGGGCAATCATCGCTCGGCGCGCTTCCTCGGAGACCGTGATGGCGGGAGTGGCGGGGGCTGCCGGGGCGGCGCTCGCAGCGGGCGCGCGGCGGCGCGGGGCGACCTTTTCGGCGGGCTGCGAGGACTCTGGGGTACGAGGCCCGGTGGTGCGACGAGTGGCCATGCAAATGCTCCTTGAGTTGATGCGCGGCGCGTCGCAGGGCCCGGCGACGACGACCCACCCGCCGCAGCTCCTGTCGATTCCTGCGCGCAGCGCTTGAACGGCGCGAGCTTGCAGGCTGCCTGCCCACCATGCAAGCCAGGCCAGAAGCGCGACCGCAGAGTGTCCGCACGAGTGTCCGCTGTCCGCGCAGCGGACGCGCGCACCGCTGCCGACCGTCCCTCGCGATCAGTGAAATTACTGTCGATATCAAGCGCTTACCGCGGCGCTGGCGTGTTGGCATGCGAGCTGCAAAAGGGTGCTCGAGGACCGCTATGAACATCACCAATCTCAAACCGCCCTCCCCCTCGACTGAGGCGCCTGCGACGATCCGCAACACTGCGGCGCAAGACGTCACACGCGCGACATCGCAGCAGGCGTGGTATCGGCGGAGAGTTGTCCACTACTCGGCCGGGGGCGGCCTCGCGCTGTGCGGGATCCTCTTCTGGCTCGCGCACAGTTGGGCGCACTCCGGGCATGTTGTCTCCAGCCAGAGCCTGGAGATCGCCACCGTCACGCGCGGGGACTTTGTGCAGGACGCCGCAGCGCGCGGAACGATCATCGCGGCGGTGAGCCCGACGCTCTCCTCGACCGCTGCGGGTACCGTGACCTACCTCGTCCACGCCGGCGACAGGGTGAGCAAAGGAGAAGTCCTGGCGCGTCTCTCGAGTCCCGAGCTCGAGAATCAGTACGCGCGTGAGCACACCACGCTCGAGAGCATGGATGCCGCCCTATCGCAGCAGAAGGTCGAGCTGCAACAGAAGCTCCTGGAGAACCGCCAGCGCGCGGACCTCGCGGCAGTCACGATGAGCCAGCAGTTGCGCGAGCTGCAGCGCCTGCAGGCTGCCTGGAACGTCCATGTCATCAGCGAGCACGAATACGACGCCGCTTATGACACTTACTCGATGGCGCGGTTGAGCTATGAGCACGCCAACCAGAATGCCGGCCTCGAGCGCGAGCGGATCCTGTTGGACCTGCGCACCCGGCAGCTCGCGCGCAACGCGCAATCCCTGCTCGTCGATGGCTTGAAGCAGAAGCTCGAGGCGCTCACCGTCCGCTCGCCCGTCAACGGCATGGTCGCGGACCTCGCCCAGCCGGATCAATCGCACGTCGGCAGCAGCATGCCGCTCGTCACGGTGGTCGATCTCTCGGCACTCGCCATCCAGTTTCAGGTCGCGGAGTCCTTCGCCGGCGGCATCACCCCAGGCCTCCCCACGGACATCACCGTCGACGGCCAGACGCTGCATGGAGTGGTCACCCAGGTCTCCCCCGACGTACGCGACGGCTGGGTCACCGGACGCGCGAAATTCGCCGGCTCGCAGCCGGTGGGCCTGCGGCAGAACGAGCAGGCCGCGGTGCGCATCGTCATGGGTGAGCACAAGAATGTCCTCAAGGTCGAGCGGGGAGCTTTCCTCGATGCGACCACCCGCGCCGTTTACGTCGTTCGCGGCGACCAGGCGACTCGCATCCCGGTGGAGCTGGGTGCCGCCTCCGTCTCCGAGATCGAAGTACTGCGCGGGCTCCACGACGGTGATCGAGTGGTGATTTCCGACACCCAGGACTTCAACGACGCACCGGAGCTGCGCATCGCGCACTGAAGCGGCACGACGACCCGAACCCAACGCCAAGAGGCTCACATGCTGAAGATGCAAGACATCAGTAAGGTCTACCGGACCGATCTCATCGAGACGCACGCGCTGCGCAATTTCTCCCTGGAGGTGAAGTCCGGTCAGTTCGTGGCCGTGAGCGGCCCGTCCGGCTCCGGCAAGACGACCTTCCTCAACGTCGCAGGGCTCCTCGAGACCTTCGATACCGGCGTCTACGAGCTCGGCGGCGAGGATGTGAGCCGGCTCTCGGACGATGCGCGCTCACGCATGCGCAACGAGAAGATCGGCTTCATCTTCCAGAGCTTCAACCTCATTCCCGACCTCGACATCTACGACAACGTCGATGTTCCGCTGCGCTATCGGCGGATGAAGGCCGCAGAGCGCCATTCCCGCATCACCAAGGCCCTGGAGCTGGTCGGCCTCGCTTCGCGCATGAAGCACATGCCCTCGCAGCTCTCCGGCGGGCAGCAACAGCGCGTCGCCATCGCACGCGCCATCGCAGGCGACCCGGCCCTGATCTTCGCCGATGAGCCCACGGGCAATCTCGACTCACTCATGGCGCGGCAGGTGATGGACCTCCTCGAGCAGATCAACGAGATGGGCACCACCATCGTGCTCGTCACTCATGATCCGGAGCTCGCCCGGCGCGCACAACGGAACATCCACATCGTCGACGGGCTGGTGATCGACTCTCCCCCTCCGTACGAGCGCCGCGCCGGCACCGATGCCGCCGGCTCGCTCGCCGGCTGAGGCAGCCGGGAGCGCAAGATGTTGGGTTATTACCTCTGGCTGGCAGCAAAGAGTTTCAGACGCAATCCGGGCCTCACCGCCCTCATGGTGGGCGCGATCGCGCTCGGCATCTCCACCTGCATCGTCACGCTGACCGTCTATCACGCGATGTCCGGCAATCCCATCTGGTGGAAGAACAACATACTCTATGCCGTCACCATGGATGGGTGGGACCCCAGTCCGTCAGACCCATATGATCCGGCTCATCCGCAACTGGCCCCGCCGCAGCTCACTTACCGGGACGCGCAGTACCTGTATCAGTCGACCATACCGCGGCGCAAGGTCCTGATCACGCAGCTGCTCGGGGTATTGAGCGGCGCGCCGGGAGAGACTGCGCCGGTGCATGTGATGACGCATGCGGTCACGCGAGACTTCTTTTCGATGTTTGACGTTCCATTCGAGTACGGCGGCGGGTGGAGTGCTTCTGCAGACAGCGGGCCCGAGCCGGTGATCGTGTTGAGCAAGGAACAGAACGATAAGCTCTTCGGCGGAGCCGACAGCGTCGGTCAGACGATTCTCTGGAACGATCACCGCTTCCGCATAGTCGGCGTCCTCAAGAACTGGCGGCCGCTGCCCAGATTCTATGACATGACCACCCGGCGCTGGGGCGAGCCGGACGATGCCTACGTACCCTTTCAATGGGGACCCGCGCTGCAGATCCTCCCCGGAGGAAACAGCAGCTGCTGGGGAGACCCCGTGACCACGTATCAGGACTACCTCGGCTCGGAGTGCGTGTGGATCGAGATGTGGGCCGAGCTGCCCACCGCCCAGGCGCGAGAGCGGATGCAGGCCTACATGGACTCCTACTGGGCGGTGCAGCGCAAGGCCGGGCGGTTCGCGCGGCCGCTCAACAATCACCTCACCGACGTCAGCGATTGGCTCAAGGTGAACGGCGTGGTGAGCAGTGACAGCCGGATCCTGCTGCGGCTGGCCTTCGCATTCCTGATCGTCTGCCTGATCAACACGGTCGGCATACTCCTCGCCAAGTTCCTTCGGGCGGCGCCGACGACCGGCTTGAGGCGGGCGCTGGGTGCGAGCCGCCGACAGATATTCCTGCAGCATCTCGCCGAGGTCGCGACGCTCTCTTTCGTCGGGGCGGCCCTGGGCCTGGCGTTGGGCGCGGCCGGCCTCG
>Ga0157369_10002938_pt1 | contig 20379 bp, 12 predicted proteins | sample C25metaG_FD_113461 | JGI IMG/M metagenome (GOLD analysis project Ga0157369, IMG submission 113461) | Corn rhizosphere microbial communities from Kellogg Biological Station, Michigan, USA - C2-5 metaG | ecosystem: Host-associated > Plants > Roots > Rhizosphere > Soil | place: USA: Michigan...
GCCGAAGATCTGCAGGATCGCGAGGATCAGCAGGATCGTCAGCAGCACGCCGACCACCGAGGTCAGGTAGTCGGTGAGCGTCGGGTCGACCTTGCCGCTGCGGCGCACGACCTTGCCGAGCAGACGGGTGCCGAGGCGAATCGCCCAGCGGCCGATGAACCACAAGACGACTGCGGCGAGGAGGTTCAGGCCGAGGTCGAGGCCGCGGGTCATCAGGAATTGCTGGGCGGTTTCCAGGTTCGGCATGGGGGCTCCGGGGTGAGAGGTGACGGGGTACTCGTCGCGGAAAAGGTCGCACTTTTATAGCCGAGCCGGTCTGCTCTGGCAACTTCGCTGAACATCTGGTGCGCTTGCCGTCTTCATTCGCTGGTCGGCCGATCGAGCATGACTCATTGGGCATTTCCGTGCGTGCGCGATGCATGGTTCATCTTTATTCGTGTTGTACTCTGTAATTGTGTGGCCGGCGGACAGGTTCCAATACTGCTGGTAGCGATCAATTGCGGTTGGCGTTGCTGGCGGGCAGCTTGCGGAACAGCCGATTGCGATCTCGATGCGGCGTTCAACCAGAACGGAGATTGAATGAGCAACACGCGGAGAAAAATGCTTGTGGCGTTGGCGAATACTCTGGCTGGTGGCGGCGCGAAGCTAGCGGCATTTGCTCGCCCTGCAAATGCCTCGCCGCGAGACATGGCCGCCTCTCCTTCCGACCGAGCACTAAATCCGTCCGATTTTGGTGCAAAAGGCGACGGCGAGACCGACGACACACAAGCATTGCTTAGGCTTGCCGCGTTACCTACTGCACTGCGGATAGATGGCCGGGGACGGACGTATGTCGTATCGCAGTCGATCACATTTTCCCGGCGGGTCGACCTCAAGATCCGATTAAAGGCGGCTGCCGCATTTCCGCAAGGCGGCCACATGCTTGTGGTCGGCGCAGATCAATCTGTCATAGACATCGATGTGGATGGCAACACACGCTCGCTGGTCGGTGTGAAGGTTTCGGGGAGCGGTGTACGTGGCAGGGTGTGCGGAGAAAATATCTACGGTAGCGACGCCAAGGTGGGCGGTGGGGTGCAAAGCGTGCTTTTCGTTACCGGGAATAATTGTCGAATTGATGTTCACGGCGAAAATCTCTTGGCGGCGCGTGCCACCAATCCGTCGGTGCCGCGTGTCCTGAGCACCGGGGCCGTTACCGGATGTGTATTTGGGAGCGTCACTGGGAATAACGTCACCGCGTTGTGGATTAATCAGGCTGGTGAAGTCACTGTGAATTTTCTGCGTGCGTACAAATGCGGAAACAACGGTATCTACGATATTTCCGCCGGCGGCAAGGTCAAGGTCAGGACTGCGATATTCGAAGATGATCTGGGACTGAATCTGCAGACAGTTGTGAGCGAAAGCGAAGTGTCCATTGGATCGCTGATCGTGCGCGACGTATGGGGCTATGCTGCGGTCGACAGAGGAGGAAACCTGACGATCGCGGATTATTCGATTGAGAATCGTTCATCCAAAAAAGCCCATCAAGTGGTCGTGGCGCGCGAAAAGGCGACAACGTGCCGGATCGAGATTGGCAATGTCACGGGGACGTACATGCTGACTGCCGCCTCGAATGGTGGCGGTGTTTTTCAGTTTTACGACGGAAACATCTCAGCCCTGAAGGTCGGCCGCATCAAGCTTGAGCTTTTGTATGGGCCAGGATCAACGACCGAACTGTTTCGTCAGACCAGCGGACGCGGGGCATGCGAAATTGGCATCCTGGAGCTGACGTTGACTGACACCACCGGCCGGTTGACGCCGGCAACGATCCTGTCGTGGAATTTCCCGAATTACGATAGGCCGTCCTATCTCAATCACTGTTCTCTCGTCAGTTCGAACGCGACACTAAGGGTGCGCAACGTGGCGCAGCCAAACATGAGGACAATGGATGCCGAATTATTGCGGAGCGACGGTTCCATTCTGTCAAACCCTCCGCCGATCAGTTTGCGCCGGGCCACACCGGTTTCCCGGAATCGGGACGCCGGAGACTAGCAGAAAGGAGGGCAAGGCTGGCAGTGGCTGGCAGTGGATACTGCACATCCGAAAACATCCAAGCGGATGAGTGTCAAGCTCAGAGCACTGAGGGGATGATTTAAAGCAACGTTCCTCACATGATTCGCGAGGATATTAGTCGGTACCACTCTGCGCCGATTACCAAATATTACGGGGATGAAGAGTCGAATCAGGTCGCCCAAGCGGATGGTCGTGTGGTTGGACCACACCCGTTATGCGCACGGACAATTCCTGGTGCGCGCATACGGCAACGTTTTCGTAGGGGGATGCAGCCGCGTTTGGGCGTTTTCTTGTTGCCTTCGGGCTGAGGCAGTGGTTAATTGGCTGCCGTGTCAACCGGCTTGGCGCACCTGATGACTATCTGACCTCCTCAATCTTGATCAACCCGGGCGGATAGTATGGCGGTTCGTGCCGCCTGCCTGTTGTCGTAAAGATGCTTAAAAATCGTAAAAATTTACGGGTGAACAGAGCAATCCGCGGTAGAATGCGGCGCCGCGATTGTGGATACGCGGTGGCATTATGGAGGCGCCGCGAGCTATTGAGCAGTACGCGTCGCGATGCGATCAAGAAAATATTACCGGGGTTATTATGGACGGCCTGCCGACAGGGGGCAGTGCGCTGGGCAGGGCATTTTCCATTCAGCGCAGAGTTGTCTATGCGCTATTCCTGCGCGAACTAAAAACACGATTCGGCAAGCAGCGGCTCGGTTACCTCTGGGCGTTTCTTGAGCCTGTCGTTCACATGCTGGTGCTCTTCGCGATTCTCGGCTTGATCGCGAAACATGCGATGCCGGTTATTTCTTTCCCGGTGTTTCTGATATGCGGACTCGTGCCGTATTTCATGTTTCTCAATATCGCGCTTCGGTCGCTGAATGCGCTCGAGGCGAATCTTGGGTTGCTGAGTTATCGTCCCGTTCATCCAATTGATACCCTGATCGCGCGAGCTGCGCTGGAGCTGGTTATCAGCATCATCGTTTTTGCCGTGCTGTTGCTGATTCTTGTCTTGGGTGGGCAATCGGTAGAACTGAATGATATCCCGGAGCTGGCTGCGATCTGGATTTTGCTAACAATTCTCGGGCTGGGTGTCGGCATTATTTTCATGGTAATCGGCCATGAATTTCCGATCAGCGAGAAAGTCATTCCGTTGCTGATGCGGCCGCTCTATTTTGTCAGCTCGGTCATGTATCCGTTGACATCGATTCCGACGCAGTATCGTGGATTGTTGCTCTGGAACCCGCTCGTTCATGCTTTCGAGTTGATGCGACACGCTGTCGTGTCCGCGTACAACATCGAGCGGGTCAGTCTGACATATTTGACATTCAGTACATTCTTCATCTTCTTTTTCGGATTGGCCTTGTACAAGGCGCGCGAACCGTCTCTGTTGCGATCATGATTCGTATCGAAAATCTCACGAAATCGTACAGGACGCCTTCCGGTCGACATTATGTGCTCAAGGACGTAACGGTGGAAATTCCGTCCGGAAAGAGCATCGGACTCATTGGTCGCAACGGGGCGGGGAAGAGTACGTTGCTGAGCATTATCGGTGGCATCGACCGACCCGATTACGGCCGCGTGATTACGAACAAGCGCATTTCGTGGCCAGTCGGACTTTCGAATGGCTTCCAGAGCAGCATGACCGGACGCGAGAACGTGAAGTTCGTTGCCCGGCTGTATGCCGCCAAGCATGAACTCAACGAGAAGGTGAAGTTCGTCGCGGACTTCTGCGAGCTTGGCCGATTTTTCGACATGCCGATTCGCAGCTATTCGACCGGCATGCGGGCGCGCCTCGGATTCGGATTGTCGATGGCGTTCGATTTCGATTACTACGTTATTGATGAGGTGACCGCGGTCGGGGATGCCGTGTTCCGCAAGAAGAGTGAAGCGCTGATGGAGGCCAGGCGGGCGGTCAGTCAGTTTATTTTCGTCTCGCATGGCCTCGATGAGGTTCGGCGAGTCTGCGATGTCGGATTGCTTATTGGTGACGGGAAAGTAACGTACTACCCCGACGTCAATGAGGCAATCGAAGTTTATAAGCAAGCAAACAATGTCTGATTGGTTGGGGCGGCTGCGCGAACATCGCCTGCCCGTGATACTCATTGCGATACCGTTGGTGGTGTGCAGCCTGTACCTCGGCTTGATCTCGCGCAGCCGTTACGTTAGCGAATCGCAGGTGCTGGTGAAGGATGCCGGGAGGTCGGTGACCTCGGGGTTGAGCATTCAGGGATTGCTGGGCGGCGTTGGTGACGCAACCGCGCGGGACGACGCGATCGTGCTCAAGCAGTACATCGAATCGCCCGATATGCTCGCGAAAGTCGATGCGCGGCTCAAGCTGAAGCAGGCGTTCGGCAGCGTCGGTCTGGATTGGCTGAACCGTCTGTCGACGACTGCGACACGCGAGCAAATGCTCAAGTTCTATCTGCGCCGCCTCAGCGTGAATGTCGATGAAAAGGCCGGCATCCTGACGATTCGCACTCAGGGAATGTCGCCCGAGTTCGCGCAGCAATTCAATCGAATATTGTTGGCTGAGAGTGAAGCGTTTCTGAACGAGATGTCACATCGCGTGGCGCGGAACGACATGCAGTTTGCGCGGGACGAAATCGATCGCTCGTACGACGAAGTGAAGAGCGCGCGCGATTCGGTCATCGCATTTGAAAACAAGACGGGAATGCTGGATCCGGCTGCGAGCGCCGAGGCTGGCGGGCGCATGGTGGCTGAAATGCAGGTCAAGCAAGCTGAGCTTGAGGCAGAGTTGCGTAACTTGCTCACCTACATGAATGAAGACGCGCCGCCCGTGGTCGCCAAGCGCAACGCACTTTCGTCGCTTACCGCGCAAATTGCACTCGAAAAGACAAAGCTTAGTGCGCCAGGTGACGGCAAGATGAACCGCACTGCCGCGCAGTATGCGGAACTGAAGGCGCGATTGCAGTTCGCGACCGATTTGTACAAGGTTTCATTATCGACCTTCGAGAAAGCGCGGGTCGAATCAGCTCACAAGGCCAAAAGCCTTTCGGTGATCGTGATGCCGAATTTGCCGGAAGAGGCGGAATATCCGCGCAGGCTTCATATCTTGTCGTCACTCGCGGTCGGGCTGTTGCTGCTGTACGGCGTTGTCAGATTAACGCAGGCGATTATCGAAGATCACCGAACCTGACGCAGCTGTCCATAGGTGCCGGGTGGCGAATATCGAATCGCGCGGCATCCCATTGAATAAAAACTGGCGGGGGTATATGTCGCGATCGTTTGCGGGGCTATCGAATCGTCCGATCATCGACGTGTGCAATTAAATCGACATGACCAATTTATCAAGAAGCCGGATCGCATCGGCGATGCTCGTCTTGAGTATCGCGAGTGCGGGTGCATCGGCGGCAATGACAGACTCGCTGTTCGGGATTTCGACGGGCGCAAGTGACAGCGGCTCGACATCGTCTCGGACGGCGTCCGGCAATATTCAGCAATTCGGATACAGCCCGGACGACGCTTCGCTGGCCGCCGCCGCGGTGGCCATGCAGAACGTGAAGCTTGCGCGTCAGAATGGGGGGAGCGGTGCAATGGCACCGGGCACGGGCGATGTATCGGTCATGCCGCAGGCGCCGAACAACATGTTCGGTTCACAGTTGTTCGGCGGTACGTTCCACAACAGTCGAGGTTCCGGCTTCAACCCTGGGTATCAGGTCAGCATCGGCGATACGGTCACGCTGCGCATGTGGGGCGCATTCGCCTTCGACGGGCAGTTGATCGTCGATCCGCAGGGCAATATCTTCGTGCCAAACGTGGGGCCGGTTACCGTTGCGGGCGTGCGTAATGCGGATCTAAACGGGCGCGTGCTTTCTGAGGTGCGGAAAGTCTACAAGGCGAACGTGAACGTTTATGCGAGCCTCGACGTTGCGCAGCCGGTCAAGGTTTATGTCACGGGTTACGTTAAGCAGCCAGGTATGTACGGCGGTATTGCGTCCGAAAGCATCCTGTCCTATATCGACAAGGCAGGAGGCGTCGACGTCGAGCGCGGCAGCTACGTCGACGTTACCGTCAAGCGCGGTGGCGCGATACGCAAGCATTTCAACCTCTACGATTTTCTGCTCAACGGCGTCATCGACCAGCTCCAGCTGGCGGATGGCGACGTCATCGTCGTTGGGCCGCGCGAGCACGTTTTCACGGTGCGCGGCGAGGTATACAACGCATACGATTTTGAATTCGGCGCACCCGTCATTTCGCTGCAGCAGGCACTCGCTATCGCGCGCCCGAAACCTGGAGCGACGCACGTCAGCATCGTACGCCGCCAAGGTAGCAAAAAGACGAGCGAGTACTACCCGATTGCAGACGCAACGAATGTGAAGCTGAATGATGGTGATCAACTAATCGTTACCGCGGATCGCTACGCCGGCACGATTCAGGTGCGCATCGAGGGGGCACATTCCGGCGAGCACGCGCTGGTATTGCCTTACGGTGCGACGATGGCGCAGGTTCTGGGCCAACTCCGGACCAATCCGTTGTCGCGTGTCGACGAGGTCCAGCTATTCCGCAAGTCGGTTGCCGATCGGCAAAAAGAAATGCTGGCCGTCGAGCTCCAGAAGCTGCAGGAGGCGGCGCTGTCGGCTCCTTCCGCGACGAGCGAGGAAGCGAATTTGCGCGCGAAGGAAGCTGAGAGCATTACCAAATTCGCTGCGTTGGCAAGCAAAACCGAGTTCAAGGGGCAAGTCGTTCTTAATGAAAAGACGATGAGCGACGTGATTCTCGAAGACGGGGATGTCATCAATATTCCCGAGCGCACGAGCGTTGTCATGGTGCATGGAGAGGTGCTCTTCCCGAATGCCGTGGAATGGCAATCGGGCATGACAGCGGACGACTACATCTCGCATGTCGGCGGATATACGCAGAAAGCCGATAACAGCAGGATCGTCGTGATTCATCAAAACGGCAAGGCTGAGCTTGCGGAGAGTGGTACGAAGGTTGCTTCCGGTGATGAGCTGATGGTCTTGCCAAAGGTGAAATCGAAGAATATCGAGATCACTCGGGGAATTACGCAAATTTTGTATCAACTGGCCGTTGCGGCGAAGGTTATCTTCTGGTGGTAGACAAATGGGACGTTACGTAACGCGCTCGCGTTACGTAACGAACAAGAGGGCCGCAGCGCGAACTAAGGCATGCGCATTTCGGCGGTTTGCCCGGAAGCGGGCTTATACAAAAGCAAAAAAGATGGTATGAAAATTCTGACCGTGTTTGGCACGCGGCCGGAGGCGATCAAGATGGCGCCGCTGGTGCATGCGCTTAGGGGGAAGCCGGGGGTGGATTGTCGTGTCTGCGTGACCGCACAACACCGGCAAATGCTCGATCAGGTGCTCGATCTCTTCGAGATCAGGCCGGATTACGATCTGAACTTGATGAAGGCAGGGCAGACGCTGCAGTCGATCACATGCGATATCGTGAACGAGATTACGCCGGTTCTGGAATCATTCCGTCCGGACTACGTACTCGTGCACGGTGACACGACGACGACGTTTGCGAGCGCACTTGCCTCCTTCTACCTGAAAATCAAGGTCGGGCATATCGAGGCAGGGTTGCGTAGTGGAGATATGTATTCCCCGTGGCCCGAAGAGGGAAATCGCAAGTTGACCGGTCAGCTTGCCGATCTTCACTTCGCACCGACTGAAGCCTCGCGCGAGAATCTCATTGCGGAGCGCGTGCGTGACGAGGACATCATCGTCACCGGCAACACGGTCATCGATGCGTTGTTGACCGTGACGCGACGTCTCGAGCAGGACGACGTATTACAGCGCCAAATGCACGACGCATTCCCGATGCTTGATCCAGCGCGCCGCATGGTGTTGGTTACAGCGCATCGCCGCGAGAATTTCGGCGACGGTATCCGGAATATCTGCCATGCCATCAGGCAACTGGCAATCCGCTACGAAGATGTCGATTTCGTTTATCCGATCCATCTGAATCCGCAAGTCAAGCTGCCTGCCGAGGAGATTCTTTCCGGCATCACGAACGTGCACCTCCTGAACCCACAGGACTATCTGCCGTTCATATACCTGATGTCGCGTTCCACGGTGATTCTGACCGACTCGGGAGGAATTCAGGAGGAGGCGCCGTCGCTTGGCAAGCCGGTCCTCGTGATGCGTGACACGACCGAGCGGCCGGAGGCGGTCGCCGCGGGCACAGTGCGTCTCGTTGGTTCGGACAGCCAGCGAATCGTTGCCGCGTGCATCGAATTGCTCGATGACCCAGTTCGTTACGAGGAAATGTCGCGCGCCCACAATCCATATGGCGACGGCCTCGCATGCGAACGGATCGTTTCATTTCTCACCGGAGATGTTTCGGCCCCAGGCCAGACGGCGGCCGTATTGCTCGCCGACTGAACGCAAGCATCCATCCACTGAGCCGAATCGAGCGGGACATCTCGCTCGAGTAGCCCCCCATGCGCGAGCGATGCGTGAAGAATCAACAAGCAATCAAGGATGTATTGTGACGCAATCTATTAATACCGTTTCCGTCATTGGCCTCGGATACATTGGCTTGCCGACCGCCGCCGTTCTTGCTTCACGCAAGGTTCGCGTGATCGGTGTGGACGTCGACAGGAATGCGGTCGACACGATTAATGCGGGCAAAGTACATATCGTTGAGCCGGAACTGGACAGTGTCGTTCGAGATGCGGTTCGGGAGGGATGGTTGCGGGCATCGATGGTCGCCGAGCCCGCCGATGCATTCATGATTGCGGTGCCGACGCCGTTCCGTGATGGATACGAGCCGGATCTCTCGTACGTGAAGGCCGCCACTGAATCCATCGCGCCAGTTCTCCGCAAAGGGAATGTCGTGATTCTCGAATCGACGTCACCGGTCGGGACCACGGAGCAGATGGCGAAATGGCTTTCGCAAATGCGCAAGGATCTCGTATTCGCAAGTGATGCCGCGCAAGAGTGCGACGTCCATGTCGCGTATTGTCCCGAGCGAGTCCTGCCGGGTCACGTGATTCGAGAACTCGTTGAGAATGATCGCGTGATCGGCGGGATCAATGCGGCATCGGCGGTGCGTGCGCAGGACGTCTATCGCATCTTTGTGCAGGGCCAACTTCTGATCACCGATGCGCGTACGGCGGAGATGTCCAAGCTCACCGAAAACGCATTCCGCGACGTCAACATAGCGTTCGCCAACGAGCTTTCGTTGATCTGCGACAAGCTGAACATCGACGTGTGGGAGCTCATCCAGATTGCCAACCATCATCCACGCGTCAACATCCTGCAGCCGGGCCCAGGGGTGGGCGGCCACTGCATCGCAGTCGACCCATGGTTCATTGTGAACAAGACGCCTGAAGAGGCAAGGCTTATTCGGGCCGCCCGCGAGGTGAACGACAGCAAGCCGGAATGGGTAATTTCCAAGGTAAAAGAGGCGGTCGAGGAAGTTGTTTCGCGGGGCAAGAGCGCGAGCGATATTCGAATCGCATGCCTTGGCCTAGCATTCAAGCCAAATATCGACGATCTGCGTGAAAGCCCGTCGGTCGACATTGCACTCAATCTCGCCAAAATTTATTCGGAGCGCGTTGTCGCGGTCGAGCCGTATATCGACGATCTGCCGAAAAATCTGGCACAAGCAGGTGTTCGCCTAGCGACGCTCGACGAGGCTATTGGCAGCGCGGACGTGCTGGTCATGCTGGTCGATCACACGAATTTCACGGCGCAGCCGCAACTGCAAGACTGGCAGCGACTTGTCGATACCAAGGGTATCTGGCGTTGATCGAGCCTAATACAGACAGGCGGGTGTGTCGGCCGAGCGGAGAATCAATCTTCCAGGCCGTTCGGACCGGTACTCCTCCCAACCGTTACGCCAGTACGCAATGAACAAGCAGATATCAGCGACACACAAGGCAATGACGACCACGGCGTCTTCCGAACGTGATCCCGCCGCGCTTGCAAGCATGATCGACGTGCTGCAGCGCGAGCTCGAAATCGCACAGTCCGAGCGTGGTGGTCATTACAAGAAGCCCGCCTCAGAAATCGAGCGAAACGCAAAGCTGGCGAACGAGGTTTCGCAACTGAAGAACGCGCTCGATGTTCCGGAGTTTCGGCGGGTTAACGAGGAGCTGGCGGAGGCGCGCAAGCAAATCGCGAGCCTGCGCGCCGAACTGGATGTTGCCCAGCAGAAGAGAGCCGGACACTACGCCAAGCTTCAATACGAGATCGAGCGAAACAAGAAGCTCGATAAGCAGGTCAGGATATTCGAGAGCGAACTCAATCGCGTGAACAATTCGCTGACCTGGGATCTCGGTAGCGCGCTTGTCGGCACGAAAAGCATCCTTCAGGTCTTCACGCTGCCGTTGCGGTTATGGCAGGCTAATCAGCGCTATAAGCAGAAGGTGCTGAGGCGTCGCATGACGGGCCATGAAGCGAAGCGGATAGATGTCCCGGAGATCGTTACCCCGGCACCCATTGCGGCACCTGCACCGGGGCGACCGACGACGATCGACATTCCGCCTGGCGAGGATCTGTCGATTCTCGGATGGCCGGCAGCACCGGTGCATTCGCCAGTCACGGCGATGACGGTTTTCGACGAATTCAGCCGCGAGTGTTTTGCGCCATACCTCAATCTGGTCGAGCCTCGGCCGGACAACTGGAAGGGTCTGTTGGTGCGCGACCAGCCGGAACTGCTGCTGATCGAATCCGCATGGCGAGGAAACAGGTCGTCGTGGCAGTACCGCGTCGGTTCCTATGCGCATCCGCCGGGACGCGAACTGCAAGCCATGGTAAGCGGCTTCAAGGAGCGTGGCATTCCTACCGTATTCTGGAACAAGGAAGATCCCGTCCACTTCAACAACTTCATCGAGGCGGCAAGTCAATTCGATTTCGTGTTTACGACGGCGGAGGAGGCGATGCCTCAGTACACGGCACGCTCGTCCTCAAACGTGAACGTGCTGCCTTTCGCGTGCGAACCCGGACTGCATAATCCGATCGGTTCGAGCGATCGGAACGGGAAACTGTGCTTTGCCGGTAGCTATTATGCCAACCGATTCGTCGATCGCCGAGACGACCAAATCATGCTGCTCGATGCAGCGATGAAATATAAGCTCGACATATTCGACCGCAACCATGCGGCCGGCGCAAAGAGCGATTTCGCTTTTCCGGAGCGCTTCCAGGAGTGCATCCGCGGAAGCCTGCCGTATGAAGAAATGTCCCGCGCCTACCGTCGCTATAGCGTTTTTCTGAACGTGAATTCCGTGATCGATTCGCGGACGATGTTCTCCCGCCGAGTCTACGAGCTGCTCGCTTGCGGCACACCGGTCGTGAGTACGCGATCACTCGGAATCGACGAAACGTTCGGCAAGGACCTCGTCTGGACGGTAGATGATGCGAAGGAGGCCGACGAGGCCGTGCGCTCGTTGCTCGAATCGAGGGACGAGTGGCGCCGAAGAAGCCTGAAGGGTATTCGTGCGGTGTTCTCCGAGCATACGTTCGCTCACCGGACACAGCAGATTCTCGATACGGTCGGCATCAAGAAACGCGTCATTGAAGATGTCCGCGTGCTGGTTTTCGCGGTCGTGGAAAACTCGAACGAAGCGCGACGCGTTGTCGATATGTTCGCCTCCCAGGCCATGTCGGTGGCGGCGAGACGATTGGTGCTATTTGTCCGCAAGGGTTTGCTCAAATTTCCCGACATGCCGGAGGTGGAAATCGTCTCGCCCGGGAATCATTTCGGCGAATCTGTCTTCCGCGCGAGCAGTGCCTTCAACGCAACACATGTCGGTGTGTTTTCTCCGCGGGCGTTCTACGCGAAGTGGTACCTGCAGGATCTGCTTCACGCATTGGTTTACAGCCGGGCGGATATCGTTGGAAAGCCCGGCGACGGCACGGACAGGTATGCATTCGATGTGGAGCTCGATCCTCAGGCGTGGCTGCTGCATGTGAAGTCTGGTCAAAACCGAGTGCTCGACGTGTTGGGTCCCGACGGGGCTGTGCTGGATGGTCAAGGCGCACTGCGTTCGTTCTCGGCAGATTCCGCGAACTACTTGCCGGACGTGGCAAAAATGCCCGAGGGCGTGCTGCGCAACAAGGTCGCTGCGATCCAGATCTGACTCGACCCGAGTCGACGTGCCCGAGCATATGCAAGGCGACCCCAACTACGTTTGATATCTATCGTTAAAAAATGAAGGCCGGCAAACGCAAAGTACTTGTATGCGGTCACGACCAGAAGTTCTGGTATCCGCTCCAGTCGCATCTCGAGGCCACCGGCCTGTTTGAATTCAAAGAGGATTACTGGTCGGGCCATAACGACCATGATCCGAAGCAGACGCTCGAAATGATGGAGTGGGCGGATATCGTCGTGGCCGAATGGGCACTCGGGAACGCGGTTTTCTGCGCAAAGCACAAGCGTGACGGCCAGCGCCTCGTCACGCGGCTGCATCTGCAGGAACGCAACACGCCGTATCCCGCGGAGATTGACTATCGGAAGATGGATGCAGTGGTGTTTGTCGGTCAGCACATCTTGGACGAATGCGTCGTCAAATTTCCTATACCGAAGGACAAAGTACGCGTTATCGGCAACTTCCTGGATTCGAAGCGCTTCCAGCAGGAAAAGATGGGAGGTAACGAGTTCAATCTCGGCATGATCGGGATCGTCCCATCCCGCAAGCGTATCGATCTCGCGCTCGATACGTTGCGCCTATTGCTGGAGAAGGATGAGCGCTACACGTTGCATATCAAGGGGGAGAGCCCTCAGAACTATGGCTGGCTGATGGCTCGTACCGCCGAACGCGAGTACTACACGAAGATATTCGAAGCGATCAATCGCAGTGACTTGCGACACAAGGTCGTATTCGATCCTGCCGGTGACGACGTACACCAATGGTTCAGGAAGATCGGATTTCTGCTCTCGCCGTCGGATTTCGAAAGCTTCCATATGGCGGTGGCCGAGGGGATGTGCTCGCGTGCAATTCCGGTTGTATGGAACTGGGACGGTGCAAAAACTATCTATCCGCTTCTACCGCTCGTCGATTCGGCACAGGCTGCGGCGGACAACATCGATTTCTTCCGTAAATCGAATACCGGCGCGAGGCTCGCGTCGCAAGGATCAACGTTCATCGGGGACACATATAGCGCCGATGTCGTCCGAGAGCAGTGGCTTGACGTGCTGCTGCCGAAGCAATCCTCTGTGCAGGTCAACGCGGTCGCGATCCGGCAGAAGCCGGTAGTGGTGGTCTGGGCGATTGACGCATGGAAGGGATTTCACCGTCACGAAATGCTCGAGGCGCTGGCAAAGAACGCCGGAGATGCTTGTGATTTCCTCATCGTCGAACCCGGCAATCATTACGCAACCCTGCTCAAGGGAAATGCGGCGCTGGAAAGCGAGTTGCTGTCGGCATTGGATTTGAATCCCGTTCGCGAAAGCGACAATGTCGCGCGGATCCGATTTCTCACCGGGGGGTACCCCGCAGGAGCCGACGTTCATGCGTTGTTGAAAGCGAATAATGCCCTCGGCGAAATTGCCGAACGAGCGGTTGCGCGCCTGTATGGTGCCCGGCGCAAGGTTATTCACTGGATCTACAAGCCGAACCAGAGAAAACATCTGCCCGAGAAGGCGACGTTCGTGTACGAGGTGTACGACGAATACACCGCCGATTTCAGTACCGGGGCGACGTATCCCGAAGTGGCGCGACTCGAGCCGGAGGTGCTCAGGGAGGCCGATCACGTGTTCTTCACGTCGCAGCCGCTCGCCGATCGCAAGAAGCATCATGCAGGCTCGTGGAGTCTGGTTGGTAACGGTGTGGCGTACGACGTGTTTGCGCGCTATCGCTGTTTCGATACGGTTGGCTCCGCCAAGCGAAAGTCGATCGGATATCTCGGCAATTTGAGCGATTTCTTCGACTGGAAAATGATGTCCGAAGTGTGTGCGGAAATGCCGGAACTGGATTTCGTGTTCAACGGACAAGTCGAAAAACATCGATTGAAAGATGTCGAGGAATACGTCGAACGCCTGATGGCGCTCCCCAACGTGTTCTTTGCGGGACGTGTTAGTCGACCGGTTGGCGCTGCCGCTGTCGCGCGATATGACGTGGCGATCATTCCTTTCGTCGTCAACGACGCCATGCACGCGGTCGAACCGCTGAAGCTCTGGGAATATTTCGCTGCCGGCAAGCCGGTCGTTTCGTCGCCGATGAACGCGGTAACGGTCAAGAGTCCGTTGCTGAGGGTAGCCGCCAGAAAGGTCGAGTGGATCAGGGCAATCAACGAATCGTTGAGCGAACTCGAGGAAGACATACATCGCGAAGCGCGAATCGAGCTGGCGCAATCGCGCTCGTGGAGTGCCATGACATCCAATCATTGGGCGACCCTGAAGCGAATTGCCAACATTTGAGGGTATGTCAATCGACCGAGGATCCCGTCGAACACCGCGACGAGCGGGGCGCCGAATGTACCGGAAGGTCAATACGATGAAACTGCTGATTCTGGGTACATGCGTATCGAGGGATGCGCTGGAATATGTGTCGGACGGCTCGATCGAACTATCGGATTACTACGCTCGGTCGTCGCTGGCGTCGCTCAATGCCGCTCCGTTTTCGGACGACATTCCGCGCTGCGTAGCCGACATTCCGTCTTCGTTCGGGCGCAGGGTCGTCGAGCGCGATCTGACGAAACGCTTTTTCCGGGATGCGCTTGTCGACAAGGCGGATATCGTCCTGGTCGATCTCATCGACGAGCGATTCGATCTTTGGGTCGACGATCCGACAGGCCGGTGCTGCACGTTGTCCGATGAAATCGCCCGTGCCGGATTTGCGCAGGAATACAAGAACGGCAGAATGGTTCGCTCCGGCGGCGCCGAATTTTGGGATCGATGGTGCGAGGGATGGACGCGCTTTGTCTCCTATGCGAGCGGTATGGGGCTCAAGCGTAATATTGCAATCAACAAGGTGTTCTGGGCGAAGCGAACTGTCTCCGGCCGGCAATTCAGTTGGGGCGTCGCTGAAAACAATGCATTGCTTGGCCGGATGTATGACTACATCTCTCGTGATCTGGCGCAGACGCAGTTCCTGGCGTATTCACCCGAACTGCTGGTCGGCGATGACAACCATCGCTGGGGCGTCTCGCCTTTTCACTACGTGCCCGCCTTCTATCGGGAGACCATACGGCTGCTCCACGAGTTTGACCGCTCCACCTGCGTGAACGCAGAGCAATATGAGCGTTGTGCGGGCGATTCCATTGAGCTTTCCGCTCCATCCGCATTGCTTGTAACGTCGGAGACCTCGAGCCGGAAAGCAGAGATGTTCGAAGCGGTGGAGATCGAACAGGATGGTGGTCGTTTGCACGCACGGCTTCGACGCTCGCCTCTCGCATTGGGTGCGAGCGTGACGCTGCGCAGAAACGGTGACATCGTCGACACGAAAAGCGGTGTCGAAGTCGAAGCAATTGTGTTCGAACTCCCAAAACGCGACGGAATATATTGGCTGGAAGCGGCCCACGGCGAGGGTGGACCGAATGCAGCTGTGACGTTCTCACCGCCAGTCTGTTGCAATCTTCCCAAGTATGGGAAGGAAGAGCAGGCAGCGTCGACAAATCAGCAGGGGGCGTTCGAATATGTCATCGGCGGTCGGATCTTCCACGTGCTGTTTCGCCCAGCTGAAAAGCGCGAATTGCTGGTTTTCCTCTGTTCGGCACAAACGTTCTGCGAGATTGCCCCGATCGTCGGCACACGGGACGGGATGGGCGACGATCGGTCCTTCGGCAGCTCGTTGCTGTGCCTCGTGGATTCGAATCGACACATTGATCAAGTCCCGGCGCCGGCGCTTGAAAGGTTGCAATGGGCCGACGACACCGTGTTCGTGGAAATGTGCTCACTGGTGCGGGATACGGCCGAAAAATTGACGGTCGATGTCTCTGCAATCTGCGTCTGCGGTGTTGAATCGGACGCCATTTCTGCGTTGCGTCTGGCTGCGCTGCTGGATGGCGCGGCGGGGATCGCGATGAACGTATTGTCATACTTGACGAATCGTCTGGCCGGTGAGAGATTGGCGGCCTCGCGAGGTCTCGGAACGGAAAAAGGGCGGATCGTGACCAATCCGGATTCGGGGCCGAAGGTTATCGAAACGCTGTCTTTTGTAAGAGAATCGTATAAATCACGATTTTTTGTATTCGAAGATATTCGTCGCCGAGCCGCGTGGGAAAAATATTTTAAACCTGTCTGGGCTGCAGTTGGTGGTATTTATCCGGATGTTGAGGTCAATTCACCCGCGTCCAATAGGCAATATTTGAAAGCATACCGGAACAGCGCAAACGTTTGTTCCCTGGACGGCGAGGGGTTGATGAAAGAGATGTTTCGGCGATTGATTGGGCGAGATGCGCTATATACGATCGAGTCGCTTGTGCTTACATCAGAAATTGTATGGTTCGACGTCGGTGCGAAATTTTCCAATATTATCATTCAGGCTCATGTTGGAAATTATCCGGCCGGAAAGCGCGGGGCTTCACTCGTAGTATTCGAATTTGATAGAGAGCCGGATGTAGTCGCGCTCGCTCGCGCGGAAATCACAAAATCTGATTTCGGTTATTATCGATATCTCGATTCGTCCATTCAAAACGATACTCTGGATTTTGTCATCGATCTCGATGACCTCGCCTGTCGACGATTTGGTTTGCGCACGTGGAGTTGGGCATATCCTATATTAATTAACAATCTTACTCTCAATCACAAGCCTTCGACTGTGCGTTCGATTGCGCAGACCTACCGGGTACGAAGTCTGGAGGCATGGCGAGCCGATGACGACGGGCTGCCGCTGGTTCACGGTAACCTGCTTTCGATTTGCGATTCGTGCGTTGCGGATGCCGGATGCGCTAATCATAACAAGCGCTGGCACTCCAACATGGCCGAGGCTAATAAGGCGAATCGGTACTACGGAGTTGAGGATCATCTGTTCGATGTTGATGGGCGGCAACTGTTCGCTAGGACCTATGCAGGAAATCCGTCCTTTCTAGTCATTCCAAAGGCGCATGATGATTATCTGAAGTTCATTGGCGACAGCTCTCGGAACATGATTCGAAAGGCCGTGCGACACGGCTACGAATACAAAGCAGCCAATCCAGACGATTATCCTGATGATATTCTCGACATCCGGACTTCGACCGAGATCCGGCAAGGGAAAAAGATTCCTGAGTATTTTTATAAGCGCCCGCAGTCGATCCTGTTGAAGCATACTTGCCCGAGGCATCGCGAGATTTTCTTCGGCGTGTTCTTCGAAGGCAAAATTTGTGCATACATAACGATGTTCTGTTATGGAGAAATACTCCAGATAAATCACATACTGGGGCATCATGACCACCTGAGTAGCGGCGTCATGAATCTGCTGATGAGTGAGGCCGTGCGGGTGATCATTGAAACGATGCCTTGGGTTCGCGGCATCAACTATCTGTATCAGGGCAACCCAGGCACCGGCCTCAACGTTTTCAAGTCGGGTTTGGGGTTTCGGCGCTCAAGGGTGATGGTGTACGACGTCGGTCCGGATCTGGATGCAAAGGTAAAGCAGTACCTGGATATTGCTGAACAGGACGACGCAGCCGACGCAGTTCCTGCCCCCGCCGGCGGAAAAAACAGGAAGGTGGAAGGAAAGCGGATCAAGGAGGTCGAAATCGAGTGGTCCGCTCACGTGGACAGGGACGACGCTTTACACGTGATCACCGAGCAATTGGGTGATCTGGCAAGGATCGCCGTGAGCGCGGACAGTGGAATCGAGCGGGACGATGTGCCGTCGGGTGAGAACGGGTTTGTCGTCGAATGCAAGGATCCTGTCGCCGTCTCCCGGGTGCTGACAAAGGGATTAAAGGAACTCGGGACCATGCTTGGCGCGGGCAACAAAGTCGTCTTCCACATCCCGGCAGATCAGGTGGAGAAATCTGGGGGGCTAGTCGCGGATTTCCTGCAGCGTCGCACAGGAGAGGACGTATTGAGCACGGTGGCGGTGCGGAATATCTTCAAGGGGAGCCGCTTCGTGCCAACACTTGTAGTGAAGTATGGTAAAGCAGATGACAAATGGTCGTCCCTGATCGTGGTGGACAAAATCGATTGACTTTCTCTGGAAATGGAAAGCGGGCGGTTGAATTTCGGAGTATTTGGTCCGTGGTGAAGTTTTACGTGAACATGCGTTGCGGAATCGAAGCCCGCGGCGTGACTCGGCCGCAGGCGATTGGATGATGACGCGTCCGAAACCGACCGTGGCGCTCGTCGCCGACATGCTGACAAGCGCCAGCCTCGTGTATGACGCGCGTGTTGTGCCGGTCGGGCCGCTCGACTACCGCTGGCGCCTTCCATTGGGGCGGCCGGACTTCTTGCTCGTTGAGTCCGCCTGGGAAGGCCCGAAGGCGAAATGGAAATACAAGATTGCCTCTTATCCGGACCACCCGTCGCGAACCAATCTTGCGCTTGCGAAATTGGTCGCGGCTGCGCGCGATCGCGGCATCCCGACGGTGTTCTGGAACAAGGAAGACGGTGTGCACTTTGACAGATTTGTCGAGAGCGCAAAGCTTTTCGATTACGTGTTTACGGTCGATGCCGGGAGCGTGCCGAAATATCGGGCTGCGCTCGGGAGCGGGGTGCCTGTCAACACCATGATGTTCGCGATCCAGCCGCGGACACACGGATTCCAGGGATTCAATTTCAAGTATCGCCGGGCGTCCTTCGTCGGAAGTTACGGCCGCCACGTTCACGAGCGTCGCCGATATTGGCAGGACATACTGTTCGGCGCCGCATGTGGGACCGGTCTCGGTCTGACGGTGGTCGACAGGAACTCGCAACGTAAGGCTGAGCACTACCGGTTTCCGAGTCTCCCTGATCTGGATGTGCTTCCGGCAATGTCGCATGCGGAAACCGCGTCTGTCTTCCGGGACTATCTTGTGTCGCTTAACGTCAATACAATCGAAGACTCGTCGACGATGTTTTCTCGGCGCTTGGTGGAGATCCTCGGTTGCGGAGGGATTGCAGTAACGAATCCCTCGCCTGCGGTTGATGTGCTGTTTCGCGACTACTGCTATCAGGTTCACGACGTGGCGGAGGCGGAGGATCTCTTTGCGCGTCTCCGGCGCGGTCCGTCATCGATCGACCTGGAGCGTGCGCGCGCCGGCGCCGAGTATGTGTTGAATCATCACACGTGGTCTCATCGCCTTCGTCAGATCGCGGCGATGATCGAACGATGAGAGTGAGGTCCGCACTTTCACGAGCGCTCCTCGTATGGGGACGGGCAGCATCGTGGATGATGCAGCGCCCGGTCGTCGACGCCCTGGTGATCGGCGACTCGCACGTTCGCGTCTTTGAACACGCCTGGTTCCAATTTGCGTTGCCCCACGTGAGGTTCATGGTCGAATACGTGCCGGGCGCGACCGCGATCGGGATCATCAATCGCCATTCAATCACATCGGCGTGGTCCAAATTCGATACGGCGCTCGACGAAATCGAGCGTGATCTCGTCATCGTGAACTTGGGGGAAGTCGATACGGGATACTCCCTTTGGCGTCTCGTGGAGACGCGCGGCGACGCAATGCCGGAAATATTCGACCGTGCGGTCGACAACTATTGTGAATATATAGGTGACCTGTCGAAGCGGGGGCGCATCGTTGTACTGAGCGCGCCGTTACCGACGCTGAATGACGAAATGGCACGGAAAAATCGGGGTAATGCGATCCGCGAGCATGTCGATGCCACTCAGCGGCAACGGACGGAATTGACTCTGCAGTTCAATGCGCGCGTGTTGGCGTTCTGCACCGGAATCGGCGTGTCGTATCTCGATTCCAGTCTTTCCGCGCTGGGTGCAAATGGCGTCGTGAAGGATTCGTGGCGCCGTAAGGATCTCGACCACCACTACGCACGATGGCCCTATGCACGAGATTTGGCGCGCCGCCTCGGACCGGTGCTTGAGGATATCGGGCGGGCTTGCCATCGCAGCTCGCCGGACGGTGCGGCGCGCAAACCGGGCCACGAGGAGGCGCGGTGAGCGGGTGCAACGAGTGGGGCGTTCCTATCTGGAGTGTCGGGCTATGGACGCTTCGTCGATCCGTTTTGTTGGATGCGCGGGTGAAACTGTGCTGGCATTGGCAGTTTGGGCGGGCAACCGGATTTCTTGGCTGGGGGAAGCGGGAAAGCGGGGCGCGCGCTGAGCGCTGGGCCGGTGCCGCCCGGGTGTCAACGTTGAGACTCGAAGACGGCTTCCTCCGCTCAGTCTCCCTGGGCGTTCTCGGCGATGCCGCCTTGTCGATCGTCATCGACGATCTGGGCATCTACTACGACGCCAGCAGGCCATCCCGTCTCGAGATGCTCGTGAAGGACGCCGCCACGCTGCAGGATGACCATGCCGATGAATCGCGGA
>Ga0157369_10002939_pt1 | contig 20378 bp, 15 predicted proteins | sample C25metaG_FD_113461 | JGI IMG/M metagenome (GOLD analysis project Ga0157369, IMG submission 113461) | Corn rhizosphere microbial communities from Kellogg Biological Station, Michigan, USA - C2-5 metaG | ecosystem: Host-associated > Plants > Roots > Rhizosphere > Soil | place: USA: Michigan...
ACAAGAGCTCATGCATCGGGCCGCGCAGCAATGGCCTGTAGGCTCGTCGTTGGCGGTTGTCGCTTCGGCCCTGTTATTGGGCGGGGCAGTAGGCAAGTCTGCACAGTTGCCGCTGCAAACCTGGCTTCCCGATGCCATGGCGGGCCCCACGCCTACCAGTGCGCTGATTCATGCGGCCACGATGGTTACTGCAGGCGTCTACTTGATCGCCCGAACGCATGTTCTATTCTCGCTGGCGCCGCCGACGCAACTCGCAGTAGCCGTGGTTGGCGCTGCTACGCTCTTGCTGGCGGGGTGTAGCGCAGTCGTGCAATCGGACATCAAGCGAGTTTTGGCCTATTCCACGATCAGCCAGATCGGCTACATGTTCCTGGCGCTGGGCGTGGGTGCCTGGTCGGCTGCCATCTTTCACTTCATGACGCATGCTTTTTTTAAGGCTCTCCTCTTCTTAGTGGCTGGCGTGGTGATTCAGGCTCTTCACGACGAACACGACATTTTTCGGATGGGAGGTCTACGGAAAGATTTGCCATATGCGTTCTGGGGATTCGTAATTGGAGGCTCCGCATTGGCCGGGCTGCCACTGATCACCGCTGGCTTTTACAGCAAGGACCTAATTCTGTGGCAGACGTGGAGTTCTAGCCAGGGGAGCGCTGTGCTGTGGATCGCCGGCATGGTCGGTGTTCTGCTCACGTCGCTATATATTTACCGGCTGATCTTCCTCGTGTTCTACGGTGAAAAGCAGATGGAAGTGAGTCATCGGCCGGGTTGGCGGATAAGAGTGGCGATCGTTGTTCTCTGCGTTCTGGCGATCGTCGGAGGGTTCGTTAACATCCCGAAGGCGCTCGGGAATGTGCCGGCCTTCACAAACCTGCTTCACTCCGCTTTGCCCCAAGTGGCGGAAAGGCAAGGCAACACGATCACAGAGACTCTGTCCGAAGGCATCGCCGCGATTTCGTTTGCCCTAGGCCTTGCCCTTGCCTACTTGTTGTTCCTGAAGAAGCAGAGCTTGGCGGAAAGCATGGCAAGGGCTGCTTTGGGGAGGGCCATCCATCGCTTCTGGTTCGCGGATTGGGGTATGGATTGGCTCTACGACCATCTATTTGTGCGGCCGGTGCTCTGGTTTGCGAATGTCGATAGAAACGATTTCATTGACGATTTCTACATCGGCCTGGCTCGTCTCAACGAACTAACGTGGCGCGCATTGCGCACGACCGAGAATGGGCGCATCGGCTGGTATGCGGCTGGGATCACGGCAGGGACTGTTGTTTTTCTTGCGATTGTGTTGTGGACATGATTCTGATCTGGCTTATTGCGATTCTTGTGGCTGCCGGTCTAGTGGCCTGGGTGGTGGCCCGATGGAACACACAGGCCGCACGCTGGATTGCGCTCGCAGCAACCATCGCGGATTTTGTAATCACGCTGATCGTCTGGGTGCGCCACTACCGACAGTTTGTGCTTTTGACCCAAGGCAATTGGATCGAACAGCTCGACTGGAAATGGATACCGCGGTTCGGCATTCACTTTCATTTGGCTCTGGATGGTCTCAGCCTGCTGCTCCTGATGCTTACGTTTTTCCTTGGAATCGTATCTGTACTCGTTTCATGGGCAGAAATTCAGGAGGGTGTTGGTTTCTTTCACCTCAACCTGCTTTGGGTACTCGCGGGAATCACGGGCGTCTTCCTGGCCATGGATCTGTTTCTTTTCTACTTCGCCTGGGAGCTGATGCTGGTTCCCATGTATTTCCTGATTGCGCTGTGGGGGCATGAACGAAGGCAGTACGCATCAGTGAAGTTTTTCCTGTTTACCCAGCTCAGCGGCCTGCTCATGCTTATTGCCATTCTGGCGCTCTACTTTGCGCATCACGCCGCCAGCGGGGTTTACACCTTTGAGTACGAGGAACTGCTATCGACACCACTGTCTTCTACGGCAGAGTGGTGGATGATGCTCGGGTTCTTTTTGGCTTTTGCCGTGAAGTTGCCGATTGTGCCGGTACATACCTGGCTGCCTGATGCGCATACCGAAGCACCAACGGCGGGCAGCGTAGTTTTGGCCGGATTGTTACTGAAGACCGGAGCCTATGGTTTGCTGCGCTTTGTGGTGCCCCTGTTCCCTGGTGCGGCTCATCAGTTTGCGCCCATTGCCATGATCCTGGCCGTGATCGGAATTCTCTACGGCGGCGTGCTGGCCTTCGGCCAAACGGATTTCAAACGCCTGGTGGCCTACACCAGCATCAGTCACCTGGGATTCGTGTTGCTGGGGATCTTCGCCTGGAACGAGCTGGCCCTGCAGGGAGCGCTGATCACGATGATTGCTCACGGAATCAGTACGGGCGCTCTGTTTGTGATCGCCGGTCTACTGCAGGATCGAATGCACACGCGCGATATGACGCGCATGAGCGGGCTCTGGAGCACGATGCCGCGCCTCAGCGGCGCAGGTTTGTTTTTTGCGCTGGGTTCACTAGGTCTACCAGGCTTGGGCGACTTCGTCGGCGAATTCTTGGTGTTACTAGGCACCTATCGTGTAAGCAAAGTACTGACAGTCCTCGCAACCGTCGGAGTTTTGGTAGCGACGTTCTACGCGCTGCGCCTGGTGCAACGTGCATTTCACGGCACAAACATACATCAGTGGCGCCTCCCTGACTTAGTGAAGCGAGAGGTCCTGATTCTGGCACCGATGATTGTTGTCTTGCTGTGGCTTGGCCTTTACCCGCTACCAATTCTCAACACATCCAAGTCGGCCATCGACAATTTGCAGCAATATGCCAGTCGTCACATTACTGCTGCTGCGGAGGCCAAGTGACCCGAAGCGATGCCATTGCGTTGCTTCCGCTGATTGTTGTCGCTGGCACGTCGATGCTGCTGATGTTGGCAACTGCCGTCCGACGGAGTCACGGGTTCACGATCGCCCTGACTTTGGTCGGATTGGCAGCAGCTTTTGGGAGCATATGGATCGCCGCTCCCATCACACCATGCCAGGTAACTACCCTGCTGGTCATTGATAACTATTCTTTGTTCTATTTCGGCTTGCTGATCGCCGGCGATATCGGCATCGCACTCCTGGTTTACGACTACCTTGGCAAGCGCGATGTACATCGCGAGGAACTCTACATACTTCTTCTCCTTGCTACGGTTGGCACCATGGTGCTGGTGGCCAGCAGCCATTTTGCTTCATTCTTTCTCGGTCTGGAAACGCTCAGTATTTCTCTTTACGCGATGATCGCATATCTCCAGTTGCCTCGACCGCTTGAAGCGGGCATCAAGTACCTCATCTTGGCTGCGGCTTCTGCGGCATTTTTGCTCTTTGGCATGGCTTTGGTTTATGCGGATTTGGGAACCATGGAATTTGCCCGCATGGCGCAGATTTCATCGGCGGGAACCGCACCTCGAGGTCTCCTGGTCCCTGGCCTCTCGCTGATCATCACCGGAATCGGTTTCAAATTAGCCGTGGTTCCGTTTCACCTATGGACACCGGACGTCTATGAAGGCGCTCCCGCGCCCGTGACATCGTTTATCGCGACCGCTTCCAAAGGCGCCATGTTCGCTCTGCTGATGCGCTATTTCTATCGCTCCGGAGGCATAGCGGACCGGCAGATTGTTCTTGTCTTCACGATTATCGCGATCGCATCGATGATTGCAGGAAACCTGCTGGCGTTGTTACAAGGAAATGTCAAGCGGATCCTTGCCTACTCTTCCATCGCCCACATGGGATATCTGCTCGTCGCATTTCTCGCCAGCGGGCAGTTAGCTGTTGAAGCAGTCATGTTCTACCTGGTGGCGTATTTTGTCACTACGCTGGGCGCATTCGGCGTGATCAGTGTACTTTCTGGCAGTAACTCTGAGCCAGAGCAGATCGAGGATTACCGCGGATTATTTTGGCAGCGTCCCGCTCTGGCCTGCGTATTCACCATTATGCTTTTATCTCTCGCCGGTATTCCGGTTACAGCGGGTTTCATCGGCAAGTTCTACATCGTCGCTGCAGGCACATCCACCGCGCTTTGGGCGCTGGTCATCATTCTCGTCGTGAGCAGCGTGATAGGCTTGTTCTACTACTTGCGACTCATTGCCGTGATGTACCTCACGCCGGAAACTCACGTGACAACTCTTGCCCAGCGCACGTCATCCATCGGTGGCGTCGTGCTCGGAACCTTGACGGCTCTCCTGTTGTGGGTGGGCATCTATCCCGGGCCGGTGCTGCACCTCGTCGAAGGCGTATTCCCACGATAGGTTGGAGGACAGCGGTGCGAAGTCTCGCTAGCCATTGAATCTGTACTAGAAAGAAAGGTTACCTGTTGAACGGAAGTTCCAGCCAAACGATCGCTGTTGTTTCGTGCGACTGGATGCAGGCCGTGTCCATCGTCCTGCTCTTTGGTACTGTTGTACTGGGCTTCTCGCATATCGCACGGACCGGCCCGCTCACGTTCAAGATCCGGAGGGCCATATATTGTTAGCGCGCGATGAAAAGCTCCGTTCCGCCGTATTCTTTTGGTGGAACGCTTATGAACGGTGTCGCCATGAGGCCGATTCGATACTGAGGAATAAGAAGGTCGCGAAGTAACATGGATACTCTTGCTCTAGTTGGGTTTCGTTCTAGACCAAAATCTGCTTTTAGACCGCTTATCTTAGGTGCACGATAATAGACCGAGATGTTACGCCACAGCAATGAATCCTTAATTCCATCGTCAAAGCGTTGCCGCAACTGGGAGAGCGGACAACTTTCGCGGGAGCGTTCTGGATTTGTGCACCTATTCTCAGAACACAGGGTTGCGATGTTTTCTTGTGTCTCCTTCTCTGCGAGTTTATGATTCCTTTCTTGTTTTCGATTAATGCCATCCCTCCGGAGACACCTGCCTTCCGGCGCAGGGCACTGAGCAAATTTTTCTTTAGTGGTAGCCCGCTAGACGTACCCGAACGCGGCGGGCACACACATCCGTGGTATCTCGTGCTCTGGCTTACTGGGGTGGACTACTTCTCTACACTGGGCTACGCACCGGGGATTGCGCTGCTCGCTGCCGGTGCGCTCTGCCTGCCTGCTACCGGCGTTCTCGTGCTGGTGACAATTTTCGGAGCTGTCCCGATCTACGCTGAAGTTGCCGCGCGCTCGTATGCTGGACAAGGATCGATTGCGCTGCTTGAAAACCTGTTTTCCGGCTGGAAGAGCAAGATCTTTGTTCTGGTACTGCTGGGGTTCGCCGGGACTGACTTCGTCATTACTATGACGCTCTCGGCTGCGGATGCGGCGCGACACGCGACCGAGAATCCGTACCTGCACGTATTTCTCGGGCGGCACACGATCGAGGTGACGCTGGTCCTGCTTGGGCTACTGGCGGCTGTTTTCCTGGCTGGATTCGGGGAAGCGATCTTCGTTGTTACCGCGACAACCGTTCCCTACATTGCGCTGAACATTTGGGTGCTGGTGTACGCGCTGGGCATCGTCTTTCGCCATCGGGAGTTGCTGGCGGACTGGACTCGAGTCCTCCACGCTAGCGGCGACTGGACTGCGATTTTCATCGCATCGGCGCTGGTATTCCCCAAACTCGCTCTGGGATTGAGCGGGTTCGAAACCGGGGTCTCGGTGATGGCCGTCGCATCGGAAGACAAAGATGACGAAATCACAGAAGGCAACCGCACGTCTCCACGCGGACGCATTCGCAACACCCGCAAGCTGCTGGTTTCCGCAGCGGTAATCATGAGTCTGTTGTTGCTACTTTCGAGTTTCGTAGCCACCTTGCTGATTCCGCCGAGCGCCTACCGACTAGGCGGGCCGGCAAGTGGACGCGCCGTCGCTTACCTTGCGCATTCCATACTCGGCAATAAGTTCGGCAGCATCTATGATCTTTCGACCATTCTGGTGCTCTGGCTAGCAGGGGCGTCGGCCATGGCCGGGCTGCTGAACCTCATTCCACGCTATCTGCCCCGCTTCGGCATGGCGCCACCATGGGTGGCTTACCGGCGTCCTCTGGTGCTGCTCTTGCTGGCGATTGACGTGGTGATTACCCTGATTTTCAACGCCGATGTCGAGCGCCAGGGTAGCGCCTATGCGACAGGAGTGCTGGCGTTAATGTTGTCGGCGGCGGTTGCGGTCGGGCTTGCACTTTGGCAGGAGAGATCGCCAAACAAGCCCCTTTCTTACATCAGAGCAATTTACTTCTGGATTGTCACTCTGATTTTTACTTACACCCTCGTGCTGAACATCGTTGAGCGTCCAGACGGAGTAATCATCGCGAGTTGCTTCATCTTCCTGTTGCTGGCTCTGAGCGGCGTCAGCCGGTACAAGCGTGCTACAGAGATGCGCGTCTCCAAGTTCGAGTTCGTGGACCCCGCTTCCGAACAACTGTGGGAATCAATCCGCCACAAGAAAGTCAACTTGGTGCCGCACCATCGCGATGACCTTCAGTACCGCAAGGAGTTGAAAGAGAAGATCCAACACTACTACAAGCTGGAAGAAAGCATGGCTTTCCTGCTTGTAAAGCTGACGGATAACCGCAGCGAGTTCTATTCGTCTTTGCGCGTGACGGTTGTGCGTGAAGGCAGTGACTACGTGATCGAAGCACGCGGTGCGACGGCCATTGCTAACACGGTTGCGTTTCTTGCGAATGAGCTGGTTCCGATCAGCGTTGTATTGGGTCTTACCCGGCGCAACGTAATGAAGCAGTCTCTCGCGTTTGTACTGTGGGGAGAAGGGGAAACCGGACTGCTCGTCTACTCGGTGCTGGTGAAGTTCTGGGAAGCCAATCCTAGTCGGGATCATCCGTTATTGTTCTTGATGAGTGGATAGGTTCCAGCTTTCTTCGCTGTACCAGAAGCGCTTCTCCAGGCTCATTCCGAGAGACTGCGAGGCAAAAGTCCACCACACCTGTACAAATCACCACCCGTGGCAATTTTGGTTACGGGCACCTAGTCGGAAGGTGAGTCCTATCGTAGAGTACGTATGAGTGAACTCCTTCACCCGATCAATTCATACCTCCTCACACGGATGCGATTGCGCCGGAGGCCCCGATTTTCTAGGGAGAGGAACTAAATCACAACTAGGACGTTGTTTGTGCACAGTCGGCTGTGCGATTGAGACGCTTGCGTTTTTTCTTCCGCGGTTTCGCTTTCTCTTGTGCGAGCGTAGCCTTTGCCGCGAGGCTTTCAATTTCGTAAGCCGACATGCCGGTGCTACGACGGCGATAACTCGGATCGGCGACTATCGCGACATTCGCGGCGCGCGCGGATAGGCGGCAGGCACCTCGTTGTGGATAGCGATTGAGTTGGGCGAATGCATCATTGCAGAGAACGAACATGGAATAGCATGTTATGCGTTGCATGAATTACAGCTTTTTGACCGTGGTTTCGTGTCAATCATCCATGTGGCGACTCCAGCACGGCGAGATGGAATCGGCAGCAAGCTTTTAGAGAGGTTCGAGGGGGAACCGATTCCGTAGTACAAGGCAACCGCTAGCTTGGCAGAATTTATGCAGTCGGTCCGCCTTTCGTAGAGCCGGCGCAAAACGCGGATCTTAAAAAGTGCGGCATGTTTCAAACCGACAAGGCTCGCGACTTCAGGCGCGGGCCTTATCATGATTGACTTACGCTACCTTCTTCTGTTGGGTTTTAACCCGTGCCCATCTCGCTCTCTGGGCTGCGGCAATCCTGCGGCGTGCCGAGGCTGATAATGTTTTCTTCGGTGAAGGTGCGGCGCGCGGTTTTTTGTCTTGCACGGTCCGAGCCGCTTGCCGTACCTTCGTCCATCGTGCTCTCTGAGCAATCGCCATGCGTTTGCGTGCCATAGCTGAAATAACACGTCGGCCTCGACTGCCGCTACCGGCTGTCCTCGATCCGCTCCCTGCAATCAAATCTTGGACTACAGAAATTGCAGAGTTTAACTTCTCCACCCGCGACTGCGTCTGCTCACGCTCTTCTCGTAGCTCTTGGAGCGCGTCCCTCAAGTTAGCCATAATGTTCCCTCGTAAGTTAGAGTGCCAGGCTATTGTAGAGGTTCGATCGCATAATGGGGGAGACAAACGAACTGCAGAAGGATCGACAATGTGATGAGCTCAGCATAAATCAGGTGCATCTCTCGCTGACCAGCCCGTCTGCGATTTCTAACCCCTGGTCATGAGGAGGTAGCAGAGTACCGTAGTTGCTCGCAACGTACGCGAATCTTTCCCCTCCGGCGCCAAGTCTTGCTTGGAGCCGCGACGACCGGCACCGCAATGGCCAACATTCTCCAGTACCGCTGACGAGTCATACCAAAGCACTTCAGCACATGGCTGAGGCACTGCCATCAATAATTCTGGATCTCAAAGTGACACCGACCCGTTGCGCGATGTCCGAAGGTGAGCTTTGCTCACGTTTTAAATGGCGGGAGTGGCCGCAGAAGACGGTTTTGCCCGCATCAGCATCTACCTTGGTTTTATTCTGAGCGCGATCTTCACAAGAGAGTTGGCCTCAACTGCGGTTGCGTGATTCGTCCCGTTCCGTTTTCATAACAAAATCGAAATAATTGGCGCCGACTATTGTTTCTGTGACACTCGTCGGCTGCCCAAAAAAGTGTTCAGGGGAAGGGCAGGGAACTCGCGGCTTTATCTCAAACCCCTTGAAACTGCTTGGGGCCAACGACAGTGACATATGGACTTAACCGATATTAACCCGGTGGTGCCAGATGCTAAACGCTCATTGCAGGTTTTACGCCAAGGTTTCGGTGTCGACGATTTCGGGGAGTCCATTCCGCGGCTCGCGTTCGGCCGAACAATCTCTTAGTCAAGTTCCCCGCGAACATACTCACCCCGCGGAAGTATCGCCGTGTTCATGCCTTCGACAAAAGCGTCTGATACAAGTCCAGCCACCCCTTGCGAAAGTAGTAAGCGGAACCAGCGAGATACAGACGCCAGATGCGATACCGCTTCTCCCCGATGATTCGGCGTGCTTCCTCAGCCTTTGCTTCGAGGCGTTGTAGCCAACGCCTGGTTGTGTAGTAATAGTGATCACGTAAGTTTTCGAGAGCCCTCACCTCAAAGCCGGCGGCCTTGGCTGTTGATACCAGGGTTGCAATCGTCGGCAGTTCGCCATCGGGAAAAACATACACATCGGTAAAAGTGAGTTGTTTGGAGGACGGCCGATTTGCAGGTCTGGCAATTCCCGAATTCAAAAATGTTCCACCTGGACGAAGCTCTCGAAACGCATGTTGAAAGTACTCCTGGAGGTGAAATTCTCCAACGTGCTCAACCATCCCAATGCTGACGAGTTTGTCACACGCACCCAGTTTCTTCAGGTCGCGGTAATCAAGTCGACGGACTTCGCATCGAGCCGAAATTCCAGCAGCACAAATGCGTTTCTGGGTGAGGTCCACCTGCGCTTCACTGATCGTGATACCTGTGGCGTGGACTCCATAAGTCCGGGCCGCGTGAATAATAAGACCACCCCATCCGCATCCGATATCGATCAGTCTTTCACCCTGCTTCAGGCAGAGTTGTTTGCAGATGCGGTCCATTTTTTGGATCTGCGCTGTGTCGAGATCCTGCAACGGATCTTTGAAGTAAGCGCAGGAGTAAAGCATATTGTGATCCAGCCAGAGCTCATAGAAATCGTTTGAAACATCGTAGTGATATCGGATTGCCTCTTGGTCCCGCTCCTTCGAGTGCGAGACGCCGGAAAATCGGACACGGCTTCCGGTCTCGCGCTCCCATTTGAAAGCCTGGAACTCGCGAAACATGCCCACGATACGCAACTTCTCGAATGTGCCCCATTCCTTGCCGATCAGATAATCGGCAAGAGGAAATACCGCCTCAATATCGCCAATGATATCGAAAGCTTCTCGGACATAGGCTTCGCCTAGCGCAAGCTGCCGATTGGGGGAGTCGAAAACCCGCCTCAATGCCTCGGGATTGTTGATCTTCCAAGTGAAACGACGGAACTGAGTTTTCTCCGGCTCCCAACAGCTCCCGTCCCAGAGTTCAACAGCGAAATCACGCGGGTGAATATCTCGCAAAACTGACTGTATCAACGCGAGGGTTTCCGCCGCAGAGCGTTTGTCCGGCTTTGAGGCTCGTTCTGCCATTTTTCGGTGGTTATTGGATTCGCATACAAGCGTGCCGGTTACTTAGAAATCCGGGGTAGGTCGGCAGGCACGCTGGCGGCATGGTGATCAGCCTTCCCGCACATATGCAGCGGCAATCTGCAGTTTGAGCCAGGAACGAAATTCAATTGCAGCAACTCGGGCTAGTTCCTCCTCGTTGCGGTTCTCGAACAAGTTTCTGGAGATATGGCTGGTCATCAGTACGGCGAGGCGGAAGCGGAACTCGTCGCAAAGTGGCGTGCAGCAAGGCTGCTTTTAGTCTTGTCGCAAAAGTAGTCAGGCCGGCGCGGGATTCGTGGTGCTTTCGATTTCCGCAATCTTTCCTTGGATGCCGCGCTGGAGATCGTGAGTAGTTTTATCCTCCGGCTCTGACAGTCGTGACTTCTTCAGATGCTCCAGGTACAGCTATTAAAACTAGGGCGACGCTCTAGGACGAATTTTGAATTCGTCCCTGTAGATGTTGCGTTCCCGTGGCGGAGCTCTGTCCCAACTTCTCAGTATCGATGCCTCTCTTCCAGCTGAACTTTGCCACGAAACATCCAATACACAAAAACGAAGTAGCTGAAAGCAAGACACATCCCTAATCCCCACCAAATGAGCCCGACGCGCAATGCATACTCGCCTGTGGCGGCATTGTAGATTGTGATGTCGCGTGCGGGATCGCCGCTCGACGGCAACAGGGTGGGATACAACGCTGCCGCCACGCCCCCCAGCATAGCTGCTATATATGCGCATGAACTCAGGAACGCGTCTTTCTCCCTCGCTTGCCGTGCGAAGCCCCACATGCCAGCGAGACTCACGGCCACCACCAGCGGAATCAGGTACGCCACTGGATGTTCGTTGAAGTTGTGCATCGTGCGCGGACGCACCACAGCCGTGACCGGTACGCCAAGCCCGGTCAGTACGATCAGCAACGGTTGCAATTGCAGGGCAAGCTGGCGCGACTTTTTGTTCAATGCTCCTTCTGTCTTGAGCGCCACATAAAGCGCGCCGTGGACCAGAAGAGCCACCACGGCAAGAAACGCCACGCCACAGGTGTACCAGTCGAGAATCCCGGTGTCGCCGCCAGTCCGGAAGTTCGTCCATAACGGCTCGAAGAAAAAATGGTTCACTCCCAAACGGACGCCGCGCACCACATTGCCCAGTGCCGCGCCAAAAAAAATCACCAGCAATGTGCTCGAGATCGCGAAGAACCCGTCGAACAGCGACTGCCACACATGATTCTCGATATGCATGCGAAATTCGATTCCGATGCCGCGCAGCACCAGCAACCACAGAACTATGTTGAGCGGCAGGTAGAAGCCACTGAAGCTCGAGGCATAGAGTAGGGGAAATGCGAAATAAAGGGTTCCGCCCCCCGCTATCAGCCATACCTCATTGGCGTCCCACACCGGACCGATCGTGCGAATCACCGTCAGCCGTTCTTCTTCGGTGTCTGCAATCAGCAGCTGCAACATACCCGCCCCCAAATCGAAGCCGTCGAGCAAGACATAGGCAGTGATCATGACGGTCACCAGCACGAACCATACCGGTTCCATTCACAACTCCTTAAGTCGTAGTGATTGGCGCGCCCGAGCGCACATCGCCAGCAGCGGCTAACGCCGGACCTTGCCCGATCTCCCGCTGTATGAGGAACAAAAATAAAATTCCTAGCACTAGATAGAGTCCCATATACCCCAGTAGCGTGAACATGCTGTTACCGGCTGTGACGTTGGTGGAATATCCCTGGTTGGTGCGCATCAGCCCATATACCAGCCAGGGCTGGCGTCCGACCTCCGCTGTAAGCCATCCCGCGGTGTTAGCGATGTAGGGGAACGGCACACAGAGCATGATCACCCAAAGCATCCATGGGCTCGCGTACAGCTTTCTTCGCCACAACAGAAAGGCGGCAAGCGCCGTGACCGCGACGAAGATTGTGCCTAGGCCGACCATCACGTGATAGCTGAAATAAAGCAGCGGGATGTTGGTCGGCCATTGGTCTTTGGGAAATGCATTCAGCCCTTGGACCTCGGACGCGGTGGTCCCGTAGATAAGAAAGCTCAACACTTTGTTGGCGATGATGGGGTTGTCGATCCGCTGATGCTCCTCGTCCGGTTGACCAAGAATAACGATGGGAGCGCCAGTTTGTGACTTGAACAGCCCCTCCATGGCCGCCGTGGTCACGGGTTGGTTGCGCGCCATGTACTTACCATGCAAATCGCCGCTGGGAAACACCTGCCAGAGGGAAGCGGCGATTCCGGCCACAACTCCCACCCGGAGAAAGATGCGCGCGTGCTCCTCAAACTTTTCCTGGAGCAAATAGAATGCGCCCACGCCCGCCATCACAAAAGCCCCCGTAATCACCGCGCCGCTCATGTTGTGTGCGTACTGAATCAGCGCCCACGGGTTGGCTAACAATCCCCAAAAACTGGAAACACTGAAGCCTCCGTTGGGGAGCCGCGTGTAGGCCACGGGATGCTGCATCCAAGCGTCCGTGACGATGATGAAGAATCCCGACAGCCACGATCCGAGGAACACCAGGAAGCCGGCCCACCAGTGTCCCCACTTTCCCAGGCGCTTTTCGCCATATACAAATAGTCCTAGAAACGCCGACTCCAGAAAGAAAGAAAATGTCCCCTCCATGGCCAGCGGCTGGCCAATAACGCCTCCGGTCAGGCGCGAGAACTGCGCCCAATTCGTGCCAAACTGAAATTCCATGGGGATGCCGGTGACTACGCCTAGTGCGAAGTTAATGCCGAAGATCTTCGTCCAGAAACGGGCCGATTCGTTGTAGGCTTCGTTGCCAGTTCGGATGGCGAAGGTTTTGAGCACGACGATCAGCGGCGCGAGGCCCATCGTGAGTTGCGGGAATAAATAATGAAAGGTGATGGTGAAGGCGAAATGAATACGGTGAAGAAACAGTGCGTCGTTCACGTTAGTCCAGACCTGCAATTATGATTAATTCGCAGAGCGCAACTTCTTTTATCGCGGAACTCTTAGTTTGGCTTCAAAAATCTCTTCCTGTTTATTTGATTTCAAAAATATCTTCCAGTTTATCTGGATTTCGCCTCTAAAATACGTGCCTTTGCTTTTCGGACTTCAAATCTCCCGGTTAGCTGCTGTTAAGCGATGTTATGTAGATCCCTTCTTCTGGCCCTGCTCCGCCTGCGAGGTCCTGGCTTTGATCTTCCCATATTGAACCTTATGGCTCGATTCCCCTCAGGCAGTCCCGATATCGTGCGACGCTCGTGCGCCAATTTTTCTAGAGAATCGTCTTAAGGGAGGAGAAAACCGTGAACTTACGACCTTCAAGGGCGTGTCTCTGAACGGTTTTTGCGCATTATTGGCGACGGGATGGTTGGGGCCACTCAGGGTCGAAGTATCTCTGAATGAAGGCGGCGCATTCGCGATCTCCCGTATCATCCAATGTTTTTGCATCGCCAACGCTAGTGCCTTGGGACATACTCCGGCCGCTTACGGGTATAGCCCTGAACCGTCGCGGTCGGGAGTCTTCTTCGGTAACGATTGAACTGGTAGTCGGCAATCCGGCGGGAACTCAGCCATTGCCACCATGGCGCATTCTCTTTCACGAACCCAGGCGCCATGAATGTGGTAGGGCGTTCTTTCGGTGGATCGCTCCTCTCAGCGTCCGAGGGCTCCTGCTCAGGCGGCACATACATTCCGATTTCGAGCGGTGCAATCGTGAGAAATTTTTCGTCGATCAATCCTGCACGAGACATGTAGCCGTATAGTGTCGGGCCACCTTCGCAGAGTAATTGATTGACTCCGTGATTCTGCTGAAGGATGCGCATAGCCTGCGCGAGATCGACGAGACTCTCCTCGCCGGCCACAATGACGTTTACTCGTCCATGAGATTCTTTGTCAGCCAGACGTCGGGCGCCGGCACTCGTAGTGATAATGAAGCTTTCGACCGAATCGGACTCGAAAACCCGATAGTCATGAAGATCCAGGTAGGCTGCACCGGTAACGAAAATGTTCTTCTCTCGACCGAGCCCCAGTTTCCCGCGCAGTTTCCGGATCGCCGCATCCTCTATGGAATAGACAGGGCCTCGGTTTCCCAAAAGTTGAGTCTCTTCCATAAGCGTATTGATGCCTAGCAGGATAGCGTCGGCATGTGCCCGCAAGAAACCCATGAGCCAACGATCTTCGGGAAGTTGAGAGATATCGCCTCCAGTAGCATGTCGTCCTCTAAACGAGGCTATACCATCCAGCGATTGCACAAAATTGGAGTAAATCCAAGGGCGGTCTGAGGGAGAAGGAGGAAAGGCGAGCTTGCCATATCGTGCATACGCTGGATCATCACAAATGGATGGCTCCGCATCGTCGAAAAGGACTTCGAAATTTCGCATCTGGGTTGAGTGAATTTTAGTTCAGCTATCGGCTTCCGCGCGCATTCTCAGGCTGCTCCTCGAAGTGGCCGTTTCGAATCACCCAACAGATTGGGACTAATCTCTTGTTTACGTTGTATCCACTCGGGTGCAAGCTGCCTCTCCTCATCTGGTCGATTCATTACGAATGCGGAGACCACTCGCGAGCCTATGAGCCACCACACACTAAAGCTGGAACTGCGCGGCTCGCCACGGATTACGGCCTGGGTTGCGCCGGAAGAGTCACCCCAAAGTTCATACGAGAGGTCGAAAACGTCAGAAAAAAAATACGGAACGTGAACAAACGGCTGTCGATCTCCAGTGACGGTCCGGGCCCAATACTGAGCCTGGGAGACGGCATTGTCCCAGTGCTCAACCCGACGGCGCTTTTCGAAGATCGCATCAGGGTAATTTGCCACATCTCCAGCCGCGAAGATTTGTCTGTGATTCGTTTCCAGGAACTCGTTCACCAAGATTCCATTGTCGACATCGAGTCCACTACCCTGGACGGGTCGAATAACAGGTACGACGCCAATTCCTGCTACTACCAGGTCACATGCCATCTCTTTTCCGTCACCCAACCTTATTGAGCGGACCGACTCTTTTCCGTTCAATGCAACTACGCTCGCTTGTTTTACAATGCGTACGCCTCGCGCCGAATAGTACTGCTCAAAGAAGTCGGAGAGCTCGGGACTGAACACGCGAGTCCAGACGCGGTCCTCTCGGATGACAAGTGTTGTTTCAATGTTTTTCTGGGCGAGAACCGCGGCTACTTCCATGCCGATGAAGCCTCCACCGATCACGACGGCGCGCTTCGCGCCTAAGGCAGCAGAGCGTATGCGCTCCGCATCACTCAACAAACGCAAATAGAAAATGCCGCCCAACCCTTTGCCAGGTACGTCGAGCTTTCTAGGTTGCGCGCCTGTTGCAATCAACAGAGTTTCAAATCCAAGTTCTTCGCCTGAAGACATGCGAAGGAGCCTGGCACTAACGTCTAAATTTTCCACGACCGTGTTCAACTTTAGGTCAATGCTGTGTTCACGGTACCAATCGGAGGAGTTGATCAGAATCCCAGAAACGGAGTCTTTGCCTGATAGAAAACCTTTCGATAGCGGGGGACGTTCGTATGGCACGGTTGAATCCGCTGAAACAATCGTTAGCTCGCCCGGCTTGAGGCCCCGATCGGCGAGTTCCTTAGCGGCGTAACCGGCCACCATACCGCCGCCGAGAATAACGTATTTCGCTTTGTTCATCTTTCCCGCCCGCATTTTAAGTACAAAACGTATCAGTACACTCTTTAGCCTTCACCGATCGCTTCTTTCCTAAGCCGCGGCAGCCCTCCCGCTGCCAGATCGAACATGAGCATCATTATTATTACTCGCTAAACCATTATTATTAGCCAAGGGTAACGTAGCAGTCACTTTCGTCCCATTAGCATCAGATTCAAGGGTCAAATGGCCCTCCAACTCCATCATTCTTTCTCGGATCCCGGCTAGGCCAATGCCAACCCCCGTTCCATGCTCCTGGAATTGCCGCAGCAACTCAGGCTTCAATCCACGCCCTCGATCCTGAATCCGTAGAGTCGCCTCATGGGACGCAACTGCAAGTCGAACCTCGACAGTCTTACTGCCGGAATGCCTATAAACATTAGTCAGTGATTCCTGCAGGGTACGGAAAAGTGCCAGTTCCAAGTATCCAGGCAATTGCACCGGTGATGACGGCAAGCTGCAGCTCACGTGTATGCCGCTCCGCTTTGAGAAACCCTCAATATACCAGTGCATCGCCGAGATGAGTCCAGCCTCGTCCAACAAGGGTGGGTGCAGGAGATGGGAGAGATTACGCGTTTCGTTCAAACATACTTCAACCAGGTGCAAACACTCGGACAGGCACTCTCGCTTCCGGTTCGTCGACAGGCCAGGGTTCAACTCGAAATCAGCCAGTTTAGCGAGATCGATTTTCAATGCAGTGAGATACTGGCCAATGCTGTCATGCAATTCGCGCGCAATTCTCCGGTGCTCATCATCTTGCAATCGCAACAGGCGACCGGCGGCATGTCTTAATGTAACAGTTCGCTGCTGCAGTTGCTCCTTCAATTCTTGGAACGTCTGCTTCTGCAACTCTTCGGTTCGCTTACGTTCTGTAATGTTTAGAACCATAGCTGCTCGAAGTGTGGTTTTGCGATACGCGTCCTTAATAGAAGTCAGATCCGTAAGCACGACAAAAGGGGTCCCATCTCTTCGGATGTGAACGGATTCAAACGAGTGGTGGCCCGTCACATCGGCAAGTCGGCTATGAACAGACAAACTGGTTCTGAATTCGGGCGCAAGAGTCTCTACGAAGGGCCTTCCTATGAGTTCGCTTCGTTTCCATTTATGCATTCGCGCAAATGATGGATTGACAGCCAAAAGCGCGTCGTCGGTTGCACGAATGATGGCCGCTCCCCAAGGGGCATGGGTGCACATGTTCGCCCAGAGGCGTTCTGTTGAGTCAGCTTGAACTCGCATGAGGTCTTCAGTCACTAAATTGGCCGTTATGGCTTCTTAAGTTCTGCAAGGGGTGTTCACAAGAAACCCTCGTTGCTCGAATAGTTGGCGGTTTCGGTCGTGAGCTATTCCAGTTTGTGATTGTTTGCGGGCACGAACAGCATTTGTTTGATGCTCTAGTTTGCTACGATCTACGCCGCCTCGAGAGGCCGGCTTCGGTCGTATTGTCCAGACAACAATTCTTTGACGATAGAAACAAGTCTCTCTGGAGACATTCTTCCCTTGGCGTAAAAAGCATCAACACTCCTCGGAATCTGGTCGATAGTATAGGTACCGCTCATAGCAATAACCGGCATTCGAGGGAAGCGCCACCGAATGGCGGAGATGAGTTCAAATCCAGACATTCTTGGCATGGTGAGATCCGAAATGACGAGTTGCAGAGCCGTGTCTTTGAGCCGCAGGAGAGCATCTCGACCGCTATCAGCGGTACACACGGCGTACCCTCGAGACCGCAGCACCATTGCGATCGTCTCGGACACAGATTGCTGGTCATCAACAACTAAGATTTGAGGAATTTGTTGGCTGGACATGGGTATTCACTCACAAAAGGAACTCAATGTAATCTCGCACGACCCGGCTCCCTAAATCGGTTCAAAAGTGAACAGTGGTTGTGGATTTCGCTAGAAGGTGACCGATTTACATGCTAAAAGCTTACAATCAGCACGAATGAGTCGCCGCGCAACTCATGATTCCTCACATTCTCGGGTAAATTTTCCTAGATCAAAGGGAGCTTCAGTATCTCTTCGAACAGCCTGTGGACATTCACACAGAGAACCGGACCGGAGCGAAGAATTCCGAGCCTATCGAACTTTCCCAAAAAGTAGGTGATGCGTGGGCGCGTTGTGCCCACCATCTCGGATAGAGTCTCGTGTGTGAGATGTGGTAGAAGAACCGTGTTCTCGTCGAGCCACTCTCCAAATTTGGTCAATCTGGCAAGAACCCTGGCTAGCCGTCGTTCACCGTTTTCAAACACGTGTTGAGCAAAAAGCTCTTCGTACTCATGAACTCGGTGGACCAGAGCACTTATATATATCCTGGCAAAGTCTGGTTCCTCCGACAATTTTCTGATCACCTTCGTCCGTGGCACCCTAGCCACAGCTGAAGAGGTCAGGGCGGTCGCCGTTTCCGCATAGTGAGGCCGCCCTTCCGCAGCACATTCCTCACCAAAGCAGTCACCCGTTCCCAAAATCTCGGGTACGCTTTCGGTTCCATCAATCGACACCAGCGATAGTTTGATCAATCCGTCCTGGATTAAGAACAGAGTCTCGGCCGGTTGTCCCTCCATACACGCGGTCTGGCCCCTATGGATTCGGATAATTGTCGGCTCCCTGGCCAGATCATCTAACACGTGCTTGAGCCGAATCCGCGCCTCGTGCAGGCAACCGCCGTCCTCGCATTCAACTTTCCTGTGTGCTGAAATCGTAGAGTCAAGGCCGCCTGATCGCGCCACAATTTGGCCACGACCTCTCGCTAGATCGCGGTTTATTAACGAATGTCCACTCAATGAAATCTCCAGATCTTTTTAGTGGAACGCGTTTTGGGGACCGAGGCCCTCGAAGCCAGTAAAAGTTTTTGGAGTTTCAGACGATTGGAGGTTTCAGTTCAATCACAATTGTGCTAAAAACCGTGCGTGGAAGGGTGTCTAATCCCGGACAGGCCGCTAGCTTCAATTTTGAGTTGTTCTGATTTCGTAACCGCAGAAATAGTCGTGGCCTGGAATGGAGTTCATCCGAGAGTGTACTGGGCACCTCATCGAACCGAAGGAGCCGTCGCGCTGCTTAGAAAACGAATTCTGAGTATTGCAGGATGTTTTCGGGGTAGAACACACAGCGGAAGCTTCGTCAGGCGAGACGGTGCTAAAACTCTTAACACGTTTGTACTGGAATCATCTGTCGGATTTCTCTGACTAGTGAGTGAGAGGGCTGTCGCCCTCCAGCTTCGCTCGTTGTTTCCCGATTGCTGTGAGGAGAGCGTTGATCGCAAGGACGAGCTCCCGTAGCTGTTCAGTATCCTGCTCTTCCGTTACGAGTGCAGTCAATTCGCGGACTGCTCGAGACATAGCATTGTTAAGCAACATTTGAGCTAAATCGTGGGGGCTTAATGCGAATGTTATCTCAGGGGCAACTCAGATGAAAGGTAACCTTAGGTCATAACCCAGTGCGGACTTCCCGTAATCCGCTCTACGGAGCCGCCCCTAGCGCAAGATCACTATTGGTCTTGTCCAGTTTTAGACAGATTTTTGGGACAGTCGAACCATAATATTGGCGAAATGGGGGACGATTATATGTGCCACTTCAGTCCGCCATTGCCCAACCGGGAAGTTTTTGCCTTTATCGCAGCCCGTGGATCGGTTGTTCGGCTTCGCAAAGGCCAAGTCGTGTTCCTTCAAGGAAGTTCCGGAAATGCGATGTTTTGCGTCAATCAAGGTGTTGTCAAATTATCAGTGAGCTCGGAAGAGGGTAGGGAGGTGATAGTTGACGTCAGAGTACCGGGCGATTTTTTTGGAGAGGAGGTGCTTATTTCACACGCCGTCGGCCGACCATACAGCGCGGTATGCCTCGCCGGAACTGAAGCGGCAAAGATAGAAAGCAAACAACTGATGAAGATATTAAAAACGAGGGAAGACTTTTCGTCTGCGTTCCTCGTTTATCTGCTACAGAGAAACCGCGACCTTCAGGCGCATCTCGCGAACTGTCTGCTATATCCAGGCGCAAAGCGTCTGATGCACACTCTCCTAGCGATTGTGAATGAGGAGAGACTCGGGCGGCTGCCAAAAATGAGCCAGGAAACTTTGGCAGAAATGATCGGCATGACACGCCAGTACGTCAATGTTCTCTTGAAAGAATTTCGGCGATCAAGTTCCTGCCAGCCCGACATGAATTCATTCATGTTCCCATCTCCGGCGGAAATGGCCGCCAAGAACCAGCAATCACGCAAACACAAGAGGTAGTTGAGATGAGATTCTCATCGCTGGTGTCTCGTGTCGAGAGACCCACAGTTCTGAATTCGTGGAAGGAGATCGCGAATTATCTGGCGCGTGCGGTGCGAACGGCGCAGCGCTGGGAGCGCAACTCGAAGCTACCGGTGCACAGGATCGGGAGTGGTCCGAAGGCTCCGGTGTTCGCGTTTGGGGAAGAGCTCGATGCGTGGCTCGAACAACAGGCGATGCGCAACTCTGTCATCTTTACAGAAGGCGATAATGCACGTTCGCCATCCGCGTTTTAGGGTCTAGCGAAGGCAATTGTTGGGCTGCTCAAAAGGTAGGAGAGTGCATGCCTAAGGTTACACAGTTCTAAGCCAAGAACAGCAAGGTGATTGAGAAGCTGAGCAAATTGTACCGGGACGGCACAAAACAGGAAGTAAGAATGACTATATCGGAAGATTGCCCGGTCTGTTCACAACTGCCTTGGGG
>Ga0157369_10002941_pt1 | contig 20371 bp, 16 predicted proteins | sample C25metaG_FD_113461 | JGI IMG/M metagenome (GOLD analysis project Ga0157369, IMG submission 113461) | Corn rhizosphere microbial communities from Kellogg Biological Station, Michigan, USA - C2-5 metaG | ecosystem: Host-associated > Plants > Roots > Rhizosphere > Soil | place: USA: Michigan...
CCGAACCGAACGATGCCTCGCCTGCGGGCGCGGCCGTGGCGGTCGATCCGACCGTCACCGTGACGAGCACCGATACGTTCTCCGGCGCGACGGTGACGATCGGCGGCAATTACAGGGCTGGCGAGGACGTGCTCGTGGTGACGGGGACCTTGCCGGCCGGTGTGACGGCAAGCTTCGACGCCGCCACCGGCACGATGACGCTGACCGGGACGAACCTCAGCGCGGCGACCGTTCAAGGCGCGCTGCGTGCGATCAGCTACTACGACAACAGCGACACGCCGAGCACGACCGCGCGCAACGTGACGATCTCGGTGATGGATGACGTCACGCATGCGACCACGACCGCCGCCGTTGCGACGGTCGATGTGGTGGCCACGAACGACTCGCCGGTCCTGAACGGTTTGCCGGCGACGGCCACCTCGATCGAAGACAACGGCGCGCCGTCGGGCCAGGCCGGAATGCTGGTTTCGCAGCTGACGGGGAACGGCAATGTCACCGATGTCGACGGAGCGGGCGCGCATGACGGCCAGACGCCGGGCTCTGCGGGTATCGCGATCACGGGCGCCGATACCAGCGAAGGCACCTGGTGGTACTCGACCGATAACGGTGCGCATTGGACCGCATTCGCGGGCCAGGGCCAAGCGGCGATCTCGTCCAGCAATGCGCTTCATTTGATCGCCGACGGCAACACGCGAATTTATTTCGAACCGGCCAAGGCGGATTGGAACGGGACCGTGAACAACGCGCTGACGTTCCGCGCGTGGGATCAGTTCGACGGCGTGGCGAACGGCGCGATCTCGGCGTTGCCCAGCACCGGGACCTTCGGCCAGGGCATCAACACCGCGGCCTCGGCGTATTCGTCGGCGCAGGAGAGCATTCCTTTGAGCGTCGTCGCCGTCAACGATGCGCCGATCGCGTCGGGCAGCGCGAGCATGCCGACGATCCCCGAGGATACGGTCGCGCCGGCGCCGCAAACGGTCAGCTCGCTATTCGGCTCGCATTTTGGTGACAGCGCCGATCAGCAGCAGAGCGGGACGAACCCGGCCGGCTCGGTGGCTAACACCTTGGCGGGCATCGCCATCACCGGCAATGCCGCCGATCCGAGCCAGGGCGCTTGGCAGTATTCGACCGATAACGGCGCTACCTGGCATACGATCGCCACCACGGGGCTCTCGGATTCCAATGCGCTCGTGTTGTCCTCATCGGCCGAGCTGCGGTTCGTGCCGGCCGCGAACTACAACGGCGAGCCCGGTCAATTGACGACGCGCTTGATCGATACGTCCCATACCGTGGTGACGGGCGCCGTGACAGGCGCGCAACTCGGCGGGACCGATACGGCGATTGCAGGCGTAGACGTATCCGCTACGCACAACGGTGGCTCGACGGCCGTTAGCGCGCAGACAGTCACGCTCGGCGTCGATATCACACCGGTGAACGATGCGCCGATCGCCAGCGGCACGGCCACCATCGGCACCGTCAATCAGAGCGATCGCGATCCGACGGGCACGACGGTCACGACGCTGTTCGGCGGCGACTTCAACGACAGCACGGACCAGCAGCGCAGCGCGGCGAACCCCACCGGCTCGACGGCGAACCCATTCGCGGGCGTGGCGATCGTCGGCGATGCGGCCAGCGCCAGCGAGGGGAACTGGCAGTATTCGAGCGACGGCGGTAAGACGTGGACGAACATCGCCGCCAATGGCTTGGGCGATCACAACGCGCTCGTGCTGTCCGCCACCGACAGCCTGCGCTTCCTGCCGTCCGGCACGTTCAGCGGCACGCCGGGCGCGTTGGCGGTTAGGCTCATCGATAGTTCGGGCGCAGCGCCGGTGACGGATGCGTCGGGCGTCGATCTGGGCACGGTTGGCGGCACTTCGCCCTACAGTGCGGCCACGGTTGCGCTGACAGCTCAGATCCAGCCGAATAACCATGTCGTCCATTCGGATCCATTGGCGTTGATCCCCGATTTCAACGCGCCGAACGACTACAACAAGATCGGCGGGCAGGTCGATCCGAGAAATCCGTTCGCCACACATGACCAGCATTTCCCCGACGACGGGCTCGTTCCGCCCGCCGAAGGGCGCGGCTACCGGCCGAACCTTTACGGCGAACCGATCATTCCGCAGGTGGACCTGACGGGATCGGTGGGCAGCCGCTTCATCATCGAGCAGCAACAGTCGGTGATTGCGGTGCCGTCGAATCTCTTCAACGACACCTATCCGAACGCCGAGCTTCAATACGACGCTCACATGCCGGGCGGGGCGCCGCTGCCGGGTTGGCTCGTGTTCGATTCGCGCAATCTGACGTTCACGGGGACGCCGCCGGCCGGCTCGCACGGGACGGTGGAAGTCGAGATCGTCGCGCGCGATCAATTCGGCAACCAGGCGCAGGCGACGTTCCAAATCACGGTCGGCCGCGAATCGAAAGATCTCGAGCAAATGCTCGCGCATATGCACGCGGCGGCGCAGGACACGCATCACGCGCGGCCTGCGCATGACGGCGATGCCCGGCACGGCAAGGACGATGGACACGGCAAGGACGGCGCGCGTCATCACGCGCGGTCGCCGCAATCGCACGGCGCCAACGCGGGACGCCCGGCGTTCACAGCGCAACTGCGCGACGCCGGCCCGATCGGAAAGATTTTGCAGGCCCGCCGCATGGTGCATTCCGTCATCGGAGCGGCAGCGATGGAAGGCGCGAAGTCCACGAGCTAATCGAATAAACCAACAATCGACCAACAGAATGAAAAGCCAATTCTTTAGCCGCCGCGATGCGGGGCAGCAGGGGACGGTGCGCACGGGGCGCGTCGTAAGCGGGGTACGCGCGACGGGGTTGACGCTGCTGTCGGCTGCGGTGTTGTCGGCCTGTGCGATCAAGCCTCAACCGATCACGCAGGCGGAACATCTTCAGCGCGCGCAGGACGATTACAAGACGCTTTACTCGACCTACACGCCGCTCACGCAGCCGTTGACGTTATCCGATGCGATTTCGCGCGCGTTGAAATACAACTACAACGCGCGGCTGGCGAAGACGGAGCAGACGCTGCAGGACCGGCAGCTCGATCTGGCCATCGCGCAAATGCTGCCGCGTCTCGCGGCCAATGCGGGCTACACATGGCGCAACAACGACAACGCGGCCGAGAGCGTGTCGGAACTCACGCGGCAGCGCTCGCTCGAGTATTCGTTTTCCGAGCAGCCTTCGCACGCGACGGCTTCGCTCGAACTCTCGTGGAACCTGCTCGATCTCGGCGTCAGCTACTTTCAGGCGAAGCAGCAGGGCTACCGTACCTATGCCGCCGTCGAACGTCGCCGCAAGGTCATCGACGACATCGTGAAGAGCACGCAGGAAGCGTATTGGAAGGCCGTGGCCGCCGATCGCCTGCTGCCGCGCCTGAAGCCGCTCTTGGCCGAAGCGGACAAGATGCTCGAGAACTCGCGCGAGGCGAGCCGTCAGAAGCTCGTGCCGCAACTGCAGGGCCTCGATTATCAGCAGAACATGCTGTCGGTCGTGGGGCAACTGCGCCGCATGCAGACGGATCTGAACACGGCGCGCGTACAGCTCGCATCGTTGATCGATGTACCGACCGATGCGCCGATCGAATTCGCACCGATGGATCTCGACTACGCCACGTCGGCCAGCAAGGTCGATCCGCGCAAGCTCGAGGCAATCGGCCTGGCGATGCGTCCGGAGCTGCGTGAAGAGGCGTACCAGGAAAAGATCGATCAGCAGGACGTCTACAAGGAAATCGTGAAGATGATGCCGGGCGTGGGCGTGCTCGGTAGCCTCAACTACGATAGCAACAAGTATTTGTACAACCCGAACTGGGCGCAGCTCGGCGTGAACGCGACGTTCAACCTGGTGAACTTGATCGAAGGGCCCAAGGCGATTTCCGCGGCGAAGGCGTCGGTCGAAGTCTCGCGTCAGCGCCGCTTGGCGTTGAGCGTCGCTGTGCTCACGCAGGTCAACCTGAGCTATCAGGAGTACCTGGCGGCGGTGGAAGATCTCGACATCGCCAAGCAAATCAACGACGTCGAGCAACAGATCCGCGTTGCCTCGGCGAACGAAGCGAAGGCGCAAGAAGAATCCGAAGCGGACCGCATTCGCCGCGATCTCGCCTCGATGGTCGCGGAGTTCAGCTACGACCGCACGATCGCACAGGTGCATACGGCGCTGACCAACCTTTATACGTCGGTCGGCGTCGATCTCGTGCCGCCGAACGCCGATACGGACGACCTTGGCAAGCTCAGCGAGCGCGTGAAGGCGGCGATCGCCGGTTGGGAAGCGGGGCAGTTGCCCGACATCGCGCTGGCGTTGCCCGCGGCGTCCACGTTGGCTGCCCCGGCTGGAGCGACTGCGCCGGCAGCGGGGGAAGTCAAACCGAGCGCGGCGACGCCGGCTTCGGCGGTTCCGGTGGTGGCAGCCGCCGCGGGAAGCATCGTCGCGGCGCAATAAGCGCAGTTCGTGGCCAAGTAGAAAAGTCGTGGATCGGAACTTCCTATGAAAGTGCATCAACAAGAATCGGTGGCGGGCAAGCGCAGCCCGCGCTTCTCGGCTGTCACCGCGATCGCCGCCGTGACCATCGCGACCGGTATCGGCGCGGCCGCCGCGTTCGCGGCGCCGGCCTCGTCGACGCTGCCCAGCGCCCCTTTAGCGGCGGCGCCGAAGGCCGCGTTGGCGTTGCCGGTGGCGGCTCAGCCGCACGCGCCCGCGGCGCCGTCGGCTTCGTCCGCGCCCGACATCCGCGTTCAGCTCGTGGCCGACACCATCGCCACGATCGGCGCGCCGATGGCGGGCCGGCTCACGCAGTTCCCGCTGCACGACGGCGATCGATTCAAGCAGGGGCAGGTGCTGGCGCGATTCGAGTGCGGCGAGAAGGAGGCGACGCTCGCGCACGCGCGCGCGGTGCTCGAAAGCCGCAAGTCCGTGAACGAAAGCAAGCAGCGCTTGCGCGCGCTCGGCACGTCGAGCCAGGTCGAATACGAGGTGGCGGCGGCCGACGAAAAGCAAGCCGCGGCGGATGTCCAGGCGGCGCAATCGCTGGTCGCGAATTGTTCCGTCGCCGCGCCGTTCAGCGGGCGTGTGTCGGCCATCTACGCGCACAACTACCAGTACTTGCAAACGGGCGCGCCGCTCCTCGAAGTGCTCAGCGATAAAAGCCTCGAACTCGAGATGATCGTGCCGTCGATGTGGTTGTCCTGGCTCAAGCCGGGCAGTGCGCTGAAGGTGACCATCGACGAAACCGGCAAGACCTATCCGGCGACGCTCGATCGGCTCTCGGGCAAGGTCGATCCGGTTAGCCGGTCGGTCAAAGTGTATGCGCGTATCGACAATCCCTCCGAGTCGCTGCTGCCGGGTATGAGCGGCCATGCGCTCTTCACGCCGCCGGCAGGCATGACGTTGACGTCCCGGCAATGAACTCGCCGGCTAGTGCGCTGAACTATCAGCTGTTGCGGCTTGGCGCCGTGCTCGAGCTCGAACGGCGCGCTCGCGCGGCGGCGCGAGAGGAACTCGGTTTCCTGATCGTCAACGAGACCGCCAGCGTGGTGCCGTATCAGCAAGCCGCGCTGTGGCGAACCGATCCGAACGAGCCGGAACGGCTCGTGCTCTCCGGCGTGGCGTCGGCCGAGCGCGGCGGCCCTTACTACCTGTGGCTCGAACGCGTATTCGCCGCCTTGACGGCGCCACGGGCGGACGGCGAACCGGCTGAGGGCCCGCGTGTCATCGCCCCGGCCGATTTACCTGCGCCGCTGGCGAGCGAATGGCCCGAATGGTTTCCGGCCCAGGCGCTGTTGTGCCCTTTGATCTGGCGCGATGCGACGCCCGCCGGCTATCTGCTGCTCGGCCGGGCTGACCCGTGGAGCGATAGCGATCGCCAGCTCCTCGACGCGCTATCCGGTACGTTCGCGCAAAGCTTGCTGCTGCATCGGCAAGCGCGCAAACCGAGCGTCGTCGAGCAACTGGCCGGGCGCAAGCGCGCGCTGACGATCGCGGCCGTCGTCTTGCTGGCGATTGCTCTCTTTCCCGTGCGCGAATCGGTGCTCGCGCCGGCCGAAGTGGTGCCGGTCGATCCCGCGCCCGTGCGGGCTCCGTTCGACGGCGTCGTCGGTGCGCTGCGCGTCGAGCCCAATCAAGCGGTGCGAGCGGGGCAACCGCTGGTGTCGTTCGACGAGACCCAGCTTCAAACGCGCTATGAAGTCGCGAAGAAAGCGCTCGACATGGCGCGCGAAGAGTATGCCGATACCTCGCAGCAGGCGATGAGCGACGACCGCGCGAAGGCGCGGCTAGCGATGCTCGCGAGCAAGGTCGAACAAGATCAGGCCGAGCTGGCCTACGACGAAGATATGCTGCGGCGCGCGCAAATCGCTTCGCCCGTCGATGGTGTCGCGATCTTCGACGATAGCAGCGAATGGATCGGCAAGCCCGTCGTGCTCGGCGAACGAATCATGGTCGTAGCCTCGCCCGAGCGCACGCAGTTGCAAATCGAAGTGCCGGCCAGCTCCGTCGTCTCGTTCAAGCCGGGCGCGGAAGTTGTCTTCTTCAGCAATCTGCAGCCCGATGAGCCCGCATATGGGAAGCTGACCTTCGCCAGCTATTCGAGCACGGCGACGGCCGACGGCGTCATGTCCTACGCGTTTCGCGCCTCGCTCGATCGCGCCTCCGCGCTGCGGCTAGGCCTGAAGGGCACCGCCAAAATCTACGGACCGCGCCGCTCGCTGGTGCTTTGGCTGCTTAGACGGCCGCTTACGGTGATGCGCGAATGGCTGTCGATTTGAGCGAGATACCGCCGGTAAGCGCGGATCAGGCGCCGCCGATCGCATTGCCTGGATTGCGTGAAGACCTCAAGCTGATGCCGGGCCCGGCGGCCGCCGACGGCAGCCCGACCTGGACCTTGCATGATCCGGCTCGGCACCGCTACGTGCGCATCGGCTGGCTCGAATTCGAAGTGCTGGCGCGCTGGGCGCTCGGCAATGCCGAGGCGGTGGCGCGTTCGATCGCGCTCGAGACGACGATACGGGCGACGACGCAAGACGTGACGGAGGTCTTGAACTTTCTTTATCGCGCCGGGTTGATCGCGCCCGGCGATGCGAGCTCGACGAAGCGTTTCGCGGCCGAGCGCGCAGCGGAGCGCTTATCGCCCGCGCGCTGGCTCTTGAAGAACTATCTGTCGATCAAGATGCGGCTCGTCAATCCCGATCGCGTTCTGTCGGCCGTGGTCCCGCGTATCGGGTGGATGTTTACGCGTGGGTTCGCGATCGCGCTCGCCTTGCTTGCCGCGCTCGGCTTCTACCTGATCAGCCGCCAATGGGATGCCTATACGCACAGCCTGTTGCATCTGTTCTCGCTGCAAGGGGCCGCGTTGGTCGGGCTCGCGCTCGCGTCCGCCAAGGTCGTGCATGAGATCGGGCACGGCGTGGTGGCAAAGCGGATGGGCTGCCGAGTGCCGGCGATGGGCGTCGCGCTCCTGGTCCTGTGGCCGGTGTTGTGGACCGATACGACCGACGCCTGGCGCTTGACCGACCGACGCCAGCGGCTCGCGATCGACGCCGCCGGCATGGTCGCCGAAACGACGCTCGCCGTCTTCGCGTCGCTCGCATGGTCGGTGCTGCCCGACGGCGCTTTGCGCACCGGCGCGTTTTTGCTGTCGAGCTCCACCTGGCTGCTGACGATCGCGATCAACATCAACCCGTTGATGCGCTTCGACGGCTATTTCCTGTTGTCGGACTGGCTCGACGTGCCGAATCTGCAGGAGCGCGGATTCGCGATGGGACGCTGGTGGCTGCGCGAGACGCTGTTCGGGCTCGGCGATGCGCCGCCGGAGCAGTTCCCGCTTCGCAAGCAGCGAATCCTGATCGCCTACGCGCTCGCCTGCATGGTGTATCGGTTCACGCTTTTTCTGGGTATTGCGCTGGTCGTCTATCACAAGGCGTTCAAGGCGCTCGGGATCTTTTTGATGTGCGTGGAAATCGGCTGGTTTCTTGTGCGGCCGATCGTCGGCGAGCTTCGCGTATGGCGGGCGCGTGTGGGTAGCCGGCGTCCGAACCGGCGCGCCACGGCGACGATCTTGGGCTGCGCCGCTGCGTTTTTGCTGCTGGTTGTGCCGTGGCGCAGCGAGGTGTCCGCGCCGGCGCTGCTGCGCGCCGCCAAGCAGGCGACGCTCTATGTGGCCGAGCCGGGACAGCTCGTGAAGCAATCGGCCAATGGCGCCGTCGTGGACGCTGGTCAGCCGATTTTCGAGCTTCAATCGCCGACCGTTCAATACCACAAGGCCGTCGCGCTCGCGGCGCTAGCGGGCGTGCAGAGCCGGATGAAAGGGCAGGCGTTCGATCCCGAACAAGCGGCGATGATCGGCGTCGGCGAACAGGAACTGCAAGGCGCCGTGGCCGCGGTCGATCAAGTGGCCGCGCAAGAGGCGCTGCTGACGGTTCGAGCGCCGTTCGCCGGGGTCATCACCGATGTGCCGCCGATGCGCGAGGGCGAATGGCTGCCGCGGCGCGAACCACTTGCGATGCTCATCGACCCTTCTTCGACCGCGGTCGAGGCGTTTGTCGGCGAGGCGGATCTGCCGCGCGTTCATCCGGGCGCACGCGCGCGATTCTTTCCCGATAACGGCGATGCGCCGATCGATCTCGTGGTGTCGAACGTAGAGACAACCTCCGCGCGCGTGCTGGATGTTGCGGAACTCGCATCCGTCAACGGCGGCGGGGTAGCGGTGCGCAAGGCGGCCGACAATAAGCTGATTCCCGAAACGGCCGTTTATCGCGCCGTACTCGTGCCGCGCGAGCAAGGCGTGAAGGTTTGGCGGCGCTTGCGCGGACAAGTCGATATCGACGGCGACAGAGCGAGCCTGCTCGGGCAGATCTACCGACGGATGGTCGCGGTGGTGATCAGCGAGAGTCAGTTGTAGTGCGGGGCGTCGGCAGCTAGCGCTGACGCTTTCGCTCCTTCTCCCCGCTCTCGCCGATCTTTCTATCGCATTCGATTAACCCAGCCATCCCTTGAGGCTGTTGCGCATGGCATCGGTTGCGATGCCATATCGCTCATGCAGCGTCGGTAGCGCGCCCGCATCGAGAAACGCATCGGGCAGCGCAATCTGCCGGAAAGCCGGGGCGATGCCGGCGCTCAACAGCTCGCGCGCAACGGCTTCGCCCAGCCCACCGATGATCGTGTGGTTTTCCGCCACCACCACCATCCGGCCCGACCGCCTCGCTTCGCGCAGTATCGTTTCGGTATCGAGCGGCTTGATCGTCGGTACGTGCAGTACGGCGACATCGACGTTATCCGCTTCGAGGGCCTTCGCCACTTCGAGCGAGCGCATCGTCATGATGCCGGACGAGATCAATAGAACATCGTTGCCGTCGCGCAGCAGCTTGGCCTTGCCAAGCTCGAAACGGTAGCCGTATTCATCGAGCACCGCGGGCACATTGCCGCGCAGCAGCCGCGCATAGACGGGCCCGTCGTGAGCGGCAATCGCCGGCACCATCTGCTCGATATCGAGCGCATCGCACGGATCGATCACGGTCATGTTCGGCATGGCGCGCATGAGCGCCAGATCCTCGGCCGCCTGGTGGCTCGGGCCGTAGCCCGTCGTCAAACCGGGCAACGCGCAGACGATTTTCACGTCGAGGTTATCCTCGGCGATCGTTTGGTGGATGAAGTCGTAAGCGCGTCGCGTGGCGAACACCGCATAGGTCGTCACGAACGGTTGCGCGCCTTCGTGTGCGAAGCCGGCCGCCGCCCCCATCAGCAATTGTTCGGCCATCCCCATCTGGTAATAGCGCTCCGGGAAGGCCTTCGCAAAGATATGCAGGTCGGTGTACTTGCCAAGGTCCGCGGTCATCCCGATCACGCTCGCCTTGTTTCGCGCGAGTTCGACCAACGCATGGCCGAACGGCGCGGCGCGCGTGAGCTGACCTTCCGCTGCGATCGAAGCGATCATGGCAGACGTTTTCAGGCGAGGCTTCTTCTCGATTGTGCTCATGCTTGTCTCCCGGCTTCGAGTGCTTCGAGCGCGAGTTGCCACTCGTGCGCATCGACTCGAATGAAATGGTTCTTCTCTCGTTGCTCCAAAAACGGCACCCCGCACCCCATCTTCGTATCGCAGACAATGATGCGCGGTTGCGCTTGACGGTGAAGACGCGCGTGATCGAAGGCGCGCTTGACGGCATCGATGTCGTTGCCGTCCACACGCTGCACGTACCAGCCGAATGCCTCCAGCTTGGGGACGAGCGGTTCGAACGCCATGATCTGCGTGGAAGGGCCATCCGCTTGCTGGTTATTGACGTCGACCATGGCGATCAGGTTGTCGAGCTTCCAATGGGCGGCCGACATCAGGCCTTCCCAAATCGCCCCTTCATCGAGTTCGCCGTCGGAGAACAACGTATAGACGAACGCATCGGAGCCTTTGCGCTTGAGCCCGAGGCAGCGGCCGACCGCGATCGTCAGCCCTTGTCCGAGCGAGCCTCCCGACATTTCCATGCCGGGCGTGTAGCTCGCCATGCCCGACATCGGCAGGCGGCTATCGTCGCTGCCGTAGGTTTCCAGTTCGTCGGCGGGCAGAATGCCCGCTTCGAAGAGCGCGGCGTACAGCGCGATCGCATAATGCCCATTCGAAAGCAAGAAGCGATCGCGTCCTTCCCATGCGGGATCGTGCGGCCGGTAGCGCATGGCGCCGAAGTAGGCGACGGCTAGCACATCGGCGATATCGAGCGCTTGGCCGATATAGCCTTGCCCTTGCACTTCGCCCATCAGCAATGCGTTTCTTCGAATCCGATACGCGCGCTCGGCGAGCGACACGTCATCGATGACGGCTTCGTGATTCATGCGTAACTCCATTGATGTCGAGCGGCGTCAAGCCGTTCAACGATTGACCGATCGCGCCGGAACGAGGAACACGAGCAAGGCGCCCAGCGTGACGGCGAGAGCGATGAAGATGAGGCCCGCGGCCGATTTGCCCGTCAGATCGTTGAGCCAGCCGACAATGGCGGGCGAAAAGAACCCGGCGAGATTGGCGAAGCAGTTGACGGCGGCGATGCCTGCCGCGGCCGATACGCCGCCGAGCATGGCGGTCGGCAACGACCAGAACTGCGACGATGCGACCAAAATACCGGCGGACGCGATGCTCAAACACATGATCGAAGCGCTGACGCTGCTCAGCAGCGGCAGCGTGGCGAAGCCGGCCACGGCAACGAGCATCGGTATCGCGAGATGGAAGCGCCGTTCATGCAACCGGTCCGCACTCATGCCCACGAGCGGCAGCGCGACGATGGCGCACAGATACGGGATGGCGGTAAAGAGCCCGACCCAGAGCGGATCCGATACGCCGGCCTTGCGAATGATCGTGGGGAGCCAAAACGTCAACCCGTATTGGCCCAACACGACGCAGAAATAGATCGCCGCCAGCAACCACAAACGACGGTCGCCGATAAACGCCTTGATCGAGCCGTGCGAACTCTTGTGTGCGTTATCGCTTTCGACGTTCCGGGCGAGCAGTTGCTTTTCGGTATCGGTGAGCCACTTCGCACTGGCGATGCCGTTGTCGAGATAGAAAAGAATCACGATGCCGAGCACCAGCGACGGGACGGCTTCGAGCAGAAACAACCATTTCCAACCCGTCAGCGCCATCGCGCCGTGCAGCGAATGCATGATCCAGCCCGACAACGGCCCGCCTAAAATGCCGGCAAGCGGGATCGCCATGAAGAAGATGGACAGCGCTTTGGCACGGCGTGCGCTGGGGTACCAATACGTCAGATAAAGAATGACGCCGGGTGCAAAACCCGCTTCGGCGGCGCCGAGCAAGAACCGAAGCACGTAGAAGGCGGTTGGAGATTTGACGAAGATGAAGCTCGCGGATATCACGGCCCACGTCAGCATGATCCGAGCGAGCCATGTGCGCGCGCCCACTTTGTGAAGAATCACGTTGCTCGGCACTTCGAAGATGAAATAGCCGAGAAAGAAAATGCCCGCCCCTAAGCCATAGATCGTTTCGCTAAAACGCAGGTCGTTCAGCATTTGCAATTTCGCGAAGCCTACGTTGACGCGATCGAGGTAGGCGCCGAGATAGCAAAGCATCAAGAACGGAATGATGCGGCGGCTCACCTTGGCATAGGTTCGCGCCTCGAAGCTCGGCGACTCAGCATCTGCGAGGGCGCTGTCGGTCGCGGCCGATCCTGCCGCATAGGTCGATTTCATCTTTTGTCTCCTGTGGGCCAGTGGCCCAGCTGTACTGCCGCTCATGCACTTGGTGCGGTGCTGCGCAACGAGCTGCGCAGCTGAGCGATATGACGCCCGTGTTGTCCGGGGTTTTGAGGAATGAACGCGGCGCCAACGCGCCGACGCCGTCAATGGATCAGCATGCCGCCGTTGACGTCGAGTGTGATGCCCGTCAGATAGCTCGAAAGATCGCTGACGAGGAACAGGCAGGCGTTCGCGACATCGGCGGCATCGCCGAGCCGGCCGAGCGGAATGCCTTTGATGATTTCCGAGCGCATATCGGGCGTGAGTTTGTCTCCCGTAATATCGGTTTGAATCAGGCCGGGCGTGATCGAGTTCACCCGGATCAAATCGGGGCCGAATTCGCGCGCCATGGCCTTTGCGAGCCCGAGCACGCCGGCTTTGGCGGCGCTGTAGTGGGGGCCGCCGAAAATGCCGCCGCCGCGCTGCGCGGAAACGGATGACATACACACGATGCTGCCGCCTCCCTGTGCTTTCATCGCCGGGATGACCGCTTGCGACATATAGAGCGTGCCGCGCAGATTGACGTCGACGATCGCATCGAAATCCCTGCCGCCGATATCGAGCGTGCGCACCGGCTGCGTGATGCCGGCGTTGTTGATCAGCGCGTCGATCCGGCCATACCGTTCGAGCGTTGCATGAGCGGCGGAGACGCAGGCCGATTTGTTCGTCACGTCGCAGGCGAGCCCGAGATGCGGTTTACCGAGATCGTCGGCGGCCGCTTCGGCGTCTTCCTTGCGCAAATCGACCACGACCACCTGCGCGCCTTGCGCGGCTAGGGCCTTTGCCGTCGCTTTGCCGATGCCGCGGGGCGAGGCGGCGCCCGTGACGATGATGACCTTGTTCTCGAGTAGCATCGGTTGTCTCCTGAATGTCGATGGGTGCCCCTAGTTTTCGCTGAAGGGGCAGCCGAAACAACGCGGAAACGCTCAACCAATGCTGAGAAAAATTCAGGTAAGGGCAGTTGACGGCTACGCGCGGGCCGATGTCTCCCATTCCATCCAAGCGAGAAACCGCGCCACGCGTGGCAGATCGGCATTCTGATTCGGGTAAACGAGATGATGCGCGCCGACCTCGACCGCGTGGGTCTGATCGAAGACGGGAATCAATCGTCCTTCCTTGATCTTGACCGAGGCGAGTGTGAGGCTTTCGAGCGCAATCCCGAGCCCGAGGGCCGCTGTCTCGATCGACATGTACGAGCGGTCGAACGAGAAGTCGAAGGTCTTCTGGGCGGCGGGGACACCGGTTCGGCCGAACCATTGCTTCCACTGCACGAGCGGCGTTTCCGAATAGATCAGGCGATGGCTCAGCAAATCGGCCGGTGTTTGAACCGGGTGTTGTTCGAGGTAGGCAGGCGAGGCGAGCGGGGCGATGTATTCGCCGCGAATGGTGCGCACTTCAAGATTGCTCCAGTTACCGTATCCGTGGCGGATGTCGATGTCGTAATAACCGTTCGAGAACGAAATGTCCTCATACGAACAAGCGAGATTGAGCTGAATGTCGCCGTTCGCCGCTTGAAAGGAAGCGAGCCGCGGAAGCAGCCACATCAATCCGAAACTGGGGCTCGAATGCACGCGCAAGATGTCCATTTCCTTGCGGCTGGAGGCTCGCTCCGTCGCACGGCTCAAATCGGCCAATGAGCCGGTGACATCGGCGAGATAACGTTCGCCGGTCGGGGTGAGCACGAGGCCGCGCCCCGATCGTTGAAATAGCGGCTGGCCGATGATCGATTCAAGGTTACTGAGTTGGTGGCTCACGGCCGATGGCGTCAAGCCGAGTTCCTCCGCCGCGCGATTGACGCTTTTGGTTCGGGCGACGCTTTCGAAGGCGATGATCGCTTTGAGCGGGGGGATGCGCATCGTGGGTGTGTCTCATCGTAGGTCGTCGCTTACGCGCCCCACTGCGTAAGTGGCATCCAGTTGTCGTCGCGGCTGCGCACGTCCAGCCGCTTGAACTCGGTGTATATCGCGGTTCCGACGAGGATTTGCAGCCTCGCCGCGGCGACGTCCGATTGCGTGCGCACCGCGCGGAAGTCCGCCATGTCTTGTTCGAGGCCAGTGACGTCGGCGCGGCGCACGCGTAGTACGACGATCGAAAGCGGGCTGCGAAGCTTAGTGTAGTCCTTGTATCCGCTCTCGAATGTGAGCCGATCCAGCGCGGTGTTGAGAAAGTACACGTGAGAGGACGTGATCGCAGCCTCGACGTTGAAGTCGAAGTTAGCGGATTGCGTCGCCAGCTTCGTGAGGTAATGATCGGGCTTCTCGATGAGCGTCTGGCGCAGTGCGATGGTGCTCTGCTTGCGTGCGATCCCGACGGTGCCCCGGGGCGTCACCGTGAACTTGGGCCCATGCACTTGCTGGCCGAAGTGCAATAACGAGGCCTTTTCGAGCGCGCTCAGGGACATGTAATCGTCATTGCTGCCGGTGGCGGCGTGGACGAAGGGCGTGTAAGGGATCGCGGCATCGCGCCACATATCGCCGTTGTCCGCGTTGGCCAAACAGGTCACCAGGTATTGCATGATGCGCCCCGCGATCGCCCCCTCGATCCGTTTGACTCGATCGAGCGCGAACGAGCCGCTCGCATCGGGTATGCGTTGCCCCGTTCGACTAAATGCCGATCGAAGCCCTTGCCTTTTTACCGCGCGCGCGATCGTGTCGGTCGTGACGTGATAGAGCCACTCGGTCTCCACGAATGGCACGGCCACTCTCGGCGCGGGGATCAACTCGCGCGGCAGCGTGCGCACGATCGTCATGCAATGGGGACACGCGCGCGGTGTGCGCGCCGCGACGAAAATAGACACCTTCATGCACGAAAAGCACTTGTAAAGAAGCAGCGGCTCACGCGTCAGGCTCGTGCAGTAAGGGCATGTATATCTTTCCGCGTTCTGGACATTGGGAACGGTTGAATAGCGGTTGCATTGCGGACAGGTGGTCGTCGGCATTCGTAGGTCTCCTTCGTCGCGCTTATTGCCGCGGCGGCTATGCGGCCGGGCGCGCGTTCGTCGGAGGATTGTCGGCGATCCGCGGCGATCTGTCTAATCGTGCTTCTTGACGGGGACGCACTACCTCGGCTCGACCCGAGCGCCGATCGCGGCGCCTGCCGCCGCGATCAACGCGGCGAACTGAAGGTAATGCAGTGCGACGCGCGTGTTGCCGCACCCAATGGAGACGATGTGGCCTGTAGCGGGCGTGAGAAGACCCGGTACGTCCAGCGTCACGTCCGAGACGACGCGTGCCTGCACTCGCGCTACGCCCTCTATCGCGGCGCCGGTTGATTTGGGTCAACGCTTGATGCGGGAAACGATACTTGCACCGAGAGCCCGCCCAGCATGGATGAGGGGCTTGCCGCCACGTCAGCGCCGTGGACGGCGGCAATTCGCCGGATGATTGACCATCCGAGACCGCTACCAGGTTGGCCGGCCGCCCCTGCTCGGAAGAATCGCTCGCCCAATCGGCCGATGTCGCTCTGCGAAAGCCCCGGGCCGCTGTCTTGGACGACTAGCAGCACACGCGCCTCGCGGCGGGACAGGGCAACGACAATGCGCGACTGAGCAGGGCTGTAGCGGATCGCATTGTCGACCAGGTTGCGGATGAGCGATTCGATCAGGACTTCATTGCCCGATATCGTGCAGTGTTCCTCCGCATCGAGCTCCAAGTGCTGCGCTCGGCCAATCGCATGAGGCGCGAGTTCGGCGAGCACCCGCCGAGCCACTTGTGCGAGATCGACGTCGCCATGCCGCGCGGGCGTTTGCGCCTCGAGGCGCGCGAGCAGCAATAGCTGATCGACTAAATGTCCTGCGCGATTGCATCCGTCGAGCACCCCTGCCAAAGCGTGCTGCCGACGCGCTGCATGCGTCTCGGCGATGGCGACCTGCGCTTGAGCCTTGATGGCTGCGATCGGCGTTCGCAGTTCGTGCGCGGCGTCCGCCGTGAATCGACGCTCGGCCTCCAGCGCGGTTCGAATGCGATCGAACAGCCGGTTGAGCGCATCGAGCATCGGCTGCATTTCTTGTGGCGCGCGCGTCATGACCACGTGGTGCAACGCGTGCGGGTCGCGGCGTGTCAGCGTGCGTTCGAGTTCACGTAAAGGCGCGACACCGCGCCGAACCGCCCACCATGTGCCCGCCGCGAGCAGGGGCAGCGCGCCCGCCAAGGGCCAAAAGGCGCTTCGCATGATAGCCAGCAGTATCGAGGTGCGCGAATCGATCTGCTCGCCGACAAACACTTCGATGTCGTGCCGCAATCCCGGGGCGGCGAAGATGCGCCAGGCGCTGCCGTCGATCTCTACCGTTTGAAAACTCGATGCGCGCCTCTGCCCAAGGGGCAGCATGGGCTGATTCGGCGCGTTTGCCGAATGCAGCCCCAGGCGCCCCTCGTGGAAGACCTGAAACACCACCCTCGGCGCATAGGGATGCAAGACGGGGGCGTCCAACGCCTCATCGCTGTCGATCGTTTGCGTGTCCTGCATGACAAGCAGGGCGGCGGCCTGCGCTAGGTGGCTGTCGAGCAGTCGATCGATTTCGTTTTGCGCGTCGAGCCACGAGAGTACGCCCGCGATGAGCCACACCGCCAGAACGATCCCGCTGACGAGAACCAGCAGACGGCCCTGCAGCGAGCGAGGCAGGCTCACGGCTTATCCGCTTTATCAGGTAGCAGGATGTAGCCCACGCCTCGCACGGTGCGGATCAATCCGTTGCCCAATTTGCTGCGCAGACGATGCACGTGAACCTCCACCGCATTGCTGTCGACTTCTTGCCCCCAGCTGTACAAGTGCTGCTCGATCTGCTCGCGCGACAGGACCCGTCCCGCGTTGAGCATCAGCACGTGCAATAGATCGAATTCTCGTGTGGCGAGCGTCACCGGGACGGATCCGCGCAGCACCGTACGGGAGGACGGTAGTAGCACGATGTCCTGTGCTTTGAGCGTCTCCTGCGGCCTGCCGTGTGAGCGGCGCACGAGCGCTCGCAGTCGCGCGCCCAGTTCGTGCAGGTCGATCGGTTTGACGATGTCCAGCCCGCGGATGCGGTCCGGCACAGCGTCGCGAGCGGTCAACACGAGGATCGGCGCTTCGACGCCCGCGCGGCGGACACATTGCAGCACCTCGATCCCGTCCATGCGTGGCAATCCCAAGTCGAGCACGGCCGCCGCATAAGGTTGTGCGCGCAGCTCTCGCTGCGCGGCCTCGCCGTCGCTGACCCAATCGACTTGAAAGCCCTGCTGACGCAAGCCTGCGCGAATGCCGTCGCCCAGCAAGGGATCGTCTTCCACAAGAAGGATGCGCATGCTCGACATGCCCCCGTTTGCTCAATCTCAATCGGCGTCGCCATCGTGCTGCGAAGGCTTGGAGTCGTGAACGGGCTGGCCGGCGGAAGGCGCTTGCGGCGCCGCTTGCCACGCTATCCACCACCACCCGGCGACCAACGCGATGAGTAGTGCGGCAATGCCCCAGCGCGCTTTGCGAATCCCTTCGTCGGCGCGGCCGGACTTGTATCCGGTCACCATTGCGCCAATCAAATTTTCCCGGTGCAATAGGCTGCTCGCCACGACGGCGGTGACGTGCAGCGCGACGAGTGCGAGCATGGCGTTGGCGACGCCTTCGTGCAACTCGCCCACCCAATGCGCGCCGGTGCCGTTGTACGCGGACCACCCGCTTGCTCCGAGGCCCAGCGTCATCAGCAACATGGCGACGATCGCGATGGCGCCGGCAGGGTTATGGCCGAGGTGGTGATCCGGATGCCCTTTGACGAGGCTCGCTAGGTAGCGCATGACCGAGGCCGGCGAACGTACGAATGTGGCGAAGCGTGCGTAGCGCGTACCCGCCAAGCCCCAGACGATGCGCAATGCTACGAGCCCGACCATCGTGTAGCCGAGCATCACATGCATGACGCGCCACCGCTCGCTTTCCGCGGTTAGCCACGCGCCGGCGAACGCGACCACCATCAGCCAGTGGAACACGCGCACAGGTGCGTCCCATACGAGGATTTTGACGTCGCCGCGCGTGCTCGCTTCGGTGTCAGCGTGGGATGCGGACATATCGTTCATTGAAATCTCCTTGATCGGCTCGGGTATGACAGGCGGCGCAATTCGAGGCGCTCTTGATCGCAGGGCGCCGCCAAGTCGAGGGAGCGATCTCGTCGTGCTCCGAGATGAACCATCGGGAGCGAGTGATGCGATCGCCGGGTGGGGAATTCGCGGCCGCTCCGCCGCTTGCGGCATGCGCCGTCAGCCAGCCTTCGAGTTGCTTCACCGAGGCGGCGTCCAACGAGGCGTTGACGCCGAAATGGTGATCCAAATCGCCGAGGATGCGTCGCCACGAATCGGCGGGAAGCATGCCGGGTGGATACGCGATATGGCAGGCGGCGCATTCTTGCCGGTATAGAGGCAGCGGCGTCACGGCAGCCGCTCGTTGTTCTTGTTCGCCTAGTGCATGCGTGCAAAACGCCGCGGCGATCATCGCCAAGCAGGCGGAGGCGAAGAGCGAAGGGAATCGGGTGTTCACGTTAGTGCTGATAGCAAGTCATGGATGCGGGCGGCGCGTGCGCTATGGCTTGAGCGTAACGAGCCAACTCAGGATGTCCGCTTTCTCCGATGCGGTGCATTCGCGTCCCACCACGTCCCCGCAATTGCGGCGGAACCACTTTTCGGTCTTTGCCGCATCGGTGAATCGCTCCGGGTTGAACGCCGGGGCGAGCGGGGCGATCGATTTGCCGGTGACTGCGTGTCGGCCTTCGCCGGTGGGCGTGGCGCCGTGGCACGTCGCACATGCCCACTCGCGGCCGTGCCGCGTCGTGAAGAATTGTTGCCCCCGCGAGGGGACAGGCGCGCTTCCCGCTTGTGCGGCGTAGCCGCTGAGGAGGTGCGCCGGTGATTGGGCGTAAGCAGGCAAGACCGCGTTGACGGCGAGCATGCAAAGGGCGAATAACGAACGGCGTGCGCCCAGGCGTGCGGATGTGAGCATCGCGAATCCTCCCGGTGGATGTGTTCCATGTTCGGGTGGCTTCCTTACCGGATTCTTAACGCCGGTGTCGACGCCATTGTTCAACGAGAAACGCGGGCGGGCCTTGATCGGAATCAAATGCGCGGGGGGGCCGCGCGCGCGGCTCACGCGGTTGCGAAGAGCGCGTTGGTCTGACCATTACTGCAGATGACGGCCAGCGCCGCGCGGGCGACGCTGGCAAAGCGGCCTAGCGGTGTACCGATCTCTCGCTCAGCCTGCGGCCGGCGCAACGGTGGCTCCGGCAATTCCATGCCGTCGCAACGCATCCGCAACGAAGCCCGATACTTTCATTTCCTCGACGAAGCGAGCCAGCAGCGCCGCCGCCGCATCGCCCCGGCTCTTCGGCGTACCCATCGCTTGTCGAATGACCATGAATCGCTGATCGAGTAGACGCAGGCCGGGCGTGTTGCGTGCGTCCGCCTCGAGTTGTTGCTTGACCCCGGCGGCAACTTCAAGATCGTGTTCGAGGAAGGTTTGAACGACCGCCTGCGATGTCTGCGCGCGAACGATTTGCGCCGCCTTTAATTCGCGCGAGAGAAAGAGGTCATACGCGCTGCCTTTGCCCACGGCGATTCGGATAGGCGGTTGATCGACATCCTGATTGTTCAGGATCGGAGAGTTCTCACGCACGAGATAGAAACCCTCGATCAATACATAGGGCGCCGTGAAAGCGATCGTCTCGCCGCGCAGCGGATCGACCGCGAAGAAGCCGAAATCGGCGCGCTCTTCGCTCACCGCTTGAACCGACTTGCCGGCCGTGTCGAAGACGACAAGTTCCAGCTCGACATCAAACCATTTCGCGAACTCCGTTGCAAGGTCGATGGAGACGCCGCACGGCTCGCCCGTCTCGGGATGCTTACTCGCCAGGATCGGATTGCCGAGGTTGATCGAGGCGCGAAGTTTGCCCGTCGGCGTGAAAGCGGCGATGATTGATCGATCGATATTCATCAGATTTTGCTCCGAGAAACCTCGGACTTTAGTCCGAGAAGGTAAGGAGCGCCGCCGCAAGGCGGCATTCCCAAGTTAGCATGCGCGCCATGGTCTTGGTCTACCGCTATCGCGTGAAATCCCTCAATGGTTTGCTCAACCGGCAAAGTCGGGCGGTGAACTACGTCTGGAACTTCTGCAATGACACGCAGAAGCA
>Ga0157369_10002947_pt1 | contig 20356 bp, 15 predicted proteins | sample C25metaG_FD_113461 | JGI IMG/M metagenome (GOLD analysis project Ga0157369, IMG submission 113461) | Corn rhizosphere microbial communities from Kellogg Biological Station, Michigan, USA - C2-5 metaG | ecosystem: Host-associated > Plants > Roots > Rhizosphere > Soil | place: USA: Michigan...
TCTCGGCCGTGAACAGAATTGACGCCACCGAAGAATTCACCGATTGGTCAGCGCACTGACAGACCTCAAAGCACGCGCGGCGATCTACTTGCGGATCAAGCGCGCCGAGCTGGGCAACTTCGGCGCGTACAAGGTTCTCGGTGAAGGCGTTTCCGAAATGAAGGTCGACGTCGGTCCCGGCTATCGGGTTTATTTCGCGCGCGAAAGCCGTGTGACCTACCTACTTCTGTGTGGCGGCGACAAGCCGACCAGGGGCGTGTGGAAGGCAATCAAGGGGCGAGCATGCTTAACGGCACAACCCTCTGGACTTCGCTGGAACTCTTTGAATGGTGGGCCGGGTGGGAGTCGAACCCACGGTGTCCTTTCGGAGGCGGATTATGAGTCCGCTGCCTGCAACCAGCACGGCGTCCGGCCCATCGCACACGATTGAATGCTTCGCTTGTGTGTGGCGAAAGTGCATGCCCGCGATGTCGACTACATGGCGACCACATCGCGGAAAGATTGCGAGTCTATCGGCTAATGCAGCCGCGTGCAAATCCGAAAAACCAAATAAACGCGAATCCGCTGCCAGTCCGGCGAACAACGCCATGCCAAGCCGCCTGCGACCGAAGCCGACACCCCGGATTCGAACGCCAGCACCCGGCCGATAACCCGCTGCCCACAAAAAAGCCCAGCGCTTGCACGCCGGGCTTTTCTTGCCGCACCAACCTCACCGATCGATCCGAAATCAGTTCCCTTCGAGGAACGACTTCAGCTTATCCGAACGGCTCGGGTGACGCAGCTTGCGCAGCGCCTTGGCTTCGATTTGACGAATGCGCTCGCGCGTCACGTCGAATTGCTTGCCCACTTCCTCGAGCGTGTGATCCGTGCTCATTTCGATACCGAAACGCATCCGCAACACCTTCGCTTCGCGCGGCGTCAACGAATCGAGCACATCCTTCACGACATCGCGCATGCTGGCATGCAACGCGGCATCGGCCGGCGCGACCGTATTCGTATCCTCGATGAAGTCGCCCAGATGCGAATCGTCGTCGTCGCCGATCGGCGTTTCCATGGAGATCGGCTCCTTCGCGATCTTCATGATCTTGCGGATCTTGTCCTCCGGCATTTCCATCTTTTCCGCGAGCGTGGCCGGATCGGGCTCCAGCCCCGTCTCCTGCAGAATCTGCCGCGAAATCCGGTTCATCTTGTTGATCGTCTCGATCATGTGAACCGGAATCCGGATCGTGCGCGCCTGGTCGGCAATCGAACGCGTAATGGCCTGGCGAATCCACCACGTGGCGTACGTCGAAAACTTATAACCGCGGCGGTATTCGAACTTGTCCACGGCCTTCATCAAGCCAATATTGCCTTCCTGAATCAGATCGAGGAACTGCAAACCACGGTTCGTGTACTTCTTCGCAATCGAAATCACGAGACGCAGGTTGGCCTCGGTCATCTCGCGCTTGGCTTGACGCGCCTTCAATTCGCCCGCCGCCATCTGGCGGTTCGTTTCCTTCAAATCCTTCAACGGCAACACCACACGCGCTTGCAAATCCAGCAAACGCTGCTGCTGCTCGCGAATCGCCGGAATGTTGCGCGAGAGAATCGCACTGTACGGATGCCCCTCGGCCACGATCTTCTCGGCCCACTCGAGATCGGTCTCGCTGCCCGGGAAACGCGCGATGAACTCGGCGCGCGGCATGCCGCACTTGTCGACGACGGTATGCAGAATCTGACGCTCGACTTGACGCACTTCGTCCACTTGCGCTCGCAACGTATCGCACAGCCGCTCGACCGTACGCGCCGTGAAGCGAATCGACATCAGTTCGTTTTGAATCGTCTCTTGCGCCTTCAAGTACGACTTCGACTTGTAGCCTTCCTTCTCGAACGCACGACGCATCTTGTCGAACCATTCGCTGATCAACGCGAATTTCTCGAGCGAAATGCGCTTGAGCGCTTCGAGCTGGGCCGCGTTGGCCGTGGCCTGCGCGGTGCCGTCGTCGTCCTCTTCTTCCTCTTCGTCCTCTTCCTCTTCTTCCTCGGTTTCGTTCTCGATCGCTTCCGCTTCCTGCGGCGAGAAACCGTCCGCGTCTTCGGCGTTCGGATCGATGAGGCCGTCGACGAGTTCGTCGATACGCGTTTCCTCGTTCGCGACGCGCTCGGCCATCGCGAGGATGTCCGCGATCGTCGTCGGACACGCCGAGATCGCCATCACCATGTGCTTGAGACCGTCCTCGATGCGCTTCGCGATCTCGATTTCGCCTTCGCGCGTAAGCAGCTCGACCGTGCCCATCTCACGCATGTACATACGGACCGGGTCGGTCGTGCGGCCGAACTCGGAATCGACCGTCGACAACGCGACTTCCGCTTCCTCTTCGACTTCGTCGTCCGACGACGCGGCCGGTGCGTTGTCGTTGAGCAGCAGCGTTTCCGCATCGGGCGCCTGCTCGTAGACAGCCACGCCCATGTCGTTGAACGTGCTGATGATGCCTTCGATCGCCTCGGTCTCGGCGAAGTTGTCGGGCAGGTGGTCGTTGATTTCCGCGTACGTCAAAAAGCCGCGCTCTTTACCGAGCTTGATCAGCGCACGCAGCTTCGAGCGGCGCTCTTCGAGCTCCTCCGCCGTGCCGGGCTGACTCGACGCGAACGCGTCCTTCAACAGCGCCTTTTCCTTCGCGCGGCGATCGCGCGCCTTGGCCTTTTCGCCCTTGGCCGGAGCAGCAGCTTGTTGCTCTTCACCTTGGGTTGCGTCGTCATCGACGGATACTTCGTTCAGCTTTTTCGTCATGGAGTTCGCCGTACCGGCTATAGTCTCGACTCGCGGCTGCTGGACTTCAGCCGGTTGCACCGTGGATACCTGGGTTTCGCGCACTGCCGAATCGTCCGGCGTGGCAGCCGCGCCCCCTGCGCTTTTCGAACCGGATCGCCTTGCGGCGGCGGCTCTCGTCTCCGGCTTGGCGGACGCTCGTGCCGCCTTGGTCATGTCGGCGGCTGCCGCCGAAGTTCGCACAGCCCCCGAGCCCGCCGGCTTCTTGCCGGCCCGCTCCGCTGCACTCGCAGCCGTTGTCTTACGGACAGAAACGCTAGCCGACCGAGCTCCGACTTCCTTGCGCACCGGCCGCTCCGCACGCTGGATCGTCGAGCCCTGGGCCTTGCCCTTGCTCGCCCCCATCGCGCCTCTCGCCGCCTTTGCGCCCGTAGTCTTTGCCATCGCTATCTCGCCTTTGCCCTAGCGCCATTGCTTCGAAAAGACAAACTGAACCGCTGAAAACCTTTTATTATAGCACACACGGCGCAATCCCCCTTTCAAAGCCCAAGCTGCCGTTTCATCTCGGCGCGCTGCCGGTTCAGATCCGCGAATTGATCGATTTCCTCGGGCGTCAGTTTCGACTGGCGCGACAAGCGCTCGAGCCGCTCGCAGCACGCGTCGTAACGAATCTTTAGGATGGCCGCCTGGAATTCCTCCGCGGCGATGCGCTCGCGCTCCTGCTGTTGCTCGGCCGCGGCGGCGTCTTCCACATCGTGCATGAGCAAATCACGCACGTTTTCATCATAGACCAGAATTTCGCGGAAGATTTCTTCGAAAGTCGCCGCGTTGGCCCCATTTCTAAGCAGATCCGACAGATGTCGGAATTCGGCCGCATCGCCCAAGGCGCGCGCGTGCGTAGCCGCTTCCGCGAACAATTCGCCATGGTGGCTTTGGTTGAATAGGCTTTCCTCGCTCTCTTCGTCCAAGACCGACACGATGCGCGGGTACATCACCAAATTGCGCAACGCGCGTTCCTCGATGCCCGTGACGCGCCGCCGGTCCTTGCGCGCGGGTGCGCGCCGGGCGGCCACGGCGATGCGCGTATCGACCTCGCACAGAGCGGCCACTTCTTCGAACGGAACGCCCAAGCGATCGGCGAACATGTGCATGATCTGCGCGCGCAGCGCATTGGCCGGCAGCGCCTGCAACAGCGGCTTGGCATCGAACAACGCGCGGGCGCGCCCTTCCGGCGTATCGAGCTCCTTGCCCGCCAGCACCTCGTTCAGCATGAACTGCGACAGCGGCAGCGCGTGCTCGATCTGCTCCGAAAAAGCGTCCCGGCCGAATTCACGGACGAAGCTATCGGGATCGTGCTCCGGCGGCAAAAACAAGAAGCGGATCGTGCGGTTGTCGGCCGCGTGCGGCAGGCAAGCGTCGAGCGCACGACGCGCGGCGCGACGGCCCGCGGCGTCGCCGTCGAAGCTAAAGATGACCGTATCGGTCTGCCGCAGCAGCTTCTGCACGTGAACCGGCGTGCAAGCGGTGCCGAGGGTCGCAACGGCATTCGGAAACCCGAGCTGCGCCAATGCGACGACGTCCATATACCCTTCCACCACCAACACGAAATGCGCCTCGCGAATCGCCAGCCGGGCCTCGAATAGCCCGTACAGCTCGCTACCCTTGCTAAATAGCGGCGTTTCCGGGGAATTCAAATATTTCGGCTCGCCGCTGTCGAGCACGCGCCCGCCGAACCCGATCACCTGACCCTTGACGTTGCGGATCGGGAACATGATGCGTTCGCGGAACCGGTCGTAGCGCCGCGGCTGGCCTTGCGCGTCGAGCTTCTCGCTGACGATGACGAGGCCGGCCTCGACGAGCCCATCGTTGCGGTAATCGGGGAAAACGGCTTCGAGGTTCTGCCAGCCGTCGGGCGCGAATCCGAGCCCGAAGCGCGCCGCGACTTCGCCCGTCAGCCCGCGCTTCTTCAAGTACTGAATGGCTTGCGGCGCGGCCCGCAACGTCTTGCGGTAGTAGTCGCACGCCGTTTGCATGAGGTCCGACAACGCGGCAACCGCTTTGCCGTCTACAGGCGCGAATCGCTCGCCGGCTGCGCCCGCTTGGCCCGCGGAACCCCCGTAACCGCCGCGAGCGGGCGATGGCTCCTGCGGCACGGACAAGCCGACCGATTGCGCGAGTTCGCCCACCGCCTCGGGGAACGACAGCCCCGCGTGTTCCATCAAGAAGCCGATGGCCGTCCCGTGCGCGCCGCAGCCGAAGCAATGATAGAACTGCTTGGTCGGGCTGACGGTGAACGAGGGGCTTTTCTCGTTATGAAACGGGCACAAGCCCATGAAATTCGCCCCGCCCTTCTTCAACTGGACGAACTTGCCCACCACGTCGACGATATCGACGCGGTTCAGCAGATCCTGGAGAAAGGCGTGTGGAATCACATGCAATCACGCGGGACGAAACCGGACGCAGCGCTCATGCTGCGCGCCGCCGCTCTCGTGGCGACCAAACGCGCGCCAGCGTGGCGCTCGGCTTCGCGCACCCGCTTACTTGGCAAGTGCGGCCTTCACGAGGGCGGACACGGCTGTCATGTCGGCCCGGCCGGCAAGCTTGCCCTTGAGCACGCCCATCACTTTGCCCATGTCCTGCGGCCCGGCCGCCCCTGTTTCGGCTACCGCCGCCTGCACCTGCTCGGCGATTTCGGCTGCCGACAATTGGGCCGGCATATAAGCGGCGAGCACGGCAAGCTCGCACTCTCCTGTTCGACCAAATCGGTACGGCCGGCCGCTTCGAATTGGCTGATCGAATCCTTGCGCTGCTTGATCATTTTGTCGATGACGGCCGTGATGGCGGCATCGTCCAGCACCGTCCGTTCGTCGACTTCCCGCTGCTTGATCGCCGCCAGCAGCAAACGAATCGTGCCGAGGCGCCCCGTCTCGCGTGCGCGCATCGCGGCTTTCATGTCCTCGTTGATACGATCTTTAAGACTCATCTTTCACCCGGCTGAGGAAGGGAGGTGGAAATCACGCAATGGTGCGCACTGAGCGCAAAAACCCGCTTGGGATGCTTCCTCAAGCGGGTCTTGCGCAGGCCGAGCGTTCGCAAAAGCGCGCGAGCGCAGCGGGCGCGGGACGATCAATACAATTTCTTCGGCAGCATCTGGCTGCGCAGGCGCTTGAAATGGCGCTTCACGGCCGCCGCCTTCTTGCGCTTGCGTTCAGCCGTGGGCTTTTCGAAGAACTCGCGCGCACGAAGCTCGGTCAACAGGCCGGTCTTCTCGATCGTGCGCTTGAAGCGGCGCATCGCAACTTCAAAGGGCTCGTTTTCTTTTACGCGGATGATCGTCATGTTTCCAAAACGAAATTTTCCAAAGGTCCGGGAGTATAGCAGACCTTCTGCACATTTACACGAGCGTTGTCAAGTGCCGCGAGCGAATTCGGCCGCGGCTTGGGCCGCCGCCACGCCCGATGCCCACGCACATTGGAAGTTATAGCCGCCAAGCCAGCCGGTGACGTCCACGGCCTCGCCGATGAAATAGAGCCCCGGCACGCGTGCGCTCATCATGGTCGTCGACGACAGCTCGCGCGTATCGACGCCGCCCTTGGTGACTTCGGCCTTGCGATAGCCCTCGGTTCCGGAAGGCGTCAATGTCCAGCGTGAAAACGCCTCGCCCAGGCGCCGCAAGGTTTTATCAGACAAATCGGCCAGGCGGGCTTCGGCGGACACCGCGTGCGCATCGAGCCACGCATGCGCCAACCGCGCCGGCAGCCATTGCCCCAGCACCGTGCCGACCTGACGTTTCGTGGCGCTCGATTTTGCCTCGAGCAACGCCGCGGCGACATCGCGTCCGGGCAGCAAATCGATGACGATCGGCTCGCCGCTCTGCCAGTAGCTGGAAATTTGCAGCACGCCGGGTCCGGACAACCCTCGGTGCGTGAAAAGCAAGTCTTCGATGAACGAGCCCGAAGTCCGCTTCGGGCCCGCCGTCACCTCGACCTCGAGCGATACGCCGGCCAACGCGGCGAAGGGCGCCCAATCCTCGGAAGTGAAAGTGAGCGGGACGAGCGCCGGCCGCGTGTCGACGAGCTTGTGCCCGAACTGCTTGGCTAGGCGATAAGCGAAATCGGTGGCGCCGATCTTCGGGATCGAGAGCCCCCCGGTCGCAATCACCAAGGCGCGTGCCGCAATCTCGCCGCCGCTCGTCTCGAGCGCAAACACACCCGTTTCGCTGCGCCTGACGGCATGCACCGCCACCGGACGTCGCCAGGTCACCCGGCCGGTTTCGCATTCGGCCGCAAGCAGATCGATGATGGATTCGCTCGAATGGTCGCAAAAAAGCTGGCCTCGGTGCTTCTCGTGCCAAGTCACGCGATGCGCCTTCAACAGCGCAAGAAAATCGCGCGGCGTGTAGCGCGCCAGCGCCGAACGGCAAAAGTGCGGGTTGGCCGAGAGATAGTTGGACGGACCTGCTTGCAAGTTCGTGAAATTGCAGCGCCCGCCTCCCGAAATGCGGATCTTCTCCGCAAGACGCGGCGCGTGGTCGATCAGCGCCACACGCGCGCCGCGCTGCCCGGCCACGGCGGCGGACATCATCCCGGCCGCCCCTGCGCCGATGACGGCGATATCGAAAGATTCCATGGCGCGCATTCTACCTGCGCGAGCGGGCCGGGTCGGCGCGCTGATATACTTTCGTGTTTTCCACGCATTCCTCGCGGTGGCGACGGCAACGGTTATAGCGGCCTAGCCGGCCCAAGTCGTCACCGCCGCCCTCGCCCATCCCACCATGCTCGTTCTCGGCATCGAAAGTTCGTGCGACGAAACCGGGCTCGCGCTCTACGATACCGAGCGCGGCCTGCTCGCTCACGCCCTGCACTCGCAGATCGCCATGCATCGCGAATACGGCGGCGTCGTACCCGAACTGGCTTCCCGCGACCATATCCGCCGGGCGCTGCCGCTGCTCGAGGACGTTCTCGCCCGCTCGGGCGCCTCGCGCGCGGACATCGACGCCATCGCGTATACACAGGGTCCCGGCCTTGCCGGTGCGCTGCTCGTCGGGGCCAGCATCGCCAATGCACTCGCGCTCGCATGGGATAAGCCCACCATCGGCATCCATCATCTCGAAGGGCACCTGCTCTCGCCGCTGCTCGTCGAGGCGCCACCGCCGTTTCCGTTCGTTGCGCTGCTCGTGTCTGGCGGCCACACGCAGCTCATGCGAGTGGCCGATGTAGGCGTCTACGAAACGCTCGGCGAAACGCTGGACGATGCGGCCGGCGAAGCATTCGACAAGACGGCCAAGCTGCTCGGCCTCGGCTATCCCGGCGGCCCGGAAGTTTCGCGGCTCGCCGATTACGGGACCCCGGGCGCCGTCACGCTGCCGCGGCCGATGCTGCATTCGGGCGATCTCGATTTCAGTTTCAGCGGGTTGAAAACGGCTGTGCTGACGCAAACCAAGCAGTTGGGCGCGAACGTCTGCGAACAAGCGAAGGCCGATCTCGCGCGCGGATTCGTGGATGCGGCCGTAGACGTGCTCGTCGGCAAATCGCTGGCGGCGCTCAAGAAGACGCGGCTCAAACGGCTCGTCGTCGCGGGCGGCGTGGGCGCGAACCGCCAGTTGCGCGACGCATTGACGGCCGCCGCCAAGAAGCGCGGCTTCGATGTCCACTACCCCGATCTTGCGCTGTGCACCGATAACGGCGCGATGATCGCGCTGGCCGGCGCTTTGCGTCTGCAACGCTGGCCGCACCAGGCAAGCCGGGACTACGCGTTCACGGTCAAGCCGCGCTGGGATTTGTCGTCGCTCGCGCGATAGAGATGGAACGCGATAGCACGATAACGGGAGGCCGTGCGGGAGCGCAGTAAGCGCGCAAGACAGCAGTCGAGCGCTAGTGGCTGCGCCGCGGCGCTCGCGCCAACGCGACGCCTTGCGGCCTCGCGCAGCCCTCCTCCCCTCGTACACCGGCCGACGCAACGATACAAGCGTTAAACCGACGCTGTGGGCGCCTTCCGTTTGTCGTGCTCGATCACCGCGTAAGCGCTGTGGTTGTGAATCGATTCGAAGTTCTCCGCTTCGAGCGTGTACGCCACGATGCGCTCGTCGCGATTGAGCCGCTGCGCCACGTCCCGCACCAAGTCTTCGACGAACTTAGGGTTCTCGTACGCGCGCTCGGTCACGAACTTCTCGTCGGGACGCTTGAGCAAGCCCCACAACTCGCACGAAGCCTCTTCCTCCGCCATACGGATCAAATCTTCGACGGCCACCTCGGCCTGCAATTCGACTTCGATCGTCACGTGCGAGCGCTGATTGTGCGCACCGTACTGGGAGATTTCCTTCGAGCAGGGGCAAAGACTCGTCACGGGCACGAGCACCCGTAGGAACATGCGGATTTCGCCGTCACCCGCCTGCCCCGTCAATGTGACCTCGTAGTCGAGCAAACTCGACACGCCGGAAACCGGCGCGGTTTTCGGCACGAAGTAAGGGAACGTGACTTCGATGCGGCCGGCCGCCGCTTCGAGCTTGTCGAGCATCTCGGTGAGCAGCATGCGAAAGGTAGCGGGTTCGAGCGGCGCCTTGTTCGCCTCCAACAATGCGACGAAGCGGGACATGTGCGTACCCTTCTGATGCGCAGGCAGATGCACGTCGAGGTTCCATGTCCCCACCGTCGGCTGGATGTCGCCGTTGGGCGTTCGCACCGTCAGCGGATGGCGCACTCCCTTTACCCCGACGCGTTGAATCGGAATCTGCCTCGTGTCGACCGTGCTTTGAATGTCGGGCATGACGAAGGCGGGATTCATCTGGTTCATCTTCTTGTCCTGATGGGCGCGGCTGCGATGCCGGAGCGCAGGGGCCGGCGAAAGTCGCGCCAATAAATAAACATGGGCCCGAAGGCCCATGCGTGCATCCTAAATGCGGCGGCCGCGTAAGCGGCCCGCTCGGGATCAAGCCACGCGCTGCGCCGCCAGCTTAGCTGCCGGCTCGAAAAAGCGTGCGCGAATCGACCGTTCGATGCCCGCGCCGTCAAGGCCGCATTCCGCCAGCAACTTGGCCGGGTCGCCATGGTCGATGAAGCTGTCGGGGAGGCCCAATTGTAGTACGGGGCGAACAACCCCATTGGCAAGCAGGGATTCGACACAAGCCGAGCCTGCACCGCCCATGACGCAGCCTTCTTCGACCGTCACGATCGCATCGTGCGTTTGCGCCAGCTCGCGCACGAGGTCGGCATCGATCGGCTTGACGAAGCGCATGTTCGCGACCGTGGCATCGAGCCCTTCCGCGGCCGCCAGCGCCGGCGCGACCATGGTGCCGAACGCGAGAATCGCAATGCGGCTGCCCTTGGGCGCCGTCGATTGACGACGCATTTCGCCGCGGCCTACCGGGAGCGCCTCCATCTGTTTCACCGTGGCGACACCCGTTCCCGCGCCGCGCGGGTAACGGACCGCCGTCGGATTGGGCTGCTGCAGCGCCGTGTACAACATCTGGCGGCACTCGTTTTCATCGGCGGGCGCCATCACGGTCATGTTGGGAATGCAGCGCAGGAACGCCAGATCGTAGGAGCCCGCGTGTGTGGCGCCGTCGGCGCCCACGAGCCCGGCCCGGTCGATCGCGAAGACGACCGGCAGGTTCTGCAGCGCGACGTCGTGAATCAACTGATCGTACGCGCGCTGCAAGAACGTCGAATAAATGGCGACCACAGGCTTCATGCCTTCCGTGGCTATGCCGCCCGCGAAGGTCACCGCATGCTGTTCGGCGATACCCACGTCGAAATAGCGATCGGGAAAGCGCCGCTCGAATTCGACCATGCCCGAGCCTTCGCGCATGGCCGGGGTGATGCCCACGACGCGCGAATCCAATTCGGCCGCATCGCACAACCATTCGCCGAATACCTGCGTGTAGGTTTTCTTCGACGGCGAGCTAGGCGGCTTGATGCCTTCGGCCGGATTGAACTTGCCCGGCCCGTGATAGAGCACGGGATCGGCTTCGGCAAGCTTGTAGCCTTGCCCCTTCTTCGTCACGACGTGCAAGAATTGCGGGCCGCGCAACTCCCGAATGTTCTGCAGCGTCGGGATCAACGAGTCGAGATCGTGTCCGTCGATGGGGCCGATGTAGTTGAATCCGAACTCCTCGAACAGGGTGGCGGGCACCACCATGCCCTTCGCATGCTCTTCGAGCTTGCGCGCCAACTCGAGCATCGGCGGCGCAACGCGCAACACGCGCTCGACGCCGGCGCGAGCGGCCGCATAGAAACGCCCCGACATCAGCCGAGCCAGATGACGATTGAGCGCGCCGACAGGCGGCGAAATCGACATGTCGTTGTCGTTCAGGATCACGAGCAGCGGCAAATCGTCGCACACGCCCGCGTTGTTCATGGCTTCGAACGCCATGCCCGCCGTCATCGCACCATCGCCGATCACGGCAATCGAGAAACGATCGATACCCTCTAGCTTGCTTGCGATCGCCATGCCCAGCGCCGCGGAAATCGAGGTGCTCGAATGCGCGGTGCCGAAGGTGTCGTATTGCGACTCCGAGCGGCGCGGAAACCCCGAGATGCCGCCACGCTGCCGCAACGTGGGCATCCGGTCGCGACGCCCCGTCAGAATCTTATGAGGATACGTTTGGTGGCCCACGTCCCATACGATCCGGTCGTTCGGCGTATCGAAAACGTAGTGCAAGGCGATCGTCAGTTCGACGGTGCCGAGATTCGACGACAAATGGCCGCCCGTTTGCGACACGCTGTCGAGCACGAATGCGCGCAGTTCGTCGGCAAGCGGCTTCAGTTGACGGCGATCGAGGCGGCGCAGATCCGCCGGGTCGTCGATGGTTTTCAACAAGTCGTACATCGTCGTTCCATTGTAGGAAAAGTTACGCGCCCGCTTTTTTCGCGCGCTTCTCGAGGCCAACGGCGCGCGCCAGCGGGCTTCGCGTTCAACTCACCCGGTGCACCACCAGGTCGGCAAGCTCAGCCAGACGCCGTGCATGCTCACCGAAAGGCGCAAGCGCGTCATGCGCGTCGCGCCTCAGTTGCGCCGCCAAAGCACGCGACGCTTCAAGCCCGATAATCGAAACGTAAGTCGGTTTGCCGTCCTTCGCGTCTTTGCCCGCCGTCTTGCCGAGCGTCGCGGAGTCGGTCGTCACATCGAGGATGTCGTCGACCACTTGGAATGCCAATCCGACCGCCGCCGCATAGACGTCGAGCGCCGCAAGCGCCCGCGCATCGGGGGCGGTCCCTGCCAGTGCGCCCATGCGCACGGACGCGCGCAAAAGTGCGCCGGTCTTCATTCGATGCATCGTTTCGAGCTGCGGCCGCGTGAGCGTGAGCCCCACGCTCGCCAAGTCGATCGCTTGCCCGCCGGCCATGCCGAGCGAGCCGCTCGCAAGCGCCAGTTCGCGCACGAGCGCCGCTTGCGCAGGCGCGTCCAGCGCCGCCTCATCGGTCAGCACGACGAATGCCTGCGACTGCAGGGCATCCCCGACCAGCAGCGCCGTGGCTTCGTCATACTTGACGTGTACCGTTGGCTTGCCGCGGCGCAAATCGTCATCGTCCATGCACGGCATGTCGTCATGCACGAGCGAATAGACGTGAATCATCTCGAGCGCGGCCGATGCGGCTTCCAAAGCCTGCGGCCGCGCCCCCGTCAATTCGCCCGCGGCATGCACGAGCAACGGCCGGATGCGCTTGCCGCCACCGAGCACCGCATAGCGCATCGCTTCGTGGAGCCGCGCGGGTTCCACGGCCGCCGCGGGCAGGTAACGCTCGAGTGCCGCTTCGACGCGCGCGAGCACCGCACGCATCCATTCTTCAAATGTCATAGATCGTCTCCGCTGTCCGCGGGGGCCGTACCGGGAGGCAGCGGCTTGAGCGTCTCGCCGTCGAGCACGCGCACCTGCTGCTCCACCTTTTCCAACTGCTGTTGACAATACGCTACCAGGGCTGCGCCGCGACGGTACGCGGCCAGCGACTCCTCGAGGCTCAAGGCGCCGCTTTCCATACGGGAAACCAGCTCTTCCAACTCGGCCACCGCCGCTTCATAGTTCCGGGGCAGTGCCGCATCCCCTTGTTCGCCGCCGGGAGCGGGCGCGGGCGTACCTTCGGGTGCTATCTTCGCCATCGGATAGGGGTGAACTTAAAAGCAAGTCGGACATTCTACGGCAAAAGCGCACGACCTAGCCCATGAGCCACCCTGCGCCAACCCTCCGGTCGAGGGCAAAAAAACAACACTCGATGCGCCCACAACGGCCGCGGGACCGCTTTTTGCGCAGGCTTTTTTGACCCAAATCATGTACTTAAGCGCCCCAAGGGAGAGGGAACGGGTATAATCTCAGGTTCCCTAAATCGAATCTTCGATGGTTGGGTTGTTCACTGCTTTCACGTTTTTCGGGAGTGGGAATGTCCAATCTGAGCACTGCTTTGCAGCTCAAGGCCATTTCGAGCCAGCTGCCGGTCACGGCTTACTTCGATGAAGCGCTGCTCGCGCGAGAAATCGAAACACTTTTCAAGAAAGGTCCTCGCTACGTCGGTCACGAGTTGATGGTGCCCGAGGCGGGGAATTATTTCGCCCTACCCAGCGAAAACGAAGGGCGCGTGCTCGTGCGCAACCAACGTTCGCAGGTGGAGCTGCTATCGAACGTCTGCCGTCATCGCCAGGCGATCATGCTCAATGGGCGCGGCCAGGCTCAGAACATCGTTTGCCCGCTGCACCGCTGGACATACAATCTCGACGGCGAATTGCTCGGCGCGCCGCATTTCGCCGACAACCCCTGTCTGAACCTCGGCGCCACGCCGCTGCAGAACTGGCACGGCTTGCTGTTCGAGGCCCAGGGCCGGGACGTCGCGAGAGATCTGGCGAAGCTCGGCACGCAGCATCATTTCGACTTCGCGAACTACATGTTCGATCACGTCGAAGTACACGAGTGCAACTACAACTGGAAGACGTTCATCGAGGTGTACCTCGAGGACTATCACGTCGTGCCGTTCCATCCGGGCCTCGGCAGCTTCGTCAATTGCGACGATCTGACCTGGGAGTTCGGCGATTGGTACAGCGTCCAGACGGTTGGCGTGCATAACGGGCTCGCCAAGCCCGGCAGCACGGTCTATCGAAAGTGGCACGACCAAGTGCTGCGCGTGCGCGACGGCAAGCCACCCGAATATGGCGCCATCTGGATGGTGTACTACCCGGGGCTCATGATCGAGTGGTACCCGCACGTGCTAGTCGTCTCGTGGCTGATTCCGCGGGGCCCGCGCAAAACGACGAACATCGTGGAATTCTACTACCCCGAGGAATTCGCCCTGTTCGAGCGGGAATTCGTCGAAGCGGAGCGCGCAGCCTATATGGAGACGGCGCGCGAAGACGACGAGATCGGCGAACGCATGGACGCCGGGCGCCTTGCACTGCTCGAGCGCGGCGAATCGCAGGTCGGGCCTTATCAGAGCCCGATGGAAGACGGCATGCAGCATTTCCACGAGTTCCTGCGGCGCGAGTTGGGCGAAATCTGACGCGGCGCGCGATTCGCGTGCGGCCAAGCGCCCCGATCGAACGACGGGCAAGACGGCGAACATGCCTCTTGCCCGTCTTTTTGTTTAGACTGCAATCAATCGTCCGCCATTCAAGCGGGAGTTCGCTCGCCACCGAGGTGCCCATCATGCCGCACACGCATTACACCACCCTCATTTCGGCCGACAACCTGGCGGAGCGCTTATCCAGCGCCCCCGGCAGCGTTTTGGTCTTCGACTGCAGCTTCGACCTCGCCAACCCGAGCGCAGGCGAGCAAGCCTATGCGGCGGGCCACATCCCCGGCGCCCATTACCTGCACCTCGATCGCGACTTGTCCGGCGCGAAGACCGGCAAGAACGGCCGGCACCCGCTGCCTGCCCGCGATGCGCTCGTCGATACCCTCGCCAAGCACGGGCTGAAGGAACAGCAGCAAGTCGTCGCTTACGATGCCCAGGGCTGCGCCTATGCTGCGCGCCTTTGGTGGCTATTGCGTTGGCTCGGCCACGATTCGGTGGCCGTCCTCGACGGCGGCCTGCAAGCGTGGCAAGCCGCCGGACAAAAGCTCGAAACGGCCGCCCCCGGCGCCGTGGCGCGCGGTGATTTCAAAGCCGCCGCCCCCCTTGCCGTGACCGTGGACGCCCAACACTTGCTGGCGAACCTGAAGAGCGGCGAACAGCTTGTTATCGACGCTCGCTCGCCTGACCGCTATCGCGGGGAAAACGAGACGATCGATCCGGTCGCCGGCCATATCCCGGGTGCGCTCAATCGCTTTTTCAAGGACAACCTGACGTCCGACGGGCGCTTCAAGTCGGCCCACACGCTACGCGAGGAATTCGGCGCGGTCATGGGTCAGAAATCGCCGGAACATGTGGTGCTGCAATGCGGCTCCGGCGTAACCGCATGCCATAACGCGCTCGCGATGGAGGTAGCCGGCTTGCACGGCCCGGCGCTGTACGTGGGATCGTGGAGCGAGTGGTGCGCCGACCCGTCGCGCCCGGTCGCGACCGGCCCGAATCCTTGAGCGCACGGCGCTCGCCGCCCTTCGGCGAAGGCTCGCAGCTAACCGCCTGGCGAATCCTTTAGCAACCGAGCGCTGGCCGACGAGTTTTTGGCGATGGACGCCTGCGTGCCGAAGAGCCCGTTCTTCGGCACGTTGCCCGGGGCGCTCAGGTTGAGCAATTCGACCGCGGCTCCGGCAGGCAAGCTACGCAGCCACGGGCTCAAGGGCGAGACGGTAATCATGTTGCCGGCCAGCGCCGATGCAGTACCGTAGTAAAGCGCGATATCGGCCGGATAATGTTGCGTGCGCACCGTGCGCACGGTGACGAGATCGGCCGCGGCCCTCTGTTGCAAACGCCGCGGCAACGCCATGGTGGTTGAAGTCTCCCCGTCGAGAACATGCAGGAATTCCGGCTGCCCCGGCAGTTTCAACCATTTGACGGCGACGCGAATTCCCTTGAACACCCTTTTCGGCCAGGCCTGGCCGATCGGACGCAAGACGATCGTGCGGCTGGGATCTCGAGCCGTAGACGTGCAGTAGCCGAGGGCGTTATTGCCCGTTTTACCGTCGGCAAGCGAGACCATGTGGGTGGCAAGAGGAGGATGGCTCATCGTATCGGTGGCGCGGCCCCGCCACAGGTGCGACGGGAGAGCGCTGCGTGATTGAAAACGATGAGCCTAAGCGATCGGAGCGTGCGCTATCGCCAAGAGCGATCGCTTTCAGACCAAGTGAATCATGCCGGACGGCCCGCGCGCCCGCGAGCCGTCTTGGGACCCCTCATGCAGCCGCTAATGCAACGGCTAATGCAGCTTGACGCGCGGCAGCGTGGTGCGCCGCAGCCAATGCGCCACGGTATCGAGCATCATCCGTGGATAGCCGTGCAACGCCGCGATATGCAGCCGGTACAGCGACATGTACATGAAGCGGGCGAACAGCCCTTCGACGAGCATACTGCCGCCGATGAGCCCTCCCATCAGGTTGCCCACCGCGCTGAAGTGCCCCAGCGATACCAGCGAGCCGAAATCGCGATACGTGAATTCCGGTAGGGCCTTGCCTTCGAGCCGATTCGACATCGCGCGCAGCAGAAAACTCGCTTGTTGGTGCGCCGCTTGGGCGCGTGGCGGGACGTTGCGCTCCTGGCCCGGCCATGGGCACGCCGCGCAATCGCCCAGCGCGAAGATGTTCTCGTCTAGCTCCGTTTGTAGCGTGCGACGCACGCAGAGTTGGCCCAAGCGATTGACCGTGAGGCCGTCGAGTTGTCCCAGCACGGCCGGCGCCTTGATGCCGGCCGCCCAAACGGTAAGGTCGGCGCGCACGCTTTTGCCGCTTGCCGTACGGACCACGCCGGGCGCCACTTCCGCCACCGTTTCGCCGATCATCAGCTTCACACCCAGCTTGCGCAGCAATTCGGCCGTCGCGCTCGATACGCGCTCTTGCAGCGCCGGCAAAATGCGGGGACCCGCCTCGATCAACACGATGCCGATGTCGTGCCGCGGATCGAGCTTGTGCAAGCCATAGGCCGAGAGCACCTGCGCCGTATTGCGCAGTTCGGCGGACAACTCGACGCCGGTCGCCCCGCCGCCCACGATGGCCACTTGAACGCGCGCCTCCGCCTCCGCGGAAGGCCCCAGCCCTGACTCGACGGTAGCGTGAGGTTGATGCTCGGCCCGCATGCACGCGGCGATGAGGCGCTTTCTGAACCGCTCCGCTTGCGCCACGGTATCGAGCGCAATCGAATGCTCCGCCGCGCCCTGCACCCCGAAAAAATGCGTCGTGCTGCCGATCGCGATCACGAGCGTGTCGTACTCGAGCATGCGCTGCGGCAAGAGTTCGGCGCCGTCGGAATCGATGACGGGCGCGATCGCGATGCGCTTGGCGCCGCGATCGATTCCGACGAGATCGCCCTGCTGAAACTCGAACCCGTGCCAGCGCGCCTGCGCCGCATATTCGAGTTCCTGCGTGAACGGATCGAGACTGCCTGCCGCTACTTCGTGCAGTAAAGGCTTCCAGATGTGCGTCGGATAACGATCGACCAGCGTGACGAGCGCGCGCGGCTCACCGCCGTTCTTGCGCGCGCCGTAACGATCCCCGAGACGCGTGGCCAGCTCGAGCCCTCCCGCGCCTCCCCCCACGACGATAAAACGATGCATGCCGATACCCCTATGCCGTTGATGATTCGGTTCGGTCGCACGCTCATGAATCGCGGCGCGCGTGTCGCTCGGCCATTGTGCGCGAAGATGCATGCCCGTGCGAAGCCGTCACGGCTTATTAAAGCCATACGGGCACGAGCATGAGCCCGATCAGCGCATCAATGCGCTTCCTCCCAGTTCGCACCGACGCCCACTTCCGCCACGAGCGGCACCTTCAGGGCCGCGACGCCGCACATCAATTGCGGCAGCTTCTCGCGTACGACGGGCAGTTCGTCGTCGGGCACTTCGAGCACGAGTTCGTCATGCACTTGCATGATCATGCGGCTTTTGGCTTGCTCTCGTTCGAGCCACCCTTGCACCGCGATCATCGACAATTTGATGAGATCGGCCGCCGTGCCTTGCATCGGCGCATTGATGGCCGCACGCTCGGCCGCTTGGCGGCGCGGGCCATTGCCGCCGTTGATCTCCGCCAGCCACAACCGGCGTCCGAAGACCGTTTCGACATAGCCCTTCACCTTGGCGCTCGAACGCGTATCGTCCATGTATCGAGCGACGCCGGGATAGCGTGCGAAGTAGCGGTCGATATAAAGCTTGGCGGCATCGCGCGTGATCCCGAGGTTGGCAGCCAACCCGAACGAGCTCATCCCGTAGATCAAGCCGAAGTTGATGACTTTGGCGATGCGCCGCTGATCGCTCGAAACTTCGAGCGGCGTCACGCCGAACACCTCGGCCGCCGTCGCGCGGTGAATGTCTTCGCCTTGCGCGAACGCGCGCAGCAACGATTCATCGCCGGAAATATGCGCCATGATGCGCAGCTCGATCTGCGAGTAATCGGCCGAGATGATCTTGCTGCCTTCGGGTGCGATGAACGCTTCGCGAATGCGGCGGCCTTCCCCGGTGCGCACGGGAATGTTTTGCAGATTGGGATCGTTCGACGCAAGCCGCCCCGTCACGGCCACGGCCTGCGCGTAGTTCGTATGCACGCGGCCGGTTTTCGGATTGACCATGCGCGGCAGCTTGTCGGTGTAGGTCGATTTGAGCTTCGACAAGCCGCGGTGCTCCAACAGCAGCTTCGGCAACGGGTAATCTTCGGCCAGCTTTTGCAGCACTTCTTCATCGGTGGAAGGCGCGCCGCTCGGCGTCTTCTTGATGACGGGCAGTTGCAGCCGCTCGAAGAAGATTTGCCCGATCTGCTTGGGCGAGCCCAGATTGAACTCGCCGCCCGCAAGCGCATAGGCCTCGCCCTCGAGCTCGATGAGCCGCCCCGCGATTTCGGTGCTTTGCCGGCGCAGCCGTTCGCTGTCGATCAAGACGCCGTTGCGCTCCATCTTGCGCAACACGCGCGCCGTGGGCAATTCGATGTCGCGATAGACATACAGCAACCCGGACTCGCGCTCGACCTGCGGAAACAGCGCCGTGTGCAGTTGGAACGTGATGTCGGCATCTTCGGCAGCATACTCGGCCGCTTGCGTGAGGGCCACTTCGTCGAAACCGATCTGCTGCGCGCCCTTGCCCGCCACCTCTTCGTACTTGATCGTCTTGACGCCGAGATGACGCGACGCAAGACTGTCCATGTCGTGCGGACGATGCGATTCGAGTACGTACGATTCGAGCAGCGTGTCGTGCTCGACGCCGTTCAGTTCGATGCCGTAGTTGGCGAGCACCTGCTCGTCGTACTTCAAATGTTGGCCCAACTTCTTCTTATCGGGGCTTTCGAGCCAGGGTTTGAGCCGGGCCAGCACCTCGTCGCGCGGCAGTTGCACGGGGGCGTCGGGTCCGCGATGGCCGACCGGGATATAGGCCGCACAGCCGGCTCCGACCGATAGCGAAATGCCCACGAGTTCCGCCTGCATCGGGTCGAGCGAGGTCGTTTCGGTATCGAAGGAGGTGAGCGGCGCGCCGTCGATCTTCGCGAGCCAGGTATCGAAGTGCTCCCACGTCTGCACAGTTTCGTAGCAACGTTCCGGCGCGATCGTCGGCGCGGGCTCGGCTGCGAGCACGCCTGTCGGCTCGGCCACGCCGGCCGCCGCCTGCGCATCCTCGGCGCCCTCGATCAACGTTTCGATCTCGCGCAGCCATGTTCTGAACCCGTGCCGCATGAACAGATCGCGCAATTCGAGCGGGGACTCGGGGCGAGCGGGCAAGGTTTCCTCGATCGACGCCACGTGCTCGGTCAGATCGCAGGCTCGCTCGACCGTGACGAGCTTTTTGGCGAGCGGCAGGAAATCGAGCGCGCGGCGCAGGTTCTCGCCGACGACGCCCTTGATTTCGCTCGCATGTTCCACGACGCCGTCCAGCGTTTCATATTGCGCGAGCCATTTGACGGCCGTCTTCGGGCCGCACTTTTCGACGCCGGGCACGTTGTCGACGGTGTCGCCGATCAACGAGAGGTAATCGACGATACGCTCGGGCGGCACGCCGAACTTGGCGACGACGCCATCGCGGTCGAGCGTTTCGTTCGTCATGGTGTTGACGAGCGTGACATGATCGCTGACGAGTTGGGCCAAGTCCTTATCGCCCGTGGAGACGACGACGTGCATCCCTTCGCGCTCGGCCACGGATGCAAGCGTGCCGATGACGTCGTCGGCTTCGACGCCGTCGACCATCAGAAGCGGCCAGCCGAGCGCGCGCACGGCGAAGTGGATGGGTTCGATCTGCTTGCCGAGGTCTTCCGGCATGGACGGACGATGGGCTTTGTACTCCGGATACCAATCGTCACGGAACGTCTTGCCCTTTGCGTCGAAGACGCACGCGCTATACTCTGCCGTGACGTCCTTGCGCATGCGCCGCAACATGTTGATGAATCCGTAGAGCGCACCCGTCGGCTCGCCGTCGGGCCCGCGCAAGTCTGGCATCGCATGGTAGGCCCGATACAGATAGCTTGATCCGTCGACCAAAACGAGGGTCTTACCTTTCAGGTTCCGTTCTGCAGGCATTATGAACAAGAGAAAAGTGATTCCGAGTCTGCGATCGCTCGCA
>Ga0157369_10002948_pt1 | contig 20356 bp, 21 predicted proteins | sample C25metaG_FD_113461 | JGI IMG/M metagenome (GOLD analysis project Ga0157369, IMG submission 113461) | Corn rhizosphere microbial communities from Kellogg Biological Station, Michigan, USA - C2-5 metaG | ecosystem: Host-associated > Plants > Roots > Rhizosphere > Soil | place: USA: Michigan...
GCCAGGCCGCGCACCATGCGAAGGCCCATCCGAATGGCTGGCTGCTGGCTTTCGGTGATGTGCTCAAGGCTGCAATCCCAATCGCTGCGGGTAACATCAACGGGCAGCGTCTGCAGGTGATGACGTCGGGCGTCTTGAAGGATCTGGTCAGGGCTGTAAAAGCCCATAGGGTATGAATTGATCAGCGCTGCAGCGAAGGCCGACGGCTCATGGCACTTGAGCCAGCAGCTGGCATAGGTGAGCAGGGCGAAGCTGGCTGCATGCGACTCCGGGAAGCCATAGCTACCGAACCCTTCAATTTGGCGAAAAATGTCTGCGGCATACTCTGCGGTGTAGCCGTTAGCGAGCATGCGCGAGGTCAGCCTTTCCCGATGCGGCTCTAATCCCCCGTGACGTTTCCAGGCGGCCATGCTACGCCGCAGCTGATCGGCTTCACCTGGTGTGTAGTCGGCGGCTAGTATCGCGAGCTCCATCACCTGCTCCTGGAACAGGGGCACACCTAGTGTCCTACCAAAGACGCGTTCCAACTCGGGCGGATAGTTGATCTCCTCCTGACCGTTTCGGCGCCGGAGGTATGGGTGCACCATATCCCCCTGAATCGGGCCGGGCCGGACAATGGCAACCTCAATCACCAGGTCATAGAAGGTTTGAGGACGCAGCCTAGGCAGCATGGCCATCTGGGCGCGAGACTCAATCTGGAAAACACCAAGCGTGTCTGCGCGACTGATCATGGCGTAGGTAGGCTTGTCCTCCTGGGGTATGGTCGCCAGGGTCAGCTCCTTGCCTCTATACCCTTTCACCAGATCGAAGCATCGGCGCAGAGCGCTAAGCATCCCCAGGGCCAGGATATCGACCTTCAGCAAGCCCATAGCATCCAGATCGTCCTTATCCCACTGGATGACCGTGCGACCTTCCATGGCGGCGTTTTCCACCGGTACCAAAGTATCCAGCGTCTGATTGGCAATGACGAAGCCGCCCGGGTGCTGAGATAGGTGCCTTGGAAAGCCGATGAGCTCACCGGTCAGCACCAGGATGCGGTGGAGCACGGGACTTGCCGGATCGAAACCTGATTCACGTAGGCGCTCTGGCGGCGGCAGGTTGTCTGTCCAGCGACCACAGCAGTCCGCTAGTGCGGTAATTTGGTCTGGGGGCAGGCCTAGGGCCTTGGCCACGTCGCGGACGGCGCCGGCAGCGTGATAGGTGGATACCACTGCAGTGAGCGCAGCGCGCTGGCGGCCATAACGGCGAAAGATGTACTGAATGACCTCTTCACGTCGGTCATGCTCGAAGTCGACATCGATGTCCGGTGGCTCGTCGCGTTCGTGGCTGATGAAGCGCTCGAACAGGAGATTGATCCGGGTAGGATCCAGCTCAGTAATGCCCAGGGCGAAACAGACGGCTGAGTTGGCTGCTGAACCGCGACCTTGGCAAAGGATCCCTTGCTGACGGGCGAAGCGAACAATGTCGTGTACCGTCAGGAAGTAGCTCTCGTAGCCCTTGTCAGCGATCAGCTGCAGTTCTTTTTCAATCTGTTCGTGCAGTCGCGGCGATGGCCCTTCTGGCCAGCGCCAGGCACAGCCCTCTTCGGTCAAAATCCGCAGCCAACTGGTGGGGGTGTGGCTCTCAGGCACCACTTCGCTGGGATACTGGTATTGCAGATCGGCTAGGCTGAACTGACAGCGCTCGGCAATACGCAAAGTCTCCTCTAAGAGCACCGATGGGTAGCACCGCCCCAAGGCCTCAAGCGTCCGTAAGTGACGCTCGCCGTTGGGAAACAGCAGCTGGCCCGCTTCGGCCACTGGCACGTGGTGACGGATTGCGGTGATGGTGTCCTGTAGCGCCCGCCTTCCGCGGCAGTGCATGTGCACATCTCCGGTAGCGACGAGGGGCAGTTCCAGCGTTTCTCCCAGCTTATGCAGTTCCTGCAGACGTACCTGGTCGTCTTGGTCGAGGTGCAATTCAGCAGCGATCCAGAGCTGGCCCGGAAAAACGTCTTTGAGCCATCGAGCCGCAGCGACTTCAGCACCGCGATCGGGTACCCAGAGCGCGATCAGACCCGTGAGCTGATCGAGGTCTTCCCGCAGGAGGCGGTAGCTACCCTTATCTGCACGTCTGCGGGCCAGGGTGATGAGTCGGCAGAGGTGCTGATAGCCCTGGAGGTCTTCTACCAGCAGAACCAGCTTGGGGCCCTGGGCAATCTGGAATTCGGCGCCTACGATCAGGCGAACGTCATGTTTTTCCGAAGCCTGCCACGCGCGCACTATGCCGGCGAGAGTGCACTCGTCGGTGATGGCCAACGCCTCGTAACCCATCGCCTTCGCTCGCTCGAAGAGTTGGTCGACACTGGAGGCACCACGCTGGAAGCTGAAGTTCGACAGGCAGTGCAGCTCCGCATAGCGTGCTGTCACGCGAACCACCCCTGTACCCACCAGCCTGGCCCATTAGCCATCACTTTGAATGCCCATGCTGTACGGCCATCCGTGAGCTCCAGCACGTAGTAGTCCCGACGGGCATCTTCACCATCCCACCAGCCACTTTCGATCCGCTCCGGCCCACTGAGAACACGTGAAACAGAAGCGCCCAGTGGTTCAGGTGCTGGCAGCAGCCAACCAGGTCTCCGGTTTGGCCCAAGCGCCTGTAGTGCCAACGACGGGGTATCACGCTGCCAGGCTCGCTCAGGGCGATGGTCACCCTGCGCACCAATTGAGCAAACCGCATCGTCTCCTAGGCGGGCGCGGAGCCGTTCACGCAGTTGCTCCCAGCTCACCGTCTGTTGCGGACGCTCGTCGAAAAGGCCGCGGTGTTGGGGGACGAAACTTGGTAGCTCATCAGCGATAAGACCGATAGCAAGAACGGGTTCTACCACTTGGGTAGGTTCGAGGCGTCCCCTAGCGAATTCGAACAGCAATGCCGGATCCCGCTCTGGTGCGAGCAGCCCTACAACCACCTCTGTAACAGGCGCCTCTCGATGCTCCAGGCGGACGGTAAACCGCTGCGCCCCAATGTCTCTTCCGGCGAGGTAGGTCGCGAGGTCAGAGGTGAGCCGGCGAAGAGGAAACAGAAGCGCTTGGGTCGACTCGACTTCGAAGTTGAGCTCGATCCGCAGTTGGAAGGTCGTGGGGGGCAAAAAGAATTCCAGTGGAAAGACCTTGCTGCCCAGCATCTGATCCAGGTGGTTGAGCAGGCTAACCGGAAAGCGGCGAGCCAACTGAGCTCGTGGAAGAGCAAGCAGTTGATCGAGTTGGCGCAGGCCCATACGGCTGAGCGCTTGGACAATGTCAGGATCAAACCCAAGGAGTGCCACGGGCAAGGTACGCATCGCAGCACTCAGGCCTGCGTCGTCGCGTACCGCCAGGCTGTCACCGGCATTGGCGAGCACACGAGCTGCGACTGGATTGGGCGCAAGGGTGATCCGGTGTCCAAAACCAAGGCCCGTCAGTTCTTGGCGCAAGCGAGCTTCAAAGCGTGGCCAAGGCCCGAACAACGGCAGACTTGACTGCACTTCGAGGACGAGAGCATCCGGGAAGTGCAGGCTTACCTGAGAACTAAAGCCATACGCCCAGGCAGCCAGAAGCTGGTGCTGACGCTGCAGAGCAGCGTCGTCATATTCGACCGTCGTGAATTGTGGACAAATAGCTTGAGCGGCGGTGAACGTCATCTCGGGACGAAGCCCGAGCGCTAACGCAGCCGGATTAGCAGCTTTGATAATCCGCCGCTGAATGGGGCCCTGTAGCAGCACCAATGGCTCGTCCGGATCAGGGCAATTACGCAGTACACCGTCCAGAGCGAACTGCGGGAAGTAGATACAGGCCCAGCGCATGGCAATACTCCCTCAATGCCAAACTCGATGCGCCAGCGCCGTTGCAGGTGGATTACCACCGCGGCATTTGAGCACTCGTAATTGTTGGGGCGTACCTTCGAGCACCAACCGCAGGGCTGCGGGTGAGGCATTGACGGCCTCGCACTGATGTCGGAAAGCGAAAGCCAGTGTCTGACCTGTCTCCGCGGCTACCTGCAGCCGGCGCAGTGCGCGATCATCTGCGCGCCCTGGCCAGCACAGCACGGCGCCGCAGCTTCCAGAGCGCAGGCATTGTTCTGCCGTCCAGAGGACATCCTGGCTTTTAACCTGCATGAGGCTCAGCCGCCCTAGGTCGACTCCTGCCTGCAGCCAGGCATGGGGGTAGGGCAGGTAAGGTGGGGCAATGAGTATCACCCGTTCGCCCGCAGCGGTAAGGCGGGCGAGTGTTGGCCACAGCAACGTAAGCTCGCCCAACCCAGGACGAACACTCAAAATCTCCGTTAATGCGGCGTCAGGCCAGCCCCCAAACGGCAACTGAGCATCAAGCGCTGGATGCCCTGTGGGATGTGCACTGGCATCATCGACATGAGGGCTTTGGCCTCGCCATATGCGGCGGCTATCGAGCAAGGTGTCGAGGGACACAATGTTGGAGGCAGCGTTATCCATGCTGACCTCCTACCTCTACAAGATTGCTACGTTCGGTAAGTAGCACTTGCAGCTCCGCACGCACCTTGACCAGATCTGCGTGCAGCACGGAGTTCAGCGACTCCAGACGTAGGATATGGCGCTGTGCACGTGAGAGGGGATCATCTCGGTCATCAGGGATCAGCCGATCTCCACGGGGAACATGCCGCTGATTCTCTTCCTGGACGAATTGCACGTAGCGCAAGCGGTGGCGTTGCACCTCCGCCTTCAGGGCAGCTCGCTCGGCTACGAGGTCATCTCGTTCAGTGACGAGTACATGATTCGCACGCTGGGCCCGGCCTAGGCATCGACGTACGTCATCGAGCTCTTCCGTCAGCAGATCAACAAGGTTGCGGCAGTACGCTAACTCTGTCGGCCGGAAGAGTGACTGCTGCTGTTCGAAGCTATCCTGCTCATCACCAAGCATGTCCATAGCGGCCCACCTGCTCGAATTCCATGGTCAAGACGCTCTGGTACTCAACAGAACGACCGAGACAACCGTGGCAGAGACGAGGGATGGGCGGCGAGATGAACATGGGAAAGACCTCCTTTAGGGATACTGTATGGATAGACAGTAATCAGCGAAAGGGTTCCCAGCAAGCTTGACACCGACGAACGGTACTGGCCAATGGCCGGAGGCGGAATAAGAGACCACCTAATGTTAGGTGGTTGTAAATAAGCTTCTCTCATAGGCACGCTGCTTACAGCAGATAGCCAAATTCGTAAATTTTGTCCAAGCGCCAACCTAGTCAATTGTCCACACGACTGTGCCCGGCCTTTGAGCAGTCTGGGCACGTCAGCTTGCTAGAGGTCACACCTTAATTTACGAAGGCGAGGACGCAACGGCTTCGCTCCAGCATTGCTGAAAACTTGGGCCGTCGGATAGAGGGGGCTGCGCAGGCCTGGAAATTTGGATTGTTACCGGTATTGGAAAATCTACTCCAACCATAGCAACCTCACCTTGCTTCAAATTCGGCAGAAATGCTGCTGCGGAACGATCAATTTCACCGCATGCGCGCTCTACAACATCTCGGTCGCGATCATTTGTTAAGCGGTGAACGAGTAGGGTTCCCATCTGGCTCAACACGCCTTCTGTGATATCTCTAGGGCGTTGAGTAGACAAGCAAATATTTAGGCCGTACTTTCTGCCTTCTTTTGCAATCAACTCGAAGGCGTCGAGGTTGTGTGAGTCGTCGTCGTTGCCTACCGTTTTTCCAAGAAAATTGTGGGCTTCATCTAGAACTACAATTAGTGGTTTCAAGCGAAAAACTTCGGATCTGGCTCTGCTGAGTAAGAGTCGGCCGATCACGTTGGCGATTACTTCGCGGGCATTAAACTCATACCCTACAGCACTTAAGCAAACGCGGAATAGTTTTTGTTCTCCCGTAAAAAAGTTGTCAAATGCATCTACGAATCCTTGTAGACCAGGTGAAGGCTTAAAAACGAAGCTCAGCGCCTGTGATTCCAGGACACCCAGGATTCGGGTTAGGAGCGATGAGCAATGAGAAAGCTCGCCACTCGCGGCGCCAAAGCGATTACGATCACGGTTGTCTTCTGGATAGCAACACTCTTCTATGATTTGACGTACTAAAAATTCAGGATCGAAAGGCTGGTGAGGATTGCTAACAAGCTTTGCATTGCCCTGCCTGTTTAAGGCAGTTCTATAGTTTTGCTTGAGTTGGCCTGTTTTCTGTATCAAACCACTAGGGAATAGATCGGGCGCCAGGCTAGCAAGGCGTAAGCTCTTTATCGCCTCTCTTAATTTTGGGCCTTGAGTTTTTCCGGATGGTTTGAATAAGGCAATAAAGTCCGCTTCGTTAAAGCTGGTTGGGGGGATGGAAACTTCAGTGGATCCTGTCGCGATATTTATAGGAGAGCCTAGGTGGCAATGAAATACGTCATTGCCGGTGATGGATCGATACTCTCCTGTTGCATCAATTAATATGATCTTAGAGGAGTGCTTTCTGCACTCCTCGATTAGTTTGGCAGTCGTCCAGCTTTTTCCACCTCCTGTTGATCCTAGGATGGCACAGTGACGGCCGAATATTTTTTCAGGCGTCACTGATATTGGAATTCCTCCTTCACCAGAAACGCAACCCAAGTCTAAAGAAACTGAAGGTCGTTGACCGTCGATACTCGCCGATGTTAGCAGGGGAATCTGTGATACAAACTCTCCAGGCGCAGAATAGACCCTATCGCCGAGACGAGGGTACGAGCTGACTCCAGCAATAATACAAAGTGATCGAAGATTGACTGAGCCAAGAAGCCTCACAAATCCGATTGCATCAACATGTCTGCTGCCTGAAAAATCCTGAGAAATTTCGCTTCTATCTCTTTCAGGAAGAGAGACTTCAGTTATTCGTCCTAAAATTACAGCCTGCTGTCCTTCAATTAGAACAAGTTCGCCTACTTCTCCTTTGCCGTACCGCTTGCTACCAAGATAATGCCCACTTACATCTCCAGCGTGTGCGAGATTGATCTTGACCAGCTGCGCGCTAACGCTAGAAACAACACCTAGCTTGAGGCTATTGATTAGGATCCCATCAGGCTGTGTCATTGAATTGGTCTCCCCAAGCGTCTTACGGCATTAGCAAGTTGCTCAGCAGGAGAGACTGCGCGTAAGTGCGGGATGTGACTTACAAGGTCTTCAAATGATCCGCTAATGAAGTGAATATCCAGTCCTTGTCTAGCTAGGTCATGGAGCTTAGCCCAGTAGTGACTCGACCCGTGATTTCCTCGATTATGCAGGTGGTGAATGCCCATGTAGTCACATATTATTAACTTGAGACTAGGGTTAGACTGGATTGCTGAGTAAATTGGTTCTGAAAGATGATCGTCATTGAAGCCAAATCCAGACACAAGCAGGCAACTATTAGGTTGTCGGAGAAATTCTAGATATCGAGATATCAATTCTAGATGAGGCTGCAAAAAAGCTTGCTGGTACTTGCCTTTTGCCGGATAGATTAGGCATGCGTTGTCTGACGTAGGCTTTGTATCCTCGTAGATATCATTTCCTTCGCGACTCCAGCTAACAGACCCGTGTAGTTTCAATAGCTGAAAGATACCCTCTACAAATTCGTGGTTGTCAGTTTCACGGCGTACTATGTCATAGCTAAAATGTTTTCCATCAAAACGACGTCTGCGCGTGTAAGAAAAACCGTCAACTGCAATCATGCCAAGCTCGGATGCAGCCGTTTCAAAACACATATCATAATTTGTAGTAAATATTTTAAGCCGCGGGTCTCTAACGCGTCTTCGGGCTAACTTTTGGAGGAGGTTTCGATAGGCAGATATGTCTGAAGCAGGCTCCAGCAAAAAATTTGAGCATGAGTCAAGTATTACGGCTTTAACGCCGCCGACGAATTCTTGTACATCTGGACTCTCGGTGAATGCTAGAAATGCATCGCAATGTGACAAAAAATGCTCAATGTTCGGATAACCATTTATGCTGTAACGAACAATCTCGATAATCCGTCGTGCAGGTTCAGTAAGTTCGCCCGAAACAGGATCACACATGGCTCCTTTCCATAAGGCGCCCATGCTAGGGCCTTGGGGCTTACCTAGCGACGTACCACTACCTGCAAGGAATCCGAGATTTGGAACCTGAAGCGCGGACGCAAGCATGTCAGATAATGAAGCTCGATTTAAGCGTATGGACGCGTCTTCCTCTGGAACGCCTTGGAGAACCCGATGCGCTAACGCATCCAACGCACGCCATTCATTTTGCCCGGCAGGAAGATACGCCTGTAGTCCATCTCGATCGGGCGGAAGCGGTACCTGCGGCGGAAGGGAGGGGGCGACATCAGAGGTTGGGCGAGCGTCCATGGTGGTCAGAAGATCCTTTGTTAATCGCGTGGTTCTTGAGGTACGTTATCATATAAAAGCATAGGGAATACCGTTGTTGAAGCATTTTTCTGCTGCGAAGAGCTTTTAATTTTCGCTGCTATCGCATATGCTGTTTTCTGGTTTTATTCATCGCTAGCGTATAAAAAGCTATATATCAATAATGCCTTGCTACTATGGCTCCAATGTCTAGATGGCCGTCATGGAGAATGTCCGGGATTAACTTCCGGTAGTACATGTCTCGCCATAAGGTTTTAATCACATAGCATGGCTCCTGCCCCCACTTAGTGTGCTCATTAAAGTTTTCTATTGCGATAACACCTACGGCATGTATTTTTTGTTGCCTGTGTTGGTCGAAGTAATCCTGTATCTTTTTTATATTTATTCTTTCATGGCGGAACTCACTACGCATCGATTCGACGTCGTAGCAGTCCTCAAAATCATCCCAGTCGGGTAAGTCCTTGAAGCCGAAATGCGAATGTAGATATTGCTCGTACTGCGCTCCGATAAATGTGAGATGACTATGCCTGAGGCAAATATTCCAAATATCTACCAAGGATTCGTCATAACGCCCTGACTCGTCACCCAAAATCCCCAAGTTATAAGAGCTGGATAAGCACCTAGTGTAACTGTTTTTGCATGGTAGTTTTTTTTGTAGATGAAACTCGCTGAAGTAGTTCTTAAGATCTTCGAATTCATGTAGAAAACTTTTTACCAGTTTAAAATCATTCTCTATGAATACAATATTTTCAAAATGCGACGATGCACTGTTAGACCAATTGAAGCTTCCAGTCCCGACTGTCTTGTCATCAATTATGCAAAACTTGTTGTGCATTAACGATTTGTAAAATCTTCCCTTGATAGGATATAGCTGTACTCGGATGTCAGGGTTAACAAAATTTCTACTATTTATGTGGTCATTGTTGTAAAGAATCTCAATATGCACGCCTTTTCTAGATAGCGCATCAAATATAGGTTTGTAATCTGACCAGTTTATCCAGGCGACACATATTTTTACTGATGATGTAGCCTTCATCAGCTCATTCTTAATGTGGAGCCTAATATCTTCAAAATGAGATATGTTTCTGATTGACGTATTGTTTTCATACACTTTTTTATTTTCCTATTGGTTGGAAAGCTTGGATATGGCGATTGGCGCTTTTTAGATAAAAGCTAGGAATTTATCAATCTTTGGGCAATGGCGATTAAATAATTTGATCGTCAGTATCTATATTTTCTACACCATCTACTACCGCGAAGAGCTCTTCGCTTCTATGGGCTACGCAAAGATCAATAAGTCGGGCAAATAAAGCTAAACAGTTTTGAAGGTCGGCAACAAATTTTCCAAAATTTTCAGAAGAAACTGCTGAGTTATCTGCATGAGCTAGAGTATTCCGAAGATCTTTCCAGCTTTTAACATGTGTTGGATCGACACTGCCGGACGTTCCCATTTCAGTGAGAACGTTTGAGACTGTTTTGGTTTTTATGTTTCCTAAAAAACCTAAAATAGCGCTTACTCCCTGCGCGGGAATTTCGGATTTAGAAGATTTGATAAATTTCTGTGTTTGGCGAATTTCTTCCAAGGTTCCTTCGTCTAAATCAATGTTTTCCGAAAAGTAGTTTTTCACCATGCCTTCGATGTTAACGCAGAGTACAAGCGCCGCGGCTTCAGTATTGGCTGAGGATATATCCTTAAGTCGCTGCCAATAATTCACCATATGATTAAGGTCTTTGGGTCTAGCGTTCAAATACATTTTCAAAAAACTATTTAAGCCAGCTTCTTTGCTTGGGAAAATCTCAACGATTGGGTCAGCTAATGTGTAAGCACTTTTGGACACGCTTCCCTGAATGTAGGCTTCGTAAGCACCTCCATTTCTAGTCGCAAGAAATGATGCTTCTAAGAGTTGACCAATCGCGATGCTTATTCCTTCCAAAATATAGAAAAGTGAGGATAGCTCTACGATGTTCTCAGGATCAGTGATTTTTATTAGGAGCCTTTCTTCTTCTTGAGTTATCTCTATTGTTCTTCGTTCCTGTGACAGCACTAATTTTGATAGTTTTCTTGAGCCCTTGCCTGTGTCAATATACTCATTAAAAGGCAATTGGTATGTTCCATTTACTATTATCAGGGCAGCGCCGCCCTCGATAGAATGGTCGAGCTGCGACTGTGACGTAACGCTGTCAAGTGAGAGAGTCAATACCGTGCCGGTTGGAGTTACATTTACCCCTTGCTGTACAAGTGTGCGATTATTCTTCCAGATCTTTCCGGAAACATCCCTGGCCTCTAATGTGAAATACTTACTTTCTGGAACTACGCCAATGTTGCCGCTACAGAAAAAGGTAAATATCTCAGTGGATTGGGATGTCGTTGAGTTTGAGTACTGTTTTAACTTTAAGCTGCTGTCCTCAAAGTATAAGCAGCCTGGCCCGCTAAAAATTAGTGGGGAATTGGATGCGTTCTGAGTGAGAGTGATGTCAAAACATTCTATCATAGCTTGACGTTTTGATATGGAATCAATAACTGTTTGGCTAAGCATATTAAAATCCTTTCATTGCTACGCTTTGAATACATTTAGCTCCGAATGAGTTCGGGCTTCCAGATAATAAATATATAATTTGATTTTTATTGTAATTTTTGTTCCCTGGTAGTGGCTGTCCTTAAGGTGAAGCTGCTATTAGAAACGTCAGAAATTAAATGATAATAGAGCTAATGCGGTTTTGGAGTGGTGGGGCATAAGTCCAGAGGGCCATTAAGGGAGACTGTCAATTGCGCGTCTGTACAAAAAATCTACAACGGTTCCTGACTTAAGCTGTACCGCGATTCGACACTCAAGTCCATTAGTAATTATAAACTCTTTGACCTCTTCGGATTCGCCAGCGCCGTGCCAAATGAGGGTGAGCTTTTGGACGGCCATCGGATGAGTGATCACCCCCACCGAAGACTTTGCTAAAAATGCTTCAAGCTTTGCTTTGAGTTCGAACCTAGATTCGTAACGGTAAGGGCCTAAAGTTAGTGGGCCGTCACCGATGATCTGGTTAGGGTCTACCTTTGGCCTCAAATACAACTCTTGGGTCTGTCGGTGCTCTATCCATCGGTTCCATACTCTGTATCCTTGCTGGGCGCACCGCTTAACCCATAGTGTCTCGGCGGATAGCGATTCGGCTTCCGAGCTGCAAGTTTCCACGACCTTGAAAATTGGCGATAAACCTCTATCCAGAATCTCTGCTATCTTGGTAGCGGCGCGCTTCGTATCGTGCTTGGCCGCTCGGAGATGGGCTTTCTGACGTCTGTCGAGATTACCTGTCTGACCGACGTAGAAGGGATCATCGGTCAAGGGATCGATGATCAGGTAGACGACATAGCGTTTTCCCTCCAAGCAATCAGCATTGGGCGGCAGGGCCGGGTTAGTCGACTCCGCAGTACGGAAATGAAATACAGGAGAGTGGCGGGACTCCTTCGTAGGGCTGTTCTGACGATACCACTCCTCGGCCAATTCAAGCGTCACGAAGGACTGATGCTTCGCTTCAGGAAAGCGCTCGATAGAAAGGCGTGCTCCACCTTCCCACTTATCGAAGATGCCAAGCGACCGCCCATGGACGACGGCGTAGAACTTCCGCCTCTTTGCCATCCCGTAGGCCTCCAAGTCAAAGCGTGCGAAGGATCTGTTGGAGCACCGCGTGCTCCCAGGTGGAAAGCAGCTGAATGGGGTCTCCTCCGGAAGGAGACAATGAATCAAGCGACCACCTGCGCCCACTAGTATCTAGGCACCACTCACAGTAATCGATCTCTTCAGCATCGTTGTAGATGGCCAGCGTCCAGTTGCCCACGTGCACCAGAAACAGCCCAGCATTCACCTCGTCCCATGACCGCTCGCCGGCTCTAGTCATCTCTAGCCTACCCAAGACAACGTCGCGCAGTACCTGGACGACATCGCGGCAGGTAAGCGAAGCTTGGGCTGCAGATCCTTCGGCTCGGGAATCAATCACGTGTCGCCCCTACTTGCTGAAATTCTTAAGTAAAGAAGATTCGCAGTCATCCGCCGATTTGATCAAGGATAAGCCGGGAGAAGGTATCCAAATCGGGCATTGGCGAGCCAGGTGATCGCTGCAGATGAATTCCATTGATGCCGACGGCCCTTGCGCCGTAGCAATCGCGCCACAGGGAGTCGCCGATCATAACGGCGATACCGGTGCCATCAAAAAAATGTCCGGGAATAACACCAAGATCGGCGCATACGGTTTCATAGATGAACGGGCAGGGCTTCGTCGCTCCAATTTCGTAGCTGAAACCGGTTGCGTTCACCGTAGGGAAAAGCCTGCGTACGGACTCGCCGTACGGTGCTGCTAAATTGCTGCAGATTCCGATCTTCATCCCGGCCTGGTGAAGCGCGGCCACAGCCGAGAGCGCATCTGGAAAAGCAGCAATGCTGTACAGCTCTTCATCGAGAAGGGTTTGAAGCTGTTGTAGCCTAGCGTCACTGACCTGGATGCGTAGCTGCTCCGCAGCAGCTTCAAGAGATAGCGGCTGTGTCATCAAGACTTTTAGATCATCAGCGCTAGGCCTGCGTCCGTGCTTCCTACCCTCTAGGAGCAATGATCGGAATGGATTGGTGCGCCGTTGAATACGAACCAGTGTGCCGAAGGCGTCGAATATCACTGCGACGATTTTCATGAAGCTCCTACCGTTGAAGCATCAGGTAGCTGTGATGATCTAGATTCGCGTATCGCAGCCTAAAGGCCTAGGTCGAACTCTAATCGACGTTGACCCATTTCAGGAGTTAAGGCAGATCTTGGCAATGCCAGGAGTAGCTCTTCAGCGAGGCAATTAATTGTCACCTTCGAGATATTGAAATCTCCGTCCAGCACCAGAACGGCTTGCCAAGTTGGAAGAAGTCCGAGGCCGAGAAAAAATATAATATGAGGTGAGGGGCGCTGCGCTGTGTATTCAATCAGTACCATTTTTTTCGTTATAATAAAGGCCTTTTGGCGAGTGCGTTCTAACGCTCCTATCAAGCAATCCTTAGATAGTGTGTCGGCGGCAACTCTGAAGATTTCTAAGTGCAAGTCTTCCTCATCAGTCTCATCGAAGATCGAGTGGCGCTCGCGTCGAGGTATACCGCGATTGAGTCTTTTAGTCGGCATTTCCATTGCCTTTAGCTCCTCGTGAAAGGGGCTGGTCATTTCTCTTTCGGCTTCCTCGTTTTCCGTGCTGGGAGCTTTATAGATAAAATCAGATCCCATCGGGTCTCCATCAATCAAATTGTCTACTAGCCATTTGCGATCAAATGATTTCCAACCACAAATCAAGTAGTAATGGCCGCTATTCGTGCGGATGATTTGGCGGCCCGCCTCAACGAAGGAGAAATTTACACGGTTGCCCATCATGAGTGAACCGTCAGAGAAGCGCCCGAGCCTATCGCCGAACACCTGTCCGCAAATATGCCCATCGACAATGCAGCAGTGGTCTAGGATCGCAGTAATCTTGTGTCGAAACGCAGAGTCTTGGACTTGGCTCAAAGCTTCTAATACGTTAAGCATTTTTTATCCTGACACGCTCGCTCATTCTGGCTAGCGAAGCTATCTTTTAGGTGAGCTCATCTGCCGGGCTCATACGTTGGTTTTTGTTCTAATGCCGTCAAGGTCGGATAACAATAAGCTCGGTGACAGTGACGCCGTCACGAATTTCACTGTCTATAAAGTAAATGCTACAAAGAACGTATCTTTTTCCATTGGCTGTTATAGCTATCTTAAATCCTTGGTCTTCAGACACTTCGGTAACCTCATCAACCGTAAAGATTTCACCGTCTGCGTGTTGGCCAGAGATATCGCCGAAAATTAGAGCGTTAATGCCTTCACCTTTCAGGTAGACCCCAGCCAAAAACGCTGAAACATCTTCTGAAAAGGTATACCTGCTCGCTATAAATACTTCTGGCGGGGTTTTCAAGTTTGCTCGCTCGCATTTATAGGACGTGACTGGTCGCGTCGCTTAAGTGCGACGGTATTTGGGAGCCTAGATTTCGACTATTAAATGAGGATCGAAATTGACTTCTTCGTCAGGGTATCCGCGCGGGTTTGAGATAAACCGCGTCGATCCCAATTGGGTGTCTACCCTTTCGTGCGTATGGCCGAAGACCCATAGGTCTATTGGAAGATCTAAAAATTCAGGCCAGTGGTTGCCTATGGCCGCGCGATCGTGTTCATGGGTGCCTGTGGCTGGAATAAAAATGTCCAACGGAGGGTGGTGGGTGACCACAACTGTTTTGCCATCGAATGGCCGGCTAGCTTCCTCATACAGCCATTTGCGAGATTCTTGCGCGATGAGCTGAGTGTCAAAAGGGGATAGACGTCGAAAGCTGGGCTCGAACCGGATGAAGCGGTAGTCATTCATCAATGCGCGCGCTCGGCCCGCCGCTATCACTGGGCTACCGGTTGCATTCAGGTCACTCCACGCTGTGCATCCAATGAAGCGCGTGCCAGAAGCCACATATACGTCGTGTTCTAGAAAGTGGACGTGAGGAGCAGCATCACGACGTATCAATCGATGAGCCCGTTGGAGCGAGGTGTCGTAGGCCTCATGGTTTCCTGCCACCAAGACGGTTGGATTGGTGAAATTCTGGCTCGCCCAATTTCCTGACCGACCTTTGGTTGTGATGTCACCAGCCAGCACCGCCACATCGTAGCACTCAGCGGCGGGAAGGGATGAGGCAGGAAACGCGGCGATTTCCGTGTGCAGATCGCTGACGATAAGCAGCCTCATAGGCTTCGATTTACCAACATATTGACGCTGCATTCCATAGAGAGATGGGGCGTTTTGGCCACGAATGGATACTATAGTATAAGGTCGTGGCCAGTCAAAGCTGGCTTCATTCTGGTTTTTGACTTGGCCAGATATGAGCAATGCTACGGATGGGCCCGACGCTTTCTATTTGACGCTAGGCAATGTGCTGAAGGAGCTGCGCTTAAGGAGTGGGCTTACTGGTGACCAGCTCGACCATATCCTAACGCGCGCGTATCTAGCGAAAGTGGAGGCCGGGCAGGTACAGCCAGGGCTCACGATAGTGCGAAAGCTTTGTGAAACCTACGGCACACCCCCCAGCCTTATGCTGATCGCGGTAGAGGCGCGGCTTGCCAGGATCCCGCTTCAAGAGCGCGCGGAGCAGATACTGGGTGAGTGCGAAAACCACGTTCTCGCCAGTTGTCTGAGCGATGAAAATGAAGGGGATTACGAAAAACCTATCAGGGTGTCTCGGCTTGAGAGGCTGCGGGCTGAGATTCGCCAACTGGGCTCCGAGGGCCAGCCAAATGCGGATATTGCGCGGAAACTGGGTGTGTCACAGCGCACAGTACGACGCTACCTGAAAGAATAGCCCCGTGTGTATGCGCTACCGAGAGCGGTGATCCGGTGAGCGATACCTGTTGAAATGAGCTCATTGCTACTGGGGCCTGCGAGCAAATCTTCTCCTCAGTCTAAGGCGCCATTGCGCTTGTGAGTGGCCAAATGCGGCAAGGCCGCGCTTTGCCCACGCGCCGCAGTCTACATAGGAGAATTCGCTGTGAAGGTGTTCACTAGTTCTACAACCAAGAAGGCGGTGAACCTTGTGCACGACTAGCGGGCAATGTGCGAGGCTCTGGCGCGTGCCCTGGCTCGTCTGCAGATGTCTGCGTGACGGAGGTTGATCGGGCAGCCGTTTTGATCGTCATCCAAGGCGCTGACTTTAGTTTCAAAACAAACGAGTGAGCATCGATCACACAGCAGGGGTTTAGGCGCTGCAAGCGCTAGAGGTAGGGGAGTGCTTGCTTTCCTCCAGAATGTGCCCGTGGACAGGCCGCTCTGGAAGTCAAAAAAGAGAATGCGCGTTCTGAAGTGACGCGTAAATTCTCGACTCGCTTAGTCCGCAACGATCAAGGTGCAATTGGTTGCATCTTGAGGGTTTCGGGACGAGATCGGCTGGATGGCGCATTCTCACTGGGTTCTGCGAGTTTTTAGATGCGCAGACGACAACGGTATACGCCAAGCTGAGGAGCCCTCCTTAGAGAAGGGTTCGAATCTCTGCGCTTCCGCCACCTTCGAAGCCCCGTTATTACGGGGCTTTTTGCTGTCTGCAGGGTCGGATTTCAAGGCCCGCTGGGTAGGTAAAAAAGAAGAGTTCCGAAACCCTTTCGAGACAGCTCCGATGCCTGACCTTCCATGGCACTCGATTCCAATGAAGCTGACCAGTGCGGTTAACCCTGGTAGCTACCTGGGAGCGAGAGCTGAGCTGAGTAGGGGCGAGGGGATCTGCCTTTCTGAGATCAGCAGGCAGGACGGTCGGATTCAGGACGTGCAAAGCGTCGACGACCGATCAGTCGCCCGCTGAGGCTACCGGTACCATCGTGCGTGATCATCAGGTGGCAGACATGGCCACCACAAAGATGGTTGCCAGCCCGATGCACATGGCGCCCAGGGTGAGCGCCAGCAGGCCCTGATCGCTGGCTAACGACCCTGGACGAATGAGTGCGGATTTCAGCGGGACGCTATTTATCCGGCCGCTGGGCCTGGACTCGAAGAGCGTCACTGTCCTTGTTAACTGATAGCGCAACTGAAATATCCTTTTCAGTTTCGGTGCCGGACTGCGGAGCCCAGCTATTGGCTGCGATTGTGGCTTCAGCGAAGCTCAACAGCAAGACAATTGCTGAGACGCAGGTTCCTATGGCAATCGCATTGATCACCTTCTGTTCTTTCACAGGCGCATTCATGTTGATTGCCTAGTACGGGTCCGCTTCGATTGAGGACGTCTGACAACCGGAAACGGCAGAAGTGCGGGCGTTCATCAAGCATTGGAAGGTGGCCGTTGCACTCGCCACCTTGGGAAGGAGTCACCAGTCAGTTAGAGGTCGCAGTCGGCAACCTCCGGTCTGGCTGGCACGCTGCCAGATCACGCTCGGTACGGCCGCTTCACTTCCCGCTGGGCTACCGACTAGGGACGTTTCTGGATTCGGTATGACGGCCGAGACCTACGTCTATCCCTTGAAGCTACCAAGGTCTTCACTGATATTTCCGCCAGTCGCGATATTTCTCACCGATGATCTGGTTCAGCGCCTTGGGCTGCTGGCACTCGACGCCGGCCAGGGGGTTCGGCTCGCACAGGGTGCTTCTGTTGGAGTAATGACTGCAGCCCAGTAGCACTACGGTCATTCCCACTAACGTCATGTATTTCACGGGGTCTCCACGATTCTGAAGTGCCGGAAGCTGGCGGTCATTTTCGAGCTTTGTGCCCGACAGGGGCTGATGGGCTGCAGGTAGGGCTCAGGCCGTGGATACCGATCTCGCTCGAGATCCTGTCTGGCGACCCTGTACCCCGGTCTTCCTGCTCCGACGTGCCTTCGCCACTGAATCCCTGCAGCTTAGCTGAAATACTTCACGCTTCTCGGCGTTCATTATCGATGGCTATGCCCTGCGGTCTGCTGTGGATCCTGCTCCAGCATCTGTTGACATTAAAAGGCCCGCGCGAGGCGGGCCTTTTCCCTAGCAAAGTGCAACGTCCAGTCAGGGCGTGTTGCCTTTGGCCAGGGCGCCAGCGATGGCCGGTGCGTCGATGGCATTGGTCAGGACCTGGGTCCCCGAGAGGATGACGTTGTTGGTCGGGCCGCTGCCCTTGATCTCTTCGCTGGCAAGGACCTTGCCCTGGTCGTCGAGGACCTGGGTGATGACGTCATAGTCGAAGCGGACGCGCATGTAGGCGTCGGATTTCCACTCGCGCAGTTTCAGCACCAGCAGCTTCTGGCCCTGGGGGGCACGGTCGCTGGTCTGGCTGGGCAGGGCGGTGATGGCGGCGCGGGCCAGGGCCTTTTGCACGGCGTCCTGCAGATCCGCGGAAAGGGGGCTGCCACTGTAGGTGCGAACGCTCCAGGGGTTGTAGTAGAGGCCACGGATGGTGCCGACGTAGGTGGCGTCCTTGTTCCGGGCGACTACATAGGGGCGCTCGTCGAGTACCGCGACGGCGACCGGCTTGTCGGCCTTGACGCTGAGTTGCGGGGCGGTCTGGCGGTAGTCGATTTTCTGGCCGATGGCGCAACCGGCCAGTTGCAGCGCAGCGAAGGTGATGAACAAGAGCTGAGACGGCTTCATGCGAAACTCCTTTTTCGAGAGGCGCGCAGTCTAAGCCATCAGGCCCGTCATGCCAAAATAATGTGATGCAGGTCACTAAGGTTCTGGGTGGTCGCGAGTCGGTTGCCGGGCTCTGCAACCGCGTGGATGCGCCTGGCAGGCTCATTAGTGGGGTAGGCAGGACCGAGGGTTGCCTGCCTTTCAGTCGTCGGGACTCACGCAGCCTCAAGGGAAGGGACAGAGCTCGAGGACAAGACAGTCCCTCGACTCTGCTCCGACCCGGGCGGGCTACAGCGTCTTCTTGTATTCCTTGTCCATCTTCTTGTCTTCACGGTGGCGTTCCTTGTCCAGATGGGTATCGGTGCGGTCGGCTTCGTCGGCGGCATGGGCCCCGCCCTTGTCGACCTCCTTGCGGTCATGGCGGGCGTCCTTGCTCACGTCACGGCCGTCCTGGCGGACGCTCTTTTCCACTGGGCTTTCGGCCAACGCGACGCCTGTGCCGAGCACACTCAGGAGAACGGTCATGGTTGCTGCGGTAAGGCGTGATTTCATCGAGAAGCGCTCCTGGGTTGAAACAGCGGGAGTGGTCGCCCATGGCGACTGCTTCCTCGCAGTAAAGCGCTAAAGCGGCCGTCTTGAAAGGAAGGCAGCAGAGAGGCTCTGGTCAAGCGGGCGAGCTGGAGGCCCAGGCGGACGCATCGTGCGGATGCAGACTCTCCAGATGGCGCACCTGGATGCTCACGTCCTGGTGGCTGTCACGCAGGGCGACCAGCAGGCGGCGGGCGGCGTCCTCGACGAACATCAGGTTGCTGCCATTGAGCGCGGCGAATGCCTGTTCGTCGGCGCGCTTGACGGCGGTCTGCACCGGCGTGCCCAGGGCCTGTTCGCACTGGTCGATCAGGGGCAGCAGGCCGAAGTCGGCTGCATCTGCCGGCAGGCTGATCCGTACCCGGGCCAGGCTGCGCTGGCTATGCGGGGTGGCCAGGGAGGCGTGACGCCTCAGCCAGTGGGCGACGGTGGCTGGATCGAGCGGCGTGGCGGCCCCGTGTTCGGCGAGAAAGGCCCGTTCGATCAGTTGCCGGGACAGGGCGGCGGAGCAGGGGCAGGTGGAGGCGTAGAGGATCTCGACGCGGACACTGAGCTGGAAAACACCGGCCACCCAGCTCGCTTCCATACGCACGGGATAGCGTTTCCAGCCGCTCAGTCCGGTGGTCATCAGCGCAGGACGGCGAATCAGCAGGGCGAAGTCCAGCCGCAGGCGGGCGGCGCGGGAGTCGCAGCTGCGATGGCTGGCGACCATGTCGCTCAGCAGCAGACGCAGGCGCTCGGGCGTCAGGAGGGCTTCTCCGCTCAGGCGATCCAGCAGTTGATAGAGCCGGGACATATGGATGCCCTTGGCGGTGGCCGTGGGCAGGTCGACCTGGACGTCGGCGCTGGCGGGCAGCAGGCGGCCGAGTTCGTCCTTGCCGAGACGGATCGGCAGGTCGATACCCTGCATGCCAACCCAGTCGAGGGCGGCGGGCAGGGTGGCGGTCTCGCTGAGGGAGACGTCGGGCAGAATGGCATTCATGGGCAGGGCTCGACTCAGTGGGGATCGGCGGCCTGGGGCCAGTCGCTGAAGGGGTTGTGCAGGTGCGTCCAGGCCGCGGGGCCGGCGGCGAGTTCGACGTCGGTCAACAGGCAGGCGTCCAGGCGGGCGCGCAGATCAACGTCGTCCATGTCCATGCCGATGAGTACCAATTCCTGGCGGGCATCACCGACGCCTTCATGCCATTTCTCCTTGATGAAGGCGACGGTCTCTTCATCCTCTGGCCACTGCTCAGGCGGTACCGCTGCCCACCAGCGACCGGCCACGCCATGGCGGGCCACGGCGCCGGCCTGGGACCAGGTGCCTGCGTGGGCGGGATGGCTGGCCAGCCAGAAGTAGCCCTTGGAGCGGATCA